>Ga0302320_10020732_pt1 | contig 13080 bp, 12 predicted proteins | sample Bog_T0_3_FD_202130 | JGI IMG/M metagenome (GOLD analysis project Ga0302320, IMG submission 202130) | Peat permafrost microbial communities from Stordalen Mire near Abisko, Sweden - Bog_T0_3 | ecosystem: Environmental > Terrestrial > Soil > Wetlands > Peat | place: Sweden: Abisko, Stordalen Mire...
CCCGTTCCGTGGTCGACAATCTGCTGGCCGCACACTCCGAGCGTCCGCTGGATACGCTTTACGTTACAGGCGGCGCGGCGGAGTTGCCGCCCGTGGCGCGCATTCTCCGCGAGAGCTTTGGACGCAAAGTGCGGCGCTCAGCTTACATGCGCTCGGCAAGCGCCATTGGGCTCGCGATTCGTGCCGCGGTTTTAACTGGCGATTTGCCCGGCCAGTTGCCTGACGATTTGCAGGACCAATTCAATCGCAACTTTGGAATCTGGCGCGAAACCGACAGTGGCGGAACCATCGTCTTCGATCTGATCTTCCCTCGCGGGGTGCAACTGCCCGGACCTGACGAGCCGCCACTGCGCATTGAGCGCATTTACAGGCCGGCGCACAACATCGGCCACTTCCGCTATCTCGAGTCTTCGCAGTTGGACGAACACATGCAGCCCAAGGGAGAGATTGCCAACTGGGATCAGATTCTGTTTCCGTTCGATCCCCAGTTGCAGCACCACCCGGATCTGACGTCCGTGCCGGTTGCATTGCTCGGCAATCCCGGCGACTTGAGGATTCGCGAGGAGTACACATGCGATTCAACCGGGAGTCTGCGCGTCAGAATTCACGCGGAACCGGCCGGATACACACGCGAGTTTACGATCGCGCAATCCACGTAGATTTGGTGGCTGGCAACCTGTTCTATTCCATGCCTCAAGGGGTTATGAATACCTGTTGCGGGGCAGTGACTTGCAACCCCAGCCCCTCCACCTTCAGCTTCATGGATTCAACCGCAGGTTTGCGGTCCAGGCGGGTCGTAAATTCCAGTGCGTACTGATTCGCGAATCGCCGCACGAGGTCGGCAAAAAACGGCCGGAACGAGACGGGGTTCTCCAATCCCGACGAATAATTGGTTCCGCCCGTCGCATTGGTTACCTCGCTCATCAGGCTTTCGCCGCCGTTCGACGCCAGGGGGTTTTCAGGCCGGCTGCGCCAATAAATGCTGTAAACCACCAGCCCGGCGCGAACGGAATCGCGAATTGCAGACTGGACATACGGGTCGTCCGGATCGAATCGCTGGTTGTTGGGATCGATGCCGTCACTGAGCACGATCACCTCGCGGCGCACCTTCGGGTCGCGTGAAGGCCAGTTTTGCGCCAGGTCGGAAAGGCTGAAGTACGGGTTCGAGCTCGGGCCGCCCGGCAAGCGCAGCTCACTCAGCACTTGCTTGTGATCGGCCGTGAGAGGGCCAGCCATGGCGGCGCGTCCATTCTGCATATACCCCACGGCGATCTTCGTCTGCGGACCGAGACTGTCGACAAATTGCTTGATTTCATCGAACTGCCGGCCCAGGTTGTTGGCGGAGCCATCGATCAGGACTACAAGTTCCAGCCCATCGTCCGCGCCCTTGAACTGCGCCCAGCCCGTCACGGTGGAATCCTTGCCATTGACCTTGACGCCCACGTCCTGTTGGGCAACGGTCGGCGCTATCTCACTGTGCTTTGCAAAAACAGTGACTATGGCCCGTCCCTGGCCTGTGTTCTGCGCAAACCCCTGCACCGCCATCAGCAGCGCCACGGCTGCCATCAAGGCCGCCAATCGATTTCGCTTCATACGAATTGTCCCTTCGAAGTCCTGTCGGCGCGGAGATTGGTTCTGTGGAACTGCGACCGGAAGCTCCACAACTGTATTAGACGCCCGGCGACGGAGAGCAGTTATGAGATAGAGGCGTTCCGTGGGTTGAGGTTCGTGCGATCCCAGGGCTCAAAGGCGAGATCCCCTTCGACCTTGCTCAGGGCAGGCTTTCGACAAGCTCAGGACAAGCTCTGGGGCACCCAGCCAACACTCGCACATCCGCCAAGAGGCCAAGCGGAAGGCCGTGGCGTCCATTGAAAACGTCACAATCAGGACACGATTGCAGGAATGAAAGAAAAATGCCGACGCTCAACGTCGGCATAAATCATTGGATACTAGAGGTTTAATGGTCGGGACGGGCAGATTTGAACTGCCGACCCCTCGCACCCCAAGCGAGTGCTCTACCAGGCTGAGCATAACCATGTGTGGAGTCAATAACTTACAAAAAGTGTTTCCGAATTTTGGTACTCGCTTCGGAGACAACACCATGGGATTTTCTGAGTTTATCCGCGAACGTCAATTCCTCTCAAACGTCTCAACGTCAACGCTGGAATGGTACAAGCACAGCTTCAAATGGCTGGACACTGACGCGCCCACACAAGACGACCTCAAAACAGCCGTCCTCAAGATGCGTGCAAAAGGACTGCGAGCCACGGGATGCAATTCAGCCATCCGCGCTATCAACGCATACGCGCATTGGACCAGTGCAGGCTCGGAGGTGAAATGCAGCCCCGCTTGCAAGCATCCGAGAATCGCACAACTGAAAGAGCCGCAAAACATCCTGCCAACCTTCACTGACAAACAAATCCGCTCGCTGGTGGAGTGGAAGCCGAAAGGCAGACTTGAGCGGCGGCTCCATTTGATCCTGCTTTTCCTATTTGACACGGGGGCGCGGATTGGCGAAGTCCTCAAGGTGCGGGTCTCTGACATCAACCTTGACGATTTGCTTGTCACATTGGACGGCAAGGGCAGCAAGCAGCGCGTGGTCCCATTTAGTTTCGAGTTGCGTAAGGCCATTCACCGCTACGTTGCAGACTTCAGCCGCAAGCCGGATTCCTTTCTGTTCGCAACATCGGCAGAGACGGCACGCCGCCGCAGCTCCGCCGTGATGCGTGGCCGGCCATAGCTGGGCCACTCCAACGCGATGCGCTGGATGGCATCGCGCAGATCCATATCCCGGTCGGGCCTGGCGTTTTCGTCGAAGCGGTAGAAGCCGGACCGGCTCACCCGGCCCAGCTCCACCATCCGCTCGATGCTCAGTCTCTGCCCGGCGGTCACTTCTTCCGCGACCTTCCGGTAGACTGCGGATTTCCAGTCGATGCCTGCAACATCCGCTGTTCTTCGATGCGCTGCAAGCACCCCTTCAAAAAATCGATCTCCACCGCTTGCTGACCGATCTTACGTTCCAGCTCGGCGACTCGGCCCTCGGACCAGCGCCGCTGCCCCTGACCTGGAAATGCGTTGCCTGGCGCTTGTCGGAACTCACGCCGCCAACGATCCAACACGTTGGGGCTGACTTCCAGCCCACGTGCCACTTCGGCTAGCGAAACGCCTGCTTCCAGCCGCCGTACAGCGGCCAGCTTGAACTCCCTGGTGAACTGCCTGCGTGACAATCCCATGACTCAATTCTCCATTCATTGGATTTTGAGTCTTAACCGGTTGTGTCAAAAATGGGGGCAAGTCCAAGATGCGGCCTTATGCCGTGCGAAGGGCCGATGTGAACTATGCAAGCAGCCGGGCTTTCGGATGGTGGGAGGTGGAATTTATCTTGAGACACACCATGTAATCCCGCTGTCAGAGCAAGGCGTTGACCACGAACGGAACGTAGTAGCACTTTGCCCGAATGACCACCGTGAGGCCCATTATGGTGAGCGCCGGGCGGAGATACGGAGCCGCTTGCTGGCAATGCTCGCTGAGATGCACGGGTGAATCTGTGCGGACGCACAATGCCGCCCAAAAAGGCGAATATCCTTGCAAGGAAAAGACCCCTCGCGTTAGGATTCTTGTTACGGAGACATTTCCCGTAAGTCGTTGATTCTAATAATGGTCGGGACGGGCAGATTTGAACTGCCGACCCCTCGCACCCCAAGCGAGTGCTCTACCAGGCTGAGCCACGTCCCGACACAATCGAGCCGGTCCGCGGCAGCGAACCGGCTTTTGGGGTCGTGATCAGTTTACACCAGCAGCACCCGGTGCGCCGACCCGGGCGACAAGAAACGGCCCTTCGCCTTCACCCCGCTGACCGTGTACACTTCTCCGCACATGCGAAATGCCGCCGATTCCTGCTCCGCCTATCTTCGCCGCCGGCTTCTGCCGTGCCTGGTTGTCCTCCTCTGCTGCGTCGCCCTGCTGGCTCTCCCGAATGCCGCCGACGCCCAGGCGAAAGCCGCAAATCACCTCCTCATCTACGCCATCGATGTCGAAGGCGGCCAGTCCACCCTCCTGGTCGACACAGCAACCGGCGCATCTCTGCTGGTCGACACCGGATGGCCCGGCAACGATGGCCGCGACGCCACCCGCATCCAGGCCGCCATGAGCGATGCCGGCATCACCCGCATCGACCACCTGCTGGTCACGCACTTTCACGTGGATCACGTCGGCGGCGCGCCCGAACTCGTCAAGCGCGTCCAAATCGGCGAGTTCCTCGATCATGGCCCCAACCGCGAAGACTCCGACATTACCCGCCACGACTACGCCGCCTATCTCAAAGCCATCGAAGGCAAGCCCCGCCGCATCGTTCACCCCGGCGACAAGATCAACCTCCCCGGTCTCGATGCCATTGTCATCACCGCCGATGGTGAGCACATTGCCGCCGTCCCCGGCGTGAAGCCTACGCCTAACCCGTACTGCGCCACCGAGCCCAAATGGGATCTCGACGAAACCGAGAATCCCCGCTCAGCCGGGGTTCTCATCACCTTCGGCAAATTCCGCTTTCTCGATCTCGGCGACCTCACCAAGGCCAAGGAGATTCCCCTCGTCTGCCCCGCAAATCTCCTCGGCACGGTCGATTTTTACCTGGTCGATCATCACGGCTTCAACCTGTCGAACTCGCGCGCCTTCGTCGACGCGATTCACCCCCGCGTCGCCATCATGGATAACGGCGCACACAAGGCCGCCAGCCCAGAAGCCTGGCAGACAGTGCATGAAAGCCTCGGCCTCGAAGACCTCTGGATGCTCCACACCGCCGAAGACTCCGACGCCGCCCACAACAGCCCCGACTCACTGATCGCTAATTTGAAGGGGGGTGGCGATGGCGGATGGCTCAAAGTCATTGCCTCACCCGACGGCAGCTTCTCCGTCACCAACTCCCGCACCGGCCAGGCGAAGAACTACGCAAGCAAGTAAGCGTGCACCAGTTTCACGTCGAAGCATCCGCAGCCAATCTCACCGGCCGAGCGCGCGCGGATGCTCTTCGTGCAACTCGTGGTGCAACTCGTCGACCTTCTCTGTCACCTTCGCCAGCGCCTTCTTCCCGCCGTTTGTGATCTTGTAAACCCGCCGCTTTCGTCCCGCAGATACTTTCAGCGAAGACTTCAGCATGCCGCTCCGCTCGAGCCCATGCAGAAGCGGGTAGAGCGTCCCCGGCCCAATCCGATACCCGTGATGCCGTAGCTCCTCCATCATCGCCAGCCCAAAGATCGGCTCATGAGAAGCATGCACCAGCACATGGATCCGTATCAGTCCGAAATAGAGTTCCCGCTGTTGTTTCAACACAGCATGAATATACCGCCTCTAAGTACAAATCTGCGTTGGCTGTTATCGAATTTCGATATATATTGTTCGAATGAACGATCGGCTTCCCGGCAGAATCCACGACCGTCGCACCCGCTTCTTCAGGATGGCGTTGTTTCCGATCCTCATTCTGACGGCTTCAAAGCTCTGGTCCCAGGCCGGACCTCCCTTTCAAACCGACGACCCCACTCCCGTAGACCTTGGCCACTACGAGTTCTATGTTTTCGGCACCGTGGACGGAACTTCCGCAGAGCTCGACGCAACCGGTCCCGCATTCGAATTCAACTGGGGCGCCATCCCGAACATCCAGCTTCATGCCATCCTGCCCTTTGGGGTCATAGCCCCATCCAATAGCCCGGTCTATGCTCCGGGCGGACAAGGCCCCAGCGCCTTTGGCCTGACCGACTCGGAACTGGGCGTGAAATACGGCTTCATCAAGCAGACCCCGCACCGCCCGCAGATCGGCAGTTTCACCATGTTCGAGATGCCAACCGGAAGTTTCACCAAGGGCCTCGGCGTTGGCAAGGTCTGGTACAAGCTTCCCCTCTGGGCTGAAAAAGAATTCGGACCCTGGAGCCTGGTTGGTGGCCTGGGTTACGCCGTCGTTCCGCAAACCGGCTATCGCGACTATCTGTACGGCGGGTTTCTGGTAAAGAAGGTAATCAACGAGAAACTCGAAATGTCCGCAGAGGCCTTTTCTCATGCGAAAGAGGGAATCGCCGCCGCTCAGACAGAGTCCTCAACCATGATCGACGCCGGCGGCTATTACCATTTCAAATCTCCCGGCCTTCAACTGCTGTTCGCATACGGCCACTCGGTCATAGGGCAGACCGAGAACTACGCGTACCTCGGCCTCTACAAAACCTGGGGAAAAGACAAGGACCAAGGCGATGACAAGAAGGGTGCGGCGGACGCAATGGTCTCCGCCCGATCCCCACGAATCGGATCTGAGTAGCGAAGGAGAATCACCATGGAAATCACAGCGCGCGCCCTCTGGACGATGATTCACGGCATGGGCTTTGGCGCGCTTTATCTCCTCGCCTGCTCCGGTGCGCTTGTCGAACTCTATCGCTTCACCAGCTCGTCCCCTGCGTCTCCATCTACGCCCGCACCCACGTCCGCCCAGGTCCGATTCCTCAAGGTCTATCTCGTCGCGATGGTGGTGTTGGCCTGGACCGCCGTGCTCACCGGGGCCTACGTCATCTACCCGTGGTACCGCGCGGCCGTACCCCCAGGAACCGTCGATCTCTCCGAGTTTCCGCAACATCTGCTCATGTCAAGCCCGTCCACCATTGGCTGGCATTCGCTCGGCATGGAGTGGAAGGAGCACGTTGCCTGGTTCGCGCCAATTTCAATCTCAATGGCCGCGTTCGTCTTCATCCGCTACGGTCGCGATCTCGGCAACCATAAGCAGCTTCGCAGCGCAGTGCTGGGCTTTGTCGCAGCTTCGTTTCTTGCGGCTGGTATCGCCGGCTTCTTCGGAGCCATGATCGACAAATACGCTCCCGTACAAGGCGGACAAACCATCCAGCTAATGCACGGTGACAAGCAATGAATGCGCAGCCTCGTGAAGTTTCGGCCAACACCTCAGCGCTCACAAACGGCTCCGGCGCAGCGGCCATTCTTGCTGCCGGCATGGGGTCCTTCGCTCTTGCAATCCTCGCCGTCGCCGCCGATAGGTCGGCAACCGTCAAGAGCGTCCTGATCTTCTACAAACCCACAGGTCCGCTCTCCGGCGTAACCACGGTGGCCATTCTCATCTGGCTTGCAATTTGGACCATCATGGATTTCCGTTGGCGGAAAAAGACCATCGCTCTAACGAAAACGAACCGCATCGCATTTGTCCTGATGATCCTTAGCTTTCTGCTGACGTTCCCCCCGATCGAGGATCTCTTCTAGTACCACAGTTGTATTTGCTCCGAAAGGTAGCAAACTGCCAAGGCCCGCGCCTTAAGGCGCAGGAATTTTGAGGCATTTCAGGGCGCTAAAGCGCCCTGCTCCCTCCAGAATCTGCGATCCACAACTGTAGTACTAATTTGCCGTGCTCTAAAGCGCGAACCACAACCTATCGGGGCTACCTGGGTGAAGTGGATACCCAGTTACCCAAAAAAACCGCAGTTGAGAGTATTTGAGCTCGTCATGTTGTTGTTTTGACCGGAGTTTGAGCTGCTCCGCATCGAACCGAAATGGTGAAATCGTCAATAACTGCAACCACTTTGGGCCTGAAGAACAGAGCCCGTAAGACGATGTCTCGCGTGCCGTTTCAAGGTTTCTGCACTGGTTTGTCCCAAAGCGGAGATTTGCAATCGACTATCCTGAACCGTGGAGTCCTACTCCCAACCTGACCGCTCATCGCCCAGCCCCTGGGCTGCCGTAGCCGTCACGCTTTGCGGGGTGTGCGCGTTTCTTCAGCTCTACTGCACCCAGCCGCTGCTACCCCTGCTCACTCATCTTTTCCATGCCTCGAAAACCGCGGCCGGTCTGACTGTTTCCGCCGCAACTCTTGGGGTGGCGCTCTCAGCGCCCATCTTCGGCGCACTCACCGAACGACTGGCCCGCAAGCGCGTCATTGTGGCCTCGCTCCTCGGCATCTCCATTCCAACCCTGCTCGCAGCTACCTCCACGTCGCTGCCGCAGCTCATCTTCTGGCGGTTTCTGCAGGGCATCATGGTGCCGGGCGTCGTCGCCGTGGTCGTGACATATATTGGCGAAGAATGGCCTCCCGACCGCGTCGCACTGATCATGAGTTTCTACGTGAGCGGAACTGCGCTCGGCGGCTTTATGGGGCGCGTCGGCACCGGCATTCTTACCGACTGGTTCAACTGGCGCATTGCTTTCCTTGCGCTCGGGGCCGCTTCGCTTGCTGGAGCTGCCTCCGTCGCTGCCTGGCTGCCCAGCGGACGACGCCGTCCTTCAACCTTTCCAGGTTCGACCCCGGAAATCTCGTTCCTCTACCAGGTTCAGGGACTGTTCCGCAGCCGCCGTCTTGTGGCCACGTTTGCCGTCGGCTTCAATGTCCTTTTCTCCCTGGTTGGCGTCTTCACCTGGATCACCTTCCACCTGAGCGCCGCGCCATTCTTTCTTTCCACTACCGCGCTGAGTTCGCTCTTCTTTGTTTACCTGATCGGCCTTGTCGTTACTCCCGCTGCCGGATTCCTCATCACACGCGTCGGGCTGCGCGCCGGGATCGCCGGAGCAATCGCGTGTTCCATGGCGGGCGTCCTGCTTACCCTTTCTCCGTCGCTTTCTATCATTATTCTCGGCTTGACCCTCGTTTCCTCGGGCGTGTTTATTGCGCAGACCGCTTCCCAGAGCCATCTCCGCGTTGCCGCTCCACCAGGCGCGCGGGTCACGGCTGCCGGTCTTTATATGACCTGCTATTACTTTGGGGGAACGGCCGCAGGCGTGGTCCCCGGAGCGTTCTGGGCGCTTGGGAAATGGCCAGCCTGTGCCGCGTTTATTGTCGCCATGCAGGCTGTCGCTCTCACCATCGCGTTGATCGGCTGGCGCACCTCAGATGGGCTGAAAGGCGAAGGGCAGGCCGCCCCATCCCAGGTCCCGGAATCGAGGCCTGGGGCACCCATACCGCTTTAGGATTGGAAGCATTTGAACCGGTATCTGGAAGAATCCATGAACCCCAGGCCCCCTGAACCGAATCAAAGGGTATGTAGAAACAAGTTCCGATTCCTTTTCGATCATTCCCCGCGTGTCCGCCTCTTGCGCCGGACACGCGCCTAGAGCGGTTCCACAATTCAGGAGAGCCTTTTTGTCCGCAGCCACAACCGCATTGCCGGCCCCCGGCGGGGTAACCGTCACCAACCCGCAGGCCGTGGCCAACGCGCCCTGGAAGCCACGCGTGAATCCGTGGCTCATTGCCATGACTGTGGCCCTGGCGGCTTTTATGGAGGTCCTGGATACCTCGATCGCCAATGTGGCGCTGCCCCACATCGCGGGTTCCCTGGGCGCCAGCACCAACGAGGGCACATGGGTTCTGACCAGCTACCTGGTAGCCAACGCGATTGTTCTGCCACTCGGCGGATGGGCTTCCAACGTGATGGGAAGGCGCAATTTCTTCGTCTTGTGCATTGTCATCTTTACCGTTTCCAGTTTTCTTTGCGGCGCGGCGCCCTCGCTGCCCATTCTACTCATCTGCCGGATTCTTCAAGGAGCCGGCGGCGGCGGCATGCAGCCGATGGCCCAGGCAATCATGGCCGACTCCTTCGAACCCCAGAAGCGCGGCCAGGCTTTCGCCCTGTATGGACTGGTCGCCGTTCTCGCGCCTTCGATCGGACCAACGCTTGGCGGTTGGATTACCGACAATTTCTCTTGGCGCTGGATCTTCTTCATCAATATTCCCGTTGGCATTCTTGCCTTCATCCTCGTTACGCGCCTGGTCGACGATCCGCCATGGATCAAGCCCGACCGCTCCCTGCTGCGCAAAATGGATTACCTCGGGCTGAGCTTCCTTACGATCGCCATGGGAGGCTTGCAGATCATGCTCGACAAGGGCGAAGAGAACGACTGGTTCTCCTCACCCTTCATCTGCACTTTCGCCTTTTTGTTTGTTTTCGGTATCGCGGGCCTGTTCTATTGGGAGTGGAACCACAAAGCTCCGCTTATCAACATCAAGCTCTTCAAGTACAAGAATTTCGCCATCTGCTGCCTGCTCATGATGCTGGTGGGAGGCGTGCTCAACTCGAGTACTGTTTTGCAGCCGCAATTCATGCAGCAGCTTCTGGGCTGGACGGCTACTACTTCGGGACTCGCCCTCACGGCTGGAGGATTCACGCTGGTAATCGTGATGCCGCTGGCGGGTATCGCTACCGGAAAGGTCGCTGCTCGCTGGCTCGCCGTCCTCGGTTTCACGCTGTTTTTCTTCACCTACCGGTACGCCGCAGCCGTGACCAACCTCAACATGACGTTTGCGGCGTCCTCCTGGCTGCGCGTGATCCAGATGGTGCCGCTGCCCTTTTGTTTCATCTCCATCACCAATGCGGCCTACGTGGGCATGCCCAGGGAGCAGAGCAATCAGGTGGCAGGCCTGATCAACTTCGCGCGTAACATCGGCGGCAGCATCCTCATCGCCATTACCAATGCCCAGGTCACCAGCCGCGCCACATGGCACCAGCAGCATCTGCAAAGCACGATGACCTCCGCGTCGATCGCCTTCCAGCAGCAATCGCAGGGACTCACCGGCTTCCTCGGCAGCACCTTCGGCGGACCCAACGGCAAAGGCATGGCGCTGGCCTCTATTTACAACCAGCTCAACATGCAGGCGCAGGCGCAGGGTTACCAGGACGTCTACATGGAGCTGTCCTGGATGTCGATGGGACTGATCTTCCTTGCATTCCTGCTCAGTAAGAACAAGCCGGGCGAAGGGGCAGGCGCGGGGGCTGGGGTTCACTAGTACGATGACCGCTTGGTTTGGGAGTCTCCCAGGTCTCAAAAGCGAGACCTGGGGCACCCGGAACCCGGTTCAGGACAGGCTCTGGGGAACCCGGATTTGTGGGCGCGATCACGAAATCACCCAGTCGGGGCAGTGGCTTGGCACGAATTCCGCCTGATAGCATTTCTCTATGTTTTTGAAGCCACTTCGCAAATATCTTCGTGCCGGTCTGCTGGCCGGCTTTGCCCTTGTTCTGAGCTTGAGTTTCAACCTTCAACTGGCCGCCCAGGAGGCGGAGGCGGTCCAGACTGCGGGCCGGGCGCACATCGATGAAGTCCTGAAGGGGCTGAATCGAGGCCGCTCGATGGGACAGGTTGCCGTGTCGCCGGACGGGAAGCGCCTGGCCTGGGAACAGCATGGGAAGGAAGGCGCGGAGATTCGCGTGGCAGCGATCGACGATCTGGCCAAGAGCGAGCGGGTGACCGCGGCCAAGGCCGACCAGCACTGCCACGAAGGGCAGTTCATTTGGGCGCCGGACAGCAAGGGGCTGGCATTCTTCTCCGATTGCGCCAAGGCAGGCGAACAAACCGATCTTTATGTCCAAACTCTTGGGAGTGCGGCGCGGCGCCTGACGGAATTGAAGGGGTATGTGGATGCGCCTGCGTTTTCGCCGGATGGCAAGAGCGTAGCTTTCCTTTATGTGGAGGGGGCGACGCGGGCGGCCGGTGCGCTGGCGGCGATGAAACCGCCAGCCGGGGTGATTGGCGAGGATGGGGTCGAGATTGAGCGGGTTGCGGTGGCGCATGTGGATGGGGCCAAGCCTGTTGCGCCGGCTTTGGCGACGCCTGCCAACCTGCATGTATATGAGTTCGACTGGAGTCCGGATTCTAAGGGACTGGCGTATGTGGCGGCCGATCCGCCGGGGGAGAACAACTGGTGGGTGGCGAAGCTCTACACCCAGGAGCTGGGCGGAGCGGCGAAGGCTATTCTGGCGCCAGCGGAGGTTTCAGGGGCGCTGCACGGATTGCAGATTGCGGTGCCGAGGTGGTCGCCGGACGGGAAGGCAATTGCGTTTATCGGCGGCTTGATGAGTGACCAGGGCGCGACGGGCGGCGACGTATGGATTGTTTCCGCAGACGGGGGCCAGCCGGTGAATCTGACGCCGCAGCGGCCCACTTCGCCGGCGTGGATTGAGTGGGGCGACGACGAGCATATTTTTGTCAACGAACTAGCCGGCGGAAATTGCCAGTTGGTTCGCTTCCGGCTGCAAGGGGATCGGACTAGTGCAAGCGTGGCCACGAGTTTTGGATCGCCGATCTTCAGCATTCCGGGAAGCGTGGGGGACGGGCGAATGGAGCTGAGCCTGTCTTCGTCGGCCGACCACTCGATTTTCGTGTTTCACGCCAGCACCTTCGACCGTCCGACGGAGGTCTATGCGGCCAAGCCGGGGACGGTGATGAGCTCGGGCCTGGAGGGCGTGATCCAACTGACGCACCTGAATGACGGCGTGGAACCGGCATGGGGCAAGAGCGTTTCATTGAACTGGAAGAGCGATGAGTTCCATGTGCAGGGGTGGTTGATGCTACCCAAGGACTACGATCCGGCGAAGAAGTATCCGCTGATTGTGGAGGTGCACGGGGGGCCAGCGGCGGCGGTGGTGGCGCACTGGGGCAATGGCGGCGGGTTGAGTGCGACGGCCTTCTCCGCGTTGGGCTATTTTGTGCTGCAACCGAACCCGCGGGGTAGCTACGGGCAGGGCGAGGAGTTTACCGAGGCCAACCGCAAGGATTTTGGGTACGGCGATCTGCGCGACATTCTGGCTGGCGTGGATACCGTGCTGGCGAAGTATTCGGTGGACCCCAATCGCGTGGGCCTGACCGGCTGGAGCTACGGTGGATTCATGAGCATGTTTGCGGTAACACAGACGCAGCGGTTCAAGGCGGCGGTGGCGGGCGCTGGGATCTCGGATTGGCAGAGCTACTACGGGGAGAACTCGATTGACCAGTGGATGACTCCGTATTTTGGCGCGTCGGTTTACGACGATCCGGCGGTCTACGCGAAAAGCTCGGCGATCAACTTTATCAAGCAGGTAAAGACGCCGACGCTGGCCGTGGTCGGAGATCGCGACGGCGAATGTCCAGCGCCGCAATCGTATGAGTTCTGGCATGCGCTGAGGGAGCAGCATGTACCTACGCAGTTGGTCGTGTATCCCAACGAAGGCCATGGCTTTGTCGATCCCGCACATCGCAAGGATGTGATGTATCGAGCTGTGGAGTGGTTTGAAAAGTACATGGGTGCGGGGAACTGAGATGGGCCAAGGCTGCTTTCCAACGCGGCCTGGCGGCGTC
>Ga0302320_10020734_pt1 | contig 13080 bp, 9 predicted proteins | sample Bog_T0_3_FD_202130 | JGI IMG/M metagenome (GOLD analysis project Ga0302320, IMG submission 202130) | Peat permafrost microbial communities from Stordalen Mire near Abisko, Sweden - Bog_T0_3 | ecosystem: Environmental > Terrestrial > Soil > Wetlands > Peat | place: Sweden: Abisko, Stordalen Mire...
CCCGCCAGGACCCATCGTTCGATAACTACATCTCCCTTGATGTGACGTACGTCGATAACTGGAGCATCTGGCTCGATATTCAGATCCTGGTTCGAACCGTGGGCGTAGTCCTCGCCGGAACCGGTTCCTAGCACCCTGGGTCTGTAGTTCACATCAAGATCAAACCTGTCATCCTGAGCGAAGCGTACTTCAGCGGAGTCGAAGGACCTGCTTTTCGTGCGTTGGTGGCCTAAGACCCAGTCCTCAAAAATGCAGCGAATTTCAGAGCCGTTACCGATAGGATTAAAATGAACATGTGAAGATCGCACTGGCCCAGATCAATCCCACCGTCGGAGACTTCAGCGGCAATCTTGAAAAAATGGTCGCCGCCAGCCGACAGGCTGCCGCCCAGGGCGCGCGGCTGACCGTATTCTCCGAACTGGCAATCTGCGGCTATCCTCCAGCCGACTTTCTTGAAAAACCCAGCTTTCTGGCCCGCTGCCGCACAGCGGTGGACGAACTCGCCAGCGCCGCAGCGCAATTGCCCACCGCCGTACTCGCAGGTGTAGCCTTGCCGGCGGAACCAGGATCAGGCAAGCCGGCCGTCAACGCAGCCGTCCTGCTCGATGGCGGGCAACTGTTGCTCGAGCAGCACAAGCGCCTGTTGCCCTTCTACGACGTATTCGACGAGCAGCGCTATTTTTCCCCGGCACGTTCGCAGCAGGTGGTTGAACTGGACGGTGTCCGCCTGGCCATCACCATTTGCGAAGACGCATGGAACGACAAGAACTTCTGGCCTCGCCGTCTTTACTCCGTCGATCCCATGGAAGAATTGACGCGCCAGCACCCGGCTCTGCATATCAATCTGTCCTCGTCGCCGTTCTGGCACGGCAAGCGAGCCATTCGCCGTGAAATGCTGGCCGCCATCGCCCGCCGGGACAGCGTCCCTGTCCTGATGTGCAACCAGGTTGGCGGAGACGACAGCCTCATCTTCGATGGATCATCGCTCGCAATCAATCCCCAAGGCGAGGTGATTGCCCAGGCCGCGTCCTTTACCGAAGACCTGGTAGTCTTCGATCCCTTCAATGCCCCAGCCTTGAATCCCCATGAGACTGCCCGCGAAGAAGACGACACGGCCGCCGCCTATCGCGCCCTGGTCCTCGGCACCCGCGACTATGTGCGCAAGTGCGGATTCAGCAAGGTTGTCATCGCTCTCAGCGGAGGCATCGATTCAGCTCTGGTAGCCGCCATCGCCAAAGATGCACTCGGCCCGGAAAACGTCCTGGCAATCGGCATGCCCAGTCCCTATTCCTCCGCTGGCTCCATCGATGACAGCCGGCAACTCGCCGCTAACCTCGGAATTCGCTTCGAGCTGATCGGCATCAGTGGCCTATTCGGCGAGTACACCCAGGCACTGGCGCCGTTATTTGCCGGCCTCAAGCCAGACACTACCGAAGAGAACATCCAGTCCCGCATCCGCGGCACACTGATGATGGCTCTCTCCAACAAAACCAACGCCCTCGTGCTCACCACCGGCAACAAATCCGAAATGGCAGTAGGCTACTGCACCCTCTACGGCGATATGGTCGGCGCGCTTGCCGTCATCGGCGACCTGGTCAAAACCCGCGTCTACGCTGTCTGCCATTGGCTTAATCGCGACCAGGAAGTCATACCCCACGCCATCCTCGAAAAGCCTCCGTCGGCTGAGCTGCGTCCCGGCCAGAAAGACACCGATTCCTTGCCTCCCTACGAAGTCCTCGACCCCATTCTCGAGGCCTACGTAGAGCGCTACGAGTCCCCGGAGCGCATCTCCCAGCAACATGGATTTCCGCTTGAGCTCGTCCAACAGGTAGTGCGTCTCGTGGAGCGTTCCGAGTACAAGCGCCAGCAGGCCGCGCCGGTCTTGAAGGTTACGTCAAAATCCTTTGGCATGGGCCGCAGGTTCCCCATCGCCGTCAAAGTGCAGGTGTAAGCTTGAAGGTGGGAGTCTTCCCGCGCAACAAGGAGAATTCAGCTTGATCCGTATGTCCATCCGTGCCGCCAGCCTGGCAGTCCTGATTGCCTTTTCGTTGTCCATCGTTGAGGCGTCCGCTCAACAGAATGTGCCCCCCGCGCCCGCTCAGGAACCGGCCGCGCCGGCCCCCGCCGTAGCCCCTGTTTTCCCTCCGCCCGACCCCGCAAATTTCACTGCTTCCGCACCCACGAAGGAGACGGTGAACGCCTTTCTCCAGGCCAGTTGGGGTTACGACGACACGCGCGTCTGGGCGGTCGAGGCCATTCAAAAAACCTCCGTTGAAGGCCTGAGCAAGGTCCTCCTTTACGTGGGTGACAAGACTGGAAAACAAAAGCCTGGAGTAGTCCAGTTCTTTGCCCTTCCCGATGGCAAGCACATCATTGCGGGCGAAGAGGTTCTTCCCTTCGGCGATCACCCCTATACCGAATACAGGACCCAGGCTCAGCAAAGAGCGGACGGTCCATACAAGGGCGCCGCCGCCAAAGACTTGGAGATCGTCGAGTTTGCCGACTTCCAATGCCCGCACTGCAAAGATGCGCAAGCCAACATGGAGAAGCTCGCTGTAGATTTCCCCACGGCCCGCATTGTTTATCAGAACTATCCGCTGCCGCAACACAAGGAAGCAGCCGGCGCTGCCGCCTATGGCGTCTGTGTGGCCAAGCAGGGCGGAAGCACCGCCTTCTTCACCTTCGCCTCCGCAGTCTTTGAAGGCCAGGACGGCTTGGCATCTCCCGATGGCGCCACTCTCACGCTGAACAGCGCCGTCACCAAGGCGGGGTTGGATCCCGCAAAGATCTCCACATGCGCCAAGGACCCCGCCTCCATCGCCACCGTCGACGCCTCAGTCAAGCTTGCCAAGGACCTGAACATCAACCAGACTCCGACGCTGCTAGTGAATGGCCGTCAGGTCCCCGCAAACGGACCCTACGACACCCTCAAGCAAATCATCGTGTACCAGGAAAAGCTGGACGGCCTCTCCAAGTAACCAGGCCAGGGCCTCAGTTCGTTGGCCGCCTTCCTCGGATAAAACAGCGGATACCGGGGTCCGGCCATAGATTGGGGCCGGACCTTGAATTGTTCAGCGATAGACTTCGCGACGATGTCCCACGGCGAGGACGAGGATGGAATCTCCGCGGTCGTGGAAGCGGACGCGGTAGTCGCCGACGCGGAGCCGGATCTCGGGAGGTTCGACATCCTGCAGACGCTTCACGTCGCCTTCGCCTGAGGCGAGATAGCGTGCCACGCCATGTAGAATGCGCAGGGCGGTCGTCTGGTCGATGGCTCGAAGGTCGGCTTTGGCCGGATCGGTCCAGGCGACTTTCTTTGGCATGGCTACTGGTCCGGCGACTGCGATTCAAGCGGTGTTCGGCCCATGCGCTCGAAGTCCTCACCGGTCAGGCCGAACTCGGCGAGCACATCCTCATTGGAGATGGGCTCGTTGTCCTTGAGCCAAGCTCTGGAGGCAGCTGCGGAACGGGCTTCTTCCTCAGAGACCGGCTCGTCGTCATAGGGGGCGTTAGCCAGGGCGATGGAGACGGGATCGAGCATCGCTTCGAGCAGGCCGACAACGGCGAAGACCTGGCCGGTAGACAGGCGGTTGATGAGTTCGACAGCCTGTTGCCTCGCGTTGGTTGCTGCGGATGCCATGAGGAATATCCTTGTTTCCTAGGTTACCGCCCAGCAGACTTGGTGGCAAGAGCGGGAGCCAATTCTGAAAATCAAGACTTGGGGGCGTCCCTGGTCTCGCGGCTGAGACCTGGCAGATCACCAATTCAAACGGTCGGCCTCACCGCGCCGTCGTACTCGTACTCCGTTCCACCCGCATCATCGGCGTACTTCTCGCGGCCTGTGTTCCGCGAACCACATGCGGCGTCAGGATGATCAGCAGTGTCGAGCTGCTCTTCTGCTTGTCGTTGCTTGTCACGTCGTTCAAGCCCGGAATCTCGCTCACCCCCGGCAGCCCGCTGATCGCCCGCATTTCCGACTTGTCCAGTTCGCTTACCAGCACCACGCCTTCGCCCTGCTTCAGCGTGACGATGCCGTTATACGCGCGATTATTGAGAACCGGATTTCCATTCAGAGCCGTGCCCGATAGCGCGTCGATCTTCATATCGATATTCAGCGCCACGTCGTCATTCCGCATCACGCTCGGAGTCGCCTTCAGTGTCAGCCCCAGGTCCTGATACTGCACCTGCGGTACGTTCGGCACGCTGCTGCCCAGCGAACCGAGCAACGAGGAGAGCGTACTCGAACTTCCCGCACCGGTTAATCCCGGAATATTCGGAAGATTCGGCGACAAACTGGAAAAGGACGAGGTCTGAATCGGGTAGCGCGTCCCCGATTTGATGGTAGCCGCCTGCCCATCCTCCAGCCGCAATTGCATGTGGTCCAGTTCCTTTGAATCGGAAGAGTTCAGGGCAAAGTTCGCCGTTAGTGTGCCCGGCTCAAGTGCGGACGCGGTAAGCCCACCTCCGAAGAGAGCAACGCCGCTGGAAAGAAGGGAACTTGAGATCTGCCCGGAAGCCAGCAGGATTCCAAGAATCGCCAGCGTGTCTCCGGGTGCGGCAAGCCCCGAAGAAATAATTTGCTGCACCAGCGCCTGGTTGGAATTCAGGATCGACTGTTCCTCGGCGTAGACGTTAAACGCGGAGATGGATTGCGGTGGCTGAATGCCCGTGTTGCGATCGCTGGTATGTGCAATCTGAATCAGCTCCACTTCCAGCACCACCTGGCTATGACCGTCAATCAGATCGCGTATCGTGGCATTGAACGCGTTCAGCGTCGTTGCCGGCGCCCGAATGGAGATGGTCCCCGCGGAAGGATCGACAGATGCCTGTTGCAATTCAAAAACGTTCTTGGCCAGGGTGCTCACCTCCGTCATTTCGGTGGGGGCCAAGCCTGGCAGATAGATCGTTTCGAGCTCCATGCGCTCGTACTGCTTGCGATTGTCGGGTGTGTCGCGCGCGACAAGAACGCGGTGCGTATCGATCGGAGTGTAGAACGAAGTAGTCAGCAGTCCCAAAACCTGCATCGCCTGTGCAAATGTGGCGTCATCTACATCCAGGCGGACTTGCGAGCGCCGCACGCTGTCGTCAATGGTTGCATCGAGCCCGTAACCCTTGAACACCTGTTCGATTGCCTGGTGCGCATCCGTGTGCAGATGAAAGCTCTTCACTCCGGGCGTCGGATGAATCGTCAACGCTTCGCCCGCTGTTTCCGCGCCTTCTTCGTATCGGGGGATCGCTTGTCCCTGCAACGCGTCGTCCCCCAGCTCGTGCAGGTGCTCGGTCACCTGGATATTTCTCGGGTCAAGCTCCAGGGCATGTTCCAATGCGATGCGCTCGGCGGCCGCATCCCCGCGAATCCGGTCCTTGGCCGCGGCTTGAATGAGGGCGGTGACAGCATGGCTGCGGGTCAGCTCCGCCGCCAGCCCATAATTCCGATTGGATGGATCGAGCTTGGCCGCCAGCTGATACTTCGGCAAGGCCTCTTCAAACTGCTCTTTCTCGAACAGCTTGCTCGCCTCAAGAAAAAGCTTGGCCGCGCGCCTGCGATCGCTCTCACGGGGAAGATTCGCAGTCTGATCGTCCGTGGCTCCAGCAGCCGCCGCAGGTGCGCTTTGGCCAGTAGGCGTTGAATTGGTAGGCGCCGGATTGCTTTGCGCCGCACCGGCAGCCTGCCCCAGTCCAACGCCAGGAAGGACCGCCAGCAGAATTCCGGCCGTGCAGGACTGCAGAGTTGTGCGAATCCTGAAGAAACCGGGTTGGGCCGCGCGCTGTTTCACTGCGGAGTCCGTTGGTACGCCATCAGGTCCGCCAGCGACGTCGCGCAGACCTCCGGCTGATGTTCCATCAACTCATCGAAGCTGTATCTGCCCGTAGCAACTGCAATCACGGAAAGGAAGTTGGCGCGCGCTGCCTGAATATCCCGCGGCGTGTCTCCCACCACGCAAATTGAGGCTCCCTTGCCTGCCAATTCCCTGGCCTTGTCGGCAGCCTGCCCAATCAGCTCGGCGCGAATAGGGAAGTGATCGCTGAACCCTCCAAAGCGGAACCACTGCCGCAGCCCAGCCTCTTCAACTTTGATCCAGCCAATCATCTCCAGATTGCCCGTGGCAACACCCAGCAACGCGCCGCGCCTGGCCAGATGATCCAGAGTCTTTTCCACTCCCGGCATCCGGACCAGGTCCATTTCATGGCGTCGTTCCGCAACCGCGTGACGCATCGCTTCCAAAATCGCCTCAATGCGCGTTTCCAGAATCTCTCCGGGTACTCCTGCCTGATTGCACGCCTCGCGCAAAATGGCCGTATCCGTACTCCCGTGCAGAAGAATCCCGGCCAGCGTGATCTCAAACCCGGTTACCCGGTGCACGCTCGAAGCGAAAGAATCCACGTGGACGCGGTCGCGGCTTCTCAGCAGCGTCCCGTCAATGTCGAAAAGATAGGCATCCTGGGTGTCCCAGGAAAACCCCGGCTCTATCGCGATGCGCGCTTCATTGGTCGTATGAGATGTCAGCATGTCCTCTAAGGAACCTCAGCATAAATTGCGGTCGTGAAGGGTACGGGCCAGCCCGTACACAAGGGTAGCAAAATCAGTTGGGCTTTACAGCTTGCGGAAAAACTCAACGGAGGAGGCAAGAAGCGTCAGGGCACGACTTCAGTCGTGCCGCAAGTGTCACAAAATCAACGTGGGCTTTAGCCCCTGAGGAAATGTTTCAATCGAGAACATGCACGTGTTCAGGAAAAAATCAGCCTTGGCGATAGACCGGTCGTACCGCGCTAAGTACTGGACGTTCGCTACGCGGCGGACGCTTGAGCCCGGCGCGAACTTCCGCCAGCTCCAGTCCCAGCTCCGCCATCGCGCGGCTCAACGTGTTGCGGTGCATGCCCAGCTCTTCTGCCGCCTTACACTGGTTTCCCCGGTGTGCCTCCAATACTTCGCGCAGATACTGCTTCTTGAACTCGCGCACGGCATCTTCATAGCGCATGCCGCTGGAATGCATTTGCGTCACCAGGTTGTCCAGTTCTCGTCTCACGTTCACCTCTTGCTACTTTATCTGATTGTTTTCTCTTTGTGTGCCCCGTTTTCACGAAATTGCAACAGTAAAACTACGGCTTCTCCTCTTGGGGATGCATCCACTCCGGAGCCTCGCCTTCCAGAGTCTTAAGGCCGGCCTTCACGCGCTCCGCAAGCTGATCCGGGCTCATCCGCGCGCTTACATGCAAAACGGCGAAGAAATGGCGGGGCAGCTTCGACTCCAAAAGCCAATGTGCCTGCGGATAGAACGCCACGGTCACCAGAATCGCCAGCGTCACCAGCAACATTCCCTGAAAAAATCCAAAAATTCCGCCTGCAATCCGATCCAGGCAGCCCAACCCAATGCTTTTCAGAGCCTTCGATAAGAGCGCTCCAAGCAGCCCCGCAATGGCCATCACGATCACCGCGATCAGCAGGAATCCGATGATGTTGGCCGCCTCCGCACTATGCAGCAGGGGCTTCAACGGAGCCGCAACCAGCGGATAATTCCATGCAGCCAGCATCAGGCCCAGGATCAGCCCACCTAACGAGCAAACTGAGCGAAAGAATCCTTGCGATATGCCTCCCAGGATCGAGAGCAGCATAAAGATCACAATGGCCCAATCTACCCAGGTCATGGCGGTCATATCGTTCATAACGTGCTCCGCTTGGGAATCGTTCTCCGGTACTACAAACTCAGATGCCGCCCGGTCAGCCGGCGGAATGCCTCAAGATATTTCTCTTGCGTCCGCTCTGCCACTTCGTCCGGCAGTGTGGGCGCGGGCGCCTGCTTGTTCCAGTGAATTGACTCCAAGTAATCCCGCACGAACTGCTTGTCGAAGGAAGGCTGTGCGCCGCCAGGCTTCCAGGCGCTTGCTTCCCAGAAGCGGGAGGAGTCAGGCGTCAATACCTCATCGGCTAGGATAATCCCTTCCGCGGTCCTGCCAAACTCAAACTTTGTGTCCGCCAGAATCAACCCGCACGACTCCGCATGTGCAGCCGCCTTTGCATAGAGGTCCAGGGTAAGCCTGCGCAACTCAGCCGCGTCGGCAGCCCCCAGCAGGGCTTCCGTGGCGGCAAACGATATGTTCTCGTCATGCGCCCCGTCCTGGCTCTTGGTGGCGGGTGTAAACAGCGGCTCCGGCAGCCGTGAACCATCCAGCAAGCCGTCCGGAAGCGGGATCCCGCAAACAGTCGCACCCGCCTTGTATTCTTTCCACCCGGAACCTGCAAGGTAACCCCTTGCAACACACTCAACAGGGAACATCTTGGCCCGCTTCACCAGCATCGAGCGGCCTTCGAGCTGACTGGAATAGGGCTCGAGCGCGGCAGGGAACTCGCTCACCTCGGCTGTGATCAGGTGATTCGGTACAAGACTCTTCAGCAGGTCGAACCAGAAAAGTGAAATCTGGGTGAGAATCTTTCCCTTTCCGGGAATCCCCGTGCCCAGCACATGATCGAATGCTGAAATACGGTCGGTTGCCACCAGCAGGAGTGCACCGTCAATGGCATAGAGGTCTCGGACCTTGCCGCGTCCAAGCAAAGGCGTATCGCCCAGGTTCGTTGTCAGGAGTGTTGCCACAGAGAGGCCTTCCGTTCGTGCAGTTGAATCTCCGATTCTCCTGCGTGCGCCGCACTTTGTCAATGCGCCCGAGCTTGAAGAGCAAGCGCCATCGGAGATAAGCAAATCAAGTAGCGCCGGTCTCCAGGCCGGGGCCCCCGGCAAGCCCGGTTTTGGCTTGTTGGGGTGGGAGACCGGCTGTCGCGCGGGCGTCCCGGCCGCACTCTTTCACCGTTATCTCAGCAAAAAGCGAAACCAATGTGGAAATCTCACGAACCCATGTGACCGCCGTCACGGTGCGACATTTCCGAATAGGAGACACTCCATTTGTCAACATGGTTCGGAAGGCACGTAAGAAGGCCCTCTTAGAGCCGGGCGACACGAAGCGGTTGTGGAAAGGGGAAGCCGCGGCCAGCTTCGTTAGTATAGGGATCACCAGTAGCCGCGCGCTACCGACCTCCAGTGCCGGCTACTGGTCCCCGTCTTCATCTTGTAATTATTCATCATGCAAGCGCCTCCGAAGCGAAGAGTTCCTTCGGGGGTGTATTTTCGCGTCTGAAAACCAATTCTCACACCTCCTAGGAGTTTGGGGTAGCCGAAGGAACCATCTGACTCGCAGATCTGCTATCTCCGCGCAGCGGAGGCTGACTTGCTGCACGATTCAAAATCTCGGTGCCCTTCCAATTCCACGTTCATCAGGACGATCCGTGGTGAACGAATCTACGCCGTAGCCCGTTGCCGATCCTGGTTCCCCAACCGCACGCTCACCACCTTGGAAACCCCAGGCTCCTGCATCGTAACTCCGTAAATCATGTCCGCCGATTGCATCATCCGCTTCGAGTGCGTAACCAGCAGGAATTGCGTGTCCTTGCTCAGCGTGTGCAATAGATCCGCCAAGCGTCCAACGTTGGTCTCATCCAGAGGAGCATCCACTTCGTCCAGCACACAGAAAGGACTCGGCTGGAACTGGAAGATGCCAACCAGCAGCGCCAGCGCGGTCAGCGCCTTTTCGCCGCCAGAAAGCAGCAGCACATTCTGCAGTTTCTTTCCCGGCGGCGAGGCCACAATTTCAAGTCCGCTCTCTGCCTGGTTCTCCGCATCCGTAAGCCGCAGGAATGCCTGTCCACCCTGGAACAACCGTGAAAACACCAGCGCAAAATTCTCGTTAATGCGTGCAAAGGCCTCGTCAAACTTGGTCCGCGAAATCTGATCGATCTCCTTGATCGTCTCCTGCGTATTCTCGATTGACTCGATCAGGTCCTTGCGCTGCGTCTCGAGGAATCCGTGGCGCTCTGCCGTCTCTTTGTACTCATCGAGAGCCATCATGTTCACCGGGCCCATCTGCTCAATTCTCTGACGTAGGGTCCGACAGGTTTCCTCTTCGGCAACCAGAAGCACGTCGGCCATGCGCTCAATCTGCGCGTCTTCCCGCAGCACCTGCGCTTCGACATTCACCTCGGCCAGGCAACTGGCTTCAAGATGCTCAAGATCGGCACGCAATTTGGCTACCAGGTTGGAGTTGTTGGCGCGGTCGTCGCGCAGCTTGTCGAGCGCTGCGCGAGCAGTCTTCAATTGCGTCTCGATCGATGCAAGCTGATGGCGCAAAGCCTGCGACTGTTCCGTCAACGTGTGAGCCAGAGTAAGCGCCTCAGCGCGAACCTCAGCCAGTTCCTTCTGGCGGCTAGCCAGCGCGGCACTCTCATTGATGCGCTGCTCGCGCTCCGTCTCTGCGGACGCGCGCTGCTGTTCAATTGCCAGCACACGCCGTTCCAGGTCCGCATGGAGCCGGTCAATGCGCTGGAAAGCCGCCTCAGCGCCACGCCGCCGCTCTTCCAGGCCGGCCAGCTCCGCAGTCACCTGGGCCGCTTCCTGCTGCAAGCCTTCGCGCGTCTGCCGCAACAGGTTCAACTGCGCCTGCAACTCATCCAGCGAAGCCTCGGCCTGCGCATGCTCGGCCTCCAGGCGCGCTGTTTCTTCGCGCTTCTGTTCGATGGAGCTATGCTTGGCCTCGCGTGCATCTTTGTTGCGAGCCTCCTGCATAGTCCACTCCTGAAGCCGCCGCTCCACCCGTTGGACTTCAGCTTCCATCTGCTTCAGCGCCGCGCCCTGGTTGGCTGCTTCGGTCTCTGCCTGACGCCGCTCCGCACTGCTCACTTCCAACCGTGCAGCCAGCTCTTCAATCGTGCGAGTTAGCGCAGCCGCTTCCAACTCCGCCTGCGCGAGGCTGGTTTCCAGTTTGCCCAGCCGGTTTTCCGCCTCGCGCAACTCGCGCTTCAAAGCCAGCGGTCCTTCACTGGCTGGCTTGCCGCCGGTAACCGTCGCATTGTGGAAGCACTCGCCACTCGGCGTAAGAAAAAACGCGTGCGCATACTGCAATGCCAGCCGCTGTGCTTCAGTCGGATCCTCAACCAGATAGCTGTACTTGAGTTTGGGAAGAATCGACTCCAGCGTCCGGCCAAATCCGTTCAACACGCGGATGGAATCCTTCAGCGGTGTAATTCCGGGACCGGTGATCGTATCCGCGTCCTCCTTGAAAAGCTCGGGCTGTTCCTCAGGATGAATCAAGAAGGTAGCGCGCCCATCGACTCCAGACTTCAGCAGCCGCACGCCCTCCTCAGCCGCTCCCCAACTCTCCACCACAACGTAGTTCAGTTCTTCGCGCAGAAATTCGTCGACCACTCCTTCATGCTCGCCGCTTACTTCAAGAAAATCTGCCAGCGTACCCACCGGAGCAATCCCCTGTCCAAGCGCACCAGGCTTGAGCAGCCGCCGCACCGTGTCCGTGGAGTAGCTGTGATTGCGAATCAACGCCTGCAGTGAGTCGCGGCGCCCTGTAACGTTGGCCTGTTCACTCCGCAGTTGATTGGCCCGCGTGCGCTGCGCATTTTCCTCGGCGCGCTTGGCTTGCAGCGACTCGCGAAGAGAAGTAATTTCACTCTCCAACCGTTTGAGCGCCTCTGCAGCGGACTCAAAGCGCATCCTCACCTGGCCGCTTTCGACCCCCAGGTTCTCCCGCTCATTGCGTGCCTGCCCCATCTCCGAATGCAGCCGCTCTGCCTCGCGTTCCAGGGCCGCCAAGCTCTCTTCAGCCTGGGCGGTGTGGTTGCGCGCATTACCTTCCAACGTCATCAGGTGCATCGCGTGGCGACGCGTCGACTCCAATTGCCGCTCTGCTCCGAACACCTCTTCCGCGGCGGTTCGCGCCTCTTGCTGACGCGCTTCCACTTTCTGGCGAAATGCTCGCGCCTCGCCCGCTGCCGTCTCAAGAAAAGCATGCTGCTGTGTACGCTCTTCAGCAATGCCACCCAACTGCGTTCGAGTCACCTCAAGTTCCGACGTAGCAGCCGCAATGCGTGCCTCCAGGTCGCTGACTCGCTCCACATTGGCGCGTTCGCGTGCAGTTGCACGCTCCAGTTCGACCGCAGCTTCGTTCGCCCGGCTCTGCGCTTCCTGGCCTTCGCGATCGAGCTCGTATCCACGCTCAGTGAGCGAGTGCTGATTCCCTTCGAACTCCCCAATTTCCGTGGCCGAGCTGTTAATACGCTCCGTCAGCGCCGCGATCTCCAGGTCCAGCCGCGCCTGTTCGGCATCCATGACCCCCATGCGGCTCGCCAATACCACGCGCAACCGCGCCCGCAGCTCATCGCGAACCGCGGCAAAGCGCTCCGCCTTGGCGGCTTGCCTTTTCAGGCTATTCATCTGCCGCGCAACTTCCTCAAAGATGTCGTCGACGCGGGCCAGGTTCTGTTTTGCACTTTCAAGGCGCAATTCAGCCAGGCGCTTCTTGGTCTTGAAGCGCGTAATCCCCGCCGCCTCTTCTATGATGGCCCGGCGATCGTGCGGCTTCGAACTCAGCAGCTGCCCAATGCGCTCCTGCCCAATGATGGCGTAGCTCTCCGGCCCCAGACCGGTGCCCATGAAGATGTCCTGAATATCGCGCAGCCGGCACAGCTTGCCATTCAGAAGGTATTCGCTCTCTCCGGTGCGGAACAGCCGTCGGGTAATCACAATCTCGCCCTTCTGCGGAGTGCGATGAAACTTGCGGCGGCGAATTTTGAGGACAACCGCTTGCGGACCCTCGGTCGTGGCCACGGCACTCGTCTGTTCCGTCGCTTCTTCATCGAGAGCCTGCCCCGGCTGCTCGGCGGACATGATCTCCTCAGCCTCAACTGCACGCTGGCGGCGCACTTCGTCTTCATCCCAGTCCGTCGGCCCCTCATGCTCGACCGTGACCTCCGGCTCCACTGGAATCGGTCCCTCATACGCCTCGGGATCGACCATCGTCAGGGTCACCTCGGCCATACCCAGGGCCTTCCGATCGCGCGTTCCCGCAAAGATCACATCCTGCATGTGCGTGCCGCGCAGGGACTTGGCACTCTGTTCGCCCAGGACCCAACTTACCCCATCCAGAATGTTCGATTTCCCGCACCCGTTTGGCCCCACCACCACGGCAATGCCCGATCCCGGCACGCTCAATTCCGTGCGGTCACAGAAGCTTTTGAATCCGAGA
>Ga0302320_10020735_pt1 | contig 13080 bp, 9 predicted proteins | sample Bog_T0_3_FD_202130 | JGI IMG/M metagenome (GOLD analysis project Ga0302320, IMG submission 202130) | Peat permafrost microbial communities from Stordalen Mire near Abisko, Sweden - Bog_T0_3 | ecosystem: Environmental > Terrestrial > Soil > Wetlands > Peat | place: Sweden: Abisko, Stordalen Mire...
CCCAAACACGTTGCTGTTCTTCAACACTCAACTGCGTAAACCGCTTATACGAGATCTGTGTCTTTTCGTCAACCTGACGATTTAAATCAAGGACGGGAGCACTGGCAGATGCCATCGCCTGATCCTCTGTTTTAATCACCTGACTGGAAACCGCCGGAATGCGCAGTTGAATGTCGCTAAATCCCCGCAACTCATATTTTAGCGGATTGCCCGATCCATCAGTAATTACAAACGTTTTAGGATCGATGCGTATGGCTGACAGGTTCATTCTTCCACCATGAAGATTATAGATCGTGTACAACTCGGTCTTATAATCAAAAGTCAATTTAACATCAATATTAGGCTCGCCCAGCCCTGTTCTCATCACTACCGGCCCAATATTTCTATCAGCAAAAAACCCTTTATATTCTAACGGACGCCAAGACTCGAAACCCCGGCGAATTTCTGTGGCCCATCCATATTTTATATATGAAGCAGCGGCTAAAAAAGAGGTGTGCGTACTTGTTTGCAATCCAAGGCCGGATGCGCGAATGGCCTGAAAAATATAATCAAAGACTGTCTTGGCGGCGCGTGTCGATCGATAGAAAAGTTGATTTGTCGTAGTGACATTGCGATACGGGAAATAATAATCTATGGTCCATCCCCCTTGAGCATTCCGTTCTAATTTAATATTGCCCGCCGCATTCAATACGTTCGGATCTTCCCAATCAGGGTCGTTCGGCATCAAAGAGTATGAAAGGTAAAGATAATAACCGTTATTCTCTAATTTCTCAAAAGCATGAATATATCCTTGTTGTTTAAATTGACCGTTTTCCATAACCGGATATGTGCCCAATAGAAAAGCGCGGTTTTTCGGTTGCTCAGATAATAAAACACTGCCTAGCTGGCTTTTATCCTGAGCATTGGCCCCTAGCTTTTGCCGGATATTAACCTTCCATCCGTAAAAAATGCCGACGTCATTCTGAGAATACTGCTTTTGTAAAGCACCCGGGTATAAATACTGCAACAAGGCTTTCGCGTAAGCAATCCTTTTTACATCATCGCGCAACTGATCCGGAGACATATGCTCTAATATGGATAGCCACTCCAGCGCCTTATCCCGGCCATACTTGAAGGCCGAAGCACGAACTTCTTGGGACAGTAAAGAAATCAAAGTTGTAGGGTCTAAAAGAAGGACGCCTTTAAAGATCTTTTCCAATTTTAATTTCAGAAGATTCCCCTCGCCCCAGCTATCCGGATCAAGGTCATATCTTTCTTTGATAAAATGATCAATACGTCTATTAAGTCCCAAAAGACCCTTTAAAATATCGGGGGAAATATTACCTGCGTAAAAAAAGCCATTGCTGAGGATGATGTCATTTGTCCCTTCCAGCCTCAAGGCAAGAACTTGTTCTTCATTATCCAACAATGACTGCGTTATCCGTTCTCCCATTCTTGAAAACTGCCCCGGGGATCCAACATCCAAAACATGATCAAGATCTGCCTGGGCATATTCATTCCCCAAGCCTTTTGAAATATCATCCGTGATCAGGAATCCCCCAGGTTTCACACTTGTCGACAAACGATCAAAGAACATAGGGTATGCCGCAGGAATTGAATACCCCGCATGCTGAAAATAAATATCAATGCCGTTATCCAGGACATCCGTAAGGACTTTAGGATAGCTGGGGGCATCGGCGATATCTGCCTTGATAAAAGAAATCTCATAGGACTTTGCTCCCCCCTCGTAATATTGCCAATTGAACTGCAATATAACGACCCCGTCCTTCTCTTGTATCTTAATATCCTCTTTTCTCACGCCTAAGGCTTTCAGCTCCAATATAATATTCTGCTCCATGTCAGGAATACCTGAAGACATGCCGCCACCCCAAGCTCCACTAAGCGCATAACCATTCATTTGTTTTACTTTCAGATAATCCTCTGCCCGGCCCATGCTCTCAATATTATCCCAATGATCCAGCCATTCGATACATTTACTGTACCCAACTGCCCCCACATCAACGAAATAAGCTTTATTCGCATTAGTTTCAAGCAAAAAAGAAGATATATCCGCACCGCTTCCCCCATAAATCGCGACCTTATCTTTATCGTCCGGATTAACGATCTGTTTCACCGATGCCGCATAAGCAATGAACGGTTTAAGTAATAAACCAAATCGATCCGGTCGGGGGTCAGGATAAACCGGCCCTGCCAGCATCGCCCTATCTGCCCCTTGCCGTATGAGTTGATCACTACTATCCTGCAAATATTCAACAACGCTCCCAAATGGCCCCAGCAGGTCAACGCCTTGGGCACGAACAGCAGGGGAAATTAAATACCGCATAAAATCTTCGGCCCACCTGATATCGATCTGGCTATCCAGGGCTGCTTCCTCCAGCATCTCCCGCGCGTCGATCTGCGGCGTTGATCTCTACTCAAACATAGAAACCAAGAAATCCATGTATTGTTCACGCGAATGATGATTTTTAGTCACAAAGGCATCTACAATTCCCACGAATCTTTGTTCACGTTGTTTTGATTCATACGCTTCTAACGCGTTTCTTGCGGTATCCACAACCTCCCGGACCATGTTATCATTTTCCACATACTGCCAGACCGCTTTCTGACCCGTAGTCCCACCCGTAATAACCTCCGATGCCGGGATCCGCTCATGATGTCCGCTCTCTATGTAAACATCAAATGCTTTAATTTCCCCATCATCCCCCCACCAGGGCTCAACAATTTGGTTCTCCCATGACAACCCTTTTATCCTGATCTTCGAAAAATTATAGACCCGATACGATGATGAGGAGTGGGGCTTTACGATCAACTGCCCTTGCATATCCAGACGGAATATCCTGTCATCATAAAATACCAGGTCCTTGATCTCTCGAGGCAACACCTTATATAGCGTGGCCGGTCTTATCGGTACGGGAATGCCATACCCTTTAAAAATTTCTAAGAGATCGCCAACCCATAATCTTTTTCGCGGCGTTTGACCGGCATAAGACCGCATAAAATCCCTGAAGCGTTTGTCCATCAGCGCTTTGTTGATCTGAGTTTTGATGAATTCTTTAAATTCGATCAATTGATCATGCCCCGTCAGGCGCCTGTCATTAACAATATCGCTGTGGACCGTCGATTCCAGGACATCCGCATACCCTTGGTGGGAGCGAAGCAGATTCGTTAATTGCTTGATCGGTATCGGAGAATCCTGCCGGTCCAAAATCATCAACTCTTTGTTACGCCTGGCTCTGATGACCTGCTGTTTTCTTTTTTCATTCAACTTATCATGATCTTTCAACGATGGGTCTAACGCGATATCATTTTTGACCGTCCATAACGCAACATCCGCATACCCTTCTTCTGCTTGAAGAAGAGCTGTCAGTTGCCTTGGCGTCACTTGCGGCGTTTGGGGACGATCTAAGATCTCTAATAATTTTGCCCTCCGCTGGTGTGCTAATTTTTGTGCTAATTCTTTAACATTCTTGAGTTTCTCATGGCTTTTCAGACGTTGATCAAGGGCGACATCGTTTTCGACTGTTTGTTGTCTTACCTCAGCATAGCCTTCTTCATTCTGTAGCAAGGCGGTTAATTCCCTGGGTGTTACGGCCGGGGTATGCGGCCGGTTTAAGATTTCCAACAATTTATCCCTTCTGGCCGGGGCCCCTTCCCGATCAACTTCTTTCTTCAACATAGGATGCTTTTTCAGGGATACATTATCAGCGATATCGTTCCTGACATCCCTGGGCTTGACAGCCTCATAACCCTTTTCGGCCTGAATAAGACTTATTAATTGTTTGGGGGTCATAGGGACCTTCTGTAGATCCAATATCTCCAATAATTTCTTTTGTCTGGACGATGCGTCAGGCCTATTAACAGTCAGATCAGCCGTAACGATCTGCGCGTTATCTAAATTCTCGGGTAATCGGCCTTGATCACTGGTAACCCGCATGGCTTCATCAACCCGGAACTTAACGCCGCCCGAGAAATACTTTCTAGGTGCACTAGTCCCTGTAATGGGGTCTACTTCTTCTTTGATGTAGTTATAGGCTCCTTTTTTGAAAGCTTGTAAATAGCGTTGATAGATGAGTTCAACGTCGTTAACGGGGTTTTGGGTGGGCATCGCGGGTATAACACTTTGGGTGTATTCTGTCCCTGCTATTTTATTCTTATCGGCGTAGACTTGCGCCAGAATGCTGTCTTTGATTTTCTTTTTATACCAGGCGGCCAGGATCAGAGAATTGTAGACTTGCCGAAGTTGAGCAAAATTTTTGCCTTCGTTGATCTCTTTTGTCAGTTCGGGGATGATGATCTCACGGACTATTTGGGAGCCTAGGGAGTTAATACTTTCATTTGTCGTACGGGTGTTTCCCTGGGGTGCTTTCGTATTCAACCCTAGTTCGTTTGGCAACGGGCTTGAGGACACGGCCCCTTCGGGGACATGTCCCCTGGTTGGCAGTTGATTCTTAGACAGGGATAAATAATCTTGTTCCAGCATCACCTTTAATTTGGCTTCCACCACATACGCTGTTTTGGCCTTTGCATTTTCATATACCACTGCCTTTTGGGGCACTATCCATACCTTATTAAATGTATTTACCGGAATATTTGTAGTGCCAAATTTTTTGTACGCTTCCTCATAAATACGCTTCCAAAATCTTTTGCCTATTTCATCCTCCGGATAAATCAAGCTCGCTGTTATCTGCTTAAGCATGTAATCTTCGGCCAACAAGTCCCTGCCCATTTCCGTAAGACCAAAGCTTTGCGGGATGATGCGGTCTTTTTCATAGGGGCTTAAGTTTACCCAAAGGTCTTGTTCGGGGATGGTTAGGCTGGCGAGGAAATATTTAATCAGTTTGGTGGATTCTTGCTGTAGGGGCAGGTTCTTAACCTGCCCATTAAGGGACGGTTTAGAACCGTCCCCTACGTCTAAGATGAAATCGAAACGGAAGGGATTGTCAGGATGGACTTTTAGGCCTTTTAATATCGCAGGATCATATTCGGGGCTTAAATGTACCATCACCCCAGGGGCTGACAAACGAAAATCTTGAGCCTGAACTAAAGGCAACGGGCCAAATGTATTGACCAAGAAAGCTATTAAAATAGTTATATGGATACATGGGGTTTTACACATACTATTTAAAGTATAAACTATCTATATACAATTTGCCACTTGGTGAGATTTCTGGAGTTTTTGATAGGTTATGCTTGTGGAGCTAGGCTGTAGATCTTATCCAGGATACGTTGGGCGGCTTGATCGAAGTTGAGGGATTCTTGAACATAGAAAGGCTCTCCAAAAGTGGCGGATACCGGGCCTCTTTTGAAGAATTTAGTACCTGGCGCCATGACTTGATTGGTCCCGCTCACGTAAACAGGAACTATAGGCACACCGGATTTGACCGCTAAAAACCCTGCTCCGGCCTGCGCTTTAGAAGGGGCGTTCCCTACCTGCCGGGTCCCCTCCACAAAAATCAGGACCGCCCTGCCATTTTTTAACCGATTAATAGTCTCTTTCATAGCGCCGAGATCTCCTTGCCCTCTTTTAATCGGGAAAGCCCCCAGGCGAGTTAAAACAAACCCTAACGCACCCTTGAACAGCTCGATCTTAGCCATGAAATTTATCCGCCGCACGGAACAAATACCTAAAAGCACCGGATCCAGATTGCTGATGTGATTGCTGGCTAAAATAAAACCGCCCTGACGAGGAATATTGCGGGTCCCGCGGGCGGTAAAAGGAAAGTAAAGCCAGCTTATGACTTTTGTTAAGAAATAAACGATGTAATAGATCATACCTTTACTTCGGATCTATCTGCTGACGGCCAAATTCCAAAATGTCTTTGGCCCGCTTGAGGCTTTTAGCTTCCGAATAGACGCGCACTAGCGGTTCCGTACCCGAAGGCCGGAACATCAGCCAGTCCTCATTATCACAGATGAGTTTGACGCCGTCGTAATCCTTGACCTCGATCACCTTACGGTCTAAAACAGAGCTGATCGTTTTCAATTTATTGAGATCTACTTTTTTGGCATCCATCTTATAGTCCAGCCGCTCATAATAATAGCGGCCGAATTCACGCTCCATATCCTCGACTAATCCCCTGAAATTCTTTTTGTTGTAAACCATCATCTCCAACAACAAAAGTCCGGCCAAGGTTCCGTCACGTTCCGGGATATAATCCGGCAAACCCATGCCTCCGGCCTCTTCTCCTCCGGCAACGATCTTTTCAGAGATCATCAGATCAGAAATATATTTAAAGCCTACCGGTGTTTCATAAAGTTTTCGGCCCAATTTCTTGGCAATATTATCCATCATGGTTGTCCCGCAAAGTGTTTTAATAATGCCGCCCTCCACCTTACGATTGCGCACCATGTGCAGCACCAGAAGCCCCAGGATCTTCTGCGGAGAAACAAATTCGCCCCCGGGCATGATCGCTGCAATACGGTCAGCATCACCGTCGAGGACATGACCGAAATCAAATTTCTCTTTTTTCATGCGAGACATAATTAATCCTAAGCATTCCGGGATGGGTTCCGGTTTGCTGCCGTCAAACCCCGGGTTAACGTCCTCGCGCATCAAGGTCAGCTTGATATTTGTCCCTTTAAGGATCTGCTGCATCAAGTCACGGCCGCTGCCATGCATGATATCGGACAACACTTTATATTTGGCCGTCTTCATTTTCTTTAAATTCACATAACCGCGCAAGAATTTGACATACGCTTTCTTGAAATCATGCACCACAACCAACCCCTGAGCTAAAGCATCCGCATAGGCCAAACGCTTGACCGGGGTCCGGCCTAAATAACCCTCAACGGTATTGGTAATATCTTTAGACGCGGCACCCCCCTGGGCTGTTTTAATCTTAATTCCATTGAATTTGGCAGGATTATGGGACGCTGTGATCATAATACCGCAAACATTCTTAAAGTTGACAACTCCAAGACTTAACGTGGGGGTGGGCAAAGAAGTGTCCGAAAGATATGTTTTAATGCCGTTGGCCGCAAAAACTTCCGCAAAAGCCTCTGCATACTCTGCAGAAAGGAAACGATTGTCATAGCCTACTGAAACCGACTTATCAGAAAATTGAGGATTATTCTTTTGCACCCAATCTGATACCGCCTGAGCGACAATACGGACATTCTCAAAAGTAAAAGTATCGGAAATAACTGCACGCCAACCGTCAGTACCGAATTTGATCTGTGATTTGTTGTCGCTCATAAGGCTCCTTGTGAATAGGGTAGAAATAGGGGACAGCGCCCTATTTATTCCCTATTTCATTCAGAAAGAAAAATAGGGCGCTGTCCCCTATTTCCCCTATTTCACATACAACTGATGACGACTAATATACCGTATAACTGCCTTGGGAGTCAAATACCAGATTGATTTCTTTGTTTTTATCCGCTGACGGATGTCGCTGGAAGAAATATCCACCGCCGGCATATTGACCTTCAAATACGGCCAGCGTTTAGGATAATTCTTATCGAATCCAGGCCGGTTCAATATCACCAGACTCGCCCGCCGCAAAATACCCTGCGGATCTTTCCAGCGGTGAAACCCTTTTAAACTGTCCTCTCCCATCAATAAATAAAATTTAGACTTCGGCAGCTTGATGCTTAATTCTTTTAGCGTATCAATGGTATACGACACCCCTTCGCGGCGCAATTCTCCGTCATATAATTTAAAAGATGCATTGCCCTTGATGGCCTCTTTGACCATCACCAAACGTTTATCCGCCGGCGGCAGGCGATGATGGGCCTTAAATGGCGACCGATTCGCCGGAACAAAGAATACCGCATCAAGCTTCAAGGTCTCGACCGCACTTTGGGCCATTAACAAATGCCCAAAATGGATGGGATCAAAACTTCCGCCTAGAACACCAATACGTTTCATGAGCGAATTTGACCGCTGCCATAAATCTCATATTTATAGCTGGTCAACCCTTCTAAGGCCATGGGGCCGCGCACATGGAGCTTATCGGTGCTGATACCCACCTCTGCCCCGAAACCGAATTCATAACCGTCGGTGAAGCGGGTAGAGGCGTTGACGTAAACGCACGCTGAATCCACGGCATTCAAGAAAATCTGTGCCTGTTTCTTATTATTAGTCACAATGGTATCGGAATGATGCGATCCGTACGTATTAATATGTTCGATAGCACCTTTTAGATCATCTACTACCTTGATCGAAAGGATCAGATCCAGGTACTCCGTACGCCAATCCTTGTCGAGGGCTTTCTTAACGCCGTCTTTGACAATGGCACGGGTCGCTTCATCGGCACGAATCTCGCATCCGGCCTTTTGCAGATCAGCCACCATTCGCGGCAAAAAATTTCGAGAGATCTTCCGGTCAACCAGCAAGGTTTCCATCGCATTGCACACACCGGGTTTTTGCAATTTCGCATTGAGGGTGATGGCCCGCGCCATATTAAGGTCCGCTTGGGCGTGCACATAGACATGACAAATGCCCTTAAAATGCTTAATGACCGGGATTCGTGAATTTTCTGCTACAAAACGAATTAATTCTTCGCCCCCTCGAGGGACGATCACATCCAAATACTCATCAAGTTTCAACAGCTCATGCACCGCCTGGCGGTCGGTGGATTCGATCAACTGCAAAACATCCAGAGGGATCAGGGTCTTTTTGAGCTCATCTTTAAGTATCTTGAATATCGCTTTATTGGAATAGATCGCCTCCCGGCCGCCTTTAAGGATCGCCGCATTACCGGACTTCAGGCACAACGCCGCACAATCAGCCGTCACATTCGGACGCGATTCATAAATAATACCAACGACACCTAACGGCACGCGGATCTTTTTGATCAACAAACCATTGGGTCGGCTGATGGTTTCAAGTAGTTGCCCTACCGGATCTTTGAGCTTGGCGGTTTCACGCAAGCCCTCTGCCATGGCCGAGATACGTTTAGGATCAAGGGTCAAACGGTCGATAAGTGCTTTAGCATATTGGGCTTTTAGGGCCGTTGCCACGTCTTTAGCATTTTCCTTTAAAAGATAGGACTGCCGGGATTCCAGGGCTTGAGCCATTTGCAGCAGCGCACGGTTTTTCTGTGCCGTACTGATCAACGCCATCGGGTAGGAGGCTTTTCTAGCAGCCTTTGCAATTTTTAAAATATGAGCGGATAAATTCATGGTCTAATTCTCCGGCTGATAATTTTCCCTGCTTCTCTATAAAATAAGTGCCGATACGTTCCCTCTTGACTAAACGCACCAGAACATTGTCAATGTGCCCGGCCGTAATGACACACGGGGTCTGTGCATGTGTGGCAATCTTAACCGCATCAATCTTGGTTCTCATCCCGCCGCGGGCCATATTAATATTCTTGGTGCCGCCGGCCACCGCCTCAATCTGAGGAGTGATCTCTTTGACCTCTGCATATACTTTCTTATTAGTATCGTATAAGCCTTCCACATCCGAAAGAATGACCAACAGATCCGCATGCAGCAAACTGGCCACCAACGCAGATAATTTATCATTGTCGCCGAATTTAATTTCTTCGGTAGAGGTTGTATCGTTCTCATTAATAACCGGGACCACTCCTTTTTTCAAAATAGCTTCCAGGGTGTCCCGAGCATTCAAAAAGCGAGTGCGATCATCAAAATCATCCCAAGTCAAAAGCACCTGCCCGCATTTAAGATGCACCTTGGAAAGAAGCTCACTATAAAGACGCATCAAAGCCGCCTGACCGATCGCCGCATGAGCCTGAAGTTGGGCCAATTTAGCGGAACGTTTAGTCTCCCCCAACTCCCCCATACCAAGAGCAATAGCACCGGAAGAAACAAGGACGACCTCAACCCCCTGCTTGCGCAATTGCCCGATCTGACGAGCCAAAGCAGACAGCTGCACTTTCTTGGGATGCATTTTAGCATCAGCGATCTGGCTGGAGCCAAGTTTGACGACGATACGTTTAATGGGCCTTTGACACAAACATTTCATATTCAACTGATCCTCTTTTGTCATTCCAGAATGCTTCTGTCGGGAATCCAGACTTTAATCTCCCTGCGGGGCCTGTCTTGGCCTTGATATTCAGGGGCTCCTGAACATCAAGTCCAAGCCACCCGCCACAATTTACCAATACCCGTCTAAATTAATTGGTAGACGTCACCAATTAATATTATAGCAATGATCTGATCGCGGCCAAAAGCTTATCTAGGCCTTGTTTGTCTTGGGCTGAAATGCTCAGGATGTCTTTGGTTACTTTGCGCTTGAACCTGGTCAGGTTTTTCTTGGCTTCCGGCAGATCCATTTTATTGGCCACCAGAATACGATGCTTATGTAAAAGATCTTCACTATAGAGATCCAACTCTTCACAAATTTTATAATAATCATCAACCGGATCGCGGCCCTCAGAGCCGGCCATGTCGATGACATGTACCAGGATCTTGGTGCGCTCGGCGTGTTTGAGGAACTGGTCCCCCAACCCCTTGCCTTCATGAGCCCCTTCAATCAAACCCGGCAAATCCGCCATCACAAAATCCTTTTCGATGCCATCATCATCTTTGACAATGCCTAGAACCGGAGCTTTAGTGGTAAACGGATACTCGGCGATCTTGGATTTGACCTTGGAAACCGCGCAAATAAGCGTCGATTTGCCCGCGTTGGGAAACCCCACCAACCCCACATCAGCAATGATCTTCAATTCCAGACGTATCATGCGCACTTCGCCCGGTTTGGGCGGCAGTACCGTGCGATTATGGTTGTTTCCCCGCCCGCCGTCACCGCCAAGGGCCACGATCACTTGGTCCTCATGCACGACTAAGTCCCTGATCAATAGGTCCGTATCATAATCCCACAGAATCGTCCCCACCGGAACGCGTAAAATACAGTCCTCGCCCCTTTTGCCGGTTTTATTATTACTGCTGGCATGTCCGCCGCTTTGGGCCACATAATGCTGTTTGAAACGGTAGTCCAACAGCGTATGCAAATTACGGTCCGCCACAAAAACCACATTGCCCCCGCGCCCGCCATCGCCGCCGTTACAAATAGGATAGCGCGTGTATTTATCGCTGTAATGGCTTTCACAGCCTTTCCCGCCGCTGCCGGCCTGGACCTCTATGCGTGCTTTATCAACGAATGCCATGAACTCCCCCTAACCCCCTCTTTATACCCTCATACCGGGTACTATCGTTGGTCGATAAAAGAGGGGGAATTCATTCTATAAACAAAAATCCCAGCGCCCCGCCATCAAGCAGGGAAGCCGGGATTTTGAAACTTCAAAACAATTAAGCACTGATCTTTGCAATTTTAACGGTTGTCAAATCCTGGCGATGACCGTGCGTGCGTGCTGAATCTTTGCGCTTGCGATATTTGAACGCGATGACCTTCGGTGCGCGGACCAAGTCAACTATTTCGGCCTTGATCTCGACGTCCTTCAAATACGGCTTACCTAATTTTACATCCTTACCGTCGGAATAAAGCAAGACTTTATCCAGAACGATGCTCTGACCTTTGTCAAAATCCAGACGGTTGGCCTTTACCACATCGCCTTCGCTGACTTTGTACTGACTGTTGCCTATCTGTACCACTGCAAACATAGGAATCTCCTTTTATGCTATTGAAAGCGGATATTATACATTGAATCATCAGTTAGTCAAAATATTTTAATTAACTCCCCCTAACCCCCTCTTTAAAAAAAGAGGGGGAAATAATCTGCATTAATTAATTTTTACTTTCCCCCGCCCCTCACAGTAGGGACAGCTGTGAAATTCCAGCGACTCGATGGTCTTGCCGGTACGCGCACGGGTCATTTCTACCAGCCCCAGCTGGGATATCCGGTTAACCTCGGTCTTGGCATGGTCTTTGACCAATCCTTCACGTAAGGCATTGAGCACCTTACGCTTATGATCTTCACGGTTCATGTCTATAAAATCGATGACTATAATGCCACCCAGATCCCTTAGACGCAACTGGCGCGCGATCTCAGGGGCCGCCTCCACATTCACGGCAAAGGCCGCGTCCTCGGGAGTGCCTTTACTTTTAAAACGTCCGCTATTAACGTCTACCACGATCACTCCTTCAGTCGGCTCAATGACGACATAGGCGCCGGATTTCAGATAAACCTTGGGCTCATAGATCTTGTCTAACTCGCGCGCCACGTTCATCGCCTCAAATACCGACAAAGGCCCTGCGTGATACTGGATCTTTTCTATAACTTCGCGGCCGATCAAATTTTGCGCGAATTTGCGCATTTTAATGAATTCTTCCTGCGAATCGATGACCACCCGGGCCACATCATCCTTCAACAAATCCCGGATCACCTTCCAGATCAGGGAGCCTTCTTCATAAATAAGGGCCGGCGGTTGCTTTTTCTTAGATAATTCCCTGATCTCCTGCCACTTATTGACCAGGAATGTGGCGTCACGGACGATCTCTTTCTCTCCCTGCTCCATCGAAGCCGTGCGGATAATAAAACCGCCGCTTTTGGGAAAAGTGAATTTCCTTAGAATATCCCGCAGACGCTGACGCTCTTCGGGCTTTTCGATCTTTTTAGAAATACCGCTATGCTTATCAACCGGCATGTAGACCACAAAACGTCCGGCCAAACTGACATGAGTGGTCAGCCTTGCCCCCTTGGTGCCAAACGGATCTTTAACGACCTGCACTAAAACTTCCTGATCCTTTTTTAAAGGAAGTTCGTTTTTATCCTTTTTAGGATGACGATTGTCTAGCGCCGCCTGCGGTTTAGGATCCAGCACTGCGGCAGGCTTGGGGAAGATCATGTTGAGGATCTTCTGCGGCGCGCTGGGCTCATCTTCGATCTTCTCGATATCGTTCAAAAATGGATTGTCCGCGTCCGTCAAATACAAGAATCCGTTCTTCCCCTGACCGATATTGACAAAAGCCCCGTTGATCGAAGGCAGAATGGATTCCACCTTCCCTTTGTAGATATTACCTAACATGGATTGATGCCGGTCAAGCTCTATATAAAAATCATCCAGCTTGCCGTCCACCAAAACCGCCACGCGCCGCTCATCCTGAGCGACTTGAATAAGAATTTCTTTAGACACAGTTTCTCCTCCTTAAAACAAGTTTAACAAAAATACTACCTGACACACGCGGGAGAAACTATTGGACTGCAGCCGGGGCCT
>Ga0302320_10020736_pt1 | contig 13080 bp, 12 predicted proteins | sample Bog_T0_3_FD_202130 | JGI IMG/M metagenome (GOLD analysis project Ga0302320, IMG submission 202130) | Peat permafrost microbial communities from Stordalen Mire near Abisko, Sweden - Bog_T0_3 | ecosystem: Environmental > Terrestrial > Soil > Wetlands > Peat | place: Sweden: Abisko, Stordalen Mire...
TGGGCCGCACGATCCTGAAGTCGATGTCGAAGTTCTGGGTCGTCCCGTCCAGCACTTGCTGGCGGTGCGACCTGACGGACTCGAGGTCCTCGGGGTGGATCATCGCGTACCACCCCTTGATCGTTCCCTCGAAGGCGGCGCGGCTCACCCCGTAGATCTCGTACATCCGGTCGTCCCACTCGAGCTGCCCGGAATCCATCCGGGTCTCCCAGATGCCGTTGCCAGAGGAGCGCAGGGCGAGCTGGAGCCGGTCGTTGGCCGTCTTCAGCCGCAGGTCGGCCTCGCGCTGGGCCGTGACGTCCTCGACGATGACGATGAAGTTCACCACCAGCTGCGCCGGGTTGCGCACCGGCTGGAAGGCGATCGTGAGCCGGCGAACGCTGCCGTCCGGCCTGGACGCATGGGTTTCAAGCGTGGCGGCCTCGCCCCGCTCGACGATCTTCCGGCCTTCCGACGGCACGAACCCGTTCCAGACGCGGCCGAGCAGGTCGTCGACGGGCTGCCTCGCTGAGGCCGACTCGGACCAGCCGCTCAGGCGCTCCCAGGACTGATTGGCCCAAAGTATGAGGCCATTGGCATCCGTGATGATGACACCGCTCGGCATGTGCTGCGCGCACAGGGCGAGCAGCGCATTGACCTTGGTTGCGACGCGAAGGCTTGCGTTGGCGCTTTCGAGCTCCTTCGCCCGTTCCACGATCTCCTGCTGGAGCGCGCTTGTCCGCCTCTCAAAGTCCGCTAGGGCGCGCTTTCGGTCGGCCTCGGCTTTCTCCAGGCTGTGCTCGCCTTCCCCCGCCGTCCTGAAGGACAGGGCCACCGCGCAAACGGCCGCGGCCAGGGCGGCCAGCGCGGCAAGGGCGATCCCGGCGGATGCACCGAGAATGCCGCGACGGGCGAGCGCCGCGCACACCGCGGCCGCCGCGGGAATTGCCAAAAGCACCGCCAGGGAGAGTTGCCTCGTGCGCCGTCTGGGAGCGGCTCGGGACGGGGGGATCGGCTGAAGCATGATGGTCCGGATTTAACCTGCATCCATCACAAATTCCGACGATCTTGCGCAGTCTTCACCGGTTTTGTGACGGATGCAGGTTAATTGGAGGGCAAAACACCCCGGCAGCAATCCTAACGTTTCCGCCCGCGCGCGCCCGGGCCTCTAAACTTTTGCCCGGAGGTGCCGAAAGGACACCTTGAGGAACAACGGTGTGATGAAGATTCTTCGTTTGCTTTGCGTCTTCGGATGCATACTGGCGGCGCACGGCTGGGGTCGTGCGGCCCCGGCGGACAGCCCTTTGGTCGGCGTGCTGCTGAAGGGCCGGACCTCCTTTTGGAACGCGGTCGCCGCGGGGGCCCAGGATAGCGCCGCAAAGGCGGGCGTGTCGCTGGTCGTCAAGATTCCAATCAGCGAGACAGACATCCAGACGCAGGTCATGTACTGCAACGCGCTCGGGGCGATGGGCATCAGGGCCCTGATCATAGCGCCGTCCGACCAGCGCGCCCTGATGCTTCCGATCGCGCGGCTGGCCGCAAGCGGCGTGAAGATCGTCGTTCTGGATTCTCCCCTTGCAGGCAAGAAATGGGCCCTGTTCGTCGGCACGGATCAGGAGGCGGCCGGGGAGCAGGTCGGCAGGATGCTGGCCTCGATCGTGTCGGAGACCGACGAGGTCGCCGTGTTCCGCTACAACCAGAACGGAAGCGCGGCCGGCCAGCGCGAGGAGGGGGCCCTGAGCGCCCTGCGCGCGGCGCATCCGAAGCAGCCGATCCATGCCGATATCTACTCCAGCACCGAGCCGGGCCTGGAGCCGGATCGCGCCGAGTATCTCATTTCCAAGTACCCGGACATAAAGGCCGTGTATGCGTCCGGCACGCCGGGAACCATGGCCATGCTGCATGCGCTGCAGGCCCACGGGCTCGGGCACAGGATCAAGCTCATCGGTTTCGGCTTCAACCTCAACAAGGACGTGAAAAACGCGATCGAATCGGGCGACATGTACGCCTGGGTCGCCCAGCTGCCGGGGGAAGCGGGAAATAGGAGCGTGGAGGCCGCGGGCGCACTCCTCAAGGGACAGCCAGTTCCCGATGTCATCCACACGGATGTCCTGTTCGTGACAAAGGACAACGTGGGCGATCCGAAGGTCCTGGCGTTGATGACCGACTGATCCCGGTCCCCATCCGGGGTGTTTTCCCCAGGCGTTCCGCCAAAAGCGATTCCAACGGCCTGTTGTGGGCCGGGGATGCGCAACATTTCCCTCAATTCGGGCCTTGGCGCGCCGAATGAAACAATGCAGTCCCATGATCAAGTTACTCGCCCTCGCCGTTTCATGCTCATTTGTGGCGCTGGCTGCGCCTGTCCGCGCCGAGCTTGATCCGCCGGTGCCGGTCCGCACCGTCCCTCCGGTTTTCCCGCTGGACATGCGCCGCGCAAATGTCAGCGGAGTGGTGACCATCAACTGCCTGGTCGATCCGCATGGCGAGGTGCAGGACCTGAAGGTCGTGAAGTCAACGAACGTCGCGTTCGTCCAGGCCGCGCTCGACGCCCTGAAGAAGTGGAGGTTCAAGCCGGCCCAGCGCGACGGCAGCGCTGTCCCGATCAGGGTCACAATTCCGATAAGATTTTCGATGGCCGAGGACTGATCGGCTTCGCCCCAGGCAATCCAGCAACCCCAGGCAATGAACTTCGCAAAACTGACGATCGGCCGCAAGATCTCTTATGGATTCGCCATCATATTCGCCCTTCTGGCGGCGGTGACGACGGCGTCGTACCTTTATCTTGGCGCCGCGGGCCGCAGGCTTTCCCAGTATTCCGCCAGCGCGCAGGAGACCACCGTCGCGGCCAGCCTCGAGAACGCGATGCTCGCCCTGAAGATGCAGGTGAATGAATTCCTCGCCACGGGCTCGGCCGACAGTGTTGCGAACTACGAAAAGGCGAAGACTGCGCTCGACGACGGCCTGGCGCGCGCCCAGAAGAGCATCGTCGACGCCGACCGGGCCGACAAGCTTGCCACCGCGAAGCGCCTGCTGAGCCAATACGACGCAGCCTTCCGGCATCTCGTCGACAACGACAGCCAGCTCGCCGCCGTCAGCAAGAACAAGCTGGCGCCCGCATCTGAATCGATCAGCGGCGACCTGCAGAAGATGCTTTCGACGGCCCGTGACCAGGGCGACATGAATTCGGCCTTCAAGATCTCCTCGGCGCTCAAGGCTTTCTTCGAATGCACAAGCCACATGAGCTCGTTCCTGCTGACCTCGAAGGCGGACGAGGCCGTGGCAGCCCGCGCGGCGCTTGCTGCCACCAAGGAGCAGATCGTGCGGCTGGAGAAGGACCAGCAGGACATGGAGAAGATGGACGCGACCCTCAAGGATCCGGCCAAGACGGCCCTGATCGACACGCTTAAGGCGGCAACCGCTGCCTACGGCGACGGGCTCGAGAGCACCGTTGCGATCAAGAACGACCGCAACCAGGTGATCGCAAACGAGATCAACCAGATCGCCCCCCAGTTCACCGCGGCCCTGACAAGCGTCCGCCAGTCCGTCTTTGAGCTTCAGTCCAAGCTCGAGGCGAACATGAGGACGGAGCAGAGCCGCAACGAATTCATCGTGATGTGGGGCACTCTGCTCGGCACGCTGGCCGGCCTGGCGATCGCTTATTTTCTCGCCCGGGGCATTTCCCGGCCCATCGGCGCCATTGCCAACAGGCTCGCCCAGGAGTCGACCCGGACCAACACCGCGGCGGCCCAGGTGTCCCAGGCCTCCCAGTACATGGCCGACGGGGCGAGCCAACAGGCGGCGGCCATCGAGGAGAGCAGCTCCGCCCTGCACGAGATGGCCAGCATGACCACGCGCAATTCCGAGAACGCCCAGTCAGCGAAGGTTCTGGCCACCGAGGCGAGGGAGACCGCCGATGCGGGGGCGCGGGAGATGGAGGAGATGAAGGCGGCCATGTCGGCCATCAAGGCCTCAAGCGCGGAGATTTCGAAGATCATCAAGACGATCGATGAAATCGCCTTTCAGACCAACATCCTGGCCCTTAACGCCGCTGTCGAGGCCGCCCGGGCTGGCGAGGCCGGAATGGGTTTCGGCGTTGTCGCCGACGAGGTGCGCACACTCGCGCAGCGCTGCGCGCAGGCCGCCCGCGAAACCGCGGACAAGATCTCCGACTCCGCGGCCAAGAGCGAGCAGGGCGTCGCGATCAGCGCCAAGATGGGAAGCAACCTTGGGGCGATCGTGGAGCGGATCCGCAAGCTCGACGAGATGATCAGCGGCATCGCCCAGGCTTCGCACGAGCAGAGCGAGGGAATCAGCCAGCTCAACCAGACCGTGGCCGGCATGGACAAGGTGACCCAGTCAAACGCCGCGATTTCCGAGCAGTCGGCCGCCTCTAGCGACGAACTGAAGGCGCAGGCCGAACAGGTGCAAAACGCCGTAGCCGAGCTGATGTGCATGATCGACGGGAGCGGGATGAAGATCGATGCCGCGGCGCCGGCAGTCGTCAGCCCGACCCTGAACAGGGGCGGAACCTCCAGTTACAGGGGCGGTTCCACAGAAGGGCGGACTTTCTCAGCGTCCGGAAGCGTCCCACGCAACCGCCTGAACGGCATGTCCCACGGGCACGAAACTTCAAAAGGAAGCGATGCTCCGGCACGGTCCGGCCGGCGCATGGGCGCCGACGGATCGGGCGCCTCGCACGGCACGAACGGTAACGGATCCGCCGAGGCCGACAGCAACTTTATCGACCAGGCGTGAGGGCCTGGCCGGTTGTATTGGGGGTATTAGTGTGTGTTGTGGAATCCGGCAAGGGCCAGCCCAGGCCCTTGCCGGAACAGTTTAGAGGAGTGGGGGTGAGCCAGGTTTTCCGAATCAGTCTCCTCACAGTCGCGCGTTGCCAATGCCCAGATCCGAGTTCAACGCCGGCCGCCAATGAAGCCGTCAGGTCTGACGGCAAGATGGCGGCCCAGAGAACTCGGAGGAGGCAACAAGCTCCTTTTGAGGAGACTGAATCGGAAAACCTGGCTCACCATCCGACGCGTTAGCTGACGTTCCGGCGCAGCCTGAGTGGCCGAGGGGGGCCTAATGCGGTCGTTCGCTGCGCATGACCCTGCAAGGCTTTAGGCCGGCAAACTGACGCTTCAGCGCAAGAACGGGCAGCCTTTTCCCGCTATCGACAAAAAAATGTCGTTCCGGCGCAGCCTGGGCTGCTGGAGGGAAATTCAGCGGCCGCCCGCGTGCCGGAGGTCGCCAAAGGACTGCATCCGGAAGGGCAGGGGCTCGGGCACAACGCGCGGGTTGGCCAGTTCGGGCGGCCGAAACACCGGCCTGCCCCAGATGATCTCTTCCAAAACCGGACGCTTCCGCTCCTCGGCTCTGGCCGAGCGATCGACGTCGGATCTGGAAGAACGGGGCGGCATGGCGAGTCAACTAGGTTTATCGGCCGAATTGGGACGATCTTTAGCGAACATCCGGCTTGCGTGCGGGTCCGGTGGCGTCCCAAATCGGCAGGGGTACGGCCTCGAGGGGAGACTGCCTCCTCCTACTCCGATGCCGTAACGGAAGACTTCGACATCGCGTCACGCCATGAACCTGCAAACTCTTCTCGACGCCACCCGGCAGGAATCTGAGGGCCGCAAGCAAAAGGAATCCATTAAGTCGTTGAAGGCGAAGATCAAGGATTTGCCGCCCACGCGCGGCTTCATCCGCCAGATCGCCCCTCACCCGTTCAGCCTGATCGCCGAGATCAAGCTGAAATCGCCGAGCATGGGACGCATGAGCATCATGGAGTCCCAGGATATCGCCCATGTCCACAAGCTGTATGACAAACACCCGGTCGTGTCGGCAATTTCGGTGCTGACCCAGCATGCCCACTTCGGGGGTTCTCCGTCAGCCCTTCGGCAAGTACACCGAGAGACTCGAAAACCCGTCCTCCGGAAGGATTTCATCGAGGACGAGTACGAGGTCTATTACTCGCGGGCGATCGGGGCCGACGCCATGCTTCTGATGGCAAGCGTCGTCACCGACAAGGCCCGGTTTCAGTCGCTCCACGACCTGGCCGTGGACTTGGGGATGGACGTCCTGTGCGAGGTGCACGACGAGAGGGAAATCGAACTTCTGCCCCCCAGCGCGAAACTTTGCGGCGTCAATTCGCGAAACTTCCAAAGCGGTGCGCGTTTCAGCGTCTCGAAAATAACCCGCCTGGTCGGCCGGGATTTCACGACGGACTTGAGCGTCTTCGAACTGGCTGCCCGGCTTCCGGCCGCGTGCGTCAAGATCGCCGAGAGCGGCATCAGCGCGGCAAATGTCGGCGAAGTTCTCGAGCGCCAGGCATTCAGCGCGGCGCTCGTCGGCACATCTCTTCTGAGGGGCGGCGAGAAGCACACGATCGAGGAACTCGACCGGTTTGGCGCCGCGATCGCCGCGGCTCGCGGCCAGCCTGCCCATTCGTAATGGCAGGGCTTTGCGAAACACTGGACTAGCTGCCAAATCCGAACGCCTCGCTGCGCAGGGACGGCGGCGGAAAGCCGGTCGCCTGGATGCGGTTGGTGTCCTGTGGCGGCATTTCCGCCGACTTGGCCGCGCCAGGCAGGTTACGCGAGATGATCGCGTAAAGCTGGGTCAGCGCAAAGGGCTTGGGCATCATCTCCACGGCTCCGGCGGCGATCGCGCGGGAGACGGTTTCGCGGGTCGGGCACGATGTCATCATGACCACCGGAATGTGGCTGAGGGCCTGGTTTGACTTGAGCGCTTGGCAAACGGCCAACCCGTTCATCAGTGGCATATTTACGTCAAGAAGAATGAGGTCGACCTGCTCTTCCGCGGCGGTGCGGAGCGCCGCCGGACCATCCCCTGCAAGGACCACGGAATAACCGGCGTCCTGCAGGCAGAATTCCAATGTCAGCTGCACAGACAGGTTGTCGTCTACAATAAGAATACAAGCCATGGTGCGAATTAGGTAACAGCCAGCATGCGCAGCTTATGTTGGAAACACGACGGCAAACATATAAGTAAGATTACGCAATCGTTTTTCGCCATGCCAGAGGCTATCCGAAAACTGCCAAAAGGTGCTCTGCAATGACCTTTGGCAGTTTTCGGATAGCCTCTATAATGCCTGTCCCGTTGCGGCTTGGTTTGTCTTGCGAGTAAAACTCCGCCTATGCTTTCCGGGCAATGCATATCCCAGACGGATTCCTCGACGGGAAAACGATGTGCGCAACCGGCGTCCTCGCGGCGGGAGGATTGTCGCTGGCGGTGCGCCAGCTGCGCCGCCAATTGCCGCGGCGGCGCGTGCCCCTGATGGGCCTTGCGGCGGCGTTCGTCTTCGCCGCGCAGATGCTCAATTTTCCGATTGCCGGCGGCACCTCCGGGCACCTGCTCGGCGCCGTCCTGATCGCGGTCCTGCTCGGTCCCGGGGCGGCAGTCCTGGTGCTGGCGACGGTCCTTATCGTGCAGTGCCTGGTATTCGCCGACGGAGGCCTTCTGGCCCTGGGGGCAAACGTTTTCAACATGGGCATCGTGGGGGGCGTCGGCGGTTACGCGATCTACCGCTGCGTTCAGCGGCTGGCTCGTGGACCGCGCGGCGTCATCATGGGGGCGGCATTCGCGGCGTGGTGCTCGGCAACGATGGCGGCGATCCTGGCCGCGGGCGAACTTGCGATCTCGGGCACGGCGCCGTGGGCGATCGTGTTTCCCGCGATGGTCAACGTGCACCTGCTGATCGGCCTGGGCGAGGCGGCGGTCACTGTTCTCGTCATCGTCGCGATCCAGCGCACGCGCCCCGAACTGATCGATCCCTCGGCGCCCGCATCGGGTCCGCTGAGCAACCGGCAGATCGCGGGCTATGGGCTGCTGATTTCGCTTGGCCTGGCCCTGTTCGTTTCGCCATTCGCTTGCGCCTGGCCCGACGGCCTGGAGAAGGTCGCCGCTGCGCTGGGGTTCTCCCACCGCGCGGCGATTGGGCCTGCACCGATGGCGAATTACCGGCTGTTATGGATCCGATCAGCCCCCCTGGGAACGGCGATCGCCGGCGCCGTGGGGACCCTCATTGTCTTCATCCTCGCCTTTGTCGTCGCCCGGGTGGTAACACCCAAGGCGGCAACCGAATCCCGCTGATGGAGCGCACCTTCAATACATTGCATCCCGATGCCAAGGCACGGGGAAGGCCATGACCTTCAGCCTGGACCCCCACAGCCGGATCGACAGCCCCGTCCATCGACTGCCGGCCGCGGCCAAGCTGGCCGCCGCCCTGGCGATTCTCATGGCGACGGTGAGCACGCCGAGGGCGTTCGTTCCCGTGTCCTGCGTTCTGCTGGCCGCGGCCGCCCTGAGCCGCATCCCGCCCTTGTTTCTCTTGAAGCGGCTCGTCCTCCTCGAGCCGCTGGCGCTTGGCGTCGCGATCCTGGCGATCTTCCAGCCAGGTGGCTGGAGAATCTTCGCCCTTATCGTCATCCGGGCGACGCTTTGCCTGCTGACGGTCATCCTCCTGTCGAACACGACTCCCTTTGCCGAATTGCTGCGGGTGTTCAGACGGGTGCATGTGCCGGCGCTGCTCGTCACAACGCTGGCCCTCATGTACCGCTATCTTTTCGTCCTGATAGAGGAATCCGAACGGATGCGGCGCGCCCGGGCTTGCAGGACCTATGGGGGCGGACGGCGCAGCACCTGGAAATCGCTGGCCTCGGTCGTCGGCCGGCTCTTCGTGCGGTCGACGGAACGCGCCGAGAGAATCCATGCCGCCATGTGCGCCAGGGGGTGGAAATGAGCGCCCTGCCCGCGATTGAGTTGCGCAACCTGAGATACCGCTATCCCGACGGAGCGGAGGCCCTGCGCGGGATAAGCTTCAGCGTCGCCGACGGCGAGTGCGTCGCCCTGATCGGACCGAATGGGGCGGGAAAATCGACCCTGCTGCTGCATTTGAACGGAATCCTGCCCGATCGGCCGCCGCCGGAACCGGCGATCTTCGTGTTCGGGCGCCCGCTTGTGGAGGACAATATGGCAGACATCCGGCGCCAGGTCGGGCTGCTTTTCCAGGACGCCGACGACCAGCTCTTTTGCCCCACGGTTTATGAGGACGTCGCCTTTGGGCCGTTGCAATTCGGGGATGTCCAGTCGGTGCCTGGGCGCGTGGCCGAGGCCCTGAGGCAGGTCGGCCTGAGCGGATTCGAAAAGCGGGCGCCGCATCACCTGAGCGGAGGCGAGAAGCGGCGCGTCTGTCTGGCCGGCATACTCGCCTGCGAGCCGCGCGTTCTCGTGCTGGACGAGCCCACGAGCGACCTCGATCCGCGCGGCAAGCGGGAGCTGAAGGCCCTGCTTCGCCGCATCCCGACCCCGAAGATCATCGCCACGCACGACCTGGAGCTGGTCGTGGAGTTGTGCTCGCGGGCGATCCTTATCGATGGCGGGAGGGTCCTGGGAGACGGCCCGCCCGACCTGCTTTTGAATGACGAGGAACTGATGCTGGCCCACGGCCTGGAGCGGCCGCATATCCTGCAGCACCGGCATCCGCACTGAACGGGAATTTGTGCCTGTTTGCTTTCGATTGGTTTCAAGCGACTTGCAAAAAATGGGGTGAGAGCCTGGGGCATTATGGTGTATACCTCCCAGTCATTTTGCATCTGCAGCATCGCCCGTCGCCCGCTTGCGAGAAAAGGCGACCCCACATACGTTGCGGCCCTATGATCCCCGAATCCCCCGACAATTCCATCACCCGCCGCGACGCCGTAAAGATTCTCGGCGCCGGTGCGGCCATGCTCAGTTTGGGCGCATTGATATCCAAAGCCGCTGACGCCGCGGGCACGCCCCAACCTTTTGTCCTGCCCCCCCTCGGCTACGCCTACGACGCCCTTGAGCCGCAGATAGACGCTCGAACGATGCAGATTCATTATTCGAAGCACCATCAGGCGTACATCACCAACGCGAACAAGGCCCTTGCTGATCATCCGGAGCTGCACTCCCTGACGGCCGAGGCGATTCTCGCCAATCTGGACGGGACGCCCGAGTCGATCCGGACCACGCTGCGCAACAATGTCGGCGGGCATGTGAATCACTCGTTTTTCTGGCGGATCATCGCCCCGGGCGCGGCGGGAGGCCAACCGGGCAATCTCGCTGCCGCGATCGACAAGACCTTCGGCTCGTCGGCCGAATTCAAGACGCAGTTTGCCGCCGCCGCGATGAAGGTCTTCGGCAGCGGCTGGGCGTGGCTCAGCGTGAAGAACGGCAACCTGGTCTTGCACTCGACTCCCAATCAGGACTCGCCGCTTATCGCAGGCTCGACGCCGATCATCGGCCTGGATGTATGGGAGCATGCCTACTACCTGAAGCACCAGAACGTGCGGGCGGACTATGTTGCGGCGTTCTGGAATGTCCTCAACTGGCAGCAGGCTGAAGCCAACTACGCCGCTGCGATGGCCGGCTGAGCCGCGGTCCGCACCGCCTCTGTCGCCTCCGGGATCCCCGCAAACGACGAAACCCGCGGAAGCCTGCGCGGGCAGGCTCCTGCAGGAGCCTGTTGATTGCCTCCGGGGCTCGCCCGGAGAACGCGCCTACCTTTAATACCCCATGGCGTGCGGATGGGTCCGTGCTAGAATGACGCGCAAAATCGTGGCTTGTCTGGAAAAGCCGCCCATCCGACCCATGAAGGCCAATCCCATTGCACATCGCATTCACAGCCACGCCCCGGCCAAGTGGCAGAGCGGCCCTGTCGGAACCGGTCAAGCATGCGCAAACTGAGTTTCCATTTCCGTGCGCGCTCCGGCAGCGCGCTCTTCATTCTGGTGTCCGGGATTTGCGGCAGCGCGCGCACGGAACCGGCTGCCGATCCGCTCGCCAAGGCCTCGAGCTACATGGCGGTCAGGATCGAGGAGCCGTTCGACCTGACCCGGCAGCGCATGGAGCAGGCGAAGGCCGCGATCATGCGGGCGCAGGACGAGTTTCTGTCGGCGCGCTATGACCTCGCCAACCGGCCGGCGGACGGCGTCACGATGACCCGGGGGAAGCCGGTGCAGGAGGGTGTGCGCGTCCTGCTCAAGCCCGGCCTCACATGGGAAATGCTGGCCGGGCTGACGCCCGAGGAGATTCGGGCGCAGGGCCTTTATCCCGCGGGTTTCATGCCGCTGCCGCATCCGAACCACGCCGAGGGCGGCATGCTGTTTCCCCATTTTGTAATCGAAGAGATCAAGCGGCAGGAGCAGCGCGACCTGACGCGGTTCGACCTCGACTTTGACCTGCCCGATCACTTTTTGCCGGAATTTCCGGCGCCAATCTTTCTGACAACCCGCCCTGATCTCGGCGACGTGTCGCAGGGCCAGGTGGTGACCCTCGACAATTTCTTTGCGCTGTTCAACGGCATCCTGACTCCCAAACAGCTCGACGGCTTGCGCCTCCTGCTGACTCCTTTTCCGCAGCAGCAGTTCAATGCCACGGAGGACCGCCGGTCCGCCCGCCCGAGCCGAGGCGTCGCCTGCTTCGACTGCCATTCGAACGGCCACACCGACGGCGCCACGCATCTCGCCGGCGACACCCGTCCGCAGGCGTTCCGGCACCGGGTCGTTACGCCGAGCCTGCGGGGAGTGAACATCCAGCGGCTGTTCGGTTCGCAGCGCGTGATGAAAAGCGTCGAAGACTTCACGGAATTCGAGCAGCGCGGCGCCTACTTCGACGGCGACACGGTGATTGCTGTCAAGAAAGGGGTCAACATCCTGGACCGCGGCAGCCAGGTTCTGGCGATGGCTGAGATGCAGGAGTTGCTCGACTTTCCGCCGGCGCAGAAACTGAACGTGCTCGGGATCCTCGACTCCGGGAAAGCCACTCCGGCGGAGCGCCGCGGGCAGGAGTTGTTTTCCGGCAAGGCGCAGTGCGCGTTGTGCCACCCTCCGCCATTCTACACCGACAACTCGATGCACAATCTGCAGACCGGGCGCTTCTTCGCGCCGCTGCTGGTTCGCGGTGCCATGATGACGGACGACGGGCCGATCAAGACCTTCCCATTGCGCGGCATCAAGGATTCGCCGCCGTATTTGCACGACGGGCGATTGCTGACCCTCGCCGACACGGTCGAATTCTTCAACCTGATCCTCGGGACGCATCTCTCCACCGGCGAGAAGACCGATCTCGAGGCCTTCCTCCGCGTGCTGTGAGCGAAGCCTTTACCTGCGGTCCGGCGAAAGGAGCGAGTCGAGGATCTGAAAGGCCTGCCCGTACTGCCAGGCGTCCGCGCCCGGCGCGATCTCATGGGTTGGGATTGCGGCCCGCTTTGCCCTGATTTGCATCGAGTCCACTTTGAGATCCCGGTCGCGCGCTGATACCATCTTCGGATCCGCCTGGCCGTCGGCCGTGAAGGCCATCATCAGCTTGGGCAGACCCAGGGGCAGCAGGTCGCCGCGGTCGACCTGCCACAGGTACCACGCCTTTCCGTACGTCGTCACAAAATCCCTCATCAGCTGGTTCTCCGCCGCATCGGACAATCCGGGAGCGATCAACTGGCCGGACATCACCTCGTACCGATGGCTGTGCCAGAGCTTCTTCTCCTCGGGCGGCAGGCCATTGAAGAGTTTTCCGCTGATGATATACTCGACGCCGATGAGGCGCGCATCCCTCTTGTCCGAATCGTAGATCGCGCACTGCCATACGTCCGCATTGAGATGGGAGCAGTAGTGCTCGGCCCGCACCTGCCGGCTCGGTTCCCCGTCGTAGAAATGAAATCCACACAGGTGGGCGTGAATCGCCCCCACCGGACTGTCCTTTGGGAGCAATCCGGCTGCCGCCATCGGGACCCCGCTTCCGGCGGTCTTGCCGTCGCCGGCCGCGCCGCCATTCGCGGGATTCATCGGGCCGGTCTGGGCGCAGATCCCGAGGGGCGCCAGCGCGAGGACGGCGATGATCTTGGCGTGTGCGACAAGCTTCATGAGTTCTTCCCCCTGCGTATCTGCCGTTCGTGCACGGTGTACCCGCCGGCCTTTGGAAAATCAGGCCGCGCGGCTGCTCATCTGCCCAGAGGCGGTTCCCTCGGCGGGATCCGCCCTGTCCCGGTCCGGCGGCCTACTTGACGATGAGATTGTTGTGAACGTCCTTCACGCCGGCGATGGCGGAAGCGTCCTTTCCGGC
>Ga0302320_10020738_pt1 | contig 13079 bp, 8 predicted proteins | sample Bog_T0_3_FD_202130 | JGI IMG/M metagenome (GOLD analysis project Ga0302320, IMG submission 202130) | Peat permafrost microbial communities from Stordalen Mire near Abisko, Sweden - Bog_T0_3 | ecosystem: Environmental > Terrestrial > Soil > Wetlands > Peat | place: Sweden: Abisko, Stordalen Mire...
CTCGCGCGCATCGCCCGGCGACTGCCCAACGCCACCGCCTTCGCCTGCGACATCCGCCAGCCTGAGTCCGTCGCCGCGCTCGCCGCCCTCGTTCGCCAGCGCCGCCGCCTCGACGTGCTCATCAACAACGCCGGCCTCGCCGGACCGGCCTCGCCCATCGCCACCCTCCCGTTCGACACCTGGCGCGAGGTCATCGACACCAATCTCCACGGCACCTTCCTGGTCACCCAATCCCTGCTCCCGTACCTTGGGAAGGGAAGTGTGATCGTCAACAATCTCAGCATCGCCGCCCGCACCGCGTTCCCCGGCATGGCCGCCTACAACAGTTCCAAGCGCGGCCTGCTGGCCTTCACCGAAACCCTGCGCGACGAACTCCGTCCCCGCGGCATCCGGGTCGTCGCCCTGCTCCCCGGAGCCACCGACACCGATATCTGGAAGCAGTTCTGGCCCGCTGCGCCGCGCCGCCGCATGATGTCTCCGAAGACCGTTGCCCGCGCCGTGGCCGACGCCGTCGCCCTGCCCCCGAACGCCAGCGTGGACGAGCTCGTCATCACCCCGTCGGCCGGCGCCCTCTAGCTCCCGTACAGGTAGCGCCTCGTCCGCGAAGGGAACAGCTTCACCAGCAGAACTCCCGCCACAAAGCCGCCCACGTGCGCCCAGAAGGCGACCCCGCCGGCATTCCTGTCCGGCGCAACCAGCGCCGTCCCCACCCCGCTCAGGAACTGCAGCACGAACCAGTAGCCCAGAACCGCCCAGGCGGGCAGCCAGAGAAAGAAGATGAACAGGAAGGGAACCAGCATCAGCACCCGCGACCGCGGATACATCACAAAGTATCCGCCCATAACCCCCGCAATCGCTCCGCTCGCGCCCAGCGTCGGAATCACCGAATTCCAGTCCGACGCGATCTGTGCCAGGGCAGCCACCACGCCGCAAGTCAGATAGAAAACCAGGTACGGCAAATGTCCCAGTGAATCTTCAAGACTTCTCCCGAAGATCCACAAAAACCACATGTTAAAGATAATGTGCCACCAGTTGGCGTGCATGAACATGCTGGTCAGGATCGGTAGCAGCAGCAGCGCCGGAGACAGCGGGTGTCCATGTCCGTGGCCGTGCTGTGCATGGATCGCAACTCCCGGCAGCAGCGTGGCCAGCCGCGCTGGCACCAGGCCAAACGTCAGGATAAAGTCTGCCTGTGACGCACGATCCAGCGAATTCTGGAAGAGAAACACCAGCAGATTCGCAACGATCAGGAAGCCGTTCATCAGCGGCGCTGACAACCGCGGAATGTCGTCCTTCAGAGGTATCATGATTCGTCCGCCGTGCCTCTACCTCGGTCGCGAGCCTCGGAACTCACATCATACGGCATTTCGCCACCGGCTTCCGCAGCCCGTTGCGCAGCCCCATTTGACCAGCCGCCCTCGATGCCTGACCATAGAGGGGAATGATCAACGCCATCCTCGTTCTCGACAAGCCCGCCGCCTTCACCTCCCACGATGTCGTCAATCGCGTCCGCAAGATCACCGGCGAGCGCAGCGTCGGCCACCTCGGAACCCTGGACCCCATGGCGACCGGCGTCCTCCCGCTCGTGCTCGGGCGTTTTACCAGGCTCGCTCAATTCTTTAATGATTCCTCGAAAATCTATGAAGGCGAAATATGTTTCGGCTTCGCAACCGACACCTACGATGCCGATGGAGAGGCCGTCGGCCCCGTCTCCACCGCCGAGCCAACCCTGGAGCAGATCCAGCGCCTCCTGCCGGCTCTCACCGGGCGCATCCAGCAAATGCCGCCCGCCTTCTCGGCCAAGAAGATTCACGGCGTCCCCGCCTACAAACTTGCCCGCAAAGATAAGCCGGTGGACCTCCAGCCCGTCGAGGTCACCGTCCATCGCTTTGAAATCAAAAGCGTCTGGGGAAACCGCGCTCGCTTTGTCGCCGAAGTTTCCGCCGGAACCTACATCCGCTCACTCGCCCACGACCTCGGACAGTCGCTCGGCTGCGGAGCCCATCTCGCGCAACTGCGCCGCACCCAGGCCGGGGAATTTAGTCTCTCCCAGTCCACAAGCCTTGAAAATCTGGCCCTTTACCACGGCAACCCGGCTCTGAACGCCTCGCCAGCCGCAGATTCAATCCCAGTCGCAATGTCCGATAATGAGTATTCTGATAAATCCATAACGGAGCCCAGCCAACCCGCCGCTACCGCAGCGCCAGTCTCTCCCTACCTGCATCCCCGTCAGATTCTCGCCCGCTTCCCTTCGGTCACCGCCACCCCCGAAGTCGTCACGGCCATCCGCAATGGCCGCTCCGTCAATCTGCCGGAGTTTTCCGACGCCCCGCTGGTCAAGGTCTTCGCCAACCAAAACCTGCTCCTGGCCGTCGCGCAACGGATTGCCGGGACTCTCTTTAAGCCGCACGTCGTTCTCTACGGCAGCAACGAGCCGCTGCCTCTCTGAGGCGCCCGTCGCGCTCAAGCCTGCGCCGTCAGCAGCCTTTCCAGCTCCTGTCGAAAGCTCTCCAGCTCGCTCAAGCGCTCCGGAGTCGCCTCGACCAGCTCGCTCTTGGCCTGAAACACGCGTTTGCCGTCCCGCGTCACCAGCACGCCCAGCAACTTTCCCATGCGCCATCCGGGCTGGCCGATCAGCTTCAAGCCCTCGGGCGTCGCCTCCGCCATGGCAATGCAGTGTCCCTTCGTCAGTCCCATACTGCTCGCGAACATCTCGAAGGTTTCCACCTCAAATCCAGCTAAATAAATAGCTTGTAACTGTCGCCTGTAATCTGCCACCGAACTTCTCCTTCCGCCGCGGCACCGGCTTCGCCGTCGCCCGCCCTTGTCTCGCCCTGCGCCTTACGACGATGCCGCCGTCTCCGGCTCGGCCAGCCCCGCCCTGCGGTACGCGCCCAGGATATCCTGTACGCTCACCACGCCCATCAGCAGGTCCAGGTTGTCGCGGTGTACCACCGGAAGCATCGGCCTGTCCTTGATGAAGCGCAGGGCCACCTCCAGCGACTGGTCCTGGTAGAGGCGCGGCACCCGTGCCCGCACCAGGCTCCGCACCGGCGACCCTTCGCCGTTCGCGGCATCGGCCAGCGCCTCACGCCCCAGCACGCTCCAGCGTCCCTCGCCGAGCGACACCAGGAACGCATCCTCGCCGCTGCCCGCCACCACCGCGCGCGCCGATTCGATCGTCTCATCCCCTCGCAGCGTCCGCACCCGGCTGGGGCGCATCGCGTCTTCCACCAGCAAGATCGTCTGCCCCCGCTCTTCTTCCAGCGACGGCAGGTCGAGCCCGTCCTGCCGCGAAAGCAGGTCGTACAGCGGCACCTGCTGGAAGCCGCGCGAGATCACGTACGAGATCGTATTGCAGATCATCACCGGCAGGATGATCGAGTAATTCCCGCTCACCTCCAGCACCATGAACACCGACGTCATCGGCGCCCGCAGAATTCCCGCAAACAGCGCGCCCATCCCAACCAGCGCATACGCGCCCACCGGCACCGTGATCGCCGGAAGCAACTGTTGTTCCAGCATCCCCACCGAGGCGCCCAGCATGGCGCCCATAAACAGCACCGGGGCAAACAGGCCGCCCGGCGTCCCCGTGGCAAAGCTCAAGGTGGTTGAGACCAGCTTCAGTCCGGCCAGTATCCCCAGCAACTCCCACGGGAACCGGTTGTGCATCGCCAGGTTCATCCACTCGTACCCCGCCCCCATCACCTGCGGATACCAGATCGCGATGATTCCAATCAGCAATCCCGCCACGCCCGGCTGCAGGTATTGCGACCATTGCGGCAGCCGCCGCAGCCGCGGACGCAGGTTCTTGATGCCCTTCACGAACACCACCGAGGCCACGCCCCCCACCACCCCGAGCGCGGCGTAGGCCACCAGTTCTCCCGCGTGCTCCAGGTGGTAAGGCGGCACGCGGAACAGCGGCTCGTCGCCCAGGAACCAGCGCTCCACCACCACGCTGGAGATGGCCGACAGCACCACCGCGCCCAGAATTCCCGCGCTCCAGCGTCCAATCACCTCTTCGATCACGAACAGCACCGCCGTGATCGGCGCGTTGAAGGCCGCCGCCAGACCTGCCGCCGCGCCCACCGGCGAAATCATCCGCAGCCGTTCCTTGCTCAGGTTCAGCCAGCGCCCCAGCGACGACGCCAGCCCCGCGCCAATCTGCAGCGCGGGATCCTCCGGCCCCAGTGACTGTCCGCTGCCGATCGCCAGCGCGCTCAGCACGAACTTCCCTACCACCGTCTCCGCCGAAATATAGCCGTCGTAGATGTACAGCGCGCCCTTGGTCTGGTTCACTCCGCTGCCCCGGACGCGCGGGAAGAAGCGCACCGCCAGCACGGCAATCAACAGCCCCATCACCGCCGGTACCAGCACCACCCGAGGCGCGCTGGGATGCATCGAGCTGCCCAGCAGCCACAGCCGTGCCTCGGCAATCGCAATCCGGAACAGCACCACCACGAACCCGGCCAGTATCCCGATGGCGATCGCCACCACCAGGAAGAACTGCTCTTCGCGGATCGAGACCAGTCCCTCCGGCCCCAGCATCCGGCGCAGGGTCTCAAAATATTTGCGGTGTACCGGCGTGGCCATCAACTGCACCAGCCGCTCGCGGCTCGGTCCCAGGCGCGGGCTCATCAGTTTGTCCCCATGCGTTCGTGCGCCAGCAGCAGCAGCGCCTCGTCGTCAAGCCCCGGTTTCGCGCATTCCTTCTGCGCCGCCACCTCCGCCTGGAAGGCAAAGCGCATCGTGCTTTCGATCACGTCGTCCTGGCCGCGCAGTTTGCCTTCGCTCATCATCGGCGCAAGCTGTTCCGCCCAGCTCGCAAATTCGCTCCACGGCGCCGGATCTCGCTCATGCCCAATCTTTTCTCCCCGGCTCAAGGCTTGCGCAAAGGGCACTCCACAGCCGGCCAGCCGTTCCACGGCAATGTGGAATGCCGCCATTGTCCGCCGCGTGCGCACCTCCCCCGTGGCGCTGCGCGCAAACGGATCCAGCGCCTCCATGCGTTCCAGTTGCTCCAGCAAGGCGTGCGATTCGGCGGTCTCCGTCCGCAACTCCACCAGGTAGCGCCGCGCCGTCAGGTAGCTGCCCGCGGCAAAGCTCGCCCGCGCCGCCCCCAGTATCGCCGCGTCCGAGTCCTTTTTCAGATTCAGTTCCGCCTGGTAGGCGCTCAAAGCCCGGGCCGCATCCCCGTTGCGTAAAAACAAGTCACCCAGTCTTCCCTGCTCCGGCGCCTCCGCCGGAAGCACCGCCGCCAGTGCCAGCAGCGTCTGCTCGGCCTGTGCCTGCAGGCCCAGCCGCACCAGCAGTTCCGCCGCCTCAAAGCGCACGCTAAGCCTTTGCGCCACCGGGTCCGTCCGCTCCGGCCACACCCCTTCCACCGCGTTCTGGTAGTAGTGCAGGGCATCGTCCACGTGATGGCGCTGCGCCTCCAGCCGCGCCAGTTTCAGATTCACCTGCGCGTCCGCCGGACGCTGCGCCCAGTAGGCATGCAACTGCGACAGCGCCTCATCGGTCGCGCCCGACGCCAGCAGCGCGTCCGTCAACTTCAGCCGGTATTGAAAGTTGTCCCGCGAGTACACCAGCGCGGTCTCGAAGTCGTCCACCGCTTCGGCCGTGCGCTTGCCATCCATCGCCGCCAGCCCCGCCGTGTAGTACTCGGCGCCCAGCACCTTTCCCTTGGCGTTGAAGCCCGTTACCACCAGCCGCGTAAACGAAAAGCCCAGCACGATCACCAGCCCCAGCGTCAGCAGCGGCCGCCAGTCGTGGATCGTCCACACATGGCTTGTGCCCTTGCAGCGCGGGCACCGTCCGTCCTCGCCAAGCGTCTCTCCGCAAACCGTGCAGCGGGCCGTTTCCTTGCTCATTCCCAACCCATCTCTGCCGCGCGCGTCCATCTCCGTTCCGGCGGGCGGACGCACGGCATCTGTCGCTTTCCTTCCCATACTACTCGAACCTCCCAGTCCGTGGCGGGCAGCTAGCGGGCAGGAAGCGGGCAGGAAGCGGGCAGGAAGCGGGCAGGTAGCGGGTGAGTGGAGGGTGGGCTGCGGGTGCCCCATCCAAGCCGCGCTTTTCGGCTTGGGTGGGGTAGTTGACCTTGCTCCTGCCGTTGCTCTTGCCCTTCCACACCCGCGCCCCCCACCGATTCCACCCTCCCCCGCGAAATCCCCGCCTCTCGGCTTATAATAAGAAATTCCAGAGCTTCGCAGGTGCGGATCCATCCGCCGCTGAATCATTGATCGGAGACATAGACCCGAGTGGACCTCAAGGCAACCGTAAATCTGCCCACAACCGATTTCCCCATGAAGGCCAACCTGCCCCAGAACGAGCCCAAACTGCTCGAGCACTGGCAGAACATCGGCATCTACGAACTCATCCGCAAGTCCCGCGCTGGCGCGCCCTCCTACGTCCTGCATGACGGGCCACCCTACGCCAACGGCGCCCTCCATCTCGGCCACGCTCTCAACAAGTGCCTCAAGGACTTCATCGTCAAGTCCCGCACCATGGCCGGATTCGATTCGCCCTACGTTCCCGGATGGGACTGTCACGGCCTGCCCATCGAAATCAAAGTCGACGAGGCCCTCGGCCGCAAGAAGCTTGAGATGGACCCGCTCGAGGTCCGCAACGCCTGCCGCAAGTACGCCGAAAAGTACCTCCAGATTCAGAGCAACCAGTTCCAGCGCATCGGCGTCTTCGGCGACTTCGCCCATCCCTACTCCACCATGACCAAGGGATACGAATCCAAGGTCATCGAAAATTTCTTCGCCTTCCTCGAGAAGGGTCTGGTTTACAAGGGACTCCGCCCGGTCTACTGGTGCATCCACGACCGCACCGCCCTGGCCGAAGCCGAAGTCGAGTACGCCAACCACACCAGCCCCAGCGTCTATGTGAAGTACGCTCTCAAGAGCGACCCCACGGCCATCGCGCCCGAGCTGGCCCCCTTCGCCGGCCACGTCAGCACCATCATCTGGACCACCACGCCCTGGACTCTGCCTGCCTCCATGGCCGTTGCCTTCCATCCCCGCGCCACCTACGTTGCGCTGGCCTGCGAGGACGGTCTCTACATCGTGGCCGAAGAACTCGCCGCCACCACCATCCTCAAGTGCAACCTCAAGAGCCACGCCCACCACGGCAAGCCGGCGACCCTGGGCGATGCCGTCGCGCACTTCCCCGGCTCCCAGCTTGAGCGGCTTGTCTTCGCGCATCCCTTCCTCGACCGTGACATTCTCGGCGTCCTCGCCGACTACGTCACCATGGATCAGGGCACCGGAGCCGTGCACACCGCGCCCTCCCACGGTGCCGATGACTTCTACACCGGCGTCAAGTACGGGCTCGACCCCACCACCCACGTCGATGCCGGCGGCCACATCACCGAAGGTCTACCCGAGTACGACGGCAAGAAGGTTTTCGCCGCTAACGAAATCATCGTTGAGCTACTCAAGTCGCGCGGCGTCCTGCTCGCCCGCGAAGATATCGAGCACTCCTATCCGCACTGCTGGCGCTGTCACAAGCCCGTCATCTTCCGCGCCACCGAGCAGTGGTTCATCTCCATGGAGGGCGCCATCGGCGAAGGCACGCTGCGCACCGAAGCGCTCAAGGCCATTGCCGGCGTGCGCTGGGATCCTGCCTGGGGCGAAGAGCGCATCAGCAACATGGTTGCCACCCGTCCCGACTGGTGCATCTCGCGCCAGCGCATCTGGGGCGTGCCCATCGCCGTGTTTTTCTGCGAAGCCTGCGGAAAGCTGCATGAGAATGCAGCCACCAATCGCGCCGTCATCGACCTGTTCGAGCGCGAAGGCGCCGACGCCTGGTATGCCCGTCCCGCCGCGGAGATCGTTCCTCCCGGAACCAAGTGCGCCCACTGCGGCGCCCAGGACTTCCACAAGGAGATGGACATCATCGACGTCTGGTTCGAGTCCGGCTCCTCGCAGGCCTCCGTGCTGCCGCACATCTTCGGACACTGGAAGCCCGCCGACATGTACCTCGAAGGCGGCGATCAATATCGCGGCTGGTTCCACTCTTCCCTGCTCTGCTCCATCGGCCTCAACGGCGAGGCGCCTTACAAAGCCGTCGCCACCAACGGCTGGACCCTCGACGAAAATGGACGCGCCATGTCCAAGTCGCTCGGCAACACCGTCGATCCCGTCGATATCGCCAAGCGCATGGGCGGCGAAATCGTGCGCTTCTGGGTCGCCTCGGTCGATTTCCGCGAAGACGTGCGCGCCAGCGAAAACCTCATGCAGCGCGTCGCCGAGAACTACCGCAAGATTCGCAACAGCTTCCGCTACATTCTCGGCAACCTCCACGGCTTCTCGCCCGCGACCGATCTGGTTGCCTTCGAGCAACTCGAACCCATCGACCAGTCCATGCTGCTGCGCGCCGCCGACCTTGCCGGCGAAGTCCGCACCTGGTATGACCAGATGCTGTTTCATCGCATCTACCAGCGCCTCAACGAATTCTTCGCCGTCGATCTCAGCGCCCAGTACTTTGACATTCTCAAGGATCGCCTCTACACCTTCCCGCGATCTTCGCGCGAGCGCCGCTCCGCGCAGACCGCGCTCTGGCGCATCGGCGAAGCCCTGCTCCGCCTCGTCGCGCCCATCCTCAGCTTCACCGCCGACGAGGCCTGGAAGTTCATGCCCCAGATGCTTTCCCGCCCGGAGAGCGTGCACCTCGCGCTGCTGCCCAACGCCAACGACATCACCGGAGAAATCCGCGACCGCGAGGCATCCGCCCAGCTCCGCGCCGATTGGGATTTCCTGTTCACCGTCCGCGAACTCGCTCTTCGTCAACTCGAAGAGTTGCGCAACGACAAAACCATCAAGGCCAATCTCGAAGCCCGCGTCGCCATCACCGCCTCGGGCGATGACTACAAGCGCCTCGCGCTCTACGCCGACAAACTCGCCGCCTTCTTCGTTGTCTCGCAAGTAAATGTGAGTGAAGGCACGCCCGACGCGCCCATCAGTTTCGAAGTCGGCAAAGCCGAAGGCATCAAGTGCGAGCGTTGCTGGAACTTCTCCACCCACGTCGGCGAAGACGCGCAGTTCCCCACCGTCTGCGAGCGCTGCAGCCAGAACCTCGCCGTCATCCTCGGCGAACAGGCCACCACCGCATGAGCCGCCAACACAGGCGCACCGGAAACTCCGCGAGTGCCCCATTCAAGCCCTCTCCTGGCTTGAGTGGGGCAGTTCCAGTCGAGATGGAAATCTGAAATGTCGCGCTCGGCTCTGCGCTCTCTCTACTTCCTCATCTCGGCGGTCGTGATCCTCGGCGACCGCCTCACCAAGCTCTACGTTGCCCGACACGTCGCTCTCTACTTCGGCCACGTGCAGGTCATTCCCAATTTCTTTTCCATCACCCACGTCGAAAACACCGGCGCGGCCTTCAGCCTCTTTGCCGACTGGTCGCCTGCCATCCGCGTTCCTCTGCTCGTCGGCTTCTCCACCATCGCCATGGTCGTGGTCTGCTACCTGCTCTGGAACTCCGCCCGAAAATTTTCCTTCACCGGACTCGCCCTCGCCTTCATCCTCGGCGGAGCCATCGGCAATCTCTACGACCGCATCGTCTTCGGACGTGTCACCGACTTCCTGCACTTCTACATCGGCCCTCACGCGTGGCCCGACTTCAATCTCGCCGACAGCGCCATCGTCTGCGGAGCCACCCTGCTCGCCCTCGATCTCATCTTCGGCAGCAAGCCGGCCACGGAAAAGTAAAGCCAACCGCGTCAACGATTGGCAAGACAGGCAATCCTGTTCTCCAGAAGTGTACTACTCAGGCAATCGTTCACAACCTTACGAAACCATTTACCAACTGGTAACATTCGCTTCGGAAACCATTATCTAACTAGCATATGGTTGCCGCCGCTCACGCCCTTCTCGCGGCCGCTACGGTTGCGGGTACAGACGCTGATACATCTTCGCGTTGCGCATGATGGCTTGTACATATTCCCGCGTCTCGGTGAACGGAATCGATTCCACAAACTCCGGCACGTCGCGATAGTGGCCGTTCTGCAGCCAGTCGTCCACGCGGTTCCCACCCGCATTATAAGCGGCTAAAGCGTACTCCACCTGCCCGTTGAACTGCGTCACCATCTCTTTGAAATAGTGCGTGCCGAGTTGAATGTTGACCGACGGCACCAGCAGTTGATCGGTCGAGAAGTGCTTGATGTGCGCACTCTTCGCCTCGCTCTTCCCCACCTTCGGCAGCAGTTGCATCAGTCCCTGCGCGTCGGCGTGCGAGTGCGCCGCGGGATTGAACTCGCTCTCCTGCCGGATGAGCGAAGCCACCAGGTACGGGTCCAGCGAATTTGCGGTAGCCTGCTGCTGCACATCCGTCCAGTACGGATGCGGAAATAAAATCTCCCAGTAGGGCCGCGGCAGCGCCGCCATATCCAGCGCGTAGTAACCCGGCATCGACTTCTTCAGAAACTGGATCGCTTTGTAGTTTTGTCCGCTGTCCTGGTAGATGCGCGCAATCTGCAGGGTGGCCCAGCGCGCGCCCTGGCCGCCTTGTTCGGCCTGCAATTCCCGAATGGCGAATTCATTCAGCCCCGCGTTCACCAGCAGTCGGCTCTTCTCGGCGCGCAAGCGGTTCGGCGGCGGGTCCACTTCCAGCGCCTCCGCGCCCAGTGCCTTGGGCAGCGGAATCCGCGCCAACCGCGTGTCCTTGGTCAATCCAACGTTGGTCGCAGCCATGGGCAGCTTCGCCAGGCGCTCGCGTCCGAGGTATCCGTAGTAGTAGTTGTGGAAGCGTTCGCCCAGCGCGCTGTACCACGCCCGCGCCATCGCGTAGTCGTGGTCGTCTTCCGCCATGCGTGCGCGCCAGTACAGCGCGCCCGGAACCTCGGGGTGATCCGGATACCAGGCCACCTGATTTTCAAAATCCGTCTTCGCGTTTTCCTTGCGTCCCTGCCGGTAGGTCAGCCACCCTGCCTTCCAGTTCGCGTAACTGGCGCGCGCGCCGGCCGGGAAGCGCTGCTGCGATTCGCGAAACATGTCGATGGCGCGATCGTAATTCTTCTCCAGCAGATACATGTTCGCGGCCGACAACAGAGCCTGCTCGAACCACGGACTCGTAGCGGCCTGCCGCCGCATTCGTTCCAGGTTTTCAACCACCGCGTTTTCGTTGTCGCCGCTGCGCGCAAGTTCGCCCAGCAGATAGAGCCGCTGCGCATTGGCCTCGCCGGTGGCCTCGATCTGCTCCAGCAGCGCCTTGCTCTCACCAGCGCTGGTATGATGCAAGGCCGCCGCCAATGCTACCTGCACCGCGGCTAATTCCGCCGCGGGAGCACGGCTCTCCAGCAAACGATAGGCGTGCGCCGCATCCGCCCAGTATACCGGCTTCGCCGCTGCGGCCTTGGCCAGCAGATCGGCCCGCGTCTTCTCGTCGGCGTAGCTGCCTTCCAGGGCGGAGCCATTGGCCGTCAGCAGCGTTGCTGCATCTGCGGCCTGATCGCTGGTGGGCATGGTGAAGTAAAGATGCTTCAGAATTTCCATCCCTTTTTCGGGATGTGCCGAATGCAGATAACTCTTGCCCAGCGCCAGTTCCACCGCGGCTCTCACCGGCTGACGATGCTCCTCGAGGAACGCAATCGCCTCTGCGGTGCGGCCCAGCCAGTTCAGCGCGTTGCCATAGACGTCGACCGCGTCATTGACGAAGATCGACTCCGGCATCTGGGCATCGAAATCGCGCAGCAGTTCCACGACCTTGGCGCTGTCTCCCTCGCCGGCGTAGGCGATGGCTTCTTGGTATCGAACGTAGTCAAACAACTCGCCCGCCTTCGGCTTAGCTTTCTCCAGCGCTGCAATCGCCTGCGGATACTGCTTGTCCTGAATGCGCGAGCAGCCGATTGCCAGCCACGCCAGGGCGCCCGCATCGCTGGACGCATGGCTGCGGGCGTAGTTCTCCACGCCGGCGTAGGCCGCGGGCGTGCGGTTCTCCACCAACTGCCGCGCCATCAGCTTCAGGTCTGCGGAGGCGACAAAGGCGCGCGCCATTCTCCGCACCGTCGCCGGAGGCGCTTGTTTGCGGGCTGCCCCGCGCGCAGCCGAGTGGCCGGTGCGCGGGCCGCTTGTCTTTTTTCGAGTGGAGGATTCGGTCGCGGCGGATTTCTTCTGCACGTGGGTTTTGTGCGTGGAAGAGTGGGTCCTGTCCGCGTCTTGCTGGGCGGCCAGGGCGGGAAGTGTGAGCAGTAGGAGCGCAAGAATCCGAAGCGTTGTGGGCATGATACCTATTTGCAGTTTACGCCGGAAAGCCCACTCCCATCATTGCCGGGTTGTTATCCGCAAGGATTCGCAACAATTCCCGGTTGAAGTAATCAACCTCCGCAACGCTTTGACCAAAGCGATTCTGATATGCGGCACGGCTCTTTTCGATATCCTCGCGCAGCCGGATATAGAGATCGCCTTGAGCTCGTCCCTCGGCAACCTTGCCCTGGTTGTAGAGCTTGATCTCCTCCACCAGCAGCTTGGCAAAGCGGCGCGCCTTCTCGTGAGCCTCATCCACAACCGGGGCTTGCTCCGGCGGCGAAACGCTTCCATGGAAGCCTTGGAGCGCAACGGCGGCCTCAGAATCAGGGGCTGGCAGAACAGCGACGGGCGCCCGAGCCGGCTCCACGTAAACCGGGGGTGGCCCGAGCTCAGCAACCGGCGGCGCAACGTCGCCATGGAACGCTGCCAGCGCAACCGTGGGCTCGGAAGCAGCGGCTGGCACAACTTCCGCTTGCGCCGGTGTTGGCGGCACATAGCCGGGCGGCGGCTCAGGCACGGCCACAGGCGGTGCAACTGCAATGATTCTGGTCTCGGCGGGCGGTGTGTGAACTGGCGGCACGTAAACCGGCGGCGGCTCGGGCGCTCTCACCGGCGGAGCGACTGCAACGACCCTGGTCTCGACTGGTGGCACATACGCGGGTGGTGGCTCGGGCGCTGCCACTCGCGGAGCTGCGTGCTGCGGCGCGGCGGCAGGCTGCGGCGGGAGCTTGCGGTAGGCCAGCAGGTCCAGCGAGAGCTGTGCCACCTGCACCAGTAGTTCCAGTTCCACCAGGTCGTCGGCTTGATGGGACGGGGCAACCAACAGTG
>Ga0302320_10020741_pt1 | contig 13078 bp, 9 predicted proteins | sample Bog_T0_3_FD_202130 | JGI IMG/M metagenome (GOLD analysis project Ga0302320, IMG submission 202130) | Peat permafrost microbial communities from Stordalen Mire near Abisko, Sweden - Bog_T0_3 | ecosystem: Environmental > Terrestrial > Soil > Wetlands > Peat | place: Sweden: Abisko, Stordalen Mire...
CCAAACGATCCATCGATGCCCTCTGGAAGGAAATCGGCGACCTGCTCAATGCCGTTACGCCGGACGAATGCTCGAACTTCTTCGCGTCATGCGGATATGTAAACACTTAAATCGAAACCGCTCTAAGAAACTCCTTGAGGTTTGTTGCCAGGGCCGGTTGGCTGCATTCGGACCGACGATTGCGTGGATGAGCCAGTATAGTCGCGCGGACCCTTCGAGTGAAACGTCCATCCCCAAGCTCACAACCGGCTCCATCCTCTTGAAGCAATCTCCAGCCGCAAGAAAAAGCCCAACCGCGAGGGTTGGGCCTTTTGCCGTGCTGCCGTTTTTTCCTATTACGGTGTGACCGACTCGATGGAATGGTTGCCGTGTGGAACCGACGCCAGCGCCGTGGGGGCTGAGCCGGTGGGAAATGGCGTAGCCAGCGTGGCTTTCAGGCTGCCTGTATCCGGATTGAGAATAAAGCCTGAGATCGAGTCGCCAAGGTGGTTCGCCGTAAAGACGAAGCGGCCCAAAGCAGCATCCACCAGGATCGCCACCGGCTGCGTGTCCGTTTGGTTAAGGGAGTTGCCGGTCGTGTTTGTGACGGCCGTGGGAGTTCCCGTGGCCAGGGAAATGTTGTAGGCCGTGACCGTGGAGTCTAGCGCGTTGGCTACATAGATGTAGAGGCCGCGCGGGTCAATGGCGATTGAGGCCGGTTCGTTGCCGGTCTTGAATGGTCCGTTGATCAGGAAGTCAAGAACGTTGCCCGACTGTACCGTGTATCCGATGAGCTGGTTGGAGGCGAAGTCGGTTACATAGACGAAACGGTTTGTGGGGTCTGAGGCGATGGCAGAGGGTTTCACGCCGGCTTTGTAGGGACTGCCGTTGGCCGCGGACAATGCGCCGCCTGAGCCGACCGCGAATCCGAATACCCAGCCTGGGTTGGCGGTGCTGGTTGGCGCCGTGGTTCCGCCAGGGTTGTATGCCGACTGGTCGTAGGCGGTAACGTATACCGCATTGCTGTTGGTCAGCACATTGACGCCGGTGGGAAGAATGGTGTCGGAGCTGTAGCCGGGAACTGTTAGCGTCTCCTGCGAAACCACGGAGCCGATGGCGCCGGACGAAAGGGAATATGCCGTGATGGTGGCCGAGGTGGTGCCGGAGACCACATAAAGATAGGTATTGGCTGTGTTTACCGCAATGGCGACGGGAGTGTCGATCGCGGTGATCACGTCCTTTTGTGTCAGCACGCCGCTGCCGGAAAGCGAGAAGTGAACAACCGAGCTGTTTCCCGCATTTCCGACATAGAGATTCGCATAGTCCGAAGTTACGGCCATCGAAACGGGATTCGTTCCCCCGGAATTGACGATCGGCTGTCCAGTCCGAAGCGTGCCGGTCTCGGAGTCTACGTCGTAGGTTTCGATCTGTCCGGTGCTGCTGGTTCCCGAGCCCGCGGAGTTGGCGACAAAGAGATAGTCGATGGTGACGATCTCGCAGGACGTCAAGAGGCTGGCCACCAGAAGGCCGAGGGTAGAGACCAGAAAAAGCTGGCTCAGTTTGCTGAACTTCATGCGCTTCCTTCGTTGTGGGCCATCGTGTTGAAGCCCCAGGAAAACCGGTTAAGTTGCCCCATATGGATTGTAAAAGCCCGGTACGGGGTGCTGCTACTGTGTCCTGCCGGCACTTCCGTGCGGAATTGCCGCGACGGCTGTGGGCAGGGCGTTGCTCTTGTATGGAGAGCTCTTGGAAACGATCAGCGTGCCGGCGGTCGGGCTCAGCTCAAATCCCGAGACATTGCCGTTGATTCCGCTGCCCAGATAGTTGGCGGTGTAAAGAAAATGGTTGGTCGAAGGGTCGATGCCGATTGCCACCGGTTCCGATCCCGTGGTGTAGGTGCCAAGATTGGTGAGCGCGCCGCTGCTCATCGAATATGCGGTAATGGTGCTGTCCAGAGCATTGGCGACGTAGACATATGAGTATGCCGGGTCCACAACAATGGCTGAGGGTTGGTTGCCCGAATTTACCGGGCTGCCGAGCGAAGTCAGCAGGCCCGTCCCGGCGGCAACCGAATAGGCGTGGACTTCGTTGTTCACCGAGTCCGTGACATACACATAAGTGCTTGAAGGGTCGCTGGCGATTGAGGCTGGACAGGTCCCGATGATAAAGGGCGCGTTGAGGTATGCGTTGGTACAGGCACCCGTGTCAATTGCACCGCCGGCAAGGGGTGCGCCGCCGTTGAGCGGAGTAAGAGCACCCGAAGAGGCAATCGAGAAGCCGAATACGTAATTGGCGCCCGAGGTGAAATTTGAGGCAGCTGTCGAATCGTATGCGCTCACGTAAAGGTAGCTTCCCGAATGCAGCACGTTAATTCCGGTGGGTTCAACCACGTCGTTGGGGCTACCGGGAATGCTCAAGGGCCAGTAGTTGAGGTTTCCGTTGGCGATGGCCTGCCCCAGGGAATCGCTAGGAGGCGAAGTGGAGGAAATGGAGATGGGATACGCGGCAATCGAGCCTGAGCACGGCGCGGCGGTGGAACAGGTTGGCAGCGGCTGGTAAGTGTCGGCCACAAACAGAGTGGTTCCGCTGACGGTGACGGCAAACGGGTAGATTCCCGCCGTATTTGTGGTGTTCTGCGGATAGAGTTTGCCGTCGTTGCCGATGATGAACTGGACAATGGAGTTATCGTCCTGGTTTACCACGTAGAGGTTGGTGTTGTCAGACGAAGCGGCTTCGGCAACAGGATTGCGGCCTCCTGAGGGAAAGGGGGAAGTGGGAATCTGGCGCATGTCGCCCGACTCGGAGTTGATCTCCATCACGTCGATCTCGCCCGCGTTGGTCGCTCCCGCAGCCTTGGAAGAGGCGACGTAAACAAAATCCACGGTAAGCGTGGCACAGGCGGTGAGAAGGGTAGCCCCAACGAGGCTTGCCGCGGCGACCAGAAGCAACTGGCCCGATTTGTTGAACTTCATGCGCATCTTTCGTTAGCGGGGGAAAATCTTGGGCCCCCAAAAAGCGGTTTGGAATCGAACCTCAGAGTGCGCAGGCGAAAGGCCGCACGCTGGGTTCGGCTACGTTTCAAAGGTGAATCCGGCTCTTCCATAAATGGGTGTCCGGATTCCGGGGCAAACACCGGGCCGGGAACCGGCCAGCCTGCTTCTGCTGGCCTTCGTCCCACTTGCACCCGGCGTCGCTCCCGATTAGCTGGTGCGCCCGTCCATCACACACCATGTGGCCGGGCCCTCGAGCGCATAGCTCGTGTTCGCGCGCAAATTGTTGAGCACGCCTGAGTTGGGGTCAACCACCCGGCCGGATACGCTGGAATCGTAAAGGTCGGCCAGGTAAATATATTGGTCGGATGGGTCCTCAACAATGCATTGGGGGCCTGCTCCGGAGCCGAACGGCTCACCGGCGATAAAGCTGAGCTGGTGGGTACTGGGGTCGATTACGTAACCCGTTATGCCGCTCTGAGCGTTGGTGGTGTTGGTGTTGTTGCCCTGATTGGCAACGTAGAGGAATTTGCCCTTCGATTCCACCAGCAGATAGATAGGGTTTGAGAGGGTCGGGTCATCGGCGACGATCCCGCCGGTCTGTGCCTGCAATGCCCCGTTGGTGCCTACGGTAAAAGGAAGAACCTGGCTGGTAGCGCCGGTCGTGTTCGGCGCCGCCGGGGCCTCATCGTCGAGTACGTAGACATACCCGCTGGCATTGACTAAGGCCGTACCCGCGAAGATGTTCAACGGCTGGGAGCTGTTCTGGCTTACCGTCAACTGGCCGTTGCCTGCGGATAAGGCGTAGGGGAAGACCGAGTCGCCAGAGGCGGGCGTTCCGCTGAGGGTAAGGAAGTAGCCGGCAGTCTCAGCAAAATCGATTGGATCGGCGGGTACCGGGAAATAGGTTATCGGAGTGCCGTTGGCCGCGGTAACCTGCGCATTCACAATCAACTGCAAGCGACCGGTGGTCTGGTTGATGGTGAAGGCCGTAATGTCCCCGCACGAGGTAGCCGTGGCTCCCAGCGCCAGCGTGCAGGCTGCGCTCGATGGTGCGTCGTGCTCCAGCACGTACAGATAGTTCCCCGAAGCGTCCGCAATGAGCCGGAACGGGTTGATTCCCTGCGTGAAGAAGGTCTCCTGCTCGGTGAGGATTCCGTTTCCGCCCACCGCAAACTCCACGATATTCGAGTTCGAGCAGGGGTCCGCGGTGGTGCATTCCGAGCCACCACTCGAGTTGACTCCCCGGTTGAGCACGTAGAGGAATTTGCTGCCGAGTATAAGGACGGCGCGAACCGGGTTAGCGCCTCCGGAAGAGATAGGCAGCCCGTCAATGACGGCCAGCCTGCCGGTATTGTGATCGATCTTGAAGCCGCTGATGATGCCGTCGCCGTTGGGCTGGGCTGTCACGGTGCCCGTCACATACAAAAAGCCCACCGTATAACTCCGAACGCAAGACGTAATGCTGAAGACCGCACCCACAGAGAGAGCGCTGATCAGAAGTGCCTTGCCGAATTTCATAAACTTCATGCGATTCCTTCATCCTGGTCAGGCGTGTGCCGCCAAGTTTGCTAGTTCCACAGCAGTGCTGGGTTGGGACGGGTCCCTGATGCATTGTAAAAGCCAAGGGTAGGTTGTGCCTAGTTTCAGCCGGACACGGGCCAAAACAGTGAGTTTTTTGCCCCCATTTCAGTCCTTCTGCGCCCACGAATCCGGCACTTGGCTTCCAAACCTTCCAATTTCGGGCGCGGATGCGGTTTGGACGGTCGAACGCAGGGAAACGTCAACGGGCAGCTCGGAGCAAGCTGCGATGTGGGACCGCGGCTGAGGGAAGCCGCGGCCCGCTGGGCGTCCGCCACCCTACCAGACGCGGCAGGAGTTGACCGGATACATTGGCTGGCCCCTGGTGCAGCCGAAGGCCTTGCCGAATGCGTCGAAGTTCTGCACTGCACCGTTGGTGCGCCATCTCCCCGGCGAGTGCGGGTCGGTTAGCGCCGCCTGGCGGGCCGACTGCTCGGTCTGGTTCTGGCACCATACCTGGCCGAAGCTGAGGAAGTAGCGCTGCGCCTCCGTGTAGCCGTCGATCTTGTCGTCGATCGATTTTCCCTGGCTGGCGAGAGTATCCAGCAAGGCCATGTAGGCAATGCGCAGGCCGCCGTTGTCTGCCGTGTTCTCGCCCAGGGTGAGCTTGCCGTTGAGCTTCTGCTGCGGCTGGTTTCCATGCGCGGGAGCGGTCTCAAAGCCGCCGTACTCGGCCACTTCGCAGTCGGTCTTTTCCACAAAGGCTTTGCGGTCGTCGGCGGTCTGCCACTCGCGCAGGTTGCCCTTGCCGTCGTATTTCGAGCCCTCATCGTCGAAGCCGTGGGTCATCTCGTGGCCGATCACCACGCCGATGCCGCCAAAGTTTACGGCGGGGTCCACGGTGAAGTCGAAGAACGGCGGCTGCAAGATGCCGGCTGGGAAGTTGATGTCATTGAACGAGGGGTTGTAGTAGGCATTCACCGTCGGCGGCGTCATGCCCCACTCCTTCTCGTCTACCGGCTTGCCCAGCTTGTTCAGGTTATAGTTGCGATCGAAAACGGCCGTGCGGTGCAGGTTGCCTATAAGGTCGTCGCGCTTTACCTTCAGGGCCGAGTAGTTGCGCCACTTCTCCGGGTAGCCGATCTTGTTGCGGATCATGGCCAGCTTCTCCTCTGCGGCCGTTTTGGTGGCGTCGCTCATCCAGGGCAGGGTCTTGATGTCGTCGCCCAGGGACTTCTCAAGGGCAGCGACCAGCTTGTCCATGCTCTGCTTGGCCGCCGGCGGAAAGTGCTCTTTCACCCAGTCCTGACCTACGGCCTCACCCAGCGCGCGGTCGGTGATGCTGGTGCATTCCTTCCACCGCGGCTCAGGCTCCTTTTGGCCCAGCAGCGTCTTGCCGAAGAAGGCGAAGTTCTCATCGAATAAAGCCTTGGGCAGGTTGGGCGCAGAGGCGTGCAGCGTATGCCAGCGGAAGTAGGACTTCCAGGCGTCGATGGGCTCTTTGTCGATAAGTTCGCTAAGAGCCTTGAAAAAGTTGGGAGTGGAAACGTTGAGAGAGTCGAACTGGCCAATCTTGATGTCTTTGAAGTAGACGGCGAAGTCGAAGCCCGGCGTCAGCTTCTGGAAGTCGGCGAGCGTGTAGATGTGGTAGCGGTTCTCCGGTTCGCGCATGTCGGTGCGGCTGGTGGAGGCCTCGGCAAGCGTAGTCTCAATCTCCATCACGGCAGCGGCTTCCTTGGCGGCCTGGTCCGCAGTGTCGCCCGCCAAGGTGAACATTTTGGTCAGGTGCTCTAGATATTGCCTTCGAATGCCGTCGAATCGCTTGCTGTCGACAATGTAGTAGTCGCGATCGGGCAGCGAGAGGCCGGCCTGGCCAATGCCGGCAATCTGTTTGGATGAGTCCTTTTCGTCCTGCTGCACGCCAAAGCGGAACAGCGGCGCGGGGTTGCCTCCCGCAGCCAGTTCGCCGATCAGCGTGGCCAGGTGGTGCGCGTCCTTCAGGTCCGCAATGCGCTTCAGGGCCGGCTCCAGCGGCGTCAGGCCCTTGGTCTCCACCAGATCGGTGTTCATGCAGGCGGCAAAATAGTCGCCGTACTGCTTCTCGAGCGGCGTTTTGGCGTGGGTGGCGGCCGCGTCCAGTTCCTGCCATAACAGGTACCGGTTGCGCTCGCCCAGCAGCGAGAAGGAGCGCGCCCAGCGTACCTGGTCGGCGGGGATGGGGTTGTCCTTGATCCAGTTGCCGCAGGCGTATTGGTAGAAGTCAGTGCATGGGTCGGCGGTTTTGTCGATTGCTGAAAGGTCGAAGCTCCCGACATGTACTGGCGGGGCGGGTGCAGAAGAGGCGGCTGGTGCGGCCGCCGGAGCCTGCGCGAACGCGGTGCCGGCAACAAGAATCAATACTGGAACGAGGCGGAAACAGTTCATGGAATTTCCTCTTCTGAAAACGGGATGAGCCGATCTGGTCAACCAGCCAGTCTGTCCGGCGCTTGAGGGAGCATGCCGAGGCCAGGTATCAGGTCAGGATCGAATCTGAAGCAGCCATTTCGGAGCAGGCTGCGTTGCTGAAAAGCCTATCACGCTGGGCGGATAAGCATACAGGCTGGAGAACAGGGAATGGGGTGGTTTGCGGTTCGCAGATCATTCGTTTGGACCAGCTTCGTAGGGATGCTTCAGGAACTCATCAATGCTCTTCTCCGTTCGCTTTCCGCCCTTAAGCCGCACAACCTGCCATTCGGTGGTCCGCTCTCATTTTTGGGGGACGAATTGACCCAGATTCGGCTCGTCAATCCATTCAAGCTGGCGAACCAAGACCAATGGATCTTCTTCTGCACCGTGAGCGGTCTTTGAGAACTCTTTCGCTCGCTCATACTGGGCGAAGGCAACGAAGTAGTCATTCGTACCATTCAATGGCTCGGCGCCTCTTTCTGGATGTAGCCAAACCCGGTACTCAAGCACGTCATCGTAGAAATACCCCGCTCCTGATTTCGTTTCCGCAGGATAACTGCCAACTCGGCTAGGATCAATTGCGATAGGGAATTCGCTCGTTCCGGTAACTTGACGATCAGCGCGAGTGACAATGAAGTTGGAACGGGGCTCGTTTCGCTTGCAGGCAAAACTAAAGAACGCGACTGCGAGCGTTGCCGAAACCAGGAACGATCTCGCTATGCTGTGCAAATGCGGTATCTCCATTCAAATTTGCCCGCAAATGGAATCATACCCCTGCGCTTCCGCTTGCCCTAGCTAGAAAATCAAACGACCCAACCCCACCGCATTTGCTACACTCCGAGAACAGTTGCCCCGGAAAGAGAGGCCAATGTCCCCAAGAATGAAACTTGCAGTTCTATTGTTGATGGCAGCCAGCGTAGCTGCCGTCTCCGCTCAACCCGCGCCCCAACCCGCCGCCAAACGCACCCTTGTGCGCGCCGGTCACCTGCTGGATGTGAAGACCGGCAAACTGCTCGATGGCCAGACCATTGTTGTGGTAGGCCAGAACATCGATTCAATTGCGCCCACAGCCCAGGTGCAGGCGCAACCGGGCGAAACGGTGGTCGATCTGAGCGGGTTGACGGTGCTGCCGGGCTTGATCGATGTGCACACGCACCTGACCATGAACCCGGACTTCGATCCTTACCGCGAACTGATTACGACCGACGCAAAAGACGCCATCAACGGCGTCGTGAATGCGCGCGCCACGCTGCTGGCCGGATTCACCACCGTGCGCAACGTGGGCGCCAGCGGGTTTGTGGATGTGGATCTGCGCGACGCCATCAATGCGGGGCAGGTCCCAGGGCCGCACATGCAGGTGAGCGGGCCGCTGCTGGGAATTACCGGCGGGCACTGTGACGAGAACCTGTTGCCCATTCAATATCACGTGGTTGGCGACGGCGTTGCCGATGGCATTGCGCAGGTGCAGCACCAGGTGCGGCAGAACATCAAGTACGGAGCCGACCTGATCAAGATCTGCGCCACCGGCGGCGTGCTGTCGAAGGGCGACGATCCCCAGGCTTCGCAATACACGCTGGAAGAAATGCAGGCCATTGTGGCCGACGCGCACCGGCTGGGCCGCAAGGTGGCCGCGCATGCGCATGGAGCGCAGGGGATCCTCTGGGCCACCGAGGCCGGCGTGGACTCGATTGAGCATGGGAGCTATATCGACGATGCGGCGATTGCTGAGATGAAGAAGCGCGGCACTTACCTTGTGCCCACCTTGTATCTAGAAGACTGGATGCTGGAGAAAGGCAATCTGCCACCTTTCTATCATCAGAAGATGGTCGATGTAAGCGCGGTGGGCAAGAGCAACATCAAGCACGCCATGCAGGCCGGGGTAAAGATTGCGCTGGGCACGGACGCGGCTGTGTATCCGCACGGGCTGAACGCGCACGAGCTGGATGTGTATGTGAACCAGTTAGGCATGGCTCCGCTGGCGGCTCTGCAAACGGCTACAGTGAACGCCGCCGACCTGATGGGATGGAGCGCAAAGACCGGCTCTCTGGACCCCGGCAAGTGGGCAGACATGATTGCCGTGGACAAGAACCCGCTCGACGATGTGCGAGTTCTGCAGGATGTGAAGTTTGTGATGAAAAGCGGTGTAGTCTATAAGAATGAAGCGAAGTAAAGATGCGGGTTTGAGAGAAACGGAGTACCTGCTGCGATCGCCCAAGAACGCTGAGCGGCTCTTGGAGTCCTTGCGCGAGGCGGAACATGGCAAGGGCACGCCAGATACCGTCGAGAATCTGCGGCGGTCGTTGGGCCTTGACCGGAAGAAGAAATAGGCGGCCACGCGGCTGCTGGAATATCCGCACTACGTCGGAGCACAGGCTCGTCTACCTCGCCAATGCCGACCGGATCGAATTCCACCAGGCAAGGTATCACTATGAATAGCGCATTCGGCGAATGATTCTGACCCAATACCGCGCTAGGCGGACCGGCGCTTATCTTCTTCCAGGCTGGAGATACGCTTGTCGAACGCGAAGGATTGCTGGACTGTCTCCAGACGCTGAGCGACAATATCGAAGCGCGCGCGGATGGCTTCCTCATGGAATTCGAGACGCTTGTCCTGAGAATCCAGTCGCTTGTCCATCGTCTCTATGCGCTGCACAATGCTCTCGTAGCGAGCGCGGCTGACTTCCTCCATGGAGTCAAGGCGCTTATCGATGTTCGAAAGACCTGCACGGATTTCCCGCAACTCGGGTGCAAGAAAATCCTGAACGACCTGTCGGGTTTCTTCGACAACGCCCATGAGAAATCAAGTCTCCTAACTCAAATCTTACACCTGTCTTGCCTTACAGCCGCAGGAAATAGATGACGCCGGCAGCCTTTACATCCCGCCCCAACCCCTGCCACACTAGGGAGTGGACACCCAGACAATCGTAATCCTCGATTTCGGTTCGCAGTATACGCAGCTTATTGCCCGGCGGATACGCGAGCTGAACGTCTTCTCCGTCGTGCTGCCATGTACGGCGCCTCTCAGCGGAGTTCAGTCCTACAAGCCGCTGGGGATCGTTCTCTCCGGCGGCCCGTCGTCGGTGTACGACGTGGACGCCCCGGCCGCGGACGCCAAGGTGCTAGAACTGGGCGTGCCGGTGCTGGGCATATGCTACGGGCTGCATTTCATCGTGCATCATTTGGGCGGCAAGGTGCTCTCTGCGCCGCGCCGCGAATATGGCCACGCCGAAGTGACCATCGAGGACAATACGTCGCCTTTGTTTGCCGGCCTGCCCCTCACGCTCCAGGTTTGGATGAGCCATGGGGACGAGGCGCTGCGACTGCCCGAGGGGTTCCGGCGCTCGGCGGTCTCGTCAAACGCGCTGGCTGGGATTGCCAACGAGCAGAGCCGCATCTGGGCCGTGCAGTTTCATCCCGAAGTGCATCACACGCCGCTCGGTCCACAACTGATCCGCAATTTCGTTTTCAACATTTGCGGAGCCTCGGGCGTCTGGACTCCGGCGCATTTCATTCAGACCACGGTTGCGGGAATTCGCGAAAAGGTCGGCGACGGCCACGTGATTTGCGGACTCTCGGGCGGCGTGGACTCGTCGGTTGCGGCGGTGCTGGTGCACAAGGCCATCGGCAGCCAGTTGACGTGCGTGTTTGTCAACAACGGAGTACTGCGAAAGAACGAGTTCCAGAGCGTGCAGAAGAATCTGCGCGACAAGCTGGGGTTGAACATTGTTGCGGTGGACGCGAGCGAGCGGTTCCTCAATCGACTGGCGGGGGTCACCGATCCTGAGGCCAAGCGCAAGCGCATTGGCGCGGAGTTCATCGCGGTCTTCGACGATGAGGCGGCACGCATTGCGAAGCAGACCGGCGGCGTGGACTGGCTGGTGCAGGGGACTCTGTATCCCGACGTGATTGAGTCCAGCAGCGTAAAGGGGCCGAGCCAGACCATCAAAAGCCATCACAATGTTGGCGGGCTGCCGCTGGGCATGAAGCTCAAGCTGATTGAGCCGCTGCGGGATTTGTTCAAGGACGAAGTGCGGCGCATTGGCCGCGACCTCGACATGCCGGACGACATTCTGGGCCGCCAGCCATTCCCCGGTCCTGGCCTCGCGGTGCGCATTCTGGGCGAGGTAACCCGGGAGCGCGTGGCGCTGCTGCAGGAAGCGGACGAGATTGTGGTGGCGGAGATCAAGGCGGCCGGCCTCTACTCGAAGATCTGGCAGAGCTTTGCCGTGCTGCTGCCGGTGATGAGCGTGGGCGTAATGGGCGACCAGCGGACCTATGCGTACACCGCGGCGGTGCGGGCCGTGCACTCTGAAGACGGCATGACCGCGGACTGGACGCCGCTGCCCTACGAGGTGCTGAAGCGCATCTCCAGCCGGATTGTGAACGAGGTGCGCGGCATCAACCGCGTAGTCTACGACATTACATCGAAGCCGCCGGGCACGATTGAGTGGGAGTAGCTTGCCGTCCGGGCGATTGGGGGCATATCCATGACGGAGGAGCTTCTTACGAGGCGCGAATTCGGGCTGGCAAGGCCTTGCCCGCAATGTCCTCCGACAGCTTTATGCTCGGCCGTTCAACACTAAGATGGATGATGTGCGCAAGCAAGAGGATGGCGGCAAGGCATCCTGAAGTCGTTCCCTGATACAAAGCCAAGTAACTTCAATGGATGTTTTTCGGCCGTATTCGGCCGCGGTTGCAGCACCTCGCAGAGAGTTTTGCTAACTAATTCATTAGTTGTACGTCAAACGGCTCAGGAGCGGTCGATCAGCGACCCTTCGAGCACACTATGCCTCCAAAGCGATCCATCACGCTCACACAGGCCGAGCTCCGGCTGATGAAGATTCTTTGGGATCGGGGCGAATCGACCGTGGCCGAAATGGTGGCCACTATGCCCGACGATGAGGCGCTGGCCTATACCTCCGTGCTTACCACGATCCGAATTCTGGAAGCCAAGGGCTACGTGAGGCACCGCCCTGAGGGCCGAGCTTTCCTGTACAAGTCGTGCATGGACGAGGCGGAGGCCAGCCGGAGCGAGGTTCGCCATGTGTTGCAGCGGTTCTTCGGCAACTCGCGGGAGCGGCTTTTGCTCTCGCTGCTGGGCGACGACGAGATAAGCCCGGACGAATTAAAGCGCCTGAAAGAAGCGATTGCCAGTGCCCCGGACGACGCGCTGGAGGTGAACTAGATGGAAACCCTTGTGCACGCCGCCTCCACGGTGTCAGCCGCGGCCGTAAGCAGCCTGGTTTCGGCAATCTGGGAGGGGGCCGTTCTGTCGCTGTCCGTGGTTGTTTCCCTGCGGCTGCTGCCCCGGCTTAGCGCCAATGCGCGGTCGCTGATCTGGATGAACGTCTTCCTGCTGCTGTTGCTGCTGCACGTGGTTCCGTCGTTCTTGTCTGAACAGACTGCCGGGAGGATGGTGCATGCTGCACACTGGTCTCTCGATGTGGGCTGGAGTATTGGCCTGGCCGGGCTGTGGATGGCGCTTTCGTTGTGGAGAGCGGCCCAGTTGATGGTGAGCGCCGTGCGGCTGCATGGGCTGGCTAGCCGGGCGATTCCTGTTGAGGCCGATGGCGCGCTTCAGGCCATTCTTCAGGGCCACCGAGAGCGTGGGCGAGGTGGCCGCGGAGCGGAGCTTTGCACCTCGATGGAAGTGGAGCGGCCCAGCGTGTTGGGGTTCTTTCGCCCGCGAATCCTGATTCCTCCCGCATTGATGGAAAGCCTATGCCCAGAAGACCTGCGGCAAGTGGTGGTGCATGAGATGGAGCACTTGCGGCGCGGGGACGACTGGACCAATCTGCTGCAAAAGGTGGGGCTGGCGCTGTTTCCGCTGAATCCGGCGCTGCTGTGGGTGGAGCGCCGCGTGTGCGCCGAGCGGGAGCTGGCCTGCGACGACCGCGTGCTGCACTCGGGGGGCGCGCGCAAGGCTTACGCCGCATGCCTCACGCGCCTGGCTGAATACGCGATCCTTCGCCGCAGCCTGTCGCTTGCACTGGGCGCGTGGGAACGGCAATCGGATCTGGTGCGGAGGGTGAACCGGGTGCTGCGCTCGCCAGATGATTTGTTGAGTGCGAGGCAAGGGGCGCTGGTGACTGGCAGCTTGCTTGCGGGTGTATTGGGCGGCGCCATTGCGCTGACTTACGCGC
>Ga0302320_10020746_pt1 | contig 13075 bp, 8 predicted proteins | sample Bog_T0_3_FD_202130 | JGI IMG/M metagenome (GOLD analysis project Ga0302320, IMG submission 202130) | Peat permafrost microbial communities from Stordalen Mire near Abisko, Sweden - Bog_T0_3 | ecosystem: Environmental > Terrestrial > Soil > Wetlands > Peat | place: Sweden: Abisko, Stordalen Mire...
AGATCGGCTACGACACCCTGGTGCTGGCGACCGGCGCGCGCCACGCCTACTTCGGCCACGACGAATGGGAGCCGTACGCACCCGGACTCAAGACCTTGGAGGACGCCACCGCGATTCGCCGCAGAATCCTCATGTCGTTCGAGCGGGCCGAATGGGAAACCGATGCGGCGCGGCGCGCCGCCCTGCTCACCTTCGTCATCATCGGCGGAGGCCCGACCGGCGTCGAGCTCGCGGGCGCCATCGCCGAACTCGCGTTCCACAATCTGCCGCCGGACTTCCGCCACATCGACACGCGCAAGGCCAGAGTGATTCTGATCGAGGCCGGCGCGCGCATACTGCCGAGCTTCACGCCCGATCTGTCCGCCTACGCCCATGCCGCGCTCGAACGCCAGGGTGTGGACATTCAACTCGGCTCCGCGGTAAGTGAGTGCAACGCCGACGGAGTCGTCTTCGGCGGCCGGCCGCTGGCCGCCAAAGTCATTCTATGGGCCGCCGGCGTGCGCGCCTCGCCTGCCGCCGCCTGGTTGGGGATGCCGGCCGACAATGCCGGCCGCCTCAAGGTGCAAGCCGATCTCACCGCGCCGGGCCGCCCGGAAATTTTCGTCATCGGCGATACGGCAACCATCGACGCATGGCATGGCAAGCCGGTTCCGGGCATCGCCCCGGCGGCCAAACAGCAGGGCGCTCACGCAGCGAACGCTATCAAGCGGCGCCTCGGCGGCGACAGCGCCGCCCGTGCCTTCCGCTACCAGCATTCAGGCAATCTGGCCACCATCGGCAAGCGCTCGGCGGTCATCGACTTCGGCTGGATCAAGGTGCGCGGCTGGGTTGCATGGTGGGTGTGGGGGCTCGCGCATATCTACTTCTTGATCGGCCTGCGCAACCGGCTCGCCGTCGCCTTGAGCTGGCTATGGATCTATGTCACCGGCAATCGCAGCGCCTGCCTGATTACCCAGGGCGATCCACGCCCGAGCGCCCGCTGACTACGGAGCATCAAAACGCCGCAATGCCTGTTTGCGCGCGCCCCAGGATGAGGGCGTGAATGTCGTGCGTGCCCTCATAGGTGTTCACCACCTCGAGATTCACCATATGGCGCACGATGCTGTACGCGTCTGAAATCCCGTTGCCGCCAAGCATGTCGCGAGCGCTGCGCGCGACCTCGAGCGACTTGCCGCAGGAATTGCGCTTCAGCATGGAGGTGATCTCTACCGAGGCAATGCCCGCGTCCTTCATTCGCCCCAGCCGCAGGCAGGCCTGCAGTCCCAGCGCGATCTCGGTCTGCATGTCCGCCAGCTTCTTTTGAACCAGCTGATTGGCGGCCAGCGGGCGGCCGAACTGCTTGCGATCGAGAACGTATTGCCGCGCGATGTGCCAGCAACACTCGGCGGCGCCGAGCGCGCCCCAGGCGATGCCGTAGCGCGCGGAGTCGAGACAGCTGAACGGGCCTTTAAGCCCCGTGACTCCGGCCAAGAGATTTTCCGCCGGCACGAACACCTCGTCCATCATGATCTGGCCGGTGATCGAGGCGCGCAATCCGACCTTGCCGTGGATGGCCGGCGCCGTGAGGCCCTTCCAGCCCTTCTCCAGGACGAAGCCGCGAATCACGCCGTCCTCGGTCTTGGCCCACACCACGAATACATCCGCGATCGGACTGTTCGATATCCAGGTCTTCGCGCCCGAAAGCCGATAGCCGCCGGGCGCGGCGCGCGCGCGGGTGACCATGCTGCCCGGATCCGACCCATGATCGGGTTCGGTCAGGCCGAAGCAGCCGATCGACTCGCCCCGCGCCAGCGCGGGCAGGTATTTTTGCTTCAGTGCATCGGTGCCGAATTGCTCGATGGGCAGCATCACCAGCGAGGACTGCACGCTCATCATCGACCGGTATCCCGAGTCGACGCGCTCGACCTCGCGCGCAATCAGCCCGTAGCTCACATAGTTCAATCCGCCGCCGCCGTATGCCTCCGGCAGGGTCGCGCCCAGCAATCCGAGACTGCCCATCTCGCGAAAAATCGCCGGATCGGTGTGCTCATTGCGAAACGCCTCGAGGATTCGCGGCGCGAGCTTGTCTTGCGCGTATTCGCGCGCGGCATCGCGCACCATTCGCTCCTCCGCCGTCAATTGCTCCTCGAGCAACAGCGGATCGTCCCATTGAAAGTTCGCTCCCGCCATAAATCAACCTTTCTTTCCCGTCAATACGCCAGCATCGCACACTCGAGCGCAGGCGCGCCATATCGCCTGTTCATGTCGTGAGCCTCAATCTACCCGCGCCGCGATCGATGTCGAATTCCCCGGCCGCCAGCATGCGCATCCAGCGCGCGGTTTCAAGGCTTCCGCCGAATGCAAAGAAATGCGGCGCCACTATTTGCTCAGGCGGCGGTGCGGCAAGCAGCGCCAGCAAGTGCCGATCCGGCGTCGTCGCGAGATCGGCGACGCTGCCTGCCGCGCTCAGCTTGCGCATCAGTGTGCGCGCGGAGGCGCCGATTCCGCATTGAATGGCGAAGCGGATGAGTGCCGACAGCGGCGCGGGGCCGGCAATGCCGACATGGATCGGCAGACGCACCCCGTGTTGCGACACCTCTTTCTGCCAAGGACCCATGGCGGCGGCATTCAGGCCGAATTGGCTGACGATATGCATGCTGATGCCGGTTCGTTCGGCGAAGCGTTGTTTGATTTGAAGAGCATCCCAGAGCAGCATGGGCCCCACGGATTTGTTGCCTTCCGGATGGCCCGCAACACCGATTCCCGTGATTCCGGAGCGCTCCAGGATCCCGGATTCGAGAATGTCCAGGGTGCTGGCGAACTCGCCCGCCGGGTGCTCGACATCGCCGGCAACCAGCAGGATCTGCTGCACGTTGCCTGCATGAAGCTCGGCGAGCGCCATGCGCAACGTCTGCGCATTGGGGATGCGTCTTGCGGCGATGTGCGGAGTCGCGCGAAATCCGCTTCTTTGCACCGCCAGGGCTGCCTGCACGACCTGCCCCAAGGTCGCCCTTGGAGGATGGTCCACATACACGGCGCTGCCGGTGTGCAGCACTGCGCCGAGCTGCGGCAGCAGGCTCGCGTGCGATGGGGTGATTTCGGTCGAGGCGCGGCCGACAAAATCCATGATGCGCGCCTTCAACTCTGTGTCAGGCGCTGAAGCCGCCATTCTCCTCCCCCGTGCAGCCGAGCCGAATCATACCTATTCGCCAGTGCGAGAGCGTGACAAAATGCCGCCATGTCTGATCCCGATGAGCCCGCCTATCTCGGCGGATTCGGCAACGATTTTGCCACCGAGGCTCTGCCGGGGGCGCTGCCGCGCGGCCGCAATTCGCCGCAGCGCTGTCCGTACTCGCTGTATGCGGAGCAATTGTCGGGCACCGCGTTCACAGCGCCGCGCCACGCGAATCGCCGCTCCTGGCTGTACCGCATACGTCCCGCCGTCACTCATCGTGCGTTCGAGCCGCTGGAGAGTGACTTCGCGCCGTCGGGCGAACCAGCCGCGCTGTCACCGAATCAGCTGCGCTGGGATCCGCTGCCGATGCCGACCATAACAACCGATTTCATCGACGGACTGGCGCCGGTGGCGGGAAACGGCTGCGCGGAATCCCATGGTGGCTGCGGGATCTACTTGTATGCCGCCAACCGATCGATGCAGCATCGCTATTTCTACAGCGCCGACGGCGAGATGTTGATCGTGCCGCAGCAAGGATCATTGCGGCTGGACACCGAACTCGGCCGAATCCAACTCGGGCCGCAGGAGATCGCGGTCATTCCGCGCGGCGTGCGCTTCCGCGTCGGGCTCACCGCCGGCGCCGCGCGCGGCTATGTTTGCGAGAACTTCGGCGCGCAGTTCAAGCTGCCCGAGTTGGGGCCCATCGGCTCGAACGGACTGGCCAACTCGCGCGACTTCCTTACTCCCGTCGCGCGCTACGAAAATCATGACGCGCCCTGCGAACTGATCGCGAAGTTCTGCGGCAGGCTGTGGAGCGCGGCAATGGATCACTCGCCGCTCGATGTGGTCGCATGGCATGGCAACTATGCACCCTACAAGTACGACCTGCGCCTGTTCAATGCCATGGGCTCCATTTCCTACGACCATCCGGATCCTTCGATCTTCACGGTGCTGCAGTCGCCGAGCGACACCCCGGGCACCAGCCATATCGATTTCGTGGTGTTTCCGCCGCGCTGGCTCGCGATGCAGGATACTTTCCGTCCGCCGTGGTTTCATCGCAATATCGCGAACGAATACCTGGGATTGATCCACGGCGTCTACGATGCGAAGAGCACCGGTTTCGTGCCCGGCGGGGCGTCCCTGCACAACTGCATGAGCGGACACGGTCCGGATGCGGCGACATTCGCCAAGGCGCTGGCCGCGGACACTTCGCAGCCGGTGCATATCGCCGACACCATGGCGTTCATGTTCGAGAGCCGCATGGTGATCAGGCCGACGCGCTCGGCGCTGCACGGCCGCCCGACGCTGCAGAAGGACTATTTGAATGTGTGGCTCGATTTGAAAAAGCACTTCGACCCGGGCCGGCCGTGAGCGACGCAGGGCTCGCGGATGCAACCAACGACCCGGCGCGCCGCAGCTGGCTCGCATCGGCCAATGCCGCGGGTTGCGATTTTCCCATCCAGAATCTGCCGTTCGCTGTATTTCGCCGCCGCGGCAGCGACGAGCCGTTTCGCGGCGGGATCGGCATCGGCGATCAGATCCTGGATTTTGCGGCCCTCGGCGATTCACCGGCGTTGCAAGGCGATGCCGCCCGCGGGGCGCGGGCGGCCAATCAACCCGCCCTGAATGCCCTGATGCAGCTAGGGGCCCCGGTCTGGCGCGCCCTGCGCCGCGCGCTGTTCGACGGCTTGAGCGAGGGGGCGCCGCTGCAATCCCAGCTTGCGCCCTGCCTGGTGCCGCAGTCCGGCGCAGAGTATTCGCTGCCGGCGCGCATCGGCGATTTCACCGACTTTTATTCCTCGATTCATCACGCGACGACAGTCGGCCGGATGTTTCGTCCCGAGAACCCCTTGCTGCCGAATTACAAATGGGTGCCCATCGGCTATCACGGCCGCAGTTCCTCCATCGTCGTATCGGGCCACGACGTGGTGCGGCCGCAGGGGCAGCGGCTGCCGCCGGGCCGGGAGCAGCCGCTGGTGGGTCCCAGCGCGCGCCTGGATTTCGAGCTCGAATTGGGACTATTCGTGGGCGCAGGCAACGCCCTGGGAACCCCGATTCCCATGTCGCGCGCGGAATCGCATATCTTCGGCGTGTGCTTGCTCAACGATTGGTCCGCGCGCGACCTGCAAGCATGGGAGTACCAGCCGCTGGGCCCGTTCCTGGCGAAGAATTTCGCCACCACCATTTCTCCGTGGGTGGTCGGCCTTCAGGCACTCGCGCCCTTCCGCACGGCATTTGCGCGACCTGCACAGGATCCGGCGCCGCTGCCCTATCTTGACTCGCACACCAATCGTGCTGCCGGCGCCATCGATATTAGGCTCGAGGCGCTGCTGCAGACGGCCGCGATGGAAAAGCGCGGCGACCCGCCGCAATGCCTGTCCTCGACCAGTTTTCGGCATTCGTATTGGACGCTGGCGCAACTCGTCGCGCACCATACGGTCAACGGCTGCAATTTGGTCGCCGGCGATTTGCTCGGCACCGGGACCCAATCCGGTCCCACCCCGCAGGAGGCCGGCTCGCTGTTGGAACTCAGCGCCGGCGGCAAAAACCCGCTTCGCGTCGGTGCTGCAGAACAGCGCGCCTTTCTCGAAGATGGCGACACGCTGATCCTCAAGGGCTGGTGCGAGAGGCCCGGCGCCGCGCGCATCGGCTTCGGCGAGGCGCGCGGCCGCATACTTGCGGCGCATTCGCCCGACGCTGCGCGCCAGCACTGACTTCCCCGGCTACTCTGACAGCACTATCAGTCTTATTCCTACATCGGCGCGCAGCCCCGCGCGGCATTATTCGTGCTAACAAAAACACGAATTCGAGCTGACCATGCGCTTCATCATCTCGCTCGCCTTGATCTTCGGCTTCTGCCTGCTGCTGCTGGTCGGACTGTTAAGAGTGCTGCAGGACTTGTTTGCGCGAAGCGTGCATCCACAGCCCTCCATTCCGGCACCCGACTCAGGGCCGCTTAGGGACGGGGACATTGCCCTTTTCCGGAAAATCTAGATTTCAATCTGCCGGGCAATTTCGACGGTATTTTCCGGCGGCAGATTGAATCGATCCACTACTTTGACGGAGTTGCGGTAGAGAAAGGCGAACAGTGCCAGGCGCCAGGCGCTCAAGGTCCGGCCATGTGGCTTATGAACCACCAGGTCGCGCGATCCAACGAACCTGGCGGTGTCGACGTCGATCGCAAAGTCGAGGCCCTGGGCGCGGCTCAAGGCGCCGCGCACGTCGGGTATTTCGAAGAATCCGAAGCGCGCCACCAGGTGCCACACTCCCGCGCCGAGATGCTCGACCACCGTACAGGCGGTTCCGGATATGCGCGGGGTGTTCTCGAATACGACGCCGAGAGCAATGGACTTCTGTGGCAGCACGCCGACAAAATGCGCATGATCGACCAGCAGCCGCGACACCTTCTGGGTGCTGCGGGTTAGAAACACCGTGGTGCCCTGCGTGCGCGGAATCAGTCCGGCCTTCAGGTCCGAGAGGAATTTTTCGCCGACTTCCGGGCCCTGCATGAGGGCTGCACGCACCAGGTCGATGCCCTTGCGCCAGGTGATCATGACGACAAACAACATCAACGCGAAGCTCAGGGGCAACCAGCCGCCTTCGACGATCTTGGTGAGATTGGCGAGAAAGAAACTGCCGTCGATCACCACGAAGAAGGCGGTGACGGCGGTGGCGATTGCGGCGGGCCAGCGCCAGACATCGCGCATCGCCTTGTACAAGAGACAGGTGGTCAGCAACATCGTGGTCGAAACCGCGGTGCCGTAGGCTCCGGCGAGCCGATCCGAGCTGCCGAATGCAATCGTGGTGACCACGGTCGCCCCCATCAGCAGCCAATTGACGACCGGCACATAGATCTGGCCATAGACCCGGTCAGAGGTCTGGCGGATGGAGACGCCGGGCAGCCAGCCTAGCTGCATGGCCTGCCGCGTCATGGAGAACGATCCCGTGATGATCGCCTGGCTTGCAATGATCGTCGCCAACGTCGCAAGCACCACCAGGGGATAAATCGACCATGCCGGCGCTATTTGAAAGAAGGGGTTGCCGCTCACCGAGCCCTTGTCCATCATGAAGGCGGTTTGCCCGGCGTAGCTCAACAGCAGTGCCGGAAGCACGATCGCATACCACGCCAGGCGGATCGGCGTCCTGCCGAAATGCCCCATGTCGGCGTACAGCGCCTCTCCGCCGGTGATGCACAAGAACACGCCGCCGAGCACCATGAAGCCGACGCGTCCCGCGTGCGCCAGATACTCCACCGCATGCCGTGGATCGAGTGCGGTAATGACGCCCGGATGTTTGAAAATGGCCACGACGCCGAGCAGCGCGATCACGAAAAACCACAGCAGCATGATAGGACCGAAAGCGCGGCCGATTTTCTCGGTGCCATAGCGCTGCCCGGCGAACAGGGCGAGGAGAATGATGACGGCGATCGGCATGACGTACGGTTTGAATGCGGCGTCCACCACATTCACCCCTTCGAGCGCACTGAGCACCGAAATGGCCGGAGTGATGACGCCGTCGCCGTAAATGAGCGCGGCGCCCAACAAACCCATGCCGGTCAGGATCCTGATCCCGGGCGCGAAGCCGTTCGCTCCGATCAGCGACATCAGCGCCAGGATTCCACCCTCGCCGTTGTTGTCCGCGCGCATGACGAACAGGCAATACTTCACGGAGATCGTCAGGATCAAGGTCCAAATGATCAGCGAGAGAATTCCCAGCGCGCTCTGCGCGGTGAACTCACCTCCGGTCGACCCGACTACGGTTTGCAAGGTATACAGGGGACTGGTGCCCAAGTCCCCGAACACGACTCCGAGCGCCGCCATCGTTGCCCAACGCGGCGCCCGCGCCGGATTGGACGCCGCGCCCGGCGGACTGTGAGTGCCGTCTTGTTGCATCGAATATGACAATATCATCCTGCGATGCGGCGCAGCGGCCAAATTGGTTCGATTACCCCGTATGCCGGCGCCCGCCAGCATTCGCGTAGTCCTGCGCCGACGCGTGGAAGCGATGCGCGCCGCTACGCAGAATTCGATGCATTGCGTATTTTGGCAACATGCGCGCCAAGATTAGCTCTGCATTGGTCGCGGCCCCTGTGCTGCTCGGCATGGGCATGGGCACCGCGCTTTGCGATGGCGTCGCGGTCAAGATCATCAATAACGGTACCCAAGATGTGGTGGTGACCGTTTACGATACCAGCAGCCAGCCCTACAAGGCGGTGCTCACGAATGCCCGAATCAACGGCTTCACCTCGATCCCAGTATCAATGACGACGGATGCCACCGGGCGAGCCAATCTCGCTTGGACGGCGACCAGCGTCGATCCCAATGATCGCAAATGCGGTCATGCGAGCAACGCCGGGCTCAAGGATGCGGACACCGTCAGTGTGTACGCGGACTCGGAGTGCTCAGCCTAGCACGCAGCCGGCGCGCGCCCAGCAGTCCCGCCAAGCCGAGCAACGCGACTGCATCGAGCGCCCCGCCGCCGCTGCCGATGGTCACCGCAGGGGTCACGGTGAGGGTCACCGTTGTCGAGGGCGAAACACCGGCGGAATTCGCACACGTCATGGTGAAGGTATAGGTGCCCGTGGTGAGCGGGGTCAGAGTATAGGTTCCCGTGGGGGCCTGTGTTCCGCTGGCCCATCCGGCCGTCGCCGCATTCGAGCTGCCCGAGGACGTGCAGGACGAGGCATTGGCCGAGTTCCACGAGATCGTGGTGCTGCTGCTGGCTGGGATGCTCGTTGACCCGAGCGTCAGCGTGGGCGCGAGCGCCGTTGACACCTCAGGTGTCGCAGTGAGCGAAACGGAAGTTGCCGCCGAGGTCCCGCCCAGATTGGTGCAGGTGAGGCTGAAGGTTTCCACTCCGACCGCAGTCGGGGTAGTCGGCATCGAGCCGCTGGTGGCCAAGGTCCCGCTCCAGCTCCCCGAGGCGGTGCAGCTGGTGGCGTTCACCGAGACCCAAGTGAGCGTCGTCGGCTTGCCGACTTCGACCGAATTTGCCGCCAATTTCAACACCGGCGCCGCCGGCGCCGTCCCCGAGGTCACGGTCAAATTCGCGCTGCTGGTCGCGGAGGTGCCGAACGCATTGCTGCAGGTGAATGTATACGTCGCAGTTCCTGCGATCGTGGGAGTCACCGTGGTGCTGCCGCTCGCGGCCAGCGGGTTGACCAAGGGGCTAGCCCCCCCGGCACCCGCCCCGGCGCTCTGGAAGAAAGTACAGCCGGTGGCGTCGATCGCCGACCAATAGAGCGTGGTCGAGCTGTGCAACGCGATGGAAGTGGCGTCCAAGGTCAAGGTCGGCACCACCAGCGCCGTATCCGCCTGCACGAATCCGTAGCCGGATCTGAAATTGGGCGACGGGCTGCTCATCGCCAGTGCGCTGTTGTGCAAGGAGCTGTAGATCTGCGCCGGCAGGACGGCAGTATCTGCCTGCATCATCAATGCGGCGATGCCGGCCACGTGCGGGGTTGCCCCCGAGGTGCCGAAGAAATTCGGATAGCTCGCGTCGTTTTCGCACTGCGCGATCGTCGTCGTCACGGATATCCCGGCAGTCGCCAGCGTGAAGCCGAGGAAGGTATCGTTCACGCCGTCCGGCCCGACCACGTCAGGCTTCTGGCGGACCTGCGGTACGCTGAGACGCACCCCGTCGGTATCGAAGAGTATCGGCGCGCCGCCCTGCGAGGAGAACGCCTCCAGATCGGCCGGTGTCGTGCCGCACTTCGGCGTATCGAAATAAAACGCCGCTCCCACCGCCAGCGCGCCGATGGCTCCGGGATGCCCCTGCAGGGTTGGGCTGTAGGTCGCAAAGGAGTTGATCTTGCTGCCCAAGCCGTTGTCTTCCACCGAGACGATCACGCGGCCCGGAGTCACGAGGCCGGCGCCGTTCGATCCCAAGCCGACCGCGATGTTCAAGGTCTGTTGCTGAGTATTGCCGCTGGCATTGGCCGGATTGCCGATGATCATGATCTGGTACGGGTCGACGCCGGTGGCATTCAGCCCGGTGCAGGTTGCGGCATCGCCATCGTAGTTGACGATGGTGTCGCTCCCCGTTCCACCGGTGATGCACAGATCGATGCTGCTGGTCGCGCCGCCGCTGCCGGGCGCACCGGTCACATACGGCTGGTCCCATTGCACGACGACCGCAATGAAATCGCCCGGTGGAATCGGCGGAATGGTCACTGCAAGCGCGGTCGTGGTGGTCGCTCCTGTGGTATCGAAGTTCAGCAGGTATTCGCCCGAATTCGGCGCGCTGGTCGAGCGGGTGCCGAAGCTCGGCGCGGTGTTCTCGTAGGAGGTCGAGTAACTGCTGTTACCGTCGTTGCCGGCTGCGGAAAAATACGCCACGCCACGCGGCTCGACGGCGTCGATTGCCTGCGCCACGATGCCGTCCTGAAAGTACGGCTCGTCGAAATAGCCCACATCGTCGGCAATGACCTTGGCGCCTAAGCTTGCGAGCGTGCCGATGCCGTCGGCGAAATCCGCTTCGCTGTTCTCCGCGGTGTAGAACGCGAGACTCGCGCCGGGAGCCACCGCATGCACGATCTGCAGCATCGCGCGGCCTTCATCGCCGAACGGAGTTTGCGACGGCGCGCCGTAGTCCAGGCAGTCCGCCTCCTCCACCACGTTCACACCCGAGGGCAGCGCGCCGCTCGCCACATCGGCAGCATAATCGGCGGTGAAACCGTTATAGGCATAGCCGCTGTTGCCCGAGACGGGCACGCCGCTGCCGGGCGCGGCGTAAACCGCATAGCAGTCGAAGCTGTCGGACAAAACGCCCACGGTGACCCCGCTGCCGAGCAGCGTGGGAAAGTTGCTGCGTACCGCGCCGCTGTTCTGCACATAATCGCCCTGGGTGGCCACCGGTCCGCTGCGCGCCCGCGGCATCGAAGCGCGCAGCGACAGCAGTTCGGCGCGCGCCGCCGCGGTTTCGATCTCCTTAAGCGGCAGCCAGCCGCCGACGTCGTTGGAATACACCGCCGCGTGCGTGAGTCCGAGTGCCAGCAGCGCGGATTTCAGTTGTTGCGGGTTGCCGCGCGCGGTTGCATCGATCAGCACCATCGGCGCGCCGCCCGAGGCCTGCGAGAAGCGCGCGGCGGGGCTCAGCGAATGCAGGTCCGCGAGCAGGTGATCGGGCCGCGCCAGCGCCGCATGACGCGACAGGTCGGCGAGCACGGAGTCCATTTTTGCTGCAACCGCGCTTTGGCGCTGTTGCGCGCTGCGGCTGCCCACGGCAACCAGGTGCGCGGGTCCGGGAAGGATGTTGGGCCGCAGACTCATCAGTCGCAGGTTGGAGACAGCCGAGGAGGCCGCCATGGCCGCCAAAGCCGCCACCGTGCCGATTGCGAAGAAGCGTGAACCCATCCCCCATCTCCCGAATAGCCTGGCCAGAGTGCTCGGTCAGACTATCAGTTCGCGGGAAAGTTTGACATGAAGCTCAAATAATCGCCGGCTCAATCCTTCCAATCAGATCGGTCGAGCGCTTTTCGCCACGCGCCGTACAGCCGCGCGCGCTGCTCTTGCGGCATGCGCGGCCTCCAGCGCTTCTGCACCTGCCAGTTGCCGATAAGTTCGTCACGGCCCTTCCAGTAGCCCACCGCCAAGCCCGCCGCATAGGCCGCCCCCAATGCGGTGGTTTCCAGGATGCGCGGCCGCACCACATCCACATCGAGAATGTCGGCTTGAAATTGCATCAGCAGCTCGTTGACGATCATGCCGCCGTCGACGCGCAATTCGCGGATGGTGATTCCCGAATCGCGTTCCATGGCGCTCAGCACATCGCGCGTCTGATACGCCGTCGCCTCGAGCGCCGCGCGCGCAATGTGTCCGCGGTTCGCGTAGCGCGTCAGCCCCGCGACGATGCCGCGGGCGCCGGGCTTCCAGTGCGGCGCATACAGCCCGGAGAACGCAGGCACGAAATACACATCGCCGTTGTCCTCGACCTCGCGCGCCAGATCCTCGACCTGCGCGCTGCTGCGGATCAGTTTCAAGTTGTCGCGCAGCCAGTGCACCAATGCGCCGGCGACCGCGATCGAGCCTTCCAGCGCGAAACACGCTCGCTCGGCGCCCAGCCGGTATGCCACGGTGGTGATAAGGCCTGCGCTCGAAGCAATCGGCTTCTCTCCGGTATTCATCAGCAGAAAGCAGCCGGTGCCGTAGGTATTCTTCACCGCGCCGGGCTGGAAGCAGGTCTGGCCCACCAGCGCGGCTTGTTGGTCGCCGAGGATGCCGGCAAGGCTTACGCCCGCGAGCGGCTCCACGCTGATGTCGGCATACACTTCGCTGGACGAGGCGATTCGCGGCAGCGCCGCCCTCGGTATATCGAACTCCGCCAGCAGCTCAGCGTCCCAGTCGAGCGTGGCGAGATTCATCAGCTGGGTGCGGCTTGCATTGGTCACGTCGGTCAAGTGCACACCGTTGCCCGTGCCGCCGGTGAGATTCCACGCAAGCCAGCTATCGATGGTTCCGAACAGCGCATCGCCCGATTCGGCCAGCGCGCGCGCGCCCGGCACATGCTGCAACAGCCATTTGAGCTTGAGCGCGCTGAAGTAAGTCGAGAGCGGCAGGCCGGTGCGCTCGCGGAACCGATCCTGTCCTCCCGCGCGCGAGTACTCGGCGACCAATTCGTCGACGCGCGTGTCCTGCCACACCAGCGCGTTGTGCAGCGGGAGGCCGGTGCGCCGGTTCCACACGAGCGTCGTTTCGCGCTGGTTGGTGACGCCGACCGCCGCCAGTGCGGATGCTGTCACGCCGGCGCGCGCCATGGCCGTGGCGATGACCTGCAGGGTGTTGCGCCATATCTCTGCAGCATCGTGTTCGACCCAGCCCGGCTTTGGATAGATTTGCGCGTGCTCGGCTTGCGCGCTGGAGACGATCGCGCCGCTGCGATCGAACACGATGAAGCGCGTGCTGGTCGTGCCCTGGTCGATCA
>Ga0302320_10020748_pt1 | contig 13075 bp, 14 predicted proteins | sample Bog_T0_3_FD_202130 | JGI IMG/M metagenome (GOLD analysis project Ga0302320, IMG submission 202130) | Peat permafrost microbial communities from Stordalen Mire near Abisko, Sweden - Bog_T0_3 | ecosystem: Environmental > Terrestrial > Soil > Wetlands > Peat | place: Sweden: Abisko, Stordalen Mire...
CGATCACGCTTGGGAGATTGAGGACGTGATTGCGTTGCTGGATGCGGCGGAAGCTGAGGCGGTTGAGGCCGGAAAGTTGAAACGTGGCAAATATCAGCCCCGCAATTCAAAGTAACCCACTACCCACTTTTGCAATGCCCTTTCCGCGGTTTGACTTCCCCCGGCGGGCAGGGTATATTCCCCTCTCGCGTCGGACCACGGACGTTAACAGTGGAAGCTTTGGACGGAATCTCCGGCCAGGCGAACAACACTTGGGTCGGCATGTTTTGCATGTCCCCGCGGTTGCCTCGCCTCCGTATCTTCCCTTCAAAACTCACAATCGTACCCACGGGGCCGTATCCCGCGGGCTTCGCCTGTTCCCCTTTCATGGGAGTCGCCATGGCCGTCAAAATCCGCGGCAAACGGTACAAGGAATCCGCCAAGGTCGTCCCGGCCAATCCGGTGTCGATCGAGCAGGCGGTTCCGGTGTTGAAGCAGTTCAAGCCCACCAAGTTTGACCAGACCGTCAACCTCGTCGTCCACCTGGGCATCGACCCCAACCAGGCCGACCAGATGATCCGCGGTTCGGTCAGCCTCCCCAAGGGCATCGGCAAGACCAAAAAAGTCATCGCCTTTGTCCAGGGCAACAATATCGATGTGGCCCGCGCCGCGGGCGCCATCGAGGCCGGGGCCGATGAACTCATCGCCAAGGTCAACGGCGGCTGGACCGACTTCGATGTCGCCATCGCCACGCCCGACCTCATGCCCAAGATCGCCCGCCTCGGCAAAGTGCTCGGTCCGCAGGGCAAAATGCCCTCGCCCAAGGCCGGCACCGTCACCACCGATGTGACCACCGCCGTACGCGAATACTCCGCCGGCAAAATCGAGTTCCGCAACGACAAGGGCGGCAACATCCACGCCGCCGTCGGCAAGCTGAGCTTCCCGGAAACGGATCTGGCCGCCAACATCCACGCGTTCATCAATGTGCTGCGGAAGATGAAACCGGCCACCGCCAAGGGGACCTACATCAAGAAGGTGACGATCCACAGCTCCATGAGCCCCGGCATCCAGATCGACACGCAGCATCTGAACCTGGTTGAAGAAGAAAAGTAACCGTGACAAACGCGGCTCCGAGGCGGAAGCCCGGGGCTTAGGATCTCATAATTGAGGAACATATGTCCAAGCGAGTAAAATCCCTCATCACCGCTGAACTCCAGACCAAGTTCAAGGGTGCGGACGCCGTCGTCGTCGTCGATTACATCGGCATCGACGCCAAGCAGACCGGCATCATCCGCGCCGGCCTGCGCACCAAAAAGGTCAAGATGACCGTCGTCCGCAACGCCCTGGCCGCCAAGGCCCTCGAAGGCGCCGGCCTCAAGGGCGCCAGGGACCTGCTCAAGGGCACCAACGCGGTCTGCTACGGCGGCGAATCCATCGTCGACGTTGTCAAGGAGATCGTCGAGCAGGCCAAGAAGGTCGACAAGCTCAAGATCAAGGGGAGCATCGTCGAGGGCAAAATCCTCAACGACAAGGACACCACCGCCCTGTCCAAGCTGCCCAACAAGAAGGAACTGCAGGGCATGATCGTCGGCCAGATCCTCGGTCCGGGGCGCAAGCTCGCCGGCCAGATCAAAGGCCCCGGCGGCAAGCTCGCCGGCCAGGTCAAGGCCGTCATCGAAAAGGCGGAAAAGGCCGCCCCGGCCGCCGCGTAGAGTTGAAAGTACCGGGCATCGGGTAATGAGTGAACTCATTACTCATCACTCGGTACTCATTACTGGTCTTTTGAACGCTCACCAGTCGTTCAGCCCGCCTCGTGCGGTTAAACCGGGCGCGTCGCCCGGGCTGGCGAAGGTGAACAACTTGGAAAGGTTTTTACCATGGCAGAAGTAACCCAGGACATCAAGGACATCGGCGACAAGATCGTCGGGCTCTCCCTCCTCCAGGCCCAGTCGCTCAGCACGTACCTGAAGGAAACCTACGGCATCGAAGCCGCCGCCGGTGGCGGTGGTGGCGGATTTGCGGCCCCGGTCGCCGCGGCCGCGGTTGCCGAAGTCCAGACCACTTTCGACGTCGTCCTCAAGGCCGCCGGCGACAAGAAGATCCAGGTCATCAAGGTCGTGCGCGAAGTCACCGGCCTGGGCCTCAAGGAAGCCAAGGACCTGGTGGATGGCGCCCCCAAGGCCGTCAAGAGCGGCCTGGAAAAGGCCGAAGCTGAGGCCCTCAAGAAGAAGCTGGAAGCCGAAGGCGCCAGCGTCGAACTCAAGTAAGTTCGCACGTAGCTCCGTGGCGGAAGCTCGGGGCTTTTCGGATTGCAAATCAGATCGGGGCGGCCAGCAATGGTCGCCCCGGTTGTGTTTTTTGCGATTCCCACCTTCCCCCACAAAGCCCCCGCCAAGGTCGGGCTACCGACGGCACCGGACCAGAGTCGCTTATGGCTGCTTCCTTCCGGACCTGACCAGGTTCACGTCTGACCCGTGCATCGGGCCCGACCATGGTCGGGGCCTTGTGCGGGGAAGAGGATTGTAACCGCACACGCACCAAAGACCAAATTGTGACAATTTCTCCAAATCGATCATAATATTCTCGAACGCCATGCTGGGGCATTTTCCGGATCCCTTCACGCGGGGGAGTGCGAATGAAATTCCGCCTGTTCAACTGGAAGCGGGATGTACCGCTGCTGGCCATCGTCGCCGGTGTGGCGGGACTGTTGTACGCAAACTGCGGGCCGACCGACGTAGCGAACGATCCGGATTGGAACGGGGGATATCACCTCGGGCATACCTACCGGCTGACCGTGGCACTGCTGATGGATGGCGATTGGATTGTCCGGCCCGTGACGCCCGGCAGCCTCATGGCACCGCACGTTGAGATACCCATTGGAACCCGGCTGCGGATAACGCGCGTGTACAAACACAATCAGTTGGTTGTCGATGGCGTGATGCTCACGCACGTCGAGGCCCAATGGGTGGATGACCCCAAGGCGGGAGCGAACGTGCTATTGAATACCATATCCAAACGCGGGCCGAGACACGAGGCGGCGGTTGACCCCGCGATCATGGCGGAAGAATGACACATTGGCCCGAAGGTATGGATACCCAACAAGTAATTACTCCCGAAGCTCCAATCGCTGCGGCCGGGCATGTTCCGGGAGTCCGGCGGCGTCGATCCACTGCACTCGGAAATGGCCGCGATAGCCGAACAGGCGGCACATGGGGTTGGTGACATCGACGCTGATGCGGAAGCAATCGGCGGAGTCGTCATACCATTCGCAGACATCGGCGACGCCGGTAAGGATGGAGGGGAAGCGGAAGCCGAGGAAGTGTTCATAGAATCGCTGCCGGCCCGAGCGGATGCGCAGTCCGCCGCGGGGATCGACGGAGAGGGCGAGATCGACGGCCAAATGCTGGTGGGTGCCGAGATAATCAACGAGGCGCTGGCGTTTGGTGGAGTAGATCATGTAGGCGTCAAAGCGGCGCTGGCAGTTGGGGAGAGTGAAGGTGCGAATCCATGAGACCGTTTCGCGGCCGTGGGCGTCGCGGTAGGCGTAGTTCTCCACGGTGAAGGGGATGTGGACGCCGGATTCGGGGAACATGATGTGGCGTCGCGTGCCGGCATAGAGAAATGGAAGAGAAATGCTGGAGCCGTGCCAGATCGTTTCCATCACGCCGCTGCCGATGGAGGCGGTGCCGCAATCGCTGCGGAGGCCAAAGCGGCGCTGAATCTGCGGGTGCAGGCGGGCGAAGTCCGAGCCGAGGGCGCGTTGATAGATGGAGTTCATGGCGCTTCCTCCGCACGGCCGACGCCCCATTGGATGTGGGAGCAGCTGGGTGCAAGCGGCTGAAGCAGCAGTGCCAGCCCGGTGAACGCGGCAACGGACAGATTGAAAACCAGCGGACTGAACATGTTCAACATCTCTCGCCGCGAGGTGGTGAACAGGAACGCGAGCGCGGCGGCCAAGAGGGCTAGAGTGAGAAGGAGAGGCCATCGCCGGTGCCAGAGAAGCAGGATGGCGAGGCCGAGAAGGACTTCCAGCACGCCGATGAAGTGGATGGCTGGGAGGACCGCTTTCGCGGCGAAGGCGCGCGATGCGAAGGCGAGTTCGTCGGGGGCGAGGGTGAGGAGCTTTGGAACAAGGCCGCCGTAAAGCCAATAGGCGGCAACGGCCAGGCGGGCGATGGTGGCCGCGATGGCGATGGCACGGGAGGTTTCCGGCGGAGTGCCGCGTTCGGCCCAGATTTTGAGGCGGTCGAAACTCCACGCTGTGGCCCACGCCATAAGGGGGCGGAAGAGAAGGCGATCCGCAAGCCGGCCGGGCAGGGCGAAGCGGGTTTGATAGTCATAGCGGGTCATGAAGAATGTGCCGGCGGGGCGCGGCTGATAACGCCAGAAGCCGGCGCCGGTACGGATGAGGGAGAGGCGGTCATCAGACCAGAAGGTGAGGGAGGAAGTCCATGTGCCGTTGTCGCTGGTGCGCACGCCTGTCGTCTCGCCCGCCCCGGCGATGGAGAAGCCAAAGCCGATGCGCGTGACATATCGGAATTGCTGCGGCCCGGAATCGCTTCGCGGCAGATAGGTGATGTTGGAGAAGCGGAGGTCCCAGCGCTGGTGCAGGTCGGGGGTTTGGGTGAGTTCCCAGACGCGGTCTCGCGGGGCGGCGATGGTGGTTTGAATCCAGAGCGTAGGACGGGCGCGGCGAGTGGCGAAAAATGTCCAGATGGGGATGCGGCTGAGGGCGTGGCGGTTCCGCGCGACCAGGGCGTAGATGTGATGCAGAAAGCGTGTTCCGCCGGAGAGGTGGGCGAGCCATGTGAGCGGACGGGCCCACCAAAGCTGGCGGGCGATGAAAAGCCAGCAGTCGGCGCCATGAAGGGTGCGGCCATCGGGGGTGATGATCTGCATGGCGTCGGGCGCGGGAGAATGCGGGCGATGGTGCTGGAGGGTAGACGAGGCGATGCCCTTGGCGGCCAGCGGTGCGGCCAACGCGATTCCGCCGGCGGAACACATGGCACATTGGCCATCATAGAGAACGAGGGTTTTGCCATCAGCGGGTGTATCCATGGGTGGCTCCTGTCAATGCAAGATGAGGTCGGGCTGTGCGGCCCGGGTGCGACGTACGGGTTGCGGCCGCTGCGGCGGCTGGGCGTTGTTGGCGCGCGTTTCGGGCGCGGCGGGCAACTCTGGAAGCGTGCCGAGTGCGAGTTGCGGGAGTGCCGTCCAGGTGTGGGGGATGTCGCGCATGATGAAGGCGGAATCGAAGACGGCGCTGCCGGGGGCGATGGCGTTGATTTGGTCCATGAAGCGCGAGCGGACGCGGTCGATGGTGAGGGGGCGGAGGGACCAGCGGTCGAGCGTGAGGGCCAGGCCGTCCCACAGGCCCGGGCGGCGGGCGGGGGAGTAGCCGCGTTCTCCGCCGCGGAAGAAGGTTGCGGCTTCGTCGAGGCCTTGGAAGGCGGAGGTGGCCGGTATCGTGCCACCCTCGCGGGCGGCGACGTCGATGCGTTGCTGCGTGCTGCGGACGGCGATGCGGATGTCGTTGGGGCGGTCGTGGGAGAGGATTTGCGCGGGGTTGGTGGGTCCGGGGAAGAAGCGGTCGATGAAGAGGGCGTTGAGGGTGGAGGCGGTATCGCGGCGGAAGATGAGGACGGCATTTTGCGGGTCGCCGCGAGTGCCCCACTGGACGCCCATGCGGACCGCGACGTTTTCCGAGGTGAAGCCGGGGAGCCAGCGCGGGCTGCCGGCGGGTTTCATCTGCGTGAGTTTGACCAGGCAGAGGCCGGCGATGGCGTGGCCGCGGACGAGGCGCGGGCGGACGTTTGTCGGGAGGAGGCGAGCGGCGACATCGGGCCGGATGCGGAAGTTGACGAGCATGCGGCGGGCCATGATTCCGTGGATGGCGTGGATCTTCATGGTGGTCTCCATCGTAAGAAACTGTCATATCTGTTATTTCTGTATAAACGGAAATATGGGCTTAAAAAAAGAGACGGTCATCGAAAGAGATTCTTCAGCGGGTTGCTCATCTTCATGAACTGTTTGAGCGCGGCGGGGGGGAGTTTGCGGACCTGAACATACCAGCCGGTCATGGATTCGACGAAATCGGAGAGTTCGCGGAGGCGTTTTTCGGCTTCTTTGTCGCCGCTGGATTTGGCGTCGGCCACGCATTCCCGCAGGACGGCGACGGTGGGGTCGATCTCGCGGCGCTTGCGTTCGTCCATGATCTGCTGGAACAGCGCCCAGACGTCGGCGGTGGTGTCAAAATGGTCGCGGCGGTCGTTCATCACATGGGTGACCTTGACGATGCCCCAGCTCTGCAGTTCCTTCAGGCTGGTGGAGACGTTGGAGCGGGCGACGCCGAGGGTGTCGGTGATTTCCTCCGCGTGCATGGGCCGACCGGTGATGTAGAGCAGGGCGTGAACCTGGGCCACGGTGCGGTTGATGCCCCAGCGGGTGCCCATTTCGCCCCAGTGGAGGATGAATTTTTCGTGGACGGGGGATAGGGGCATTTATTTCTCCTATTTCGGTTATTACAGAAATACCAGATGAATCGGGCGGAGTCAAGAGGATTTTTTAGAAATGTCTGCGGCGGTGGGCGGGACGCCCGCGTTACTTGCCCGGCAGGCGCAGTTCGGTGGTCACAAAGAAATGGTCCGATGGGAAGTGATTGTCCGCACTGTGGTCGCGCAGGATTTCCGCCGGGGTGGCGGCCAGGCCGGAAACAAAGATCAGGTCCGTCGGCAGGTCGCTGACGGCTTTGCCCGTGAAGTTGTGAAACGTGCCCCAATGTTCGTCGGGCTTTTTGGCGGTGTAGTCAAAGGTGTCGGCCAGCGTCGGGCCGGGGGTTTTGAAGTTCAGCAGGGCGGCGTAACAGGATTCGGTGCGGTCGTGGTTGAAATCGCTGGTCACGATGACGGCGGCGTCCGGATGGGCCTTGAGCTGCTCGGCGAGAATTTGCCGGAGCCGCTCGGCACACGCGACGGCGTTTGGGCCCTCGTGGCGGATGTGGGTGTTAAGGAAAATGATATCGGGGAAAACTTTGTGGGAGTCGGTGATGACCGCAAGCGTGTACAAGGCGTTTTCGGTGACCGTCGGTTGAATGGCGTCGGGACGGATAAGCCCCGCGGCCGACGATACGAGCGTGAAGCGATCCTTGCGGAAGGCGAGGGTATCGAGGCCCGAGAGCATGGCGGTGGCGATGTCCTCCTTTTCGCCGGAGGTGACGAAGGTGTAGTCCTTCATTTCGCGCTGGAGAAAAATGCCCTGGGCGGGCGTGACTTCCTGAAAGCCGACGAGATCGGGTTTGTGGTCGAGGAGGGTCTTGACCAACAGATCCCTCCGGAGGGGCCAGGCGTTGTCCTTGTCCTTGGGATCGGCGATGCGGATGTTGGCGACGATGACGCGGACGCGCAGGTCCACGGCGAGCAGCGCGGGGGCGGGCTTGGTGGTCGAATCCAACGCCCGGGCCAGCCACGGGCCGCCGACCAGGCAGCCGACGATCGCCAGACCGATGAAGGCGAGAAGAATGGAAAGTTTGCCGCTGGTCATGGATGCTCGTTTTGGATGCGAAGAAGCGGAGGGCCGCGAAGGGCCATGGCGGGGTATTGTAGCATCCAACGGCGGGGGGAAGCCCCCATCACGCCGCCAGCACCCCGCGGGCGGAGATGTAGCGGGCGATCTGCCCCTGCACGATGGAGGGGATGCGGAAGAAACGGACGCCCGTGAGGTAGGGGCCGCCGGGGAAATCCTCGATGTTCGCATGGCGGACCACTTCTCCAGCAGCGACGAAGGTGGGCCATTGTGTGCCGCGGAGGCGGCCAAGGCCAGAGACGGAGAATTCAATCGTGATCGAACTGCCGATGGGAACGAGGCGGTCGAGTTCAACCGCCATGCCGATTTCGCTCATGTCGATGGCGTGGCCGTCGATGGCGTCGCTTTTTTCATTCAGGACGCGGACGGCAACTTTGGTGTACATCGGTTGAAGCGAGATGCGCGGCTTGCGGCGGCGCTCGCGGATGCCCATCTGCACAGGTTTGGCGGGGTGCGGTGCGTGGGTGATCGGTCTGGCGATTGGCGAGTGGACGGCCACGTTCATGGGTTCTCTCCCCTGAGGTGAATAGCATTGCTGAGCATTGGTATCGTCCCAAAACGCGCCGCAAGTGAATGTTTTCGCGGCAGTTTTCCTGCCGTGGGGCTTACAGTACAATTCGCATGCCCGATAATATGCGGCAGCAAAATTGGAGAATCTATGGCCAAACCCGCACCCGGAACGACGCCCCAGCTGCAGGCGGCGCTGTACAACGTTGGTAAGTTGAAGCGGCACATACTGTTATGCGCCGGGCCTGATTGCTGTTCCGCGACGGAAGGGGAGGCGGCGTGGGCCTACTTAAAGCGGCGGATTGCAGAGATGGGTTTGGCGGGTGATCCGTTTGGAGTCTTCCGGACGAAATGCCATTGTTTACGCATTTGCGTGGGTGGTCCGATAATGGTGGTTTATCCCGATGGGGTCTGGTACCGGGGTACTTCGCCGGAGGTGATTGAACGCATCTTGCAGGAGCATGTGCAGGGCGGGAGAGTGGTGGAGGAGTGGGTGCTGGCGCGTGGGGCGTTGCCGGGATGCGGGGAGTAATCGGCCACCGTGGCGGGGGGGCTGCGAGACTTGGCAACCACGCGGGCTCGCCCTATTCTGCCCACTTTGCAGCCATGGAACTCTAACAGGACATCCCATGACGATTGTTGTGACCGAGGGGTTGGAAGCCGTTCCCATGGCGTGGTTGAAATCCCACGCCAATGTGGTGGAAGTGAAGTGGACCCAGACGGCGGAGCTTCATGCGGCATTGCACACCGCGGATGCCTTGATCGTGCGCACCTACACCCAGGTGAACGACGCCCTGCTGGCCCACGGGCCGAAGCTGCGGGCCGTCGGCCGTGCCGGCGTGGGCCTGGATAATATTGATATCCCCGCATGTGAGAGGCGAAACATCAAAGTGCTTTCCACCCCCACGGCCAACACGCGCGCGGTGGTGGAATACGTCTTCAATCTGCTGTTTCACCTCGGCAGGCCGCTGGTGCATTTGCCGGTGCCGATCCCGGCAGAGCAGTTTCACGGCTATCGCAAGTCGATCCGCGGGCTGGAGCTGGCGGGCAAGACGATGGGGATTCTGGGGATGGGGAATATCGGCCGGGGCGTGGGAAAGGTGGCGTGGGCGTTTGGCATGAAGGTGATCTACAACGACCTGCTGGATGTTGCCAGGCGCCTGGATTTTCCTGCGGCGGCGGTTTCCAAGGAGGAACTTTACGCCGCGGCGGACGTGTTGACGCTGCATGTGAACCATCAGCCCAACAATCTGAATCACCACCTGGTGGATGCGCGGGCCATTTCCCTGATGAAGCCGGCTGCCTATTTGATCAACACCTGCCGGGGCGAAGTGCTCGATGCCGCGGCACTGGCGGCGGCGCTGACGGAGCATCGGCTGGCGGGGGCGGCGGTGGATGTACACGAGCCCGAGCCCCCGCCGGCGGAATATCCGCTGTGGCACGTCGGGGCGGGGGCCAACTTGATTCTCGCCCCGCATCTTGCTGCCCGTACGCAGGGTGCGATGGATGCGATGTCGTGGGTAGGGCGGGATGTGGTAGAATACTTGGGGGCGCACACATGAGGACCGGCGAATCAATAAGTGGTGCCGACGCTTTTGGCTGCATGGCGCTGGCTGTTGGTGTTCCCGGGCCGACGAGGACGTCGGCACCACTGGGCAAGGAACCGAGGCATTTCCGGTGCGTCCAAGAATGATTGGAAACAAGCGGAGGACGAACATGCGCAGGGCCTTTCTTCATGCGTGCATTGTGGCGGCGGTTTTTGCCGGGGTTGCCCGAGGGGTGGAGGCGCCGCTGGTGATACCCGATGGCACGTCGGCGGCCACCGATCCGCAGACAACGATGGGCCGCGTGTTCATTAACGGACAGCAGGGCGGGGTGATTATTTTGCAGGGGCAGGGGAAGCTGGTGATTCAGGGGCAGGTTTTCAACGGGCCGGGGGTGGGTGCGCCGCCGATTGTGATTCAGGGCGGAATGGTGCAGGGGGGTGTTATGGAGCTACAGCCGGGGCAGATTCAGCAGGCGGTGCCTGCGCAGGTGCAGGCGGTGCCGGTTCAGGTGAACCCTGTGGTGGGGCAGGCCCAGGCGGGACAGGCGCAAGCGGTGACGGTCCAGGGGCAGTCGGGTCCAGTGCCGGCCGCGGCGGGGCAGGCGCAGCTCTCCGACACGGAGCAGGCGATACAGAAATTCCTGTTATCCAAAGGTGGGGATCTGGCGGGAAATCGGGCAACTGTGGCAACGCCGGAACTTGCGGCGATGTTTGAAGGGTGGACGTTCGTCACGCTGACGATTCCGCAGTGGCCGGTGGCGCGGGTGCCGCAGAAGCCGCTAGCGATGACCAACATCTTTGCCACTGACCCGAAGGGCAACGTTACGCAGATGACCACGGCGGACCAACTCGAGCAGTTTTTCAAGGATCATTTGCCGGCGCTCAAGGGGGATGACCTGCTGAAGGCGGCGTCGGCCTGGATCGCGCTGACGACGGAGTTTTCGCAGGATGGGATGTTCCATTTCATCCCCGGCAAACCCGACAGGGGAGCGATCATCGACGCCACTGTCGCCAGAGTTTCCGTGGAAGCGATCGTCGATCCCGCCGGGGGCAACAGCGGGTCGGTTGTCGCCGGGCTGACGTTCGACGAAAAGACCGGCAAGCTCACTGGCGTTAAGGAAACACGCACGGTCAAGGCAGGCATGCGCCCCATCTGCCAGTCCACCAAACTGCTGGACCCCGATCCGCTGGTCCGCCGCATGGCGGAGCAGGATTTACTCATCATGGGGAAGGATTGCTTCTGGTATCTGGATATGATGCGGGAAAAATCCTCGCCGGAGCTGCAGAAGGCGATTGATGACATCAAAGTGCGGATACTCAAGGGAGAGCGCATTACGCCGCGGACGGAGTAGGGGGAAGGTTGCTCCCTCAGTCGCGTCCCTATTCCGCCGATAACGTTGTTGAGTCCGACAATGTTTTCGTTTGGCGGGTGCGTATGGCTGCTGTAACTCCGATTTTGCCGGTGCCTGAGCTGGGGGCGGATTGTGCGCGCGGCGTGGGGGCGCTGGAGGGCTTCTTGGCGGGTTCGCCGCCGGTGGACAAAATGCTCGGGGAAACCATGCGGCTGTGCGGCATGACGCTTCGCGCGGCGGGCGCTGGACTGTTCATGACGCCGCGTCCGGATCAGCCGGAGATGGCGATTGAACATCACTTTACGGAGCTGCACATGGTCGAGGCCGGCAGGCCGCTGGCGGGGTTGCTGGTGGCGGTGCGGCGCTGTGCGCGGGAGATCAAGCCGCTGATTGTGCCGCCGTTCTTCATTGATAACGAGGCCGGGGATTTGCCGGTGAACCCCTCGGCGTGCGAGCTTTTGTTTGTGCCGATGAAGTTGCACGGCAAAGCACAGATGGTGCTGGTGACGGCAGTGGCACCGACGGGGGACGCGCAGACGCACCGCATTGCAATCAACTTTTTGCAGCGCATGCTGGGGCTGCTGGAGGCGGCGCTCACGGCGCGGCAGCTATCGCTCATGGAGCGGGACCGGGGGGCGAATACGAAACTGACAAAATTCGCCGAGGCGGTACACAAGCATCTTCTGCTGACGGAGGTGGCGGCGGATATTGCCAATTTGTCGCGCGACTCGCTGGGGGCGGCGCGGGTGACGGTGGAACTGTATCCGCCCCGGGGCAAAAAAGTTCTGGCTGTCAGCAACGTCGATGAGGCCAACAAACGCGCGGCGTTGTTTGCCGCCCAAAAGCTGATTCTGGAATATGTGCGCGATCGCAACGTGGCGGTCGCGCTGGACCGGGCCGCGGCCAAGCAATTGGTGAGCGATGCGATGCTGCAGGATGCGGCGACGGCGTACTTTCTCGTAACGGAATTTGCGGCTTTCGCGGCGGCACCGATTGCCGCGGAGGCGAACGCGGAGGCGATGGGCGTCGTGCTGGCGGAGTATGACGTGGCCGACAGCCGGCAGGATGCCGGCGTCACATGCGGCGGCGTGGCGCTGGGGGATTTGGCCCGGATCAGCGCGGGCAGCGTGGGCAATGCGATGAAGTATGAGGCGATACCGCTGCGGCGGACGCTGGGGGCATGCGCGGATCTGCTGCGCAAGCCGTTTACGACGCGGCGGGCGTGCTGGGCGGGCATGGCGGCGGCCGCCTTGATCGTGGTCGCATTGTTGGCCCTGGTACCGGTGGATTTTGCAATCAAGGCGGACTGCAACATGCAGCCCGTGAGCCAATTGGGAATTGTGGCACCGCTGCCGGGGCAGATCATCGAGGTGCCGGTGCGCGCGGGGGAGCATGTCTACCCACGCGGTGCGGCGGGGGCGCGGCCGCTGATGGTGTTTGATACGACGGACCTGCTGGCGGAGAAAAGCGGCCAGCAGCAGAAGGAAGCGGAGCTGAATGTGCAGCTCAAGGATTTGCAGGAGAAAGGGGATATTTCAAAAATCGGCGGGGTGCAGTTGCAGCTCAAGCAGGTGGCCGACCAGTTGAAGCTGCTGGATCACCGCATTGAGCAATCAACGGTGTACAGTCCGATTGAAGGAACGGTGCTGACGGAAAATATCGAGCAGAAGAAGTGGAGCACCGTTTCGCCCGGCGAGGCCCTTGTCGACGTAGCGAGTTTCAAGGATTGGGTGCTGGTGGTGGACGTGCCCGAGTCGGAGGTGGCGACGGTGCGCACGGCCCTGGCCCAGCGGCCAGGCGGCGTGGAGATCGAGTACATTTTGAACCCGTGGCCGGACCGGCGGTTTGAGGTCCATGCACGCGGCGTGGCGACGCTGCTGCCGGCCAGCGCGCAGGCGAAAAACGCGAATGTGTTCCGACTGCAGGTATCGATCAACCCGGCGGATTTGCCCGAAGGGATCGCGATGTCGGGCGTGACGGGGCGGGCGAAAGTGCATGTGGGAAGCCAGCCGCTGCTGGGGCAGTGGACGCGGGGACTCGGGCGCGTTTTACGGATGACCGCGCTCTTTTGAAATGGCATTGCCCCAGTGGGGCACGGATCAGCACGGAT
>Ga0302320_10020750_pt1 | contig 13074 bp, 12 predicted proteins | sample Bog_T0_3_FD_202130 | JGI IMG/M metagenome (GOLD analysis project Ga0302320, IMG submission 202130) | Peat permafrost microbial communities from Stordalen Mire near Abisko, Sweden - Bog_T0_3 | ecosystem: Environmental > Terrestrial > Soil > Wetlands > Peat | place: Sweden: Abisko, Stordalen Mire...
GAAAAGACCGCGCAGTTAGCGCACGCCGAATCCGCCGCCGCCGCCGCATTTCACGCTATGGCCGGGATTCCCGTTGTCGGTCCGGCTTTGGGGGCCGTGGCGGCAGCCGCCACATTCGCCGCCGCTATGGCGTTTGAAAATGGCGGCATTGTCCCCGACACGGGGAGCGGGGATATTGTCCCGGCCATGCTGACGCCCGGTGAAGGCGTGGTCCCCAAGGGTGTTATGGAAGGGTTGAGCAACCTAGCCCGCAACGGTAACATGGGAGGCAGTACGTCTGTTACGCACGTCCACATTCACCACTCGCCCACGATTCATGCCCTCGATTCGGAAGGCATGGACCGCGTACTTGAAAAGAATTCAGCCGTGCTCCAGAAACACTTTGAGGGCACGCTCAGAAAGATGAATCGGTAGAGCCGTTGGCGGCGTTGAAAGGGGAGTATGCGTGTTGTCATCAATCTACCGCATGAGTTAGGCCGGGAGTTGAGGGCAGCGGCGGCGGCTTGTGCGCTTGGTGATGAGAAAATCTCAGCGGCGCTTTGGGCGCAAGAAGCCGTTGAAAGTGTCTTGGCTAGTAGGCGGTTGCCCCGCATAGCGCCGGGGCGTTACGGTGCCCGCGTCAACGGAGCGGAGAAGCCCGAAGAGCTGCCGGAGCCGTACCGCGTGTGCTTGCCCGAAGATCTAATGCAGGAAAGCCGGGGTTGGGAATGAACCAAGAAACGGAGACTATCGAATACCGGGACGGTGCCGGGCGTCTGGTAACGCGGCTTGTGAATCAGATGATCGACATTCGGGAGTTTACCCATTGCGCGGTCTATCCGTGGTTGCTTATGGCGGCCAATCCGCACTTGTCCGCGCCCGATATTTCAGAGGGCACAGCGTCTCAGGATACGGGCGCGGTGTTTCGTCCGGCGCGTTGGATAAACAAGCGGCGTTGGATGTGCGGTGAAACTCGACACCAGGGCGGCATACGGCCAAACGCGGACGGGCGTGACCCGTTGGCACTCCGGTTGCTTGCCGACAATCGGGAGTTGTCCTTGCGCGATATGGTGCGGTTGCTCAAAGAGAACAGCGTCCCGCGTGGGCGTGAATGGGTTAGGGTCAACCGTGTCCGTGATTGACTGACCGCCATCAATACCATAGAGAGAGAGGCGGCGGACGAACGAAACATCACCATCCCCGTCCACCGTCCGCTCTAAAGGTCTGCGACACGCGTCCGGTGAACACGGTGGTTTTGGCATTTAATCAACGGGTCAAAACAGGGAAAGCAACGCGGCGGTCATTGCGGCGATTGAAAGGGCGTCATGGACAACAAGGTTATTGTGATTGACATTCCGGCAACCGTGCCCGCTGAGGACGCGGGCAAGATTCTGAGTGAGCCATTGACACGCGGATACTATGTGCGCTGCGTGTCTGCTGGGGAGCCTATGCGCGTTGTTTTCGCGCCCTACGCCGCTACAGAAGACAAGTGCAAAGATGAGCTACTGGCAATGGACATTGTATTGGCGAACCGGCGAGAGACGGCAACGCGCATCGTCCAAGTGATATGCGCACACGGTATCTATCGCGGCACAGCATGGGTCAACAAGACGCGGGATGAACTCGCCTAGGCGCGGCTGTGCCCTCAGTGTCACCACGTCAAGACGCTTGAGGACAAGGCGCACGTGGGCGCATGGCCTGATGCTGTTGCTATAGAGAGTGCATCTGTCAAGAGGCGTTGGACCTTCTAGGTTTGGCTCGTCCGTAACTCGCACAGAATCAACAAGGTACTGGGGGTGCCCTAAATGTTAAAAAGGGTGCCTAGGAGAGCACACCAGTAGTCATTTCTGTACACAAACGAAAATATTCCCATTTTCGGGATACCGCTTTCGCATTATACTGATTTCCATATATACCCCGTAGTCACGCCCGGCTAGAGTGCAGCTCCGGGTGGGCGGGGCAGACGATGGCAAACTCGCCTTCGGGCAGCTCTTCGATTGCGAGTTCGCAGTAGTGCGGGCCAATATGCACGTGCATTTCGCTGAGAATCCGCAGCTCCGATTCCGCCAGCTCCCGGAACGCAATCTTCCACTCCGGCTCTTTGCAGTATTGGACCTCAACGTCTTCGATGCGCTCGAAAGGGCGCTTGGGCGGCTCTACCTTGCCTTTGTCCTTTTGTCGATAACCGAGCACGTAGACCTTCATGCGCTGATTGTATCGCGTCCAGGATGCGCCGCAATCGCCTTTGCCGGTTAAACCTTGGCAAGAGCGAGTAACTCCGGGCTATTTAGCAGCTCGAAGCCCATCTGCCGGATATAGACTAAATGCGCGTCCATGATGGGCTGAAAGTTTTGGTCACTGTTAGGTGAGTAGTGAAACCACCCACGTTGGCCGGTGGTCATCAGCGTCTCATATTCAGCCGTCAAAGATGAGTCCACGTGCGCTCCGCCGTCCTTGTTAGCGGCGGCTAAAACAAGGCTCTTTCTAGTCCCCCACCGGCGTTACGGACCCGCGAGCGATGAAACGGGGTTGAGTCCGGTGTACAGTAATATTGCGCTATTGGCACAGAGGTCGTTCCTTCCTTGGTGCGAATGAACCCGTTTTCTAGTCGGACCCGGAACCCTTGAGCACCCCGGATTATGCCACGGGCTTACCAAAAGCCCCGGAGCACGCTTGTTAGATTTCCTTCAACGGGGTTCCACGCCGTCAGCGCAGGAGGAGGAGAGATGGAAGTTCTGCACGCGCATTGCGCCGGCTTGGATGTGCATAAGGAGATGGTGGTAGCTTGCGTTCGCCACATGGTGGGAGGCAAGATCACTACCGCCGTCAAGACATTTATGACGACAACCCGGGAGTTGATGACTTTGTCGGAGTGGCTCTCGGCTGAAGGTGCGACCCACATCGCTATGGAGGCAACAGGCGTCTACTGGAAGCCGGTCTGGCATATTCTCTCCGACGGCGAGTTCGAACTGGTCTTGGCAAACGCCGCTCATGTCAAGAATGTTCCTGGCCGTAAGACGGATGTCAACGACGCTACATGGCTCTCCGATTTGATGGCCCATGGACTGATCCGGGCCAGCTTCGTGCCCGACGAGCCGACCCAGCAGATGCGCGATCTGCTGCGTGCCCGCAAGCAGTTTGCGCGCGAGCGCAGCAGCCACATCCAGCGCATCCAGAAGACGCTGGAAGATGGCAATATCAAGCTTGATTCGGTGGTTACCGATATTCTTGGTCTCTCCGGCCGCCGCATCCTCGAAGCCTTGATCGACGGCCAGAGTCTTCCAGAAGCACTGGCGGCGTTGGCCCACAGGCGCATCCATGCCACATCGGCGGAACTGGAGGCTGCTCTGCGTGGCCGGATAACCAACCATCATCGTTTCCTGCTGCGGCTGTATCTGGACCAAGTCGATGCCGTGGATGCAGCCATCCATCGCATCGACAAGGAGGTAGACAGCCATGTCGAACCCTTTCGCGCCGCCATCGAATTATTAAGCACCATTCCCGGCATCAGCACCCTTTCAGCCGAAGTGATTGTGTCGGAGATCGGCATCGACATGAGCCGCTTCCCAACTGCGGGACATCTGATTAGCTGGGCGGGTCTGTGCCCGAAAAACGACGAAAGTGCTGGCAAGCGTCGCTCGACACGCATGAAAAAGGGTGCTCCCTGGCTGAAGACCGCACTCATTCAATGCGCCTGGCCTGCCACCCGCACCAAAGGCAGTTATCTACAGGCTCAATACTTGCGTCTTCGCTCCCGCCGAGGAGCCAAAAAGGCTATCGGTGCCGTTGCTGCTTCGATTCTTACCGCCGCCTACCATATGCTCAAAAACGGAACCTTTTACCAAGAACTCGGCGCAAGCTACTTTGATGAGCGATCCAAAGGCAAGCAGGCGCTACGACTCGTCAACCGCCTGCAAAACCTCGGTTACGATGTTCAGATCAACCCTTTGGCTGCATAGGCGAATGCTTGTTTCTTGTTAGGCATTATGGAGCGATGGCGGCGCGAGGAATCTCCACCATCACGCGGGTTCCGCGATGCGGAGAGCTTTCAATTGCAAATTTGCCCTCGAAACGACTGATTCGTTCACTCATTCCGCGCAAGCCGAAGTGACCTTCGGCGAAGGCTTCGGCGCTGTCAAAGCCTTCCCCATCGTCCTTGACCGTCAACGAAAGCGACTCGGCCGCGTAGCAAATCTCAACTTCCAGGCGTTTGGCGTGGCCGTGCAGGATGGCATTGAAGACGGCCTCGCGGGCCACCATCATCAACTCATGGCTGGCGGGCAGGCTGTTGGCAAAGGGCTTTCCCGTGAGGCGCCAGTTCATTTCCACATCGTGTTCTCGGCCGATGCGTTCAGCCATGCGCTGGAGCGCCGTTTCCAGATCGACCATAGCGCCTTCTTCGCCGCGAAGGTTCCAGACCGCCTGACGCGCTTCATCGACTGTGGCGCGAATCTGGGTAGCGGCGTAGTCGATGAGGTGCAGCCTGGATTCGTCGTCGTCCACTTCTCTGCTAGACGCGGCCTCAAGCAGCGCGGAGATGCTGACGCAGCCCTGAATGAGAGTGTCGTGCATCTCGCGTGCCAGGCGCGTGCGTTCCGCTAAAACTGCCTTGAAGCGATCATGCACTTGCTTCATCCGCGTTTGATAGGCAAGAACGGAAATCAGCGCAAGCACCAGCACGCACAGCGCAATGAACCACGGCGTTCGGTAGAAATATGGCTTCTTGGCAAAGACGATCGAGACGCGAGCGACATGTCCCGGCTGATCGGTCTCCCAGGCCTCCACCAGGAAGGTGTATTGGCCAGCGGAAAGATTTGTGTAGGTGGCAACCCGCTGTTGTGCATTCGCGTAGGTCCAGCCGCGATCATATCCGTCAAGCCGGTACCGAAATCGAAGCTCTTCCTGTGAGCCCAGTGAGACTGGCTCCCAGGCAATCTCGACGCGCCGGCTGCCTGCGTCAAGATTCAGTTTCCCGGTGAGCGGCGCGGGGCGGCCATCCACCGTGACAGTGTCGATGTAAAGATTGGAGATCAGCGGATGCTCGAGCTCATCCGGGCGGATGCTCCACAGTCCCTGACTGGTTGGGAACCAGGCTTCGCCGGCACTGGTAAGAGCGCCGGCCGGCTGTGTTCCTCCATAAAACTGCGCCGGCTTGCCGCCCTCGTCCGCCCTGAAAATGCGCAGCGAGAGCGGCTGCGCCCGGTTACTGGCTTGCGCGTCAAGCTCATCGCGGTTCAGCAGCATCACGCCCGAGGGGCCGCTGAACCAGAAGTTTCCGTGCTTGTCCTCAAGAATGCAATAAATGCTGTCGCTGGCCAGTCCGTTGGCGGTGGTGTAGTGGGAGAGTTCTCCATTGCGGTAGCGATAAAGCCCATGGGCGCGGGTGCCAATCCACAGACCTCCATCCACATCCTGATGAAGCGCCCACACCTTCTCGTCGCCCAGAGTCGCCGTGATTAGATCGTGAATGAACTGGCCATTTTTGTAGCGGCTCAACCCATGCTCGGTGCCGATCCAGATGGTTCCGTCGCGGTCTTCCAGCAGTGATCGAATACTGTTGTAGGCCAGCCCATTCTGTGCGGTAAAGTTGTGAATGCCGTCGCGATCAAGATGGCTGATACCATTATCGGTGCCTATCCATAAGCTTCCATCTCTTGACTCCAGAAAGACGCGGATAAAGTTGTTTACCAGTCCCTCGCGGGTGGTGAAATGCTTCATCCCGTGCGCCAGAAGATGATAAACGCCGCTTCCATCGGTTCCTATCCAGAGCGTACCGTTGCGGCTGCGCAAAAGATTCCGAACACGCACATCTCCCAAGCCGGGAAAACGGTAAGCGCTGGCGTGATCGTGCTCGACATGCACCAGTTGGTTGGAGGCGGCCCACAGCGTACCGTCGGCATCCAGGGCAACGGTGCCAAAGTCGGAGTCGGCGGCCGAAGGCAGTTCGACCACGCGCACCGGAGTGCGGCTGAGGCGCATCATGCCGGCCTGCGTTCCGATCCAAAGATTGCGGTCGGCATCGACAAAAATCGAGAGCACCGTGTTGCTCACCAGCGGAGAAGGAGCATTGAGACGGGTTGCCTGATCGCCGCGAATTCTGAAGATGCCCTCGCCGATCGATCCGGCCCACAACTCGCCGCTAGGCGCCTCGCGCAATGTGCGAATCGTGCCGAAGACTCCAGGCACGGGCTCAAATCTCTCGCTTCCCGGCCGCAGGCGAAACAACCCGCCAACCGTGCCCACCCAGATACTTCCGTCGGCGGTTTGCAGAAAGGACTTCACCTTATTGCGGCTATCGTTGTCTGGCAGCGAGTACTCATGAGGATGGCCGTCTCTCACTGAGTACAGGCGCGCCCCGCCCACCCAGATGCGGCCAGTGCGGTCTTCCAGCACGGCATGAACATTGAAGATGGGCAAGCCCAACGGCTTATCCGCACGCTCCAGGTGCCCGTTTCTAGCCCAGAAAAGCCCATCGTCGGTGGCCACCCACAGTTGCCCATTGTGGTCTTCGGTAAGCGCCCGCACAAAGTCGGCGGTCTGGCCGCTTTCAGCGGAATAGGCTTTGAAAACACCGTTACGCCACTCGATCAATCCGCTGCCATCTGTGCCTATCCATAGTCGGCCATCGTGCGCGGCCAGAAGGCAAAAAACGCTGTTCTCTCCAAAGGCCGGTGTGTTTTCATGCGCGAACAGGCGGAAGCGAGCGCCGTCAAAGCGCAGCAGACCGCCGCTGGTGCCCACCCAAAGATAGCCGTCGGAGGTTTGCGCAAAGGCCTGTACCGTCTCCTCCGGCAGACCATCCTGCGACTGCCAGGAGCGGATGGTGTAATTCCAGTTCTCTTCGCCGGTCACGGATGCTTGCGCGGCCGGTTCCTGCGCCTGCGTACTTCCACCGGCGAAGATGCCAATAACGATGAGACCTGTTAGAAAAATATTGCGCGGAATGCTTCCAGCGCATCGTTCACCTTGCGGAAGCGAGAGCCATTGAAGCGAATGTTGGGCAGCGTTCACGCAAAGGCCTCCGAGCGCCCTTTCAACTGAGTACAGCTAATGCAGGTCCGTCAGTTATCTTCGCTCATTATGGATGCTTTGAACAACCTCGCCTTGCATCCACATTAAGCCGTATGCGGAAAGCAAAAAGACAATCCTTGCCAATCCTGCTTTCTGCCGACTCAAATGCTTAAAATGCCTGTAAGACAACATCTCTATGCGGATTCCCGCGTAGAACCGCAAAAAGTAACAATTACAGCAGATAAATAGTGGCAAGATTGGTTACTTTCATTAGCTTCGGAGTGTATCCTTTTGAGGTCAATTCCGAAGCTACGGAGGAGCGTTGAATGGATATGAAATGTTTTTGTAAAGTATTGAATATAAGCGACTTTAATCTTGATGTTGTAATAGATCTGCTGTTTTTCGTATAGCGCGGTTCTCTATCGGGGCGCTTGGGTTCCGTCCTGAAAATGAACAGTTTCTTATCTCGTGAAGCCTATCAATGGCATCCTGCAACGTTGTTTCACAAGAGTTTCTTCTGAAATTCAATATGGGCCTTCAAAACGGTGTTATGGTGTTTATAAGGGTCCCGAGAATTCCATTAGGCAGTATAAAAATGCATGAGAGCGCTTGCTTTCATGCGGCTGAGTGATTTGTGGAATTGGTAAGGTTCATACAGTGCGTTTCAGTGGAGAATGAAGGGGCTCATCTAAGTGAGCATGGCGAAGCCGTATCTTAATTCGAAATTTCATCTCTCAATTTGCTTAAGCAAGGTTATGACTCGGCTTCCCGAGGCCTTGCGCTTGGCTTGAAATTGGATTCGGCGGGCTGACCCCGCTCTTTCTTTTGGAAAGAGGAATTCTTTATTGCTTTGCAAATGATCGCACTTGCTTGCAGACTAAAAAGGCTTTTTGGAGATCATGATCTGGAGCCGGTTGCCTGGACAAAATCAGTGGTGACATTGTATGCACGAGTTTTACGAAAGCCTTTCTGCCTCTCTTTTATTGGCCCCGGAGCGAGTGAAGCGATCGGCCGGAGTGTTTCTTCATAGATCGATGAAATTGGTCGCGGTATGGATGGTCGTGGATGTTCTGACCGTCTTTGGGTCCGCTGTGCTAGCCGCAATTTATGAGATGCATGAGCTCCAGGCGGCGAGCGCTAAAGGGGCCTGGCATGGGCTGCTGATTCACGATCGCTCGAAGTGGATTCTGCTGGTTCTTCTGTGTTGCTTCTGCGTTACTCTAATCCATACTAGCCGGCGTCTCAGCCTTTATGCGCCTAAAAAGTTGACTAGCTATCTTCATGAACAGCGGTTGAGCGCGCAAGCCAGTCTTAGTTGCGGCCTTTTGCTTGCGGGTGCGCTCTACATCCTCCATGCCGGCGATATTCCTCGACGGATCATCTTGGTTACAGTAGGATTGGTCACTATCTGTTTGAGCTTGCGCCGCTTTGTTTACAGAATGCTGCTTCATCGTGATTTTAAGCGCGGCATTGGAAATCGCAACGTACTGATCATGGGCACTGGGCCTGATGCGCAGGCTCTTCGTTATTCCTTTGATAAATTCCGGCAGCGAGGATATACTTTCAAGGGATTTATCGGCCTTCCGGGTACGGATTCTCGCGACGCCGCGGCCTGCGGCGACGTGATCGGCTCTGTGGACACCCTATTCCAAGAGGCCGATCGGAATTTTGTGGATGAGATATTTGTTACCGCTCCGTGCGACCGACAGATTCTCAAGGACATTCTGGAAGAAGCACAAATTCACGGAGTGGACTTGCGGCTGGTGCCCGACCTGCATGGCGGGCTGTTATGGAATAGCCCCATTGAATATATCGGCCAGTTTATAACTCTTCCGCTGAATTGCAGTGAACTTGCGGAGGGGAAACTGCTCATCAAGCGCGTTTTAGATATAGCTGTTTCGAGCATTGCATTACTTTTTCTTGCTCCGCTGTGCGCCGTCATTGCTCTCGCCATCAAATGGGACTCAAAAGGCCCAATATTTTATTTATCCGAGCGGATTGGCAAAAAGGGACGAGTCAGAAGGTTCGTCCCTCGCGCGACCGACTTCATACAAAAAGTATCAATTCTAGTTCGACGGAGATTCAATTGCCACTGCTCTTAAGGATTATTGGCAAACCTGCAATAGAAACGCTTCCTCCACTCAAAGAAATCGTGTTTCCGTTGAGATCCTGAACTTGCGAGACCTTCCATGAACTTGGAACAGCTACTGATTCAGTCAGTTCATTTTCATTCCAGAGAATATGGACAGGATTTCCGTTCGCATCTTGGATGTTCAACGTCCAGGTTCCGGAAGAATCGACCTTGTAGCTCAGAAGTTCTAAGCCACTCATCAGCGCAGCAACTTCACCATAGGCGACTGTTGCGGGCTTGGGGGTATGACCTTGATCGTCCACAAGAGCATATTCATCGTCGCCCCATGCGTACCATAATATTTTCGGAACTCCCAACGCCCACGCAACCAGATGCATGCGCGCTACGTACTCCTGGGATAAAGCAGAATCAAGGACACGGGAACCGGCTGGAAAGGTGTAGGGATTCTTTGCATTTGGTCCGCTGGCAATCATGTACCCACATTCCGTGATCCACACCGGAATATTCGTTAGCTTTTCGGAAGTCTTCAGATTCTGGAAACCACCATAATATGAAACCATGGCTTCAGGATTAGGTTCTGACTGAAAATGGATATTGATTACGTCAAGGGATTTGATTCCCCCAGCTTGAAGGTAAGATGCTGCATAACTCACAGCATTGCTTGAACCACTAAAGGCTGGAGAAGTAACAGTGATTGTAGGATCAATCGATTTTAGCGTGTCATATTCCGCTTGGCAAAGAGGAACTAACTGGGCTATAGTTCCACCATACTCTGATGGCTGGTCAGGCTCGTTCTTGCACTCATAGACATGTACCTTGCCTTTATAGCGGTTGCCCACAATACTTACATAAGTAATCCAATCCGGAATAGATGGCGGAAGCAGGAACTGTGGTTGCACACAACCATTCGGTCCGCCTGTCACCCAACCTGGAGGATTCTCTAATACAAGTTCGAGCTGTGCGTTTTCGGCTTGTGCTCGTTCTACATCTTTGTCAAGTGTTGTAAAGTCCCAAACTCCAGGAGTCGGCTCCAAGAAGCACCATCCCGAATCAAAGCTTCGAATGGTCGCAATTTGGACGGGAGGCCACGGAATACTCCACCAGAATACGTTGTGTCCAGTGACACCCATAGTTGGCGGTTCGATGAGAGCCGGCGGTAGAGGAGTAGTTGAGGAAGGAGAGGATGGACCTGTTGTCATATTGCCGATTATGGCGCTACCACATCCAATGCAGCCGAGAGTCAAACATAGAGTGATACCGAATAGAAAGTTACGCATTGTTCACCTCCACAGCGCTTGAGCAGTGATTTGTCTCAAAGTCGCAATAACCTGAACATCGGCTAATGAGTGAAAGTGAAGATTTGAAATTTTTTATTAGTAGAAACTTTTGTAATTTGCTTGGTTCTTATTGCGCATCAAAGTCGACCGGCAGACCTCTTTTCGTGGATGAATTTACCGCGCCTATTAATTACCAGTAATGTCCGGCTATTTGTTGAATAAATCGTACAACCGACTCATCATCATCAAGATAAGGAGTAAGCGTCTTGTCTTCCCCTCTGGACACTGTAGAACGCCTTGATGCACAGATGCTGCTTGATCCACTTGAAGAAAAGCTCGACTTGCCAACGCTGCTTGTAAATCTGCGCCATGGTCAACGCGGGCAGTGTGAAATTATTGGTGAGATACTTCAGCCGCTTGCCGGTGACGGCATCGGAGTAAACCACGCGCCGAAGCGCGTCAGGATAGGCCGCAGCCGAGCCGTCCGTGGTCAGGATCACGGTCTGATCGGAGCGCACGCCAGTGCTTTTGTCTACCGGATACGAATAGCGCCGTTGAAGCAAGATGTTTTCTTTGGTACGGGTTACAAAGAACGCCAACTCGCGCGTAAACGCATGAAGACGCTAGAAATCGATGTAGCCGCGATCCATCACATAGAAGGCGCCAGCCTCGATACGTAGTTCGTCCAGGATGTTGACGTCATGCACCTTGCCGTCTGTGATGCGGATGAACGAAGGTATGTTGCCGCGCAGGTCGAGCAGGGTGTGCATCTTCACCGCGCCTTTGTGCTTGCGGAACTTGGCCCACGGAAAGACCGCGAGGCACAGATCGATGGTGGTCGAATCCAGCGCATACAGGCTTTGCTCCAGTTCAACGCCCATTGGATCGGTAGCATATAGGCTGCGCGCGGTCGTGATCAGTGTCAGCGCAAATTCGGCATAGATGCGCCAGTCCCGTGTTTCATTTGCGTCGGCCAGCGTGGAACGGGCAACGCGGCCGCGAAAGCCCATGTGGTAGAGCTTGCCGCCAATCGCCTTGAGGCAGGCCTCAAGGTCGCGCAGACTCTCGCGGTAGGTCAACTGGGCGAAAGCCATGGCCAGATATTGGTCCCAGCAGGAAAAGTCTTTTGCATAACGGTCGCCGCCGTAGCGGGACACGCACTTTTGAAATTCCTTGTGGGGAAGATGCACGATCAACTGCGCAAAGACGGTTCGGCCAGCGTTCATTCCGCATTGTTACGCTGACCGGAGGCCGACGGCAACCGCCGGAAGAGTCACAGTGATTTCAAATCGTTCCCGGCTCCGCATAAGTCTATCCATAATGCATTCAGTGTTTTATGGCAACTCCACACATTTTTCCCCGGACAGCAGTGAGAGTCCATATTGGAGTAGATGTATCCTTTTTCGGCCAGAGCGAGTCTGCGCTCCGCATATCGCCGCTTTGCCTCATTCAGAATCCAGAAATAATCCGCCTCTTCTGTATCCCACATAACCTGCCCATCAATCTCGCTCCACTCCGTGTAGGTCCATCTGACGCAGTATCGAGCTCCCAACTCTTTGCCTTCTTCAAGCAAGCTCAACTCGTAAAATCCCTGCCCTTTTACCGGGACATTCGGATCAACGGCTTTTGACAGTAATTCATGCACGGCAAATACAATGCTCCAGAACTGGCGGCGGCCTACTTATGGATGCGCTATAGGCACCGAAATCGAGAACATATATCCAGGAGTGAGGGCTTGTCCAGGATGCTTGATCCGGTCTCTTTTGTTACTAGCGGCCCGACTCCGAGTGAGGAAAGTTGTTTGAAAAGTTCTGCGGGATGGAGCGTGGCGCGCTCAACAAAATCATCCAGTAGGGATTGGATATAGCTGATATCTGCGCCTGTCACAATCGAGCACAGTTGAGCGTGAACTAGAAAGCGCAACTTCCCGTTCTCGTCCTTAAGCACAAGCACGATAATTGTCGGCGGTTTCAGAGAGCCGCTGACCTGTGCCTGTGGCCGGTACTCCAAGGCACAGAACCGCCCTTGGAGGTTTTCGTTCGGATTTGGCATCCTTGCGCTCATTGGTCCGTCGATGGAAATCCACCATCGTTTCGAGTATGTTCTGCAACAGACTTGCATTCGAGAGCCTGTGAAGGCACTGGGCAAACCTGTCGAATGCCGATTGCGTCTTCCAATTGTCGGGCAGTTTCTGCACACATTTCCAGAGTTGATCCAAATCCAGCGACCCTGCAATCTTCTGAAAACTCAGAAGATATTGCGAGGATACACTCCGATAGACGCGGTAATCAAGGTAATGTGACGCCTGAAAGCGCGGCTGGTGTTCTCCCTTGGGACCGCCGAACATGTGTCCATGATCGACAAAGAAGGCGTTTAACCGGCCACTATCATCTTCCTGGAAGAGCGATTGCCGGTTGTCGGTGTGTTGTGCGCAGATGTCGATCATCCAAGCAAGCCAAAAACTCTTCAGGTTGCGAACTCGCTTGAAGCTATTGCCTGGAAGGATCTCCAACAGGCGCATTCCATCACCGCCCAAATAGCGGGAGCCAAAGCACAGGCCACGCTCTGGCCGAAGACGTCCTTCCGGCGTCTGCATCCAACAATCTTGATTCTGTTCGATAAAAGAATCGTGGACCAGCAACGGTTTCCATTGCGGAACAGCCAACCCGCAGGCTCGATAAAGCTCGCTCCCCATGCTCTCATTGAAGGGCAGAT
>Ga0302320_10020751_pt1 | contig 13074 bp, 9 predicted proteins | sample Bog_T0_3_FD_202130 | JGI IMG/M metagenome (GOLD analysis project Ga0302320, IMG submission 202130) | Peat permafrost microbial communities from Stordalen Mire near Abisko, Sweden - Bog_T0_3 | ecosystem: Environmental > Terrestrial > Soil > Wetlands > Peat | place: Sweden: Abisko, Stordalen Mire...
CCGCCTCGGTGGTCACCACGTTCGTGAAGCGGCATCCAAGATAGAGGGCTCCCGGATCTAGCGCCTTGAGGGACGAGTTGATGATCTCGAAATACTTGTAGGTGTATGCCTGACAGAAAACCAGCAGATCGGGCTGCCGAGCTGAGACGGACGCAGGAAACGTCGTAATGGGAGCATTCATCGCTGCCCAAGAGGCGAAGTTGGAGCCCCATTGTGCGTTCAGAGCGGTGATCGTGCCGTACTTGTTTTCCAGTTCTCCAAGCAGTTCATACTTGGCTGGCGTGCCAGCGGGTGCGGCAAGCGCGCCATAAGCGAGACCATACCGACCGTTTTCCTCGCCGGTACCCGCGCTGCCGGACCATGACAGCTCGCTATCAATGAACCAGCCGAGGCACCAGGGATCGCCAATCGCACCCGCCGCTTGCGCCTTGAGCTTCTGGGTGACGGTAGCCGGAAAAGATGGGTTAAACACATCGGGCATTGGATAGGGACCGGTGTTGATGCTGGGGATGCTGGCGTTGACCTGAACCGTCGCAACATAGGGCATCTTTTTCAGTACGATCACGTTGGGATCGGTCCAGTTACCCAGCGTGTTGAAGCCCCAGGCGTGAAGGCGATTGACCGCCGAAGTGGCCGAGGATGCCCCCCAGCCGGTGCCGTACTTCAGATAACGATTAGCTTCGAAGTAATCAAAGGTCGTTGCCGTCTGCCCCGTGAGCGGCCCCATGTAGATGTTGCTGGTCTGGCCGTAGAAAGACGAGGTGGGCGCCCCCGTGGTGGCGGGAAGACCTCCAAACATCGCCGAACGGTTGGTCACAATCGTCGCCCCGGTGAAGGCGACGGTGTTGCATCCAATGGAATAGAAGAGGTGACCCGACGGCGTCACGAAATACCACTTGCCATTAACATCCTGCATTCTGAAGCGACCGGAGGCGGTCAACTGGGGCCCAGCTTGCCATCCACCGTAGGAGTCCAGACTCGGTATCGTCGTCCAGGATTGCGGATCGTTCGAGCCGACTTGCTGAAGTTGGGCGATGGACGAAACCTTGGTATTCCAGTTCGCCCCCGTGAATTGGCCAAACGCATCAACCGTGTTCACCAGCCTATTGTCCGGCTGGACCTTTACGTTGCTGATCACGAGTTGGGTCGCAGTCGTGGGAGACTGGAGGAAGATTTGCCATCGCACGATATTCGCGGCATTGGCCGAGTTGTAGGAGGTCAGGGTCGTGCCGAGTGGGCTTGGCGGCAAGTCGAACATGCCGTAGCTCATCGCCGAGCCCAACAAACTGCAAACGCAGGACTGGGTCGAGCCCGCTGCTGCATCAATGCTATAAGTTTCGCTATCGGTCGTCCCTGTTGCCGTGAGGCTGTCATCGATGCGAACAAACACTGTCACCGGGGAAGCTCCAGGATTGGTCAGCTGAAAGGTGAAGGCATCGTTGCTCCAATTCTGCGGCGTGGTCAACTGACAGCCTAGACTCGGATACGGGTTCGGCTGATAGGTGGCGGTAATCGCAGATCCAGACGCCTTGGCCGAGCAAGCGTAAGTGAACCAATTGCCAGCGCCAGGATTCACGATGGAGGATTGGGCCAGCAGGCCGATAAGCAGAGGTCCCCAGGGCATGCCTCACCCGCACCAATAACGGTGCCACCGACGCGATGGGCCCAAAAACCAAGTAATCCGCGGATCACTGGCACCGCCTGAGTGTTAGCGCGTTCTGCCAATGAGCATTCGCTCATATTCCGTCGCGTAATGCGGCGTGAAAGCAAACCGCACGATTCCGTATACGACAAAGATGTAAAACACGACGGTAGCCGTGGTTTGAAACCAGCGAGCATCCGTTCGAAGGCGCTGCTTCCGCACAAATCCGAGGAGGGCCAGAACGCTTACCGTAGTGAAGCAGATATAGAGCAGGGGACCACATGCGTTCGCCGCGAACGCCATGGATAGGTTGCCGTGAATCAAGGCCGTCCAGCTCGTCGTCAGCCCGCAACCTGGGCAGGGGCGGTCAAGGAATAATGCCACCGGGCATGGAGGCAAACCAAGCTCTTGGTGCGTACCATGCAATTCGGGCCGAGGGGTTAGCCAAGCGCCGATAGCGGTTACCGCCATCCACCCCAGAAAGATCAACGCCTGCACGAAGATTTGAGATCGCTTCTGGACCGGCTCGTAGACCCAGCCAGCTCTCGGCATGACAGGAGGCGGTTCAAGGGTGGCGCTCGTCATAGTTTGGATTCTTGCGTGACTTCTGCCGGTATGACGCATTCCGGCTTCAAGAGGTTGCCGTCGACCCGGGCAATGCTGAACACGCTGCCATTTGGTGACAAGAAGGCGACCAGGGGCTCGTGGGGTGGGTCAGCAACATACAGCGGTCGCCCCTCTCGAATATCATGTGTCTGGCTCTCGCTGAGCGTGATCATTGGCATGGGGAGCAACGCATCACGCAGGGGCAATAGGTGCTGAGGGCCCGCCTCCTCAAGAGGTCGCGCATCGCTGATTGCAAAGCGCCCTACCCGGGTTCTGATGAGACCGGCCAAGTGGGCGCCGCAGCCAAGCGCCTGGCCCAAATCGTGGGCAAGCGAGCGAATGTAGGTGCCACCCGAGCAGACAATACGCATCTCTAGCCAATCGTCCCCGCCGTCCATCACATCGAACGTGTCGATGTGCACCGTGCGAGGCTGACGGGCCACAGTGGCGCCCTGCCGGGCGTACTTGTAGAGAGGCTGGCCCTTCACCTTTACGGCGCTATGCATAGGAGGCAGCTGGCTGATGAGCCCGCGGAAGCTCGGGAGTGCGGCCTCGACGCTCGCACGAAGGTCCTCAGGCACTGGCTGTTCAGCGACGACGGCCCCTTCGACATCGTAAGTCTCGGTTTCTACACCAAAGCGAAATCGGCCGCGATACTCCTTTGGCTCGAGTGGCAGATACTGGAGGAACCGCGTCGCCGGACCGACGGCCACCACCAGCAAGCCTGAGGCCTCAGGATCAAGGGTACCTGCGTGTCCGACGCGCCGAGTTTGGAATCGCCGGCGGACATCATTTACCACGTCATGAGACGTGCATCCCACCTCCTTGCGAACTAGGAGGATTCCAAGCAAAGCTCCAACCTCTTTACGACTCTGGAAACCGCCTGGTCAAGCGGGGCCTCTACCGTACAGCCGGCGGCATTGCGATGACCGCCCCCACCGAACTCCCTCGCCACCGCGCTCACGTCGAAGTCGCGCCGCGATCGTAGGCTCGTACGAATGCAATTCGGCTTCGTTTCGCGGAAGAAAGCAGCGATTTCGACGGTGGCCACGCAAAGAAGGTCGTTGGCGAATCCCTCGGTATCCTCGTCTGCCGCTCCTGTCTCTCGGAAATCGGAAAGGCCAAGGGTGCTCCAGCAAATCTGATCACTCTTCGTCAATTGCATATGCTGAAGGACTCGACCGTAAAGCCGCTGTGCGGAGAGAGGGATGCGCCCATAGATCTCATCACTCACCAGATTGATATCTGCTCCGCTCTCCAAAAGGATGGCCGACAAGCTGAGGGACTCGGGAGTGGTATTTCGAAACCGGAAACTGCCCGTATCCGTGAAGATCCCCGTCAAGAGACAAGTGGCGATGTCGGGGGTGAGGGGAACACCCAATTCTCGAAACAATCTCGTGAGGATAAGCGCTGTTGCGGGCGCATCGGTATCCACAATCCGAAGATCGCCGGGGGCGGCGTGGGGGACGTGATGATCGACCACGATCATCCGGGGGCATGCGTCGAAGGCCGGTCTCACCGAACCCAGTCGATCAAGGGAATCTAAATCCACGACGATCGCGAGGTCATGCTTGGCTCCGGATGGCGTCAAGCGAATCCGGTCCACCCCAGGTAGGAATTCTAAGTTCTTGGGTGCGCGATTGTTTGAAAGAACTTCGTTGGGTACCCCCAAGCCATCGAGGTAGTGCGAAACGGCCAAGGCGCTGCCCAACGCATCCCCGTCCGGATTGAGGTGGCTTCCCACGAGAACCGAGGAAGCCTTCCTGATTTCCTCGAGGAATTGAGCGGCTAGGGGAAGAACGTTCACCATGTTTCTGAGTCCAGGCGCGACGCGATGGGCGCGAGTGTACCAGCGTGCGCCCAGACCGGTTGCAGTTCGGATCCAGCCAAGAGCCCGACAGGCGGCTGGAACCTCCTAACCGCTAAGCCAGCTTCTTTTTTTGCCCTTGCCTCTTAATGATCTCATCGGCAATGACACCAAGGAGAATCACGGCCCCGACCACTGCGAAGTTCAACGAACTTGGGATCCCGAGAAGGTTGACAAGGTTCTGCAGCACCTGCAGCAGCGCCGTTCCCAAGATGACGCCGATGACCGACCCTTCGCCTCCTCGCAAACTGCAGCCACCCAACACGGCGGCAGCGATGCCGTAGAGCTCAAACGAGTTGCCGTGAGACGACGGGGATATGGAGGTCGTGTAAAAGGCAAGCAGAATGCCCGCAATGCCCGTAAGCAAGCCGGCCACGACATAGGCGCTTGCAACGATCCGCTTGGCGTTGATGCCCGAGTAACGAGCGGCCTCCTCGTTTCGACCAACCGCCAACAGGTAGCGCCCATAAACCGAGCGATGAATGACAACCCACATGATGGCGGCAATGAACAGCATCACGATGAAGGTCATGGGAATCGTATAACCAGGATGCCAATTCAGCGGATCGCAGCGCACCTCGATCTTCGCAGTGGCAAAATTGTTCAGCGCCTCGTAACCCTGGGTGGCGGGGGTCGATTTTGTCGCCGCGTGGGCGGCGTAGTCCTCAAAGCCCTCAGTATCGTCACCGCATATAAAACGCGCCAGGCCACGGTAAATCAGCAAGCCACAAAGAGTGACCACGAAAGGCTGAAGCCGCATTCTCGTGATGAGAACGCCGTGTATAGAACCCAGGAACATGCCAATGGCAATCGTTCCCAGCACCGCCGCCCATTGGTTCATGTGCCAGTTGTTCAGAGCAATCGCGAGAATGACTCCAAGCAACGCAAACATCGAACCGACCGAAAGGTCAATTCCGCTTGTGATGATGACCACGGCTGCGCCGATGCTGAAAATCCCGTAGATGCCGATCAGATTGGTCAGATCGACAAAATTATCGGGACCAAAAAAGTTGTGATTCTTGAGCGCGGTCGCAATGCACACCGCCAGCAGAATGAAGAAAATGCTCAGTTCCTTTCGGGATCCGCTGAGAAGAGACCGCTTCTTCGGCCTTTCAAGAGTTGCTGTTGCTAAGCTATCCGGCTGCATTCGTTTTTCCTACCGCTAATTTCATCACTGCCTCTTCACTCGCTTCGGCCCTCGTTAGGATTCCAGAGAGCCGGCCCTCATGCATGACCGCAATTCGGTCGGAGAGCCCGAGAACCTCCTCCATGTCGGAACTGATCATGAGGATGGCCACGCCCTGCTTGGCAAGGGTGTGCATAAGCTCGTAAATCTCGGCCTTTGCGCCAACGTCAATGCCGCGCGTCGGCTCATCGAAGATGAGCACCTTGGGTTCGAGCGGCAGCCACTTTGCCAGGACGACTTTTTGTTGATTTCCACCCGAAAGGTTCTGGACCGCCGTCTCCACCGAAGGCGCCTTGACATGAAGAGACGTCACCGCCTTGGTGGCCGCCGTGACCTCGGCGCCATGGGAGATGAGGCCCATCGACGAGTAGCGACCCATTGCGGCGAGGGTCACATTTTCGCGGATGGGCATTTCGACGATCACTCCGGAGCGTCGGCGATCTTCCGGCGCCAGATAGATACCCCGATCGATAGCACTTCGCGCCGAAGTCACCGCGACAGCCTCTTCGTCCAGAATGATCTCTCCCCCAATCGCGGCGTCAACGCCAAAGATCGCCTGCGCAATTTCTGATCGGCCGGCGCCCACCAACCCCGCCATACCCAAGATTTCGCCCCCGAAAATATCAAAGGAAACCTCGGAGGAGGGAAATCTTCGCGTCCGCAGGTTTCGGACCTTGAGCCGCGCCGTGCCAGTCGAATACGACTCGGTTGAGGATCGAGCGATGTCTCGACCCACCATGAGCCGCACCATGTTTTCATGGGTGATCTCCGTAGGCCCAAGATTGCCGGCGTTCCGGCCATCTCGCAGGCCTACGACGCGATCTGCAAACCCGATGATCTCGCTGAGACGGTGCGAGATGTAAATTACGGAGACCCCTTTTGTCCGTAAGTGCTTCAGCAGTTCGAGAAGCTTTTCCGTCTCGGACAGCGTGAGAGAGGACGTGGGCTCGTCCATGACAATGACCTTGGCATCCAGGGAAAGCGCCTTCGCAATCTCCACGAGTTGCTGCTGGGCAAGTGAGAGGCAGTCGAGGCGCGTGTCGCAGGCCACCGAAAACCCAAGTTGATCAAGGTAGGGCTGAGTGTCGGCCCACATCTTCTTGCGGTCGATAATGCGGAATGGGCCTCCCTTCAGTGGCTCTCGGCCCAAGAACACGTTGCCCGCCACATCAATGTTATCAAGCACGTTTAGCTCTTGATGCACAAAGGAGACCCCGCAGCGAATCGAGTCTGAAACGCTCTGAATGCGCACCGGTTGTCCGTCAATGCGGACCTCGCCCTCGTCCTGGCGGTGGACGCCGCCCAAGATCTTCATCAGGGTGGACTTGCCGGCGCCGTTCTCGCCGATCAGGCCCACGATCTCTGACGGGTAGACCTCGAAATCAACGTCCTTTAAAGCTTGAACGCCCGCAAAGCGCTTGCTGATTCCTACCATTTGAAGGATAGGAGACGGCGGCGCATTTGCGGGCGTACTCATGGGAGAAGTGGCTGACCTGACCTCCTGAGAGGTCAACGTTTAGCTAGTCGCCTTCTCCTTGGCCAACCCGGCCTCAAACGCGTCAAGGTTGGATTTATCGATTGCCCTCGGAGCAACGTTGTCTAGGCCATTGGCGGGAATGACCGACTTGTCGCCATGGAGCAGTTTCTCAAGGATCTTCAGCCCATCGTATCCGAACTGATAAGGGTGCTGAACGACAGTGGCGTAGACCGCGCCGGACTTGATCCCAGCAAGGGTTCCTTCCTCCTCATCGAAGCAGATGATCTTGATCTTGCCAACCTTACCGGCGTCTTTGACCGCGGAAACGATGGCCGGGCCGTTGTAGCTCCACAGACCCACTTCAGCAGCCAGGTCCGGGTTGCTTACGAGGGCATCGGCTGCATTGGACTTGGCTCGGGCGTGATCGCTGTCATCGGTGCGAATGTCCACGATCGTTACGTTGGAACCCTTGAGCGAATCTTCGATTCCCTGGGCACGATCCTTCGCATTCTGAGCGTCTTTCTTGCCGACAAAGAGCATGATCTTTCCGCCCGCCGGACCAAGCGCCTTCTTGATAAGGTCACCTGCCATCATGCCGGCGGCGTGGTTATCGGTGCCAATGTAGAGCACGCGCTTCGAGTCGGCCGCGTCGGAATCCTGGGTGATGACGATCGCCTTGTCGGCAACCGTATTCAGCCACTCAGTTTCGTTCTTCGGATCCACCGGGCTGATCGCGATGGCCTGAACGCCGTTGGCGATCTGATCGTTGACCATCTGCTTCTGGGTGTCGGCAGTGCCATCGGCCGGCATGATGAACTGGACGTCCAGATCGGGCAGCTCTTTGGCAGCGGCGTTGACTCCGTTATGAGCAAGAACCCAATAATCGGATGGGTTGTTGGTCACGAAGGCAACCTTGTATTTCCCATCCGCTCCTGGCTTGGCGGTTGGAAACGACACCGGTGTGGTCGCTGCCGGCGTAGTCGTGGCCGGCGTTGTGGCCGCTGGTGTGGTGGCCGCGGGCGCGGTGGCGTCAGGGGTCGTGGCGGGCGTCGCCGTAGTGGTGGAACTGGAACCGCAGCCGGCGAGCAAGCCGACAAAAATACTCGCGCAAAGCAGCGCGGCGCTGGATCGACGAAACTTCACTGTTAGCATTCTCCTTGCACAAGGTTTTGGGTGATCCATTTGGGCGACAAAGTGCCCAGTCTGGATGGTGCCCGACGCAATGTCGCCCGAACCTTACCCGAACAAAGGAACGATTAAGAGTCCTATTTTTCCGCTTCAGCCGAAGTTCGGCGAAGTGAAGGGGCCCTTCTAGACCCCGCAACTAGTACCGACGTCTCACCCAAGCGCCTCCTCTACCCACTCGGGACGTTGTCGCCGAAGGCGAGTCGAGTGTCTTACGTATTCAGAAAGGTCCCTTCCCGGAGTTCGCGGAACGCCTGCTGCAATTCGGCCTGAGTATTCATGACGACCGGCCCGTACCAGGCCACCGGCTCTTTCAGCGGCTTGCCCGAGATCAGGAGAAAGCGGATCCCCTCTTCACCCGCCTCAACCGTGACTTCATCGCCGCTGCTGAAGAGAATGAGCGAGCGGTTGTCGGCTTCAACCGGTGGGGCATCGGTTTCCAGCCACTTCACGCCCTCGGTGGGGACCGCCAATGGTTCGGAGGCGTTGCAAAACTTTCCGTCGCCCGCAAAAACGTAAGCGAAGGCTTGGCGCCGGGTATCGATTTTGAGGGTCTTGCGCTTTCGCGGAGATACCGAGACGTCCAAGTAGATCGGATCGGCGGCAATTCCATCCACCGGGCCGCGAGAACCCCAAAACTCGCCGCTGATGACGCGCACATGGGTGCCGTCGTCGTCCGTAATATTTGGGATCGCGACGGCCTGGATCTCCTGGTACCTCGGCGCAGTCATCTTGAGCGCTGAGGGCAGATTAGCCCAGAGCTGAAAACCGTGCATCCGGCCCAAAGCGTCGCCTTTGGGCATCTCCTGGTGAATGATTCCACGGCCCGCCGTCATCCACTGGACATCCCCAGGCGAAATCTCGCCGTGATTGCCCATGCTGTCGCCATGCTCAACGGTCCCCGCCAACACATAGGTGATCGTCTCAATCCCTCGGTGCGGGTGCCAGGGAAAGCCCGCAAGGTAGTCCTCGGGGATGTCGTTTCGAAAGTCGTCAAGCAAAAGGAAGGGATCAAACTCGGAAGGATTCTCAAAGCCGAACGCGCGGCGCAGATGCACACCCGCGCCCTCTAGCGTCGGCTTTGCCTTGATGACTTTCTGAACTGCTCTTATGGACATCTATCCCTCATTTAGATGCCTACGGAAGTTTTTATCGCCTTGTTGCTAAATCACCAAGCATCCGCAGCACCCGGCAGGAGCCGAGCCCTCCCCGAATCGTCTCGTGGCCGATGGCCCTCGTCAAAATCACCCGTCCTAGCAAATACATCCGTCGGGTGGTAGCCTAGCGCCATGCTTCGACTAGGATTGGGAATCTCGCTGTGCTTTGCGATCTTGGGGTGCTCGAACACCGCGCCGGCGACAACGGTAACATCCACCGCGCCGAATGGGCCCGCCTTGGCAATTCCGGCCAGTCTGACCCTCACCGGTTCCCCAGCCGCAAATCTCGCGAAAGTCACTTCGGCTCGGGTCCGCACTCTGATCGATGCCGACTGGAAGTTCAGCCCCAAAGACTACGACTACCTCGGGCCGTCAACCCCCGTCAATGGCTGGCAGGTTCAGCCGGCCACTGGCATCACCAGCGGGCAGATCACCCAGTTACCCAGCTTGCCCTCGGCATGGCAGAGCTACAACGTCGGTGACGATGCCTTCAACGGCCAACCCGGCTTCGCCTGGTTCCAAGCCACGCTTCCGCCCATCACAAGGCCAAGTGTAGACATCACTTTCCTTAGCGTCGACGACAACGCCACCGTCTGGGTCAACGGGCATTACATGACCTACCACCAAGGCTGGGACTTGCCGTTCACCATCGACATCTCCTCCGTCTTGAAGCCCGGCGGCCCCAACGTCGTGGTCGTGCTCTGCGAGAACACTGGCGGAAAGGGGGGCTTTGACGCGGGCGTCACCCTGCTCGAACCCACCGGGACCTCCGGCCCTGCCCTCGCCAAGTTCGATGACACCGCATGGCGGACCGTCCACCTTCCTCACGACTACGTGTCCGAAAACGCCCACAGCCAAAGCGCCGACGAAGCCCACGGTTTTATTCCGGTCAATGTCGCCTGGTACCGCAAGAGCCTGGCCATCCCGAAGACAGCCGCCGGCAACCACTTTTGGCTGGAGTTCGACGGCGTGTACCGAGACAGCAAGGTGTGGGTAAACGGCCATCTCGCGGGCGAGCACCAAAGTGGCTATACAAGCTTCTATTACGACATCACGCCCTACGTGACTCCTGGCCAAACCGCTGAAATCGCAGTGCGCGTCGACCCGACGTTCTTCGAAGGGTGGTTCTATGAAGGCGGTGGCATTTACCGGCACGTGTGGCTAACTTCTGTTCCACCAGTCCACGTTGGCCACTGGGGCACGTTTGTGTCCACGGCGAGCCTTGCGGACCTCACGAATGGTGCGGCGACTTCGGCCACCTTGAACATCAAGACCGACGTCTCCAACGACACCGGCGCTGCAGCACCCGGCGTCGTGGTGCAATCTCAGATTCTCAGCCCATCGGGGGCGGTGGTGGCTCAAACCGCGACCAGTGTCGAAGCCCCTGCAGGCCAGACCGGAACGGTAGCCCAGCAGATCGAAATCGACAAGCCTGCTTTATGGTCGCTTACTTCTCGCAACATGTACAAGCTGGTTACAACCATCTCGTCGGGCGGTACGGCCGATGTCGTCACCACCCCGTTCGGGATTCGGACGTTCACTTATGATCCCGACAAGGGCCTGTTTCTGAATGGGGCCCATGTCGAGGTCCAGGGAACCTGCAACCACCAAGACCTGGCCGGCATTGGCACCGCCCTCCCCGATAACCTGCTCGCCTGGCGCGTTAAGAAACTGATCGGCATGGGCTCAAATGCGTATCGCACTTCCCATAATCCGCCGACTGGGGAACTCCTTGATGCCTGCGACCAGCAAGGCATGCTCGTGCTTGATGAGAACCGCCACTTGGGGAATACCTACATGGCCAAGTCGCCGGTCGGCACCGTGTTCAACGACCCAACCGATCTCAACGCGCTGATCCTACGAGATCGGAACCACCCCAGCATTTTCATGTGGTCCCTCTGCAACGAGGAGAATCCAATGATGGGCAAACCGGAGTATCCCGTGATGCAAAAGGCGATGGAAGCCGATGTCAAGACCCTTGACCCCACCCGTCCGTGCACCGCGGCCGAGTTCGGCTGGAAGAAGGGCACTGACGTGGATGGCGTCAACTACAACATTTGGGCGTACGATGCCGACCATAACAACAATCCCGGCACGCCGATGATCGCCACCGAAGATGCCAGCGAGGTCGCGACGCGAGGCATCTACGAGCGGGGCAACAATTACGAACCCGAGTACGACCAGAACGACCCATTCATAAGTTGGGGAAACAATTTGGAGGACGCTTGGAGCAATATCGCCAAGCACCCCTGGATTGAGGGAGGCTTCAGTTGGACTGGCTTTGACTATCGCGGCGAGCCCACCCCCTACCATTGGCCGGACGTTAACGGCGGCTGGGGAGTGATGGATATGTGCGGTTTCCCCAAGGCAGGCTACTACTACTACCAGTCGGTCTGGCTTCCTGCGACCACCCCGGTCGTTCATCTGGTGGCGCCTTGGAATCCGACATCAACGGGCAAGACGGTTGACGTCTGGGTCTACTCCAATGCCCCCGAGGTCGAGCTCTTCGTGAATGGGACAAGCCAAGGCAAGAAGAACGTGCCGTCGATGGGGCACGCCGAGTGGAAGGTCCCCTATGCGGCCGGAACCCTTAGCGCCATCGGCGCCAAGAACGGCCAGCGCTTCGGCAGCGACCAGATCGTCACCCCGGGCCCGGCGGCGAGCATTCAGCTTCGTAGCGACATTTCCTCGGTCAAGGCGAACGGCGAGGATATTTCCCCGGTCGAGGTCTCCATCCTGGATAACAGGGGCATTCTATGCACCACCGCCGATAATGAGGTGACCTTCACCGTATCCGGCCCCGGGCAGATCGCTGGCGTGGGCAACGGCAACCCCACCGACCTTGAGCCCGACTACGAGACGAAGCGCGCCGCGTTCAACGGCCACTGCATGGTCCTGGTGCGCAGCACCGGCAAGCCAGGAACCATCGTGGTGACGGCGAGTGCGCCGGGTCTGCCTTCTGCTTCCTACTCGGTCACGGCCAAATGAGTTTGGGGAAGATACCGGCGCTCTAGGTTCTTTGGGAGTCCTGCTCCGGCCTAGACGTCGCGCAGGTGGATAACGTCACTGCCAGAGCCCTCTTCCGTAGCTAGCCAGGCTTTGCACGGGCTGGTGGGCGATGGGGGATTCGAACCCTCAACCCCCTCGGTGTAAACGAGGTGCTCTACCATTGAGCTAATCGCCCATGCGATGACGCCGTCAAAATTGCGAAAACGTAGAACCTTACCCCGTGGCAGAAGCGTTGTATAATTTGAACGACGCTCAGGATGAAGCGCTTACTCGCATACGCTATTGTGCCATGGATGGTGATGGCGGCGACGGCCTCTTCGCAGATTCGCGAGGCCCACGTCTCTTACACCTATTTCGGTGAACTCAGTTCACCGGCCTACCGTCTTGCCGACGAGTGCTTCTTGCCGATCGGCGCCCTCGATCAAATCGGCTGGCACATGACCAAGACCGACGAAGGTTTGGACGTGGACGCCGAAGGCGGCCACTTCAAGCTTCCCCTTCGCACCATCGACGGCCGTGACTGCATTCCCCTCGGATTGGCAATGGACGAGATGGGTGGCATCACCCGGTGGAACAAAGAGGACGGGGATCGCTTTTATGTCTACTCCAAGATCACCTCGATGTCGCTGGTCCACAATCAGTTGCAAGTATCCGCCAGCCTTAAAGTGAAGGCTGCCGTGATCTGCGCCGGCTACCCGACCCGCCTCGTGGTGGATATTCTCGGGTCCAAACTTGTCTCTAGCGGAAACTACTCCTTGGATTCGAACGGTCGGCTCGGCCAGTTTGGGCCTGACGATGTTCGAGTGGTGTGGCAGAACGATGGCGCCGTGCTCCCTGCCCAGCCGGCTCCCACCCAGAGTCTTATCCTCAATTTGGTCGGTCAGACGACGTCTCCAGAGACCGCCGCCACTCCGCCGGCCACAAATCCCCTAGCCAACCAAAGTG
>Ga0302320_10020752_pt1 | contig 13074 bp, 14 predicted proteins | sample Bog_T0_3_FD_202130 | JGI IMG/M metagenome (GOLD analysis project Ga0302320, IMG submission 202130) | Peat permafrost microbial communities from Stordalen Mire near Abisko, Sweden - Bog_T0_3 | ecosystem: Environmental > Terrestrial > Soil > Wetlands > Peat | place: Sweden: Abisko, Stordalen Mire...
TTGATCATCTTGAACAAGATTCGGTTCGCCGCCCGCTCGAGCGTGAAAGCGTCGCCGGGCGTGATGTGGGTGTCGCGCTGTGGAAAACGCACAGGGAAAACGTACAGGGTTACATTTCAACATAAAACAAAGCGCCTGACAGAAAATAGAAGGCATCCTTTCTTTCACCCCATCGAGCAAACCGGATAAGGGTTTTTTTCCGTCTTGCCAATCTCTGCCGCTCGATGGATGCGGCCGGCGGGAGCGCAGTTTTAAAACTGCCGGGATCGAAATCGCAAGAGGGGCAATTCAGCGTATCGAGCTGTAGCGGGCGCCATGAAATGCGGCCCAAGGGCTTGCAGCAAAAGCCGCCCCCATTTAATCAATGGTCCCCTTATGGATTCCTCCGAACTCAAGGGCAAGGTCGCCGTCGTCGCGGGCGCAAGCCAGGGCATCGGCGAAGAAATCGCCCGCCTCTTCGCCCGCAATGGCGCGAAGGTCATTCTTCTGGCCAGGAAAGCCGACCGGCTCGCGGCCATCGTCGCCGAACTCAAAGCCCAAGGGCTCGAAGCCTTCGCCTTCCCGATGGACGTCAGCGTCACCGCGAAATGGGACGAGCTTGCCTCCTGGATCAAGCAGCAGCAGTGGACCTGGGACATCCTCGTCAATAACGCCTATTGGCGCACCCAAACCCCCATCGGCGAAGTCTCCGACGCCGACTGGGATCGCACCCTCGCCGTCTCCCTCAAGGCCTACTTTCTCGGCGCGCGCGCCGCGATCCCCCTCATGCTGGCAGGCGACGGAGGCCGCATCGTCAATATCTCCTCGCTCCAGTCGCGCATCCCCGAGCCGAGCTTCGGCGCTTACGCCATCGCCAAGGCCGGCATCGATTCCCTGAGCCGCGTCCTTGCCCGCGACTACTCGCCCAGGATTCGGGCCAACACCTTGATCTCGGGCGCTGTCGACACCCCCGGTTTCGCCGAAGGCGACGAAGTCAAAATCGAGCTTGGCCGCCGACTGCCCGCCGGCAGGATCGGCCGCGCCTCGGAGATCGCCGAGACCGCCCTCTTCCTGGCCAGCGACCGCTCCTCCTTCATCACTGGCACGGAGCTCGTCGCCGACGGCGGCCGCTCGATCACCTGAAAATTGAGGCGAATCCGTCGCGCTCACCGCCGCGGCCCCAGCCCGTAGCCTTCCAGAAAGTAGATCAGCCCCTCGTGCACCCCCTCGCTCGCGATCCCGCGCGCGACATACCCGCCCGCATGCCGGACCGTCTCCTTGATCGCTTCGGCGGAGTTGCCGGGGCATGAAACCCACCGGGCGAATTTGCCGTCGAGCATCGAGATGTCGTTGTGATGATCCCCGCAGGCGAAGACTTCCTCGCGGTTGACTCCGATCAGCCGGCTCAACTCGCCGAGCGCCGCCCCTTTCGAGTAATCGGCGTGGCAGAATCGGACGTAACGCGTATTGCGCTGGAAGGCGAAGAGCGGCATCTGCTCGCGGGCGGTTTCAATGAACGCGATAATGCGGTCCATCTCCACCTCGCTCTCCGCGACAAGCCCCACCGGCCGCGACTGGTCCCAGATGGCCTGAGCGCTCGTCTCCCGCTCGAGGAAGCGCAGAATGCTGTCCAGCAGCGGCTGCGCCTGCACATAGAGATCGTCGTGCGCCTGGGCGCACCGCTCATTCCAATCCCCGTATGGCTGCCAGCCGCCTCCGTCGCGCTTGTGGAAAACGTCGCGTTCGCTCGTGAGGACGAAATCCGGCTGGACCGGGAATCCAAACTCATCGAGCCCGTGGACGATGTGGCCCAGGTCGCGCCCGGTATTGATGGCCCAGAAGATTCCGGCTTTCCGCAGCTTGCGCAGCAGGGCGATCAGGTCCGGGATGATCGGCGGCTGCTCGAAGTGATTGACGAGCGTGCCATCGAAGTCCGTTGAGAGAAGTTTGATCATGGGGCGATCCTAGATTAAGAGTTGAAGGTCCGCTTGCAACGGGCAAAAATACTTCCATGAAGTCGGCCTACGAATTGGCGATGGAGCGGCTCGAGAGCCACTCGCCCACCAAACAACTGAACGCGAAGCAGAAAAGCGAAATCGCGGAGATCGAATCCACGTTCCGCGCGCGTGTCGCCGAGCGGGAACTTTTTCTCAAGGGAGAGATCGCCAAGGCGCTTGCCGCCGGCAAGCCGGAGGACGCCGAGTCCCTCCAAAACCAACTCGCGATGGACATGCGGCGGCTCAATGACGAGTGCGAAACCAAAAAAGCGAAGGTGCGCGACGTCGGCTCCGCATGAGCGGGCGGCGCGGCATTGGCCATGGCTGCTGGGAATCCCAGAACTGCTTGCGTCGAGGCGTTGATGCGCTGGGAGAGAGGCACGGAATTCGCCGACGCCATCCTGCACAACGCATTCGAGCAAACTGATTTTTCCACGCCGGACAGGGCGTTGTTCATGGAGGTTTTTTATGGCGTGATCCGCTTCCGGCGGACTCTCGATTTCCTGATCGAGAAGCTGCGGGACGAGGCGCTGGACTCGCGGACGCTTCAGGCCTTGCGGATGGGCCTTTACCAATTGCTGCGAACCCGTATCCCGCCGCATGCCGCGGTCAATGAGACAGTGAACGCCGCCGGTCGCTCCCGATCGTTGGTAAACGCCGTGCTGCGTCGCTACCTGCGCGAGGAGAAGCAACTGCTCGAGACCCTAGATCGAGCGCCGGTGGGAGTACGGCTCTCGCACCCGGAGGTCCTCGTGACCCGATGGACGCACCAATTCGGCGAGACCGACACCGCCGCCCTCTGCGAGTGGAATAATCACCCCGCGGACATCCTGGTGCGCGTCAACGAATTGAAGGTAACGGCGGGCGAGTTGATGAGCGCGGGCGGCGGCGAGCCGATAAAGAATCACCCCCTCATGCTGAAGATGGAAAAGCTGCCGATCTCGTGGATCGTGCGCGGCCTCTGTTACGTGCAGGACCCCAGCACGCTGATGGCGTGCGAACTGCTCGCTCCGCAGCCCGGCGAGCGGGTGCTCGACGCGTGTGCCGCGCCGGGTGGCAAGACAAGCTACCTCGCGCAATTGATGAATAACGAGGGCCGGATCGTCGCGTGTGACATCTCGGCCGACCGACTCGCGCGGATGCGGAAAAACCTCGAGCGATTGGGTGTCGTCAACGTCGAGGCGAGGATGGCCGACTGGCTGCAAACGCCTCCGAGGGAGTCCGAGAAATACGACCGCATTCTCCTCGATGCGCCATGCAGCAACACGGGCGTCATCCGCCGCCGGGTCGACGTGCGGTGGCGGTTGAAAGGGGACGACTTCGCGCGGATGCCCAAAGTGCAGATGGGATTGATCAAGAACCTGGCAGGCCAATTGAAGCCTGGCGGCGCGCTGGTCTACAGCACGTGCAGCATCGAGCCCGAGGAGAACGGTGAGGTGGTGCGCCGGGTCGAACGCGAAGCGCCGGAACTGAAGTTTCGGAAATCCCGCCAGACGCTCCCCTTCCGGGACAACGTAGACGGCGCATTCGCCGCGTTGTTCACGAGGAACTGAGCGCCCGCATAGGGCGCATAGGGCCTATTGGTCCCATTAAAAGACATCCTCGATTGCCATCTCGATTGCCCGCACCGCACGCTCGAGTTCTTCGACAGTGATGCACAACGGCGGCAAAAGGACAACGGTATCCAGCACCGGCCGCGTGAGCAGTCCATGCCGCCGTGCCGCCAGGCAAACCCGCGCCCCGGTCCGCTGGATGGGATCCAGAGCCGCGCCGTCCGGCCCGCCTACCTCGATCCCGGCCACGAATCCGCACTGCCGAATCTCCCGAATGTGCGCATTCCCCCGCAACTGGTCCAGGCGGCGCGTGAGCAGTCCGATCTTCTCCCGCAGCCTCCCAAGCACGTCTTCCTCCTCAAAAACGCGCAGGCTGGCAAGCGCCGCGGCGCAGCCAAGCTGATTCCCGCAATAGCTATGGCCATAGTAGAACGTCTCCCCCATGAACGCCTCGAAGACGGACTCCGTAGTGAACGTAGCCGCCAGCGGCATGAACCCCCCGGTGATCCCCTTGGCGACCGCCAGGAAATCCGGCACCGCCTGCTCCTGCTGAAACGCGAACATCGTCCCCGTGCGCCCAAAGCCAGTCATCACCTCGTCCGCGATGAGCAGCACGCCGCAATCATCGCACCAGCGGCGGATGCTGGCCAGAAGCCCGCGTGGCCAGACGCGCATGCCGGCCGCGCCCTGGATTAGCGGCTCGATGACGACAGCGGCTATCGTTTCCCTCTCCGCCAGCGCCTCGAGGTCCGCTACCGACGAGACATGCTCGACCGGAAAATGATGCCTCGAGAAACGCCCATGAAAAAGTCCGATTCCGCCGAGGCTCGCCGCACCGAGGGTATCGCCGTGATAGCCATTCTCGAAGGCGACAAAGCGCGCCCGCTCCGGTTGGCCCATGATCTGGAAGTATTGGATGGCCATCTTGATGGCGACCTCGATGGCTGTTGCCCCGTCGTCGGAATAAAAAACCCGGGTCAGGACCTCCGGCGCGGCGATCTTGACCAGCTCATGCGCCAACTCGATGGCGGGCGGATTGGTGTACCCGAGCAAGGAAGTATGGGCCACGTGGTCGAGCTGGGCGCGGATGGCCTGGTTGATGAGCGGATGATTATGGCCGTGGATGTTGGTCCAGATCGACGAATTGCCGTCAACGTACTCGCGGCCCGCGCTGTCCCGCAGGATCGCCCCCTGGCCCGAGACAAGGATGAGCGGCTCGTGCCTGGGCGCGCACCAATCGCGCATCGAGGAGAAGGGATGCCAGAGGTGGCGCTTGTCGAGCGCGATGAGTTGCGCGGTCCGGATGGGGGTCATTGGTTTTCCAGGCGCTTGATCCAGGTCTCGACGGCAACCATCTCCTCGTGGCTGGCGCGGCGGCGCTGGTACTTGCGGAAGAGCACCTCGCGCAATTCCCTTAGGTCTTCGATCCTCGGCTGGTCGTAATAAGTCCACGACTCCTCGCCTTTGAGACGGGCTTGGATGCGCCATGCGCCGCCGAATTTCGTCGCGCGCACTTCGCGCCTGTCGCCGTCCTCAGTCGTTTCTTTCCAGGTATGTTGATTGCGCATCGGGTTGGACCGGCCAGCCTAATCGAATCAGAGATGCTTCGACAAGACGGGTGAGTTCCCAATAAAACGTGCCAGACTTGAAATCGCTCGGCCAGATCCTCCTTTATCTCGCCGCCACCGTATTGATCGGGGCGTTGCTGGCGCCCCCCTTTTACTGGATCGCCCATGCCGTCGCGGGGGATTTGCACAGCGCGTGGCTGACAGCGTTCCTGGCGAAAACGACTTTTCCGCGGTTCTTCGACCGGTCCGTCATGATCACCGCGCTCGTGCTGCTCGTGCCGCTGCTCCGGGCGCTGCGGATTGAGAACTTCGGCTACGACCTGGGGCTCGTCCGCGACCGGCGTGGCTCGAGGCGGCTGGTGGCCGGATTCCTGGTGGCGCTGGTGACGCTGCTCATCCTGGGCGGCATCCTGATTGCCACGGGCGTCTACCGCCTGCGCGTGCACCTGCCGTACCAGAAGCTGGCGTGGCTGCCGGTCACCGCATTCGTGGTCGCGATGGTCGAGGAGGTCTTGTTTCGCGGAGGGCTGCAAGGCGTGGTGCGCAAGACGACGGTCGACGGCTTTGCAATGGTCTCGGTCGCGGTTCTCTATGCCGCGGTGCATTTCCTCAAACCGGGGCTCGAGCCGGCGCAAATCCATTGGTGGTCCGGCCTGGCGCTGCTGCCCGATACTCTCTCTCAGTTCAGCCAACCTGCCTTGCTGCTCGGGGGATTCACTACGCTGCTGGCCGTCGGCCTCGTCCTGGGATATGTGCGGGATCGGACCCACTCGCTCTGGATGCCGGTGGGCCTGCACGCGGGTTGGGTCTTGGGGAAGATGGGGCTGGTGGACGTGACGCGGCAATCCGTCGCCTGGCCGTGGATGGGGCCGGATATTTTGATCGGGCTCGCGCCGCTGCTCGCGGTGCTGGCGGCGTGGGCGATCGTCTGGCTGATGCTGAAGGACGCGGAATGAAACTCGCCGGGACCGGCCAGTCCTTTCTCTCCCTTCTCTATCCGCCCTGCTGCGAGGCGTGCGGGGCGGACGTCGAGCACCCGCGATATTTGTGCGAGCGGTGCGCGGCGGGCGCCGTGAGGATCGAGCCGCCGTTTTGCAAAGTGTGCTCGGAGCCGTTCCAGGGGGCGATCACCGGGCCGTTCGTCTGCGACAATTGCGCGGACCGGCAGTTCCACTTTGACTGCGCGGTCACGCGGTACCGGAGCCTGGGTCTGGTGCGCGATTTCATTCACCGCTTCAAGTACTTTCGGGAGTTCGCGTTGCGCCACCCCCTCGCTGGGTGGGCCGCGGAAGCCCTCGAGGACGACCGCATCCGCGAGCGGGCCGTCGATGCCCTGGTGCCGGTGCCGCTTTTCGTGGCCCGGCAGCGGCTCCGGGAGTTCAACCAGGCGGCGGTGCTGGCCAGGCTCGTCGGCAAGCAGGCGGGCATCCCGGTTTCCGATTGCCTGACGCGGACGCGCAGCACCACCAGCCAGGTCACCTTCTCCCGCGCCACGCGCATGGAAAACTTGCGAAACGCGTTCGCGATGCGACACAATAGGGACGTGCGTGGCCGCGATCTCGTCCTCGTGGACGATGTCCTGACCACCGGGTCCACCCTGGACGAATGCGCGCGCGTGCTCCTCGAGGGAGGCGCCGCATCGGTCCGGGCGATCACGGTCGCGCGCGGATAAGGTCGACAGCAAATGTCCATTTTCAAAAAGCCCTCCTTCAAGCCCGACAACAAAAGGCGGGATATGCCCGAGGGCCTTTGGCAAAAATGCCCGGACTGCGGCGAGGTGATCCATCAATTGTCCCTCGCGGAAAACCTCCGCGTTTGCCCCAAGTGCGATTATCATTTCACCATCGACGCCCGCGAGCGCCTCGATTTCTTCCTCGATGCCGGTACTTTCCAGGAATTTGACGCCGACATGCAGCCCTCGGACGTGCTCAACTTCCGCGGCCCAAAAGCCTACCGCGAGAGCCTCGACAAATACCAGAAGCTGACCGGAATGCCCGACGCTGTTATCTCCGGCGCCGGCAAATCCGAGGGGCGCCAAATCGCCATCGCGGTCATGGATTTTCGATTCCTGGCCGCGAGCATGGGATCGGTCGTGGGGGAAAAAATCACGAGGACGATCGAGTACGGGACAGAACAGCGCCTGCCGGTAATCGTGTTCACCGCCGCGGGCGGAGCGCGGGTGCACGAGGGATTGTTCGGGCTGATGCAAATGGCAAAAACGAGCGGGGCGCTTGCGCAGCACGCCCGGGCGGGCCTGCCCTACATCCCGGTCCTGACCAATCCGACCACCGGCGGCGTCTCCGCGAGCTTTGCGACGCTGGGGGATCTGATCGTGGCCGAGCCGCGATGCATGGTCGGCTTTGCCGGGCCGCGCGTCATTCGGGAGACCACGCACCAGGATTTGCCGCCAGGCTTCCAGACCGCCGAGTTTCTCGAGGATCACGGCCTCGTGGACATGATCGTGCACCGCAAGAAGATGCGGTCCACGCTGGCCGGGATACTCAATTATCTGATGCCCGCGGCATGAACTACAGCGAGGCTCTCGCGTGGCTCTACGGCACGCAGGATCGCGGCATCAAACTGGGCCTGGATCGAGTGCGGGCGTTCCTCGCGGCGCTGGGCTGGGAGGCGGGTGGCCAGCGCTTCCTGCACGTGGCGGGGACCAATGGCAAGGGATCGGTTTGCGCGTTGCTGGACTCGGTGTGCAGGGCGTCTGGAATGCGCACGGGGCTGTTTACCTCGCCCCACCTCGTCACCTTCCGCGAGCGCATTATGCTCGACGGCGGGACGGCCGCCACGGAGGAAATCGCCGGGGAGCTGACGCGCATCCGCGGAGTATGCGAGGGGAAGGGGATGCAGCCGACATTTTTTGAAATCACGACCGCGCTGGCGTTCTTGCTTTTCCAGCGGGCCGCTCCGGATGTGATCGTGCTTGAGACAGGCTTGGGCGGCCGGCTCGATGCCACGAATGTAGTGCGTCCGGCGGCGGCGATAATTACATCCGTGGGCCTGGACCACACGCAGATTCTGGGGGGAACACTGCGGGAGATCGCGCGGGAAAAAGCGGGCATCGTCAAGCCGGGCGTACCGATCGTGACCGGGCCGCTGCCGGACGAAGCGGCGGCAGTAGTCGCGGAGGTGGCGGCGCAGCAGGGCGCGCCCTTGATCGAAGTGCGCGAGCCGCTGCCGGGCTACGCCGTGGGATTAAAGGGTGCGCACCAGCGGATCAACGCCGCGGTGGCGTTGCGGGCGCTCGAAGCCGCGGGGCTGGAAATGCGCCACGAGCATTTGGCGGAGGGGTTGCGAACCGTGAACTGGCCGGGCCGGTTTCAGGATACCGGATGCGGTTTCATCCTGGACGGGGCGCACAATCCGGAAGCCGCACGCCGGCTGGCCGAGACGTGGCGCGAAGCGTACGGCGCCCGGCGCACAGAGGTGATCCTTGGCGTAGTCCGGGACAAAGATGCGCAGGGCATTTGCGCCGAGCTGGCCCCGGTGGCCGATGCGTTCGCGATTGTCCCGGTGCGCAGTCCCCGTGCAAGACCGGTCGAGGAGCTGCGCGAGATAGCCGCCAAGTGGCGTCCGGCCAGGGCATGTGCCTCGCTGGCCGATGCAATGGCCACTGCGCGAAAGGACGGGCCACCCGCGCTGATCGCGGGCTCGTTATTCCTGGTGGGCGAAGCACTGGCATCCCTGGGCCTCGCCGAAGGCGACCAGGAAATCAGCGCGCAATAACGCACGCCGCACGCAGAGTGGCGATGGCTTCGTCCATTCGCTCCGCTCGGAAAACCGACGTGCCTGCCACCAGCGTATCCGCGCCGCAGCCCACGGTCAGCGGGGCTGTTTCGGCGGTTATACCGCCATCGACTTCGATGCGAAAGCCGAGGCCGTGATCGGCTCGGTAGCGTGCGGCGGTCTCGATCTTGGGCAGCATCCCGGGCATGAATTCCTGGCCGCCGAAACCGGGCTCGACGGTCATCACGAGCAGGAGATCGATCTGACCCAGAAGGGACAGCGCTCCCTCGATCTGCGTCCCCGGGCGCAGGGCCAGGCCCGCGGCGCAACCGGCGGCTCGGATGCCGGCCAGCGTGGCGTGCACGTCGTGCTCCGCCTCGAGGTGGACGGTGATGCCACGGGCATTTTCCGCGAAGCGGGGGAAAAAATGATCCGGCCGGCTCACCATGAGGTGGACATCGAGCGGCCGGGTGGCGCACCTGCGCGCCGCGGCGACGAAGGCCGGCCCGAAGGAGATATTGTCCACGAAGTGCCCGTCCATGATGTCCATGTGCAGCCAATCGGCTCCGGCTTTCTCGGCGCGGAGGATTTCGTCCCCCAGTCGGCGGAAGTCGCTGGCCAGGATCGACGGGGCTACGATGAGTGGGTTCTGAGACATAGGGCTTATAGGGCCCATGGGGACTACAGCCCCAATGATGGGCGCCGCTTCCGGGGCGGCTTCACGTCAGCAACTCTGGATAATGCTCGCGCGCCACGGCCTCGCAACTCTCGAGAATCTGCGATGCACTCTCCATGCGGACAATCCGCTCGACCAGCTTGAGGCAGGCGCCGACATCCAGCCTCTGGACGGCGCGCTTGACCCGCGGGACCATGCCGGCCCCGGTCGAAAGCTCGTCCACGCCCAGGCCGATGAGCAACGGGGTGAGCGCGATCTCCCCGGCCATCTCGCCGCACACGCCGACCCAGAGGTCATGGGCGTGTCCGGCATCGACCACGTTCTTGATGAGGCGAATGATGGCGGGATGAGTCGGCTCGTAAAGGTGGGCGATCCGCTCGTTGACGCGGTCGACGGCGATCGAGTACTGGATGAGATCGTTGGTCCCGATCGAGAAAAAATCGACCTCGCGCGCGAGCAGGTCGGCGACGATGGCCGCGCTAGGCACCTCGATCATTGCGCCCACTTCCATTGCCTCGTTGAACGGCTGCCCCTCCTTGCGCAACTCCTCCTTGCACTCCTCGAGTACGGCGTTGGCCCGGCGCAGTTCATCTATGCCGGAAATCATCGGATACATCATGCGCACGTTCCCGCCCACCCCGGCTCGCAGGATGGCGCGAAGCTGGATTTTGAAGATTTCCGGCCTCTCGAGGCAGAAGCGGATAGCCCGCCAGCCCAGGAAGGGGTTGAGTTCCTCCGGGAGGTCGAGGGATGTCATGAACTTATCCCCGCCAAGGTCGAGCGTGCGGATGATGACGCTGTATGGCATAACCTCTTCTGCCACGCGCTTGTAATTGAGGTATTGCGCCTCCTCGTCGGGCAGTTCGGTCTTGTTAATGTAAAAAAACTCGGTGCGGTAGAGGCCGATCCCCTCTGCGCCGCTCTTTCTCACGACGTCCACTTCCTCGGGCAACTCGATATTGGCCGAGAGGACGACGTGCCGCCCGTCGAGGGTGGTCGAAGTCGTTTCGCGAAGCTGGGTGAGCTCTTCCTCGACCTGGGTTTTCTTGATCTCCAGTTCCCCATACTCCCAAAGGGTCTGGTCGTTGGGATTGAGGATCAGGAGGCCGTTGTAGCCGTCCAGCAGGACATGCTGGCCGCTTTCGAGGTTCTCGCTGACATCGTGCAGGCCGACCACCGCCGGGATGTTCATCGACCGGGCCATGATGGCGGTGTGCGAGGTGCGGCTGCCAACGTCGGTGGCAAACCCGAGCACAAGCTGGCGGTTGAGCTGGGCGGTGTCCGAAGGAGTGAGATTGTGCGCGACCAGGATGTGCGGGGTATCGATCGAGGAAAGCGGCCTGGTCTGCTTGCCCATCAGGTTGTGGAGTACGCGTCGGGCCACGTCGTGAATATCCAGAGCGCGCTCCCGAAGGTAGGGGTCGTCGATTTCGCTCAACGTCTTTGAGTAGCGGTTGGCCACCTGCTGGAAGACGTGCTCGATGTTGTTCCGCTCCCGGGTCAGGGTGCGCAGCACCTCGTCGATGAGCGTCCGATCCTCGACTACCAGCAGGTGCGCGTCGAAGATGCCCGCGTCCTTTGCGCCGATGGCCTCTGCAATGCGCTCCTGCATCTCGAGAATCTGCGCCCGTGTCTGGATGAGGGCCGTCTCGAAGCGGGCGATCTCGCCGGGCACTTCCGACTCCGGGATGCGGCGCACGGGCGGCTCGTCCTCGTCGTCGGTCCGATAGACGAAGATGGTCCCGCGGGAAATGCCGGGGGAGACGCCAATCCCGTGGAGGCGCTTTTCCGAACCAGGCTGTGACTCTGCTTCGTTCATGGTGAAGCAGCTCCGATGTGGCAGACGCGCTTAATCCTCATCGAAGCGCCGCTGGACGAGTTCTTCGATCTCCTGGATGGCGCTTTGGGCATCGGACCCCTCGCAGGTAATCCGCAGCTTCGATCCCTGACCCGCGGCCAGCATCATGAGGCCCATGATGCTTTTCCCGTTCACCTGTTCTCCATCTCTTTCGACCCAAATATCGGCCTTGTGACGATTGCAAACCTTCACGAACATCGCCGAGGGGCGCGCGTGCAAACCCAGCCGATTCAGAACGGTGACTTCTTTGGTCACCTTCTGGGAGGATGCGGCGGTGGGTTTGCGGCTCAGGATGCTCATTTAATCTCTTAGTCTATGCTTTGTTTCTGCATTTTTCTCAGCAGGCGCTCGTTAAATTCCAATGCGCTGTTCTGCCCCATGCTCTTGAGCTTTTGATCCAGCGCCGCCACTTCGATCAGGCGGGCCAGGTCGCGGCCGGTGCGCACGGGAATGGTCACATGGGGCACAAGAATTCCAAGTATTTCATGGAATTCCTGTTCCAAGCCAATCCTATCCACTTCTTCGAGTTCCTGCCAATCCTTTAATGTCACTACGAGGTCAAGACGTTTTTCGAGCCGGGTCGACGAAATGCCGAATATCGAGGCGACGTTGATAATGCCGATGCCGCGCACCTCCATGTGGTGGCGGGTCAGCTCCGGGGCGGTGCCGATGAGGTCGCGGCCCTCGAGGGCCCGCAGCCGGGTCATATCGTCGCTCACCAGGCTGTAGCCGCGTTCGATCAGGCCAAGGACGCACTCACTCTTGCCGATGCCGCTCGAACCCCGGATCAGGACGCCGATACCCAGAATATCGACCATGCTGCCGTACTCGGTGATGGCGGGAGCAAAGTCGGACTCGAGCAGGATGGTCGCCACATTGATGAACCTCATGGTTATCATCGGCGTCTGAAAGACAGCCACCCCGGCGGCGTTGGCCTCCTGGAGGACTGCCGAGGGGGGCTTCGCGGCGCGAGAGATGACCACGCAGGGGATGGCTCGGGAGAAGAGATCCTTTGTGCGCGCCCGAATCTCCTCGCGGGACAGGTTCTTGAGGTAGGAGAGTTCCGCGCTGCCGAGGACCTGGATGCGCTTGAAGGCAAAATATGCAAAAAACCCGGCCAGCGCAAGGCCCGGCCGGTTGATCGTCGGCTCGCGGATGATCCGGTCGAATCCGATCGCCGGGCCGATCAGGCGCAACTGGAGCGCCTCCGAGTGACGGGTGTACCACTCCCCCACGGTGAGCGGAGCGGATGCGCCCTTGACCTTCAATGAGTGGCTCCTAGGTGAACGCCGGCTCGATCACGCCGAAGTTGCCCTGCTTGCGCCGGTAAAGGACGTTCACCTTTTCGGACTTGGCGTTGAGGAACACAACGAACTGCTGCGAGGCGTTCATTTGCAATTGCAGGACCGCCTCGTCCACGAACATCGGCTTGACCTGATATTTCTCGGTGCGGACCACCAAGGGCTCCGCGCCGGTGTCGGACTCGGGCTCCACTTCGTCGGCGATGATTTGCTCCTCGATCATGCGGACCTGCGCTCGCCGCGGGCGATGCTGGCGCATGATCTTGGTCTTATGCTTGCGCATCTGCTGGGCGATCTTGCTCACCGCCTCGTCAATGGAGGCGTAGAGGTCGCTGGTCTCCGCGCTGGCGTCGATGGTGATGTGGTTGTTGCAATGCAGCACCACCTCGGCAATGTGCCGGTATTTC
>Ga0302320_10020755_pt1 | contig 13073 bp, 10 predicted proteins | sample Bog_T0_3_FD_202130 | JGI IMG/M metagenome (GOLD analysis project Ga0302320, IMG submission 202130) | Peat permafrost microbial communities from Stordalen Mire near Abisko, Sweden - Bog_T0_3 | ecosystem: Environmental > Terrestrial > Soil > Wetlands > Peat | place: Sweden: Abisko, Stordalen Mire...
AGCCCGGCGCCGGCCTGCTGGGCGAGATTCGTTCGCTGGATCGACGCACCGTGTTCTTTCTCACGTTGTCCGGCCTCGCTACAGGCCTCTCATGGCTTTGCTATTTCCGCGCCCTGCAACTGGGTCCGGCTTCGCGCGTTGCGCCGCTCGACAAGCTCAGCGTTCCGCTGGTCATTGTCTTCGCCTGGCTGCTCCTCGGCGAGAAGCTCACCGCTCCCGCCGTCGCAGGCGGCGTGCTCATCACTGCCGGGGCCATGATCCTGGTGCTCGCCTGACACCATGACCAGGCAGAAGCGAGGCATTTTCCCCGATAAGCTATACTCATTCCGGTGCAGAGCGATCGTTCAACCATCTATGTTGAATTGCTGGGAGAAGGGACAAAGTGTTGGCGCCCGGTCTCAGCGGAGCAGCTTGCTGAAGACACTTACCGTATTGTGGATACGGTGCCAGACGATGAGTCTTGGGCCTTCCGGCCCGGTCAGGTCGTGCGTTGCAAAGGGCGGCTCTTCAGTGAAGCAAGTGGCCTCGTTGCTTTTGAGTCCGTGAATCTTGACTAACTCTCTCCAGCTTCCGCCGCGCCGCATTGTCCTGACCGGCTTCATGGGCTCGGGCAAGAGCACCGTCGGCCCGCTGGTTGCCGCCCGCCTGGGATGGAGTTTTGTCGATGTCGACGAAGTAATTGAGGCCGAAGCCGGCGCGCCCATTGCGGAGTTGTTCGCCCGCCACGGTGAAGCGCAGTTCCGCGACCGCGAGCATCAAACAATCGCCCGCCTCGCCGCCGGAGAAAGGCTGGTTCTTGCTCTCGGCGGCGGCGCAATCGAGCGAGCCGAAACGCGCTCTCTCTTGCTCACCAGCCCCGGCACGCTGCTCGTTCATCTTGAAGTCGAGCTCGCCACTACGCTCGCCCGTTGCGCCGGCACAGAGCATGTGAGACCCGTCCTCGCCGACCAGGCCAACCTCGCCCATCGCTACGGCCTCCGTCTGCCGCTCTATCGCACCGCTCACGTGTCCATCCCCGTCGATGCACTCAAGCCGGAGGAAGTTGCGGGCGCGATTCTCGAGTCGGCACAGCTCGCCTGACCGCAATGCGGATAGAAACCACTCCCCAATTGCTATCATCCAAATAGGTGCCGGGCAGCCAAGCGCTCCGGGACTCCACTTGAGGTCTTCGACCACCCTGATGACACCCACCTCCCAGGCCGCCGTTCCCGCAGATCTTGCCGCGCCTGCCGCTGCAAGCCATCCCCACGCCGCGGCTCATCTCCACGCGCCCAGCCCCGGCGCCACCGCCACGCTCATCCACGATCTGCGCGAGCTCTTCAAAGTCAAGGTGGTGGGCATGGTGCTGGTGACCGGCTGGGGCGGATTTTATCTTGCATCCATGCAATCCGGCATCTCCAGCGTGCAGCCCGGCCTTCTAGACGCGCTCTTCGGCATCGGCCTCGTTTCTGCCGGAGCAGGCGCTTTGAATGAAGCCCTCGAACGCAAGACCGACGCGCGCATGATCCGCACCGCACAGCGCCCCCTGGCCCGTGGCCGCTTTTCGCTGGCGGAGGGAATCGTAGCCGGCATGGGCGCGCTCACCCTCGGCGCAGCGTGGCTGCTCCTGCGCACCAACCTGCTCACCGTGTCGCTGGCCCTGCTCACCGCCTTCTGCTACGTCGCAATTTACACCCCGCTCAAGCGCTACACCACACTGGCGACTTTCATTGGCGCGTTTCCCGGCGCCATGGGCCCGCTGCTGGGCTGGACCGCCGCCCGCCCGCACATCGAGTGGCCGGCCGTAGCGTTGTTTGCAATCCTGTTTGTCTGGCAGTTCCCCCACTTCATGGCCATCTCCTGGCTCTATCGCGACGACTACGCCCGCGCCGGCATCCGCATGCTGCCCGTGGTCCAGCCCGATGGATGGTCCACCGTAGCTGAGGCGCTATTCTTTGCCGTAATCATGATTCCCGTGAGCCTTGCGCCATGGTTTCTCGGTGTGGCCAGCACCGTTTACGCCGTCCTCGCTACTCTGCTCGGACTGCTCTATCTCGCTTACACCGTCCGCTTCGCCGGCATTCTGCGCGCAAAGGATGAAACCGAGAGCCGCATGCTGGCGCGCGATCTGCTCAAGGTGAGCGTGCTCTACCTGCCGCTGCTGTTCACCACGCTGATGCTCTGCGCCGCCGGCAAGCACTGAGGAATCTGCACATGACGACCGCCATCGCTCCGCAATCCAGCACGCGTCCTGCTATCGCCGCTATTCTCCTCATCAGCGCCGCGGCAACATTGTTTCTGTTCTGGCTTATTTATGTTCATCCCGCCGCAGACGCGTCCAGCGTTCGCCTCACCTTTTTGCCCGCGCTCAATGCTTTGCTGAACGGACTAAGCGCAACCGCGCTTCTCGTCGGCTACACCTTCATCCGTGCTCGCCGCATCAGGGCTCACCGCGTCGCCATGCTGACTGCGTTTGTGTTTTCCTCGCTCTTTCTCGTCAGCTATATCGTCAACCACGCGTTGCACGGAGAAAGCCACTATCCTGGTCACAGCGCGGTGCGTAGCGTCTACCTGGGCATTCTGATCAGCCACGTTTCGCTCTCTGTCATTGCCCTGCCTCTGGTGCTGGTGACCTTCTTTTTCTCGCTCACGGGCCGCATCCCCGCCCATCGAAAGATTGCCCGCTGGACCTTTCCCATCTGGCTCTACGTCTCTGTCACAGGGGTCATCGTCTACGCCATGCTCGCCGCGGCTCGGGCATAGATACATGCGGAACCAAAGCCCCATCCAACCCGACGACGGGACCCGCCAGTTGCTAAAAGGAGGCGGCTCGATCCTGGGCTCGGGAATCCTTGCTGGAATCCTGCTGATCACCGTGCTGGGCGGCTTCTCGCCCACCGGCGCAAGCACCAATACCGGCTGGTTCGCCCTCATCATCGCGCTTACCTGCATTCCCTTCGGCGGCCTGCTGCTGGCCCTGGGAGTCGCCAAGTGGTTCCGCAACCGCCGGCTGGCGCGCCTGCACTAAGCCGGGCTCGCCTGCAAGAGCCAAATACAACCAGAACACAGAATTTCGTCCGCGATTGGCTCGATGCGTGGTTTGGCAAATGATGCAACATTCTATCGATGTGAATTGCGCTTCCAGCTTGAGTACAGTCCCATCAACGCCGCATAGAGGATTAAGGGAGCAAAGGCAATACGACGATCTCGGGTATGCCACAGATGCCAGGAGGCCAGAAGCGAAAGCAGGAACAGAGCAACCAAGCAACAGAGTTCCAACCACGCTTTGAGCGGCAATTTGGAAGTCGGCATCGGTAATCGCTCCCGCGACACAATAGAATTCTCTTTATTTAGCGCCCCGGCCTGTCGGAACTTTATTCGCTCCACACTTCTCCATTCTCCTCTCATGCGCTCTGGAAAACAAAGGAGTCTCCGCTCAATTGAAGGATTAGCTGCACCGAGTCCGCGCGTCCTCGATTGTTTAGAAAGTCGTTGAGCGGCCCGTCGCCAATCCGGACCGAACTCCATCCTCGGGGTTACTTCCAGATTGCCGGTTACTCGCCGGGAGCGTGGAAGTTTGGAGTTCTTGCTGTATTCGGTTCGCGCGTCGATGATGCAACAACCGCGGAGACTACCTTTCGAATCAAGCTACTGACTGGTAACCGCTATTTTGCTCGTCGGAACGATCGCGCTGGAGGTGCCTGTCACGGTCACAGCGGTGGTTCTAGCTCGAATACATGTCGCGCTTTAGAACGTGCGCCTGAATTCGACCCTGAAGAGGTTGCGATACCAGATGTCGGAGGTGAGACCGCGGCCGTAGCCGGCGTATATGGAACTTCCGTTGGATAAATTCGCCCGCGCTCCCAGCTTTGCATTCAGAACGTTGATGCCGGTGGCGGACTGAACTACGCCGGCCGCGCCGGTCTGCAAGCCGCCAAAGATATGCCAGCTCACAAGCTCGATAACAGGGGTAAGGCGATAACGGTCTCTCTTGATGAGCTCATAGCTCGGGCCAATGCCGTACATGGCGACATCGGCGGCAAAATTCTGGGAAAGAGAAGACGGTGTTGCGTAGTAAATGGTGCCGCCAATGGGGTGCGAATCTCCCGCCTCGGCCTCAATTGCGGACCGGTCCGAGAGCCTTTGATAAAACAAAACCTTTGGTTCAACGGTGTAGTGATTTGTGCCGAGGCCGTTATTCCCATTTCCGGTGGGGAAATCTGCGCCGAGCTGAAAGGTGACATTGCGGGTGGGGGAAGCGATCGCCGCGAATTTCAAACCCGCCTGCACATCGCTGATGCCGCCTCCGCTCGTGAGCGTGGGCGTGCCGGAATTGGGGACAAAGAAGGGTTGAATCCAGCGGAAGGGAACCTGCACAAAGGCGGAGAAGCGTTTGAGCGGCGCAAACTCGCCGTTGAAATACAGCTCCTGAAAATTAAGGGTTCGCTGGATGCCGCCCCGGCATGAACTCGATCCATTGCATCCTGCGTACAAGTATTCTGCGCGGTCAGGCCGGGGAATGTTGAATCCAGCGTCGAAGCGCACACGAATCTCTGTCTGGACGGCCGAGGGATCAATGTAGCCCACCATGCTTGCATCGATCCGGGTCCGCTTCAGTTGCTGGGGGTTCGCTTCCTTCCTGGCCGGCTTGGCCTTCTGCTTTGGAGCGGGGGTCGGGGCTTGGCTTTGGGGGTTTGCCTGCTGCGCATCGCTCGGCGCGCGATTGACCTCGGGGGCGTCAGGTTGCTGCGCGGCGAGAACTGTATTCAATGAAAGGAAAAACAGGAACCCGGCAAGCGCCTTCATTCTGTCCTCATGCAATATTCCAGTTTGCCACGTCTCCCGATGAAACTCGCATTCATTTGCGTCCAGGCAATTTCTGCTGCAATTTGTGTTCTAGGTCCCGGTAACTCGCCTCAGCCTTTGCCCGGTCTTCCGGGATGAGTTGAGGCAAAATCTCCTGCAGGCTCTTGAGAGAAAGCTGCGCGCCGCGGAGGTCCCCACCGTGCAATTCCCTGGTGGCGAGTTCCACATAGTTTACTGCAAGATTGCTGAACATGACGTGAAAGAGCGGGTGCGGCTGGCGGGCTGCATCGGGCGCCAGGCGCTCGAGCACTTCGCGCGTCCGATCAGTTTGCTCAAGGGCGCCTGGAGACCGCTGCGCGAGGAGGATTTCGCTGCGTAGCTGAAGAATCTTGGCCTGCTCCAGGGAAAGAGCCGAAGCGGGGCTCGCCAATTCTTCGATGATGTCGAGCGACTGGTGGTTTCGATTCGCTGCCGCGGCCAGGTCGTTCTCGTCGAGCAGCATCCTTGCTTCACCCTCGCAATAAAGCGCCAACTCCGCCTGGTATTCGCGGTTTTGCGGGTCGCGGGATTGCAACTCGCCCGCTATTCTGAGTGCCTTCTCAAAGAGATCTTTGGCTTCCGCACTCCTGCCTTCGTCTTCCTCGAGGATGGCCAGGTTGTGGTAGACGCGGGCGAGTTCCTGAGCGGGCGCTGGAGACGACTCTCCGGCATTGTGCGTTGAAGTTCGATTCTCAAGAGGTTCAAGCAAAGCGATGGCGCGGTGGAAGTCGGATTCTGAAGCCCTGCGGTCGTTTGCGTCGAAGGACAGGATGGCGCGGTTGTAGTAGCTACGGGCCAGGGCCTGGGTATCCTCGGTGTTCCCCGGGTCCGCATCGTGGATACCCTGCTGCAGGCGGAGTGCCTCGCCGTACTCATTCTTTGCCTGCGAGCGGACGGCGGCCTCGGGCGTCTCGGTCTGCTCCAGGCGAACACGCAGCGTCTCCGCCAAGAAATTGTGACAGTAGGCCAGCGCGCGGCGATATTCGGTTGCGCCCGGATGCTGCGCCGCGAGGGCTTGAAAGGCGGCGATGGCCAGTTGGTACTCCCGCGTCGCCTCATCCGGATGCTCAAGCAGGCGATTCGCGTCGCCCAACCTCCGGTGGGCCCAGGCGGCTTCGGCGCGCAGCTTCTCATTGCCGGAGTTTTCGTGTGTAAAAACTGCATAAAAGGCAGCGGCTTTGTCCAGCAGGGCCTTTCGGAATGCTTCCATCTCCGGGGAATCGGCGAACTCCTGGGCCTGCTGGCGTCCGGCGGACGACAGGCTTTCGTCTACAGCCTGTTTTGCGAGTTGCAGATTCCTCTCCGCGCGGTCGCGTTCGCGGCGGGCGATCAACGCCAATACAGAGGCACCAAGCAGCAGCACAATGAGTGTTGCGACGGCCGCGCGAGCCTGAAGAAGTCTCCTGCGCTTCTTGAGGCAAGCAGCCAGGAACCGTTGCTCACCCTCGGTGAGCTTCCTCTCCGGTAACGTGGCCCAGCGCCGGGCGATTGCCAGCTCCGCACCCGAGATGAGCAGGCTCTCCGGTTCGCCCTCGCGTTCCCACTGCGCGGCGCGCAGTTGCAGCTTGCTTAGATGCGCCTCAAACCACGCCTCGTTGTTGCGCAGAATGGGCTCAACCAGCCGGTCGTGGGAGAGTTCATACCAGGTGGCGCCGGCGCGCTGCTCTGCGCGCACCAGGTGGGTATCGATCAAGCGCTCGACCAGCCGGTTATCGAGCCCCCCGCTTTGGCCGGCTTCGCGCAGCACCTGCCCCCGGATGTTTCCGCGCGTGATGAGCTTTCCGCCGCACCACTCGCGGATGGATCGTTCGACCCGCTCGTCGTCGCCGGCGGCCTTCGCCGCCTCGCCTTCGTAATACTCGGCCAGCGCATGCGTTACGTCGCCGAACGCATGGATGTCCCCGTCCTCGATGACCTTGCGTTCGGGCGGCATTCGTTCACACAGGCGGCGGCAGGCAACCTGCAGGTGGAGGGGCTCGATATACGGGCCGGGCTCGCTCTTGAACTGTCCTCCCGGCTGCTGCACCTGCATGGTGGCCAGGTCCGCGACCAGCCTGCCAAGGGCCTGCGGCGCAAAGCTGCGGCCCGCGGCCTCGACCGGCTTGCTTATCGCCTCCGCCGCAGCTTGTCTTCCCAGCAGGTCGAGGCGGAAGCGGCTTTTCAGGTGGGAGGGGACCTGCTCGGCGTAGGAATCGAATGCAGCGAGGTAGTCTTCGCGTATGACAAACAAGGCCCAGATGCGTTGTAAATCTTGCAGCAGTTTGCCCAATTCGGCGAAGAACTCCCGCTTGGCCGAAATGTCGAGCGGGTCGAGGGTGAGCACCTCTTCGAACTGGTCAAAGATCAGCACGATGTTTTCAGGCGCGGAAGGCCGCTTCGGCCGCCCGGCCACATACTCGGCCAAGGTCATGGCGGAGACTCGATCTTCATCGCGCTGCAGGCGCCGCGGAACTCCGGCCTCGAATCCGACGTTGCAACTGCGTACGTAGCGGTTGACGCCGGTACCCGCCGGCGGCTCGGAATTCACGCGGACCGGCTTCCATACATCGAATTGCAGCGTGAGGCGGGGAATCAGCCCGGCCTGAATGAGAGAGCTTTTGCCCGCGCCGGATGGGGAATAGAGCAGCGCGATGCGCTCAGCGACGAGGAGATCGTGGAGTTGGGCGATCTCCAGGTCCCGCCCGAAGATGGGTTGGCCTCTCTCGATCGGTCGCGGGCCGACAAACGGATTCGGCGGAACTCCGCCCACTTCGTCACGGCCAGTCATCGGGATCCCTCTCAATGGCTCTGTTTCCAGCCTGCCCGGCGGTCGCTGCCATCTGCCGCTGCAATTCCTCAAGGAAATCGGAGGGGCTGCCCCAGTAAATCGAGATGCTGGGTGCGTTGCCGGCGTTGGCGCCCTGGAAGTATTTGGTCATGTAGCGGATCGCCCGGTTGACGTCGGCGACACTCTGCTCGCCGGGGTTTACCTGCACCCCGACATGGCATCTGCCGCCCAATGCCGCGGCTCCCTGCTGGGTGACAATCAGGCGGTAGAGGACGCGAAATCTCCAGTCGTCGAGGCGGAAACCGAGAAAAACCAGCGAACTCTCCATCAGTTTGCTTATTAGAGCGGGCAGGAGCAGGTTGAGCCGGGAAGAGGCGATCAGGTAGTCGAAAAAGTCGTCCTCGGTCAGAACCATGGTGTCGGGCTTTCCGAAGACGCCGAAGATGTGATACACCCAGGGGCTTTCCAGCGTGGGAGCGGGGTTTTTAGGCTGCGGCTTGTGCGCTACTTCCGCACCGCGCCAGGCGCCGAAAACCGGCTCCGGAGATCTTCCCTCTGCCTTCAGGACGCGGAGAAGCATGGTCTCATAACTTGCATTCAGGTAGATGGAGGCTGGCAGTTCTTTCGCGCTGAGAAGCTTGTAGGGGCTGGCCGGGTTGGCGCGGCCCACCGCGTTCTGCAAGAGTGAAGGCAGCTCGCCGGGAAAATCCCCGCCAAGCCGCTGCGCAAGGTCGATTGCAACAGCTTCGCATGCATGCTCCCGTCCCCTGTCCACGCTGATGAATTGGGCAACCTTGGGGAGATTGGAACGTTCGTGGCTGGCAAGCGGGAATCTGTATTTGTCCGCCAGCCGGCTGGCCTGCTCCAGTGTTGAGCCAAACAATTCCTCTCCGAGCTCCGGACCCAGGATGGGAGAGAAACGGCCCTCGCGCACCTTGATGCAGATTGACTCCCACTGATCGAACTGCTCCTTGCTGTCGCCGCCAAAGCCGGGTTCATACCAGATGCGCCCGTTGCGCAGGCGAAGGAAAAGCACCGGCATCCAGAAGTCGTCAGCCTTGCGCACCTCTCCGCGCGCTACGGACATGGCGCGATCGATTTGCCCGTCGACCAGCAGCTCAGTGAAGAACCGCTTCATGAAGGCCGCCGCCGTTGTCATGAAGATGTTGCCCTGCATGGCAATTACCGCGGGCACGCCTGCCTCGGCCAGCCTAGGTCCCAGCCCGGCTAGTCCCACCTCGCCTTTGCCCGCACTCTGGCAGGACGCGAGAACCACCATGCGCGGGCGTTGATCCAATTCGCGGATCTTCTCGACCAGGTCGAGCCCCTGGTCCGGTCGGCCCTCATCGAGGTACAGGTAAGGTTCCTGGTCCACCAGCCTGCCGTGGCAGACAAGGTAGAGGATGTCGAATCCCTCGCGAAGCTTCGCCGCGAGATCGTTCAGCGAGACCGCTCCTCCGGGAGCGAGCGACGTTACGGAGATACCGGCCATCGCCTGCCTGATTCGGGCCAGTTCCCCAGCCACATCGATCGGCGCCAATCCATAGTCACTTGAGGTCAGCGGATTTGCAACCACGACCAGGGCGCGCAGTTCGGCCTTGGGATGCAGCCGCACCGGGCGCCAGTCCCCGCTGGTCAGAAAGCGCGAAACCAATGTCTGCTCGCCCGTAAACAGATAGCCGTCTTTCTGCCCCGCAGGCAGAAATGGATCCCGCAGCGTCTCCCACGGGAACGCATGCAACTCGGACGCGCTGGAGTCGATCGACAGCCGCACCCTGAGAATCTTCGACTTTTGCTGCGCGATTTCCTGGAATCGGCGGAATTCCACGCGAACTTCCGGAGTGAAAAATGCGGCAGTCAACGCCTTCGAGCAGGCCGCTGTGTCGTCGCCCCTCAGCAGGGCCCTGTCGAGTGCGATCACAGGCTCCGTCAGAGCGGGATGATCTACTTCGTCGTCGGGGCTGCTGAACCGAAAGCTCAATACATACGTCCGTTCGTCCCGTTTTCTGAACAGGATTTCGAGATCGGCGTATTGGCTCATCGAGTGAACTTTCCCCGCCACGAAAAGTCAGCCTCTTTCATCCGCCCTCCTCGACCACCGCAACCAGGCAGACTCAGGGCCGCGCTTCCCGCAGCAATTGTGAAACGGCTATAGCCTGCGCGATGTTTTGTACCAATGGATTGTAAGTGTAGCGCGGCGGTTGCGGGACTGCCAAAATCCCTTTGCGGCCGAGGAGCCTTGTCTCGATTCCCGACCATGGGGAGAGGTTTTCCCTAACCGTCAGAGTTGGTGGGAGAGCCACGTGGCGCCAACATCGCGAGCCGAGTTTCGAGGTCCAATACGGTCCGGGCTTCCAAATCCCGGATGTATCGTCGGCAAGAACGAAGCCGCAGGAGCGATCTAGCTCAACGGAACCGGTTCCGAAATGTTGTAGACCCGGGTGAAACATGATCTGCGTTCGGGCTTCGGGAAGCGTTCCCGAGAGTTCTCGATACATTCAACTGAACGTCAGATGCATGACTGATTGATCCGGAGCTTCGCGAAGAATCCGGCAGCTGGTTGCGCTAGTGGTCGATGAGAGTTGTATTCTTGGTCGGCGGGAATTGGATCATGAAAATCCTGGCGTAAAGCTCGCGATTGGCACGATTGCGTCGGTTGCAGACCAGAGGTAGAATGCCGCAGCGTCTCATCTTGCGGCCCCAGAGAAAATTCATGGCCGGTCGTTGAGGGATGGCCGCAAACGGCCTTGGCAACTCCAATCCGATGCGAGGCAGAAAGATGACCAATATGATAAATCGCCGTAAGTTTTTGGAAACCGCAACCGCATCGGCTTGTTTCACCATTCTTCCAAGGCATGTGCTGGGTGGAAGCGGGGTTGTCCCGCCCAGCGACAAAATCACCCTGGCTCACATCGGCACAGGCACCGAGGGTCTCCGTGAGATGACGAAATTGATTGCTATCCCGGAGATCCAGATTGTCGCCGTATGCGACCCTTCGAAGTACGCATTTGGATATCGGGATTGGGGAAAGGATGGCCTGCTCAACGACATGCGAATCGCCCTTGGGAAGCCGGACTGGAGAGCGGGAACCGAGGGGGTTATTCCAGGAGGCCGCGACGTCGCCAAAGACTTCGTCGAGACCTACTATGCAACCCAACGGCCTGGCGGCACATTCAAGGGCTGCTCTTCCTATGCCGACTTTCGCGAGTTGCTGGTGCAGGAAAAAGATGTGGATGCCGTCAAGATCATGACCCCGGACCATCTTCATGGCGTCGTCAGCATAGCCTGCATGAAGAAGGGCAAGCATGTCATCATGCATAAACCAATCGCCAATCGATTGGAGGAGGCCAGGCTGGTGATCTCGACCGCCCGCGAAAAGGGCGTTGCCACGCACTTCATGCCGTGGGACGCCAACGGATCGATGGATCAGGTGATGGCCTGGATCAACGGTGGCGCCATCGGCGCACTGCACGAAGTCCATAACTGGACCAACCGTCCCGTGTGGCCGCAGTACACCAATCTCCCCACCGCCACGCCTCCCATTCCGGATGGCTTTGACTGGGATTTGTGGCTGGGCCCTGAGGCCGAGCGTCCCTATTCGCCCGCCTACACGCACATGGTATTTCGCGGATGGTATGACTTCGGAGGCGGCTGCATGGCGGATATGGGCCATTACAGCCTGTGGACGGTCTTCAATGCCCTGGAACTGGGCTCACCCGCCAGTGTCGAGCCCGTGTTCAGTCACACCTGCGCGTTCAAGGATAGTGTCCCCTTCAAAGTGAACAATGACTTTTCCTTTCCCACGGCCTGTTCCGTCCGCTTCAAGTATCCGGCAAGCGGAAGAAGGCCGGCGGTCGATCTGATCTGGTATGACGGCGGGATGCGCCCCCCCACGCCCGCCGAATTGGAAATCGATAGCAAGGAACTTCCCATCGAGGGCATGATGTTTGTCGGCAGCAAGGGAAAAATACTCGCGGGCTTCAATGTTCAGGACCCGCAGCTGATACCCGAAAGAAGGATGCGCAAGCATCCGTCTGTACAGGCAATCCAGCAGAACGACCAGCAGGGCGGGACTTCCCCAGGCATGCGCCAGTGGATTGCCGCCGTCCGGGGAGGACCGCAATCGCCCTCGAGTTTCTTGAATGCGGGCCACCTTTCAGAGGCGGTCAACTTGTACGCCGTCGCCCTGCGTACTGGCAAGAAATTGCTGTACGACAGTGAGTCCCGGAAAATCACCAACGTAGCGGAAGCCAACAAGTATTTGTCCCGCGAATACCGAAAGGGTTGGGATCCCCAATCCATCTAAGAGGTGAATCGACGTGCAGACAATTTCAAGACGGCAATTTCTTTACGGCAGCGCTATGTGCGTCGCCGCGGCGGCGATGAAGGCCGAGGCCGACCCGCTGGGGATGCCCATTGGGTGCCAAACCTATCCGCTTCGCGAGTCAATCGCGAAAGACTTCGAGGGCACCCTGCATCAGATTGCGGGCGGCGGATTTCAGATGATCGAGTTGTGCTCGCCAAGCAGTTTCGCGCGGGATGGCTTTGGTTCGCTCGCTAATATAAAGCCGGCGAGTCTCCGCGGCATGATCCGGGATGCGGGCCTGGGTTGCATAAGCAGCCACTTCAGATTCACGGAACTCAAGCAACAATTGGATGACCGGATCGCGTTTGCCAAGGAGCTCGGTCTGACGCAGATGATCTGCGCCACGTTGGAAGTCCCCGCCGACGCGCCCATGTCCGACTGGTTGAAGGCTTTCGACGAAATGAACACAATCGGCGCTCAGGTCCACAACGCCGGCCTTCAGCTTGGCTACCACAATCACCAATTCGAATTCAAGGAAATCGACGGCCTGCTCGTTTACGACGAGTTGATGAAGAGGATGGATCCCGCCCTGATAAAAATGCAATTCCAGGACGCCATCCCTCCTCAATACGACCCCGTCGCCATTCTCGCCAGATATCCAGGCCGGTTTATTTCTCTCCACCTTTCAGACTGGTCGGCGGAGCGGAAAGCGGTTTCCATCGGAACAGGCACCATCGACTGGAAGAAGCTTTTCGTTGCGGCCAAAGCCGGAGGCATCAAGAACTACTTCGTGGAAATGGATTGGGACTTGATGCAAGCCAGCGTCCCCTACCTTCGCAAGTTGAAGGTGTAGTGAGGGTGCCAAACGAACGGATGTCAGAGGCTAAGGAACCTCTGATTAAGTCGTTGTTTTGAAAGGGCACGACTTCAGTCGTGTCGTAAGTGCCGCAAAATGACCGTGGGCTTTAGCCCCTGAGGGAATGCCGGTGGCGAATTCAATGCTTCCCAAAAGGCTCCATGGGTCTGAGCGATTCGATCAGGCCAGGTGTGCGGGCCCATGCGCCGGGGATCCGGATCGAAACGAATTTCGGGCTGTTGCCCTGGAGATCCGCTCCTCCATCGTCATGTAGCTGACATTGCCGCCCGCTTCATGTCTTCTCCGCGCATATCCAATTT
>Ga0302320_10020756_pt1 | contig 13072 bp, 16 predicted proteins | sample Bog_T0_3_FD_202130 | JGI IMG/M metagenome (GOLD analysis project Ga0302320, IMG submission 202130) | Peat permafrost microbial communities from Stordalen Mire near Abisko, Sweden - Bog_T0_3 | ecosystem: Environmental > Terrestrial > Soil > Wetlands > Peat | place: Sweden: Abisko, Stordalen Mire...
TTGTCGTGCTGCGCTCTTCCGTGCCCACGGAGAAACGCGAGGACTGGTACGAGCGGCAGTTGCAGGCGGGAGTCGAGGTCGTTGTCTGCCATCCGAAGCTGGTGGAAACGGGATTGGATCTGTTGGCCTTTCCGACGCTCTACTTCTACGAAACCGGCTACTCGCTGCACACGCTGCGTCAGGCGAGCCGGCGTTCGTGGCGGATTGGCCAGCGTCAACCAGTGCGCGTGAAGTTCGTCACCTACGCTGGGACAATGCAGGAGACCTGTCTGCGGTTGATGGGCAAGAAGATGCTCGTCGCGCTGATGCTGGAGGGCAAGTTCTCTGGTGAAGGCCTGATGGCGCTCGACGCCGACGAAGACCTGATGAGCGCGATGGCGCGCGAGTTGGTCGAAAAGGCTGGAGTCGGAGAATCGGCGGATCGGGTCTGGCGACAACTTGAGAAGGAACGCGGCCAATTCGTGCCTCAGCCTCCTCCGTCAGTCGAGCATGAAAGCGATTCGCTTCTCGACTTGCCGGACTTCGTGGTTGCCAACACGTCATCGAGTCATGACGCCCTCCATCTGGTAGAACCCATCAGGACCGAAATCAAGAGCACACCCTGGCCGGCGGCGGCGGTTCCCGTGCAACTCAGCCTCTTCGGCTGAGATTGTGCAGAGTTGCGAATCTGCCTTTCATCCACAACAAAAATGATCGAGGTGATCCTGTGAGCAAAGAAAATCAACCACCTCGGAGCTTTGCCGAGTGGGTGCTCCAGTTGCTCGAAGAGCGATTTCCGTGGCTCGGGAAAACGACCGACGAACAGATCAGCGGCGCCGATACGGTCGATCGGTTGACCGACCTTCACCGGGAACTCAAGCGCAGGAGCAGAACCAATCGAAGGAATGGCAAGAAGAGCAGCAACTAGCCTACGTCCAGTGGACGGATCGAGCCTGCATTTCGAAATCTCTCTTTCCACGAGATACAAGCGGTGATACTCTCCCACCAGGGAGAAGTAGTTACGAGCGACCCCGGCCAATGCCGGTTCGCAATCAAGGCAGCGCCGATGGCCAGCAATAGCTGGCCATTGGCGTCTTCGGAGGTAACTTATGCCGAAGGGTCCCTTTCTCCCCACCGAATTTACGCCGACCAAGTTCTCGACCGCGGCCGACAAAGCTGAGTTTGGAAACCACTTCCTTCGCTTCATCGAGTCCGAATGGGCGCAGGCGCTTTTCACCAAGGACTTCTATCACCGCCTTTCGATGTGCTTCGGACATATTGCGCACATGGATAGACCGACTTTCTACGACACCTGGTTCACTTGCGATCTGGACCGGCTGCGCTTCCTTGAGAAGACCCTCAAATGGCCGTGCTGGGGCGATCCGGAGTACACATTCTCCGATGTCGAGCGCGCCATTCAACAGGAAGTGCGCAAGCGCAACTATTTGGCCCGCTACCAACTCCGTGTGGCCGAAGCGGAACGCGCAAGCGATATGGAGACGCTCATGCATCTGGAAACCAAATATCGTGTTCCTGCCAATCGAAAGGACGATGCCGGCGCGACAACCGCTGATTTGGCTATAACCGAACCGTCGTCGCCTGTGGTCGAAAGAACGCCAGTTCAAGCGAGCCTGTTCTGAAATCCGCAAACAATCCTTATCAACCATTTCTGCCCGTCAGGGCAGACGAGGAGACGATCACCATGGCCACTCTGAAGGTAGAATCCCTGCCGCGCGAGTTTTATTTCAACGGCACACGCATTCCAGACCCTGCACCGCAGATGACGGCCGAGGAAATTCGCGACCTGCTCACGCCGTCTTATCCGGAAATCGCCACCGCCACATTAACCGGACCGGAGGATACCGGCAACGCGCTTCGCTACTCCTTCAGCCGCGCCATCGGCTCGAAGGGGTGAGCCGTGGCACGGCTCGCGATGACGAGAGAGGAACTGGCTGCTTTGTTCATGTCCAAAGCCGCCGAGCCCCCTCCCGCTGCCAACCTGATCCTGGCGAGGCATCTCCAATGCAAGGAATCATGCGACCTATCGAGCGCCATCGCAGAGGCCACTCAACGCTATGCCGGAACAGACAGGACTCTGCTGCTGGCGCCGCCGGAACTACTCCCTCCGCTGGCGTAATGACGTTGGCGCCCGCATTCAGCCAGGCTCTGCCGTCCCTTGTTGGCGTCCGCACCGACTACACCCACGAAGCCAACCGGGACCTGCTCTTTCAGTTGTGCGCAGCTCTGGTGCGCGCGGAACTGGGCAACGCAGAGACCTGGAAGCAGGCTGGCGGCAGTGCAATCCGATTCGCACAAGCCTCGATGGCTAGCGGAATCGGCGACGAGCGTGACAAGCTACTGACGCGCAATGTCGAGTATCACCTGCTGGTCACGGACGCACTGGATCGGTACGGCGAGGACGCGCAACTTGGCTCGGGAAGGCTTGCCGTCCTGATCGAGTGCGGAGGATCGGGCTATCTGAAGATAGGCCCTGCGATTGAAGCAATGGAAGCGGAAGCCGAAGGACTGGGAGCGGCATTCTACTGGACGTTGACTCACGCTCTCTACAAGGTCATGCGCCTCTATAACCATGACGACGCACTGATGTACGAAGAGCAAATGCACGAATACGCAGCCGAGGACGACGGAGAAAACCAGGGTCAGTATGAGTTCCCGGAGGTAGAGAAGGCTCTGCCCGAGTGCATCCGGAAGACGCTGAAGCGCGATTATCGCGAAGGCAAGGCACATGACCGGGCATTGTTGCGGCGGCATCGCAAAGGACAATTCAAAAACTGGATCGGCCGGTTGCGCCGTATCGAGCAACTGGCGCGGCTTCCCTTGAAGCAATCAAGGGAGTACCTCGAAGAGGGGCACTACGACCAGCCGCCATTGCCGTGCCTGCTTGTCTGTTTCAAAGAGCACGACGCCATCGTGGCCTGTTTCGATGAAGAGAGCCAGTCGATGCTCGAATGCTCGTCCGAGCCTGCGCTCTGCGCAATTTTCTCGGCGACCAATCCAGACGAGATGCGCAATGCGATGCGACTCCTAGAACGATTTGTTCGGATCAATGCGGAACTTTTCGCGCTCGTAGAAGAAATCCATGCCAGGGAGGCTCGCCATGCAGATCCATCTCTCGATCGGTCAGAATCACTGCTTCGAGCTGCGTGAGGCTCTGCTCGTCTACCGCGATCGTCAAGCGAGTTTCATCACCAGGCATGACGTTGTGGTCCAAAAGAGCGGGCCGCCCACGCTCGGTTCGGCGCAGCCTCTCACTCTCGCGTTCGTCGAGTCTCTGATGCTTTCGCTCGGCGGCAGTGTCCAGGCCGAGGTATTGCCGGCGAACATTCTTGCCAAATCGGATCGCATGATCGTCTGGTGGACTCCGGCGCGACGCCGGCAGATGTTCTACGAGAACGCCGAAGGCAAGGCCCCTGATTTGAACGGCCGCATCTTCCCGCAGCCGCCCCTGGTTTGGAAGGCAGTCAGCAGCGAGTTGAGCGTACGGGCGCTTGCCGTGAACAAAAGGCCCCAAGCCACGACGACTCTCGCCGTGGCCCCTTTTTGGAATCTCTCGGACGACGGCCGCGTCTGCACCGGCACGATGCGACGGCCTGACAGTGCAACCGCCACAGCGATCCCGGCCTGGGAACGCGGCTTCTACGAAAGCGCCTTCACGCACGCAAATGTCGGCCGCCTCACGCGCCATGAGGGCGGCTTCGAGGGTCTTTGGGAATCGCTCAAGGGCAAGCGCAGGCGTTTCCCAGCCGAGACATTGATTCAGTTGCCGCAGACGCTCGAGCAATTCGTGCGCGGCGAGCGGGGCAGTCATGCGCATTGAACACATACTCTCCCTTCGCGCCGATGCGCGCAGACCGATTCGTGTTCTCGTCGTTGGAGCCGGAGGTACGGGAAGCGCCATCACGATGGGGTTGCCGTATCTCGACCAGGCGCTGCGCGTCTGGGGACGATTTGCCGGCCTTGACGTTGTCTTCATGGATGCCGATACGGTTTCCGAGACCAACTGCGTACGCCAGCCGTTTTCGGTCTCCGACATTGGGCTGAGCAAGGCGACTGTGCTCGTGAATCGCATCAACCTCTTCTGGGGAACAGACTGGAAGGCCGCACCGAGAAACTTCGAAGAGCGGACATTCGAGAGAATTCAGGACACATCGATCGATTTCCTCATCGGTTGTGTGGACAGCCGCGCGGCGCGCAGCACAATCGCGCTGTCACTCATCAAATCAAACAACCGTACCGCCTATTGGCTCGATCTTGGCAACAATTCGGCAAGCGGTCAATTCGTGCTTGGTCAGCCGTGGAACGCGCTCAACAGGCGTTCGGCGGAAAGGCTGCGCACGGTGAACGAGTTGTATCCGGAGATCGCCGACGTCAAGGCCGGCGAAGACCCGCTTCCGAGTTGCTCGGCTGTCGAGGCTCTCGAACGCCAGGAGCCGTTTATCAATCAGACGCTCGCCGCAAGTGCTCTGACGATGCTTTCGCGCCTTCTACGTTACGGAAAGATCGCGCACCACGGCGGCTTCTTCAATGCTGCGACGGGCAAGGTAACGGCACTGCCTGTCGATCCCGAACTCTGGCGGAAGACCCGCCTTCGTAACCGGAAGATGCAAGCAAAGCTGCCGACTCGATGAATCCCACCGGGAAATCGAAAGCTTTTATCTAATTCACAAGGAGAAGTTCTCATGTTCAAAGAGCTTGTTCCCATCCTGCGCAATCGCGCCGTGCTCATGACGGCGACTGCGCTCGACGACGATCAGATTCGCGTCAATGTCGTTCCCAAGAAAATAAAGGACGGCGATCACGACGCCCTCACCACGCCGTTGAGCGTCACGGGCACGGCCGAGGAACTCGACGCGCAACTCGCGGCCACCCTGGTTGGCTTTGTGGCGTCGCATCTCCAGATGAAGAACGCACTGGAGAAGGCGAAGGCTGATATGGACGCAGCCACCAAGACTGCGCAAGCCGAGGCGCGCGCAAAGTCGAAGACCGCAACAAGGTCAGTTCCCGCGAAGACGGAAGTCACTCAGAATGCTCCCTCCGCCAAGCCTGCCGAGCCTGCGAAGCCCGCACCGCAGAAGCCTGCAAGCCTCTTCGATATGCCGACACCGGCGACTACTCCCACCGCCGCGCAAGCTGAAGCGGAAGATGACCCCGGATTTGCAGAAATCGACGATGACGAACCAATCGAAGAGGTCGAAGAACTGGATGACGCCGCCTGAGGCATCAATTTCTCTCTTCAAGAGGGCATCGGATAGCAAGCCACGCGTCCGAAATTTGTGGGAAAACTCCGATAGCGCTCCTATTGAGCGTAATGGGCTGAAGTCGTCAGTCGAGAACACATGGCCACGCTGCTCGTATTCCGAGTTGACAATGCACTCCGGTTCTCAGCTAACTTGTTCGGGGCTTTGTCCGCAAAATAAGTTATCTCAATGGCCATTAGGCGGTCCACTCATCGAATCGGCGCATGATCTCCATGAGCCAATATCCCAACAGGATGACAGAGCCCCACAATATGAATGGAACGCCGTAGAGTATGAGATGCTTGCGCGAACGGGCCAACTCAAACACTCGTACCTTCACGATCACGTATACGTTCGCTGCGAGATAAGCAACCGACAAGCAGCTCACTACCAGGTTGTGCATGTTCATACTCCTCCTTTTGCTGGCCTGCATCTCCGCGCCGATACTCATCGGTCAGCTCATCAGGCGAAGGTCCGAGCCTTAGAGTTGAGACCATCCTCCGTCTACCGGAAGCTCGGCACCGGTCGTGAAGGTCGCATCGAACGCAAGGAAGAGGACGGCCCTCGCGATTTCCTCCGACGTCCCCCAGCGCTTCATCGGGACCATGCCAATCATCTTTTCCCTAATTTGAGCGGCTGTGTCAGCGGGAAACGCTTTGCCGATGATCGGCGTGTCAATGGGGCCGGGCGTCACCGCGTTGACCCGAATCTCTTGGGGAATCAACTCAGCAGCGAGCGTCCGAGCGAATGATCGTAGCGCGGCCTTCGCGGCTCCGTATGTGGCGTTGCCAGCCATTCCCTTGACGTTGGCGATCGAGGTCGTGAGGACGACAGAGCCTCCCCGGTATATGAGCGGCGCGAACTTCTGCACTGCGAAAAGCGGTCCCTTGGCGTTCAGGTTGAACATCTCGTCGTAGACAGCCTCGGTAATGCTCTCCAGAGGCGCTCGGATGCTGAACCCGGCATTGACGAACAGCAGGTCGAGGGTGTCGAACTCGGCCTTCACTCGAGAGGCGAGTGCATCGAGGTCCGTCAACGACCGCGCGTCGCTCGATACCACGATGGCATCATTGCCAAGCTCTTTCTGCGCCGATTCCAGGCCGTCCTTCGAGCGACCCGTCACCAGAACGCGCGCGCCTCCATCAAGGAGCATCTTCGCCGTAGCAAGCCCCATGCCGCTGGTGCCGCCGATGATAGCCACCTTTTTACCTTCGTACCGTTTCATGTGTATCTCCTTGGTTGATCTTCGTTCTGTCGTCGTGATTCCAAAGTTGGGGATGTAGCGACGATGTTGTATTGCATCAAGTGGCCCGCGATCAGCGCTCCTCCAGGACACCGTGATCAACGATGCTGGTTAAGATAAGTCCACGCCGGAGACCTTGACGACGGCCTGCCACGCGGCTTCCTGGCTGGCGCGATCGTGGAGGTGTGGCTGGGGCTGCACCTCGATTGGGCCTGAAAACTTCCCTTTGGCCGAGGCGAAAAATTGCCCTGAAACGTCGGTTCCGAACTCCGACGCCTGGATGTAGCGACGGGCCGCGGTCTCCGGCGTCTGATTCACGCCCGGAATGAGATTCACGATCGGGATAAACAGATACTTCAACAACGGGCCAGCGCTTCGCACCACCTTGGTGGCGGTCGCCCCACCGGGCGAGACAGCGTACACGGCCATGCCTGTGGGCAGCCGGCGCGCCAGTGCCGCGGTCCACCAAGCGATGATGAGCTTCGCGTCGGCATACGTGTTGTTAGGCACATATTTCACGTTTGGCCCGTTGCGGATCAGGGATTCCACAGCGGCGGTTCGGTTGCCTTGGTGGTATTTGGCCGCGAACTCTGGCAGGTCGGTGTACTTGAACATGGGTACGCCCCCGCGGGCAGGCTCCGCGCCGGCGATAACGATCCGCGCGTTGGGACTCAGCAGGTTGGCATTGAGCAACCCAACAGTCAGTTGATGATGGCCAATGAGAGGGGCCTGAGATGCTTCGACGCCTGTCGCAGTGAGCACGCGCTGCTTAAAGGGAACCAACCCTGCATTGAGCAGCAGGAAATCGACCGGCCGACCTCGCTTGACGAGCGCGGCTACGGCGGAGTGAACGTTGACCGGGTCGTTCAGATCAAGCTCCAGCGGCGTGAAGACCTGCCTTTTTGTCTCCGCCGCGAGCTGAGCGGCCGATTGCTGGGCCCCGGCCAGGCTGCGCCCCGTGACGATGATCTCGTGCCAGCCCTCTCCGGCGAGCAAGCGGGCTGCCGCAAAACCGAGCCCCGAAGTGGCGCCAGTGACGAGTGCGATCGAATGTTTCATGTTGCTCCTTAGTGAAAGGGGAAGGTAGAACCGGAAAGGCACGAGGCCAAAACCAGCTTGCGATTTACGAACTACTTAGTTCTATATTGGTAGAATGGAGAGTGTCAAGGAGTTTTGAACCAAATGATTCAAAATACCGCCAGGCCGCGGGGGCGACCGCGCAGCTTCGACGAGACAGGGGCGCTGGAAAAGGCGACTCAAGTGTTCTGGTCGAAAGGCTACGACGGAGTGACGATTGACGATCTCGTCGAAGGGATGGGTGTGGGACGGCCGAGCCTGTATGCCGTCTTCGGGGATAAGCGGGCGATATTCTTGCGCGTCCTCAGGGCGTACGCGGAACGGAAGGGCGCTCTCGCAGCCAAAGCACTCCTTTCGCCACAAGGTCTTCGCGACTCGATCGCGGGCTTTCTGAGGTACAACGTCGAAAGTGCGACAGAGAAAGGGTCCGCCCGGGGCTGCCTTTTGATATGCGTCGCGCCGCTTGTGAACGACGCTGAGGTTCAGCGGTTCCTGCAGAATGCGGCCACTGGCGGCGCGGCGCTGCTGGAGCGCCGTTTCCGGGATGGGATCAGTGCGGGAGAAATCCCATCTGACTTTCCCGTAACCGCGCGCGCAATCCAAGTCACGGATTTAGCGCGTGGGCTGACCATGCGTGCGCAGATAGGCATGCCGCGCAAGACGCTCCTCAAAGATGCCGAGGAAGCGACCGACTTGGTACTCCTGCCGCGGCACGTCTGACGGGTTATGGGAATCAATTCACTTTACCTTGGGAGTTCCGCGTCTGTCGTGAAGCGCACCGCCCGGTGAAACACGCATTGGCCTGTTCTCGTAGGTTGAGAATGCTTGGGCTGATAACTGTCGATAAGCCGACTTGAACGAAGCCGCTGCGGCGGCGGACGCTTACGCGTGTTCGTGAACCGACATTGATGGCTGCAGACTAGCTTTGGTTACAGGAAGGAGGTCCTCCCTGTGACCCATCTACGTCAGCTCATGATTGAGGAGTTGCAGCGCCGCAACTTCGCCGAAACAACCATCCGTTCCTATGTCCACGGTGTTGAACACTTCAGCCGTTACTTCCATCGCCGTCCGGATCAGCTTGGCCCGGAGCACATTCGCCAGTATCAGGCGATGCTGTTCACCAAGTTGAAGTTCAGCCCGAACACCGTAACACAACGCCTTGGCGCTCTGCGGTTCTTCTATATCAAGGTGTTGAAGAAGAGCTGGAGCGTAGCCGAGACGCCCTATCCGAGGAAGGTCATCCGCTTGCCGGAGATTCTCAGCCCGGAGGAAGTGGCATGCCTGATCGATGCCGCTGTGCTTCCCTTCTATCGCATCCTGCTGATGACTCTCTACGGCACCGGGGCACGTCGCACCGAAGCGGCGCACCTGAAGGTCGGGGATATCGACAGCCGGCGCATGGTGATCCACATTCACGGCGGCAAGGGCAACCGCGACCGCGATGTGATGTTGAGCCAGAAGCTGCTCGATGCGCTTCGTGGCTATTGGCGGGGACTACGGCGCAAGCCCACCGAGTGGCTGTTTCCGGGCAACCGGTGGCACACGGGCAATCGCCCCATTACAACCAAGGTTCTTTGGGATGCTTGTCAGCACGCAGCCGAACGCGCCGGACTTGCACATCGCCATATCCACCCTCACACGCTTCGACACTGTTTCGCGACCCATTTGCTCGAAGCAGGCGCCGATCTGCGCACCATCCAGTTGCTGCTCGGTCACCGTGACCTCGAAGAGACGACCATCTATCTGCATCTGTCCAGCAGGCATCTCAGTGCGACAGCCAGTCCTCTGGATGCACTGACCATCAGCGAACCGGGAGCGCGAACCCACAAGGCATGAACCGGCCGCCTCTGGAGGTGGCCGATATCATCCGCAGTGCAGGAGAGTCGTTCCTCGAACAGAGCCGGCGCTGGATCACCTGGCAGCACCGCAAGGTTCTGCTGGCGATCCTGCGCTGCCGCACGGCTTTGCTCGGCAGTCATCGCGATCGCTGCTCAGACTGCGGCTACGTTGCCATCTCGTATAACTCGTGCGGCAACCGGCATTGCCCCAAGTGCCAGGGCAACGCCCGCCTGCGCTGGCTCGCTGCGCGGGAGCGGGAACTGCTGCCCACAAGATACGTGCACGCCGTCTTCACTCTGCCGCGTGAACTGGCGCCGCTGGCTTTGCAGAACAAGAAGGTGATCTTCAACCTGCTGTTTCATGCCAGCGCGGAGACGCTCCTCGAGGTAGCCCGCGATCCGCGCCATCTGGGAGCGGAGATCGGCTTCTTCACCGTGCTGCACACCTGGGACCAACGATTGCAGTTTCACCCGCATGCCCATTGCGTTTTGGCGGCCGGCGGCCTGTCCTCGGATCACACCCGATGGATCAGCTCTTCGCGCCGCTTCTTCCTTCCCATCAAGGTGCTCAGCCGTGTGTTCCGCGGCAAGTTCGTCGCCGGCCTAAAGGCCGCATTTCGGGCCGGCACACTTCAGTTCCACGGCAGCGTGTTGCATCTGGCGGAACCGCGCGCCTTCGCAGCATGGCTGCGAACTCTGTTCCGTCACGACTGGGTCGTCTACGCCAAGCGACCTTTCGGAGGCCCCGAACACGCCTTGCGTTATCTCGGCGCCTACACCCACCGCGTCGCCATTTCCAACCACAGACTCGTTGCGCTCGAAGACGGCAACGTCACCTTCCGCTGGCGCGACTCGGCCCATGGCAATAAGAAGAAGCTGATGAAACTGCCCGTTGACGAGTTCCTGCGGCGCTTTCTGCTGCATCTGCTCCCGCGCGGCTTTGTACGCATCCGCAACTTCGGCTTCCTCGCCAACCGATGTCGCGCCAGCCTGCTGCCCATCTGCTTCGAACTGTTACGCCGTTCAACCGAACAAGCTGTGCCAGCAAAGGCCTCCGCATCTCAGCAGTGTTCGAACTGGCGTTGCCCACTCTGCGGCGGAACCATGCTCATCGTCGAACGAATCTCTGCGGCACAACTGTTGCTTCGCTCTCCACCGCAGACTGTCAGGTACGCAGCATGAACCGTTATCCCCCATCTGGATCCTTTCGCGTTCATCAGCACGCAGAGGAAATCCTTGCCCCATTCCGCCTGCAACGGCCTCCTGCCGCCGCAGCCGCTGTTCGCCCCGCCCTGGAAGGTTCAGCTTCGGTCAACCCTCAGCGCTCTATGTCACGAACAAGGGTACAAGACATCGACGATGACGCAACTGCCGGCATCAATCGGCCCATTCAAATTACATAAGCGTCCGCCGCCGCAGCGGCTTCCTTCAAGTCGCTGTATCTGAAGTGCCCACCTCGCTGCCAATCTCAGCCATACCTCGTCGTGTGGGCACTTCAGATACAGCCCAAAGACTTCAAAGTACTGAGCCCGTTTGGCTCGGTACCGCATCAAGGCCCCAGTCTTGGTAGCAAGCTTTGATTGCACGAATCGATGGCAGATACACCTTGGGTAAGGACAGTTGCTGAAACAGATCAGCGTACCGCTTCCTGTTCGCCGGTGTGACCATAAGGATGTGATGGAGCATGCCCATCTTGATGCTGTCCTGACCACCTTCCAGTGTTCCAATCGTCCTGGGATCAGAGATTGTTCTGCGCGCGTACCGAAATAAGCTTGCTCCGGTGGAGACGTCTAAGACAATCATGCCCGTCGCGCGTTGCAAACGCTGAGGTAAGCACTTCGAATAGTTCCCATCGATTCCCCACCGGACACCCGAGATTGCCTCGTCATGTAGCGCGAGGAACTGCTCTTCTGGACGCACCTGCCAGTTGGTGTTGGGCAGATGATAAAGCTGGTCTAAATGAATTGCCCTAAGCGCAAACTTTCTTGCGATGGCAGCGGCGAGGGTCGATTTGCCACTGTTGGAAGGCCCCATGACGCAGATTCGTTCTCCGAGCTGGGACAACCGACACAGGACGGCCATTGATCTCCGTATCTCCCTTCCATCTTGATGATTCGACATTTGAGCTTCCGTCGATACTGAAACCATTACTCACAACAGCACTCCACATTGATCTGGTACATCAGTAAGGATAAAAGCTCTTCCTGGAAGCATGCTCCTGGATTTACGGCAAATCGCCTTACCACTCGGGGTGCAGCTCAGAAGATGTTGTGGACATCACTACTCCTTGGTCTTGAGTTTGCTGTCGTTTTCGCGGATGAACGCCTCGATCTCAGAAGCGCTGGCAAGTATGCGGAGCCACTGCTCCTTGTAGAGGGTGACGGGGAAACGTCCCATTCCGTAGAGGGATAAGGCGCCTTTCTCGCTGACCTTGAGACTCAATCCTGCTGAATCCCTGCTCTTGAGTTTTGCGTTTTCTGCCCGCAGACGCTCCAACTCGGCTTTCATTTCCGCTTCGTTCATGCCGTCTCTCCCATTCTGTCTTTCACTTCAATCGTCTCGCTGCCTATTGGTTGCGCCAAGCTGCAAGTTTCCACCGTGCTGGCCAAAAGCGCCTCGAGTCGCTCGACTTCGAGCCGCCTGAGTTTCGCGGTGCTGGACCATTGCTCCATCCGTTCGGCATCCGTGGAGGACTCGGCGGAGATTTCCATCCACCGGTTCTCATTCGCACGCGCCGCATTGAGCGCAGTCTGAAGCGCCTCGAATTGCTGATCCCTTGATGAATTCATTCAGGAATCAGTCTATATTGTCGTCGCTGTTCCTTCCCAAGGCGGTCAAGACGGCAATCCAGCGCATTCACATATAGCGGGCCGACCTGACTTTCTTCACTTTCTTCACGTCCGAACCAGTATTCCGATTGAGGTAAATCCAAATGAAACCATCCAAACTTTACGAGGCGCTTCATGCGCTGATCGGCGAACGTGTGCCTCTGCACATCTGGGGCGCGTGCGGCGTAGGCAAGTCGCAGATCGTCGCCCAGGTGGCGCGCGATCTCGGAATCCTGTTCCTTGATGTGCGCGCCGTGCAACTCGATCCGGTCGATCTTCGCGGTCTGCCCCGGATCAAAGCGGACCAGACCGAGTGGGTTCCACCCAAGTTCCTGCCCACCGAAGGTAAAGGCATTCTCTTTCTCGACGAGTTGACCTCGGCGCCGCAGATGACGCAGGCCGGCTGCTACCAACTCGTCCTCGACCGCAAACTGGGCGAATACGTGCTCCCCGATGGGTGGGTCGTCATCGCCGCCGGCAACCCGGCATCGGAGCGCGGCGTGCATTTCGCGATGCCGCGGCCTCTGCGTAACCGATTTGTCCATCTCGAACTTGAAGCCGACTTGAGCGACTGGTGCAAGTGGGCCGTTGGCGCGGGTGTGAGGCCGGAGATCATCGCCTTTCTGCGCTTCAAGCCGGACCTGTTGCACGCGACCGACACAACCTCGGACGCCAATGCCTGGCCCACTCCGCGCTCCTGGGAGATGGCTTCGCATGTTCTTTGCGGCGTGGCGCGCAGGCAGAACACAGCTTTTCTAACCGGCGCTGGAGAGTTCGAGGCGCAACTGCTCGATGGAACCGTGGGGCAGGCCGCATCTGCGGAACTGCTGGCCTTTCTGCGCCTCTTCC
>Ga0302320_10020760_pt1 | contig 13072 bp, 8 predicted proteins | sample Bog_T0_3_FD_202130 | JGI IMG/M metagenome (GOLD analysis project Ga0302320, IMG submission 202130) | Peat permafrost microbial communities from Stordalen Mire near Abisko, Sweden - Bog_T0_3 | ecosystem: Environmental > Terrestrial > Soil > Wetlands > Peat | place: Sweden: Abisko, Stordalen Mire...
CGTCGGCTAAATCGGCGACAACGGGTCGAATTAGCGTTCGCGGACAGCTTTGCTTCACCTTGACCTTCGCCTCGTCCAGAGCCGAGCGCGAAATGTCTACCGGAACATAGGAGACGCTGAGTTGGCGATGCTCGAGAGCCTGCAGCAGGGTCGTCGTCTTGCGCGCGGTGCCGGCGCCGAGTTCGACGATCGTGAGTCCGGTTCCTGCGGCGTCGATGATCTGCTCGGACGAACTCTCTAGAATTTCCAGTTCGGAGCGAGTCAAGTAATACTCAGGTAAATCGGTGATCTCTTCGAACAGCGCCGAACCGGCGGCGTCGTAAAACAACTTGGCGGGAAGCGACTTCGGCTTGCTGTGCAGACCTTGTTCGACATCTTGGGCAATTAGGGGGAGGGAGACAAGCTCGCGCGCGATCATCATCATGATTGAGCCAGCCTTATTCCGGAAAATTGCCAGCGAGCCGATGCCGGAAAGAAATTACGATAAGTTGCCCGAATGTGGCTCGCGGGTGTGACGCAGGAACCTCCGCGCAGGACCATTTGATTGCACATAAATTTTCCGTTGTACTCGCCGACCAAGCCCGGCGCGGGTTTGAAGCCGGGATAGCCAACGTATGGGCTGGCCGTCCACTCCCAGACGTCGCCGAGAATTTGCTGTAATCCGTCTCCCCGCGCAGCTTGGGGTGCAAACTTCCAGTCTTCCAGCATAGTGCCTCGCTGAACCTCTCCACTTGTCGCTGCGACTTCCCATTCTTGTTCTGTGGGAAGGCGTTTGCCTGACCAGCGCGCGAACGCGTGGGCTTCGAAGAAGCTTACATGAGAGACGGGCTGGGCCGGATCGATTTCTCGCATCGAACCGTCGAAGAATTGCCGCCACTGGCCGTTTCCGTTCTGCTCCCAATAGAGCGGGGCTTTCCAGCCCTGGGCGAGGACGAGGTCCCAGCCTTCTGATAGCCACAACTCCGGGCGACTGTATCCGTTGTCGTTCATAAATTCGAGGTATTCGCCATTGGTTACGGCGCGCGAAGCGAGCTGAAAGTCTTGCAGCAGAACATCGTGGCGCGGCGACTCGTTGTCAAAGGCAAAATCTTCTCCGGAATGACCGATGCTGTGGATACCGCCATCGAACGGAATCCCCTTCAACGGAGTCGTCGACTGCGGCGACGAACTTTGCGTGGATTCGGGTGGCCTCAGCGGACTTGACCACAGCCCGTGCTTCACATCGGTAAGAATTAATTCCTGATGCTGCTGCTCGTGATTCAATCCGAGTTCGATTAACCCGAGGGTCGGCTCGTCGAATTCGCTAAAGTGCGTGAGCACGGCCTGCTCGACATGCTCACGATATGCGTGAACTTCTTGCAGGCTGGGCCGCGACAACAATCCGCGAGCTCCGCGGAAGGGGTGATCGCCAAGCTGCTTGTAGTAAGAATTGAAGAGCATCTTGAAGCGCTCATCAAAAGGGCGGTAATGGGCGACCCGCCGGGCCAGAATAAAAGTCTCAAAGAACCACGTCGTATGCGCCAGATGCCACTTCGCGGGACTGGCGTCGGGCATGGACTGAAGCATGTGATCTTCCGCCGAGAGCGGCGCCGTGATTCTCATGCTGGTGTCGCGAATCTCACGAAATCGCTCAGCCGTAACCCGTTTCGATTGTCCGACCCGAAGCTCGACTGCTTGAAGTTCAACGGCCACATCCGCCTCCTACGCCTCGAAAGTTTCACCCACGAGCCCACAAACGGTCATATATGGATGTACCTCGACCCAAGTTCGTTGTGGAAAAATCTGATTATCTAGAGATTTGGCGGTTTTTATTCCTGTAGGGCGAATTAGGAATGTTTGACTATCTACAATCCCTAAGGGGTCCGATTCATCCAACACTGTATGAAAAACCTTCGAATTCTTGCGATCCTCGCTGTTTTGATGGGTTTGGCCACGGCCTCCGCGAGCGCGCAATCCCCGGCAACGGCACGAAAAACCAGCACACCTTACACCGGCGACCTGACGATTTTCGATTCTCCGGGACGCGAAGATCGGCTGCAGATCAGCCGCGTCATGGATATTTTGAAAATCTCGTCTGGCAGTGTCGTGGCCGACATCGGCGCTGGATCGGGCTGGTTCACGGTACGTGCGGCCCGGCGCGTCGGAGAACATGGCGAAGTTTATGCCGTCGATATTAATCCCGAAGCCATTACGTACATCCAGAAGCGCACCGCGAAAGAAGGGCTGAGCAATATTCATACAATCCTCGGGAAGAGCGACGACGCATTGTTGCCTGCCGGCAAGATCAACGCCGTGCTTCTGCTCAAGACCTACCACGAAGTTGCTCAGCCCGTCGCGCTTCTACAACACCTCCGCGGATCGCTTGCGCCCAAAGCTCGAGTCGGAATCATCGACCGCAACGGCAACGGGGAAGACCACGGCTTAGCGGAGAAAATCTTGGTCGAAGAGGCACAGGAAGCAGGCTATAAGATGATCGAGCGTTACGATTTCGTCAAGGCCGACGGTATGGATTACTTCTTGATATTTGAAGCGAATTAGACAAGGCGATCGACGCCCTGGTCATTAGTTTTCTGCTACCTACTGCTCAAACATGGAAACCTGTCGCTGGTCGGCTGCTGCCTCGCGTGGGCTGCGCTTTGAGGCTCCGATTACAGCGAGGATTTTCAGCGACTCTAGCGCGGTGCGGGGGACGAAGATGCGCTGGGTGTTGCCGCGCAGGTCGGGAGGATTGACCAGAAACCCCTCGGGCAGGATGAAGGTGAGATCGTTGGGCATCATGCCTTCGAGCACTTCGCTGTCTTTAAAGCGTAGCCTCACCCAGAGTCCTTCCATCCGCGGCCGGGTGGTGAAGGTCTTGCGGGTCAGGGTTTCCGGGTCGCCAAACTCGCGGACGAAGTAGACTCCCTTGATTTCGCGCAGCTCCATCGCGACGACATTGCCTGCGGTATTCAGCAACTCCAGCTTCCCCTCCTGAATGAAGTTGGAGGGCGACACGAAGCCGTTGACCGTATCGCGGTCGAGTTTCCGGACAACGACTTTCTTGTGGGTGGAGGGCATGGTGATTATGCCAGCCGCGGGAACCAGCGGACAGCGATTCCACCGATTCTCGCATCTTTTATGAAAAAAACAGAAGAATCCGGCTTGGTAGTAGCCAAAACGTTAACGGTGTGATAAATTTTGTAGTTTGCGGTCTTGTGTCGCTGATACTTAACCCCCGCAAATCAAAGCACTTAGGCTGCGAATGCGCGGCCAGGTTGGCATCGTGGATGCCGCTTGTGGAAAACTTTTGCGGCTTGAGCAGCAATCCAGCGATTAAAGGCATCAGCAGACAAGAATGGCTGATTACATCTACACCATGGAACTCCGGCTGACGCCGGATCAACAGCGCGGCGTGACCCTGGTGCAGGATATCGCACGGGCCGCCGGCATGAACGTTTATCTGAGTGGCGGCGCCGTCCGCGACATTCTCAGCAATTTCCCCATCCGCGACCTCGACTTTACGGTTCAGGGCAATCCATTCAAGCTGCAGAAGGATCTGGAGCGCTCCGGAGTCGAAGTCGTCGGCCTCGACGAGGACACGAAAACCCTGCACCTGACATTGCCTGGCCGCGTTCGCGCCGAGTTGGGCATGGCGCGAACCGAGCGCTATGAAAAAGTTGGCAAGCCCCCCGTCGTGACCCCAGCCACCATGTTGGAAGATTTGCGTCGCCGTGACTTTACGGTGAATGCCATGGCGCTGTCGCTGAATCCGGGATCGCGCGGCTTGATGATGGATCCCTTCAATGGCGCGGCCGATATCGAGACCAAGTCGCTGCGCATTCTGCACAACTATTCATTCGTGGAAGATCCATCGCGATTGATTCGACTGTTGCGTTTCGCGGCCCGCTTCCAGTGGACGATCGAAGAGAAGACGCAATCCAGATTTGAGTCGGCGAAAGAAAACAAATACATCGATCACATCGCACATAAAGCGATCGGATACGAAATTTCGCAACTGGCTTACGAAGATGATCCGGTCAAGGCAGTGAAAGCCTTAGAAAACGAAGGTTGGCTCAAGATTCTGCACGAGCATTGGACCACGGCGAAAATGGACACCGCCGGTCTAACCGACATGGCGAAAACACGCCAGCAGATGACCGACCTTGGATACAACCCCGACCCGTCGGCAGCCGTCATTTATTTTCTGACTGCGAAATTAGGCGACAAAGATATTAAGGATATCCAGAAGGCGATTCCACGCAAGGATTTGGTAACCGCGTGGAAGGATCTGGAAGACGACGCCAAAGAGTTCGCGAAACGGTTGACCGGGAAAGAAGCGGCGACCCCGTCGAAAACCTGGAAGCTGCTCTCTGAGGCGCGCCAGGATCTGATTTTGTTCCTCGACATCACGTCCAAGCAGCAGGCAGTCACACAGCGCATTTCGAATTTCTTCACCAAGTGGAGGCAGGTGCAACAACGGCTTCCGTTGCCAGAGATGACAGAACTGCTCATCACGCCGCAGATGCCGGAGTATAAGAAGATTGCGAACGACGTGTTTATGCTGCTGCTCGATGGCAAGCTGCGTTCGCAGAGCGAGATCATGAAGTATCTGAAGCCGTTGGCGCCCCCACCGCCACCGCCACCGCCACCGCCGCGCAGAGGCAGGGGAGCGAAGGCGGCGGCTGTGACCACTCCAGTTGTTACGCCCGGCAAAGCGGGGAAGAAAAAAGGCAAAGAGGAAGCGGCGGTAGCTGCGCCTGGTCCGACGGTGGCTGTGCCCGTCCCGTCCGCGAAGAAAAGGGCTGAGACCGTGCCTGCCGCGAAAGAAGCGAAACCGCACGAGAAAGCGAAGCCTGCTCATTTTGCGAAAGCCGCAACACAAAAAGCTCCAGCAAAGAAGGCTCTTGTAAAGAAGGCTGCCAAGCCCGTGAAGAAAGAGCCGGCAAGAAAGGCGCCGGCCAAGAAGTCCTCGAAACGCAAATAGCCGTCCTGCCTAGAAGCTTAAGCGCATCGCCAACTGGATGATACGTGGATCAAAGGTCGTTAGAATGCGACCGAAAGTCTGGTCCGTGATGCTGACATCGGGATTCTTGTACTCGGTGTGATTGAGGATGTTGAAGAAGTCCGCCCGGACTTCCAATTTCAAACGCTCGTTAATGGGTGTGACTTTCGAGAATGCGAGGTTCAGATTGGTCTCGCCCGGCCCCCGAAAATAATTGCGGGGCAAAGTTCCGTACGTGCGCAGCGCGGGATTGCTTTCGACCTGATAGTCGGACGGAAAGACTGTGCTGTTGGGTTGGCAAGTCGTAGGAACAACATCAGGACACTGCGCATTAGTAAAACTGCCGGGATTAAACCAGTAATTGCCTGTCTGTCCGCTGACCGACTGTATCTTTGACGGATTCAGAAACTGAATCGGGCCCGTCAGATTGGCGTGAACTAAACTCGCGTCGCCCGCACCCGATGGTCCAGGCTCCGCGTAACCAAACGCAGCCGGCACCGAGGCGAAAACATCCAGCGGGAACCCGGTGCGCCACGTCAGGATTGGAAAGACACTCCAGCCTCGCGTGAGACGTTCCGGTGCATTCTCGAGAATCTGATTGAAAGGCAACTCCCATCCGCCACTGAACGCAATGCTGTGTCGCACATCCATGTCGGCAGAGGCGCGAAAAAGTCCGGGATCGTAGGATGGGACACTCGAATTCCGATTGTTAAAGCCCGAAGCGTCGTCGATGTTGTGAGAATAGGTGTAAGAAAACGTCAAGTAAGACTGGCCGAAAAATTTCGCGCTGGAAAACTGCTTCTGCAACGAAGTCAGCAAACTGTTGTAACTGGCGTTCGCGACATTCTTAAACTCGTTGACGATTCCGTAGCAAGGGTAAGCCTCATTCACACCGCACGAACTGCCGGGAGGCGTAATATCGAGCACACGATTAGGCGTACCCAGTACAAACGGATCGATATCGATCAACGCGGTCAGGCCGTGCGAACTGGTGCCTACGTAGCTCGACTGAAAAATCGTGTTCTGCCAAAGCTCCCTCTGAAACGTCAGATGGTATTGATAAGAGTACGGTGTGCGCAAGTGCGGATCCACGGTAAATGCGAAGCCGCCTCCAATGGGCAGATATCCATACGCGGCAAAATTGAGATTCGAGGGCGGAGTGGTCGAGGGAAAAGGATTGATGGTCCCAGTCGATCCAAACGGGTCCGCAAGATAGTTGGTCGTCGCCGGATCGGCCAGCGGCGGAAATTGGATGACCGAGCTGGCAAAGAACGGGGCGCGCCCTACAAATTGCAAATTGTCTTCGCCCTTAAGAATGTCGTAGAAGGTTCCGAAAGCGCCGCGCAAACTCATCTTGCCCTTGCCGTCGATGTCCCAGGCGAAGCCTACTCGCGGGGCCCAATCGTTCTTGTCGGGAAAGTTCACGCCGCGTGGAGCGCCGCGATCCCCAGGAAAGACCATGCCCGGAGGCGCATTGGGAAAGACAGTCGATTGCAATCCGGGAATGACGGAGAATGTTCGACCTTGCGTATCCAGTTTAGGCGTGGAATATTCGTATCGAACGCCGAGACTGAGCGTCAGAGTTTTCAGCACATGCCAATCGTCCTGCAAAAATCCGAAGGAAAACTTGCTGCGAAGATTGGAGGGGGCGGCAGCATTCTGTTCATAGAATGCTGGCAAGCCCAGAAGGAAATCGGCCAGCGGATTACCCGAGCCTCCCTGCGTGTTGCTGAGAAAAACAAAGCGACCGTCGTCTTGAAGAGCGAAGAATGCGTTGCTTTGGTAGATCGAAATCCCGCCGCCCGTTTTCCAGCTGTGCTTGCCGCGGCTCCAGGTCAAGGCATCGGAAAACGTATAGGTTGTGTCATCGAATCTTTGTGGTCCCTCGTCGCTGAATCCCAGGGAAAGATTGTCGTCGAAGGCGATATCCGTCGGCCCGGTGGGCAAGTCAGGAGTGATGCCGATGCCCAACTGCTGCGGCGTAGGCAATTGCCGTTCGGGACGCGATGCATTCGTGGTCGAACGTTCAATGGTGAATTTGGCCTCATTGAGCAGGCTGGGCGAAAACAGGTAGGTGTGCGCGAGATTGAACACGTAGTCGTGAAAGTCGGAGACGTCAGGGAAGCCCGGCACCGTAGCGAAGTCGTAAGGGGTCACCTCATGGGCGCGATCCCATCCTAGGGTTAGAGCCAGTTTGTTCTTGGGATTCACATCGAAATCGAACTTCGTGGTCAGTTCATCTTCGTTCAGGTTCAGCGGTTGCTGCGATGAGATCTGGCCGCTGGCGGAAGTGGGAATCAAACCTGCCTTAATGTAATTCTGCGCGACGCTGTTGATCTTGGCGGGATCGATGATTGCGTTTGTGGGATTGCCTCCGCTGGGGAGGAAGTAGGGGTTGGCCTGCAAGAAAGCCGCAACGTTCGGATCGGCCTGTCCATTATTCGCCTGCGAGAAGTTACCCTGAAGTTCAGCGGGCGTGTAGGTCGGAATATTGGGCTCGCCTAGATCTTGCACTTGAGTCTCGCCCTGATATCCCACGAAAAAAAAGAAGCGGTCTTTCCCGCTGACGATCTTGGGGATTGTGAGTGGGCCACCAAGAGTGCCCCCGAACTGATTGCGCTTTAAGTCGCTGCGCGGGAGGCCGTTCTGCTTGTTGAAGTACGAGTTGGCGTCGAGATCGTCGTTGCGCAGAAATTCAAAAAGTCCGCCGTGAAATTCGTTGGATCCGGATCGGGTGGCGACCGACACTACTCCTCCGGAATTTCTGCCGTACTCTGCGGGATAGTTGCTGATGAGAATCCGAAATTCCGCGACCGTGTCAGGATTCGGAGTAAAGACGGCATTATTTGCCAAGAGATCATTGTTGAATCCGCCATCGAGCAGATACGCAACCGAGTCGGCGCGGTTGCCGGCAACGTTGTACGTACCCACGCCATTGTTGGTGTAGTCGGAGTCCGTCGGCACCACGCCCGCCTGTAACGGCGCGAGATCGCGGATGTCGCGTCCATTCAGCGGCGCATTGCGAACGACATCGGCGGTGACGACCGCTCCGAGGGTTGGACTCACCGTATCGACCGATTGCGCTTTACCAGAGACCTGAATCTCGATCGGGGTCGCGCCCACCCGCAGTTGTATGTTGAGGCCCCGATCTTCACCCACATGCAGCAGGATGTCGCGAAACTCGGCAATCATGAACCCCGGCTTTTGCACCGTGACCAGATAATTTCCGGGTTGGAGTAGCGGGATGGTGTAGTAACCGCTTGCGTTGGTAGTGGTATCGCGCTTGAGTCCCTGATCGAGGTTAAGCAGGGTGATGCGAGCATCATTGAGCGGACTGCCCCGCTGATCAGAAACCGCTCCGGACAGCATCGCTCGCTGGGCCATCGCAGGGCACGATAGCGCCAGACACACCGCAAGCAGAATGAACCGCCGAGGCGTCAGGGTCAATGCAATCTCGAAGGAGAACTACACGAACTCGGAGTGCAACATTGCTGGCTCCAGCTCTTGAGTATCAGCAAGATAACACAGACGGAAGGCGTAGAGTCAGGTTTTTAGAGGGAGGGACACAGAAATTACAATTGCTGCGCTTCTGATCGATTAGCTGCCCATGCGATGCAGCAGGGCAATCAGCCGGGCCAGGCTGGGGTTGGCGTCTTTCCCGGGGGCGGCGACGGTGAAGAGCGAGCGAACAAGATCGTTCTGTGCTTCTGCCATATGAAGCAGCGAGTCGGCGTCTAACTTCGCGAGGTTCGGAGAGCTGGGATCTACCGGAGCGCTTGCGTCCGCAATCTGCGAGAGTAATTCCGATTGGCGCTGCGCTAAAGTCGAAATCCAGCGGCGATGATCGCCGCGGATCTGATCAATAAGGACCAGCGAATCAGCAGGCAGGCCGCTCGTCCGCGTAGGAGAGAACTCCGATTCTAGCCGCTTCAGGGCCCACGCATGCAGGAACGTCTGCCGTGCGGTCACAACCACTTCGTTCGAGAACACGGAGACTTGCTTTTGCGTGTCTTCTTCGGCTTCGCCGGGCCGCGCAAAATGCTGCGTCAGACGGGCATACAGCGGAGTCTGGGTGCTCGACATATCCGCCATGCTGGCCGTGTTCGACGAACCCGCGTCCGAAGCAGCTTGAATAGAAAATTGGTCAGGCGGATTGTACAACTCCGCGCCAGTCTTGATGTCGTGCGGCGTATAGACTTCGATGTGAACGTCGCTACCGACCGTCCGCAATGCCTGGCGAATCGCGTCGCGGCGAGCGGCACTGTCGACGAGGCCCTGCACCAGAAGTGAACCATCCGACATGGGGAAAATGTAAACTTCCTCACCCAGGCATGCGTCCACTTTGTGCAAAGCGGCGGCGACGGCCACTTCACGCACGGTCGCTTTAGAATTCGAATATGACAGCGGCGTAGGTTTCGTCAAAGCCGGCAGCGATCGAGGATTGGAGGTCGCAGCGTGAGTGTCAGTAACGGGCGGGAACAAGCGCGCCACTTCTTCGCTGCGAGGCTCGATGCTGGAGGAAGTCCGGGTGAAGCGGTACTCGGTTTCGGCTTCGCCTCGTCCGAATACGACGCTCATCGCGCTAGGAGCGTAGTCGCTCGCACTGACCTCCAGCAGAGCGCGGCTGATTCCCGAAGGATCGCCGGCGGCAAACTCGTAGCGCACTTCGTAGGCCGCGCCGATATGGCTGGCCTTGGACGAAACTCCAGCCTGACCCGCCGCCAGCGCGCGGAAGGAGTCGGCCGTGACATCCGGAGTCCAGCCGGCGCTTTGGATGTAGGAAGCCATCTGCAAATCGTCCGCTTCGAAGAGCGTCGGCCATACTTTGCGCGAAGCACCGCTATTTTTCGCCGGGCTCGCCGCGATTACCGCCACTTGGGACGGGCCGCTGAAAGACTGCGTTCTTAAATAAATCTGTGGCGCCGCGGAGTCCCGCACGAACTCGATTGTGCCCAGCGGCTTTGTAATTTTTCGGCTGGACGAAACCCTCTCCACCCGTACTGAAGTTCTGCGAACCTGGCCTTGCGCTGGCAGATGCGCGGATTCATACTGCTCGGCACGAGCCAGAATCGTATCCGCTGAAACCCGCGTGTTGAGTACATCGGTGAACATGACCACAAGCAGACATGCGACCAGGCCCACGGCCAACGCCGCTTGGCGGCGCGCTCCCAATGCTCTCAGACCATGGCCAACTCCCGCTGCCCACGATCGAGCCTGGTCGCGCAGAGACACCGCTTGCATCTCGGAAGCCTCGGCATGGCGCGACAAACGCTGGCGGAATTGTTCCACCCGCGATCCGGCGAAAGCCGACTCCTCGGGCAGCACCAGTGCGCGGACTTCCAGAAATCCTTCAATACTCTTTTGCAGATCGGTCATCAAGGCGCGGCAAATCCAGCAGCCTTCAAGATGCAGGGAGGCAGTTTCGCGCTCGTCGCGCGGCAACTCGCCGTCAAGATAGGCGAGCGCCTGCGCTTCATTCAGGTGAGGAGCGTTCTTCGGAAACCGGTTTGAAGCTGAATTCATCACGCTGCACTTCTAACTTTCTTCAATCCGCGCGCCAGATATACGCTGACGGCTTTATGACTAATTCCTACAACTTCGCCAATCTCCTGATAACTCAAGCCTTCCGAGCGCAGCATCAGGCACTGACGCTCGCGCTGGTTGAGAATTCCGAGGAAATTGGCCACTTGCTGCTGGCGGATAAGCTCATCCTCGCTTGAAGATGCTCGATCCGACCGGCTGCGATCCGACAGCCACCCTGCCAACGCGGCCTCATGCGAACCCTTGCGCCGCACCTGATCGATGGCCAGGTTATGCACCACCCGATAGAGCCAGCTCCGTACATTCAATATCTCAGCGTTTCGCTTCAATTCATCAAACAGCTTTATAAACGCCATCTGTACCAAATCTTCGCAATCGCCACTGGAACCGGCCACATGGTACGCGTAGCCAACGAGGGAGGGCCGAAGGGTGGTGTAAAGATCGACTAGAGTCTCTTCGAGCTTTTGGCTTTTGCGCGGAGTATCGGCGTGTTCCAGCCCAAAAACGCGGGGCAAGTTAAGGATGCCTTCACGATCCATTTTGGTTTCGTCCGACCCGGGCTGCCCGCGCAACAGTGGCTTTCCTGACTGGGAATACAACCTAAAGACGTGTCAAGGTCTGTATACACTAACAGGGCGCAAATTGGCTATAGGAAGGTCGTGGGGGGGGGCGGATCGCCCCCCTCAGATGCCAGGAAAAACTTTGCAGTCTACTGAAGGCCGCTCTGGGTCAGCTTGACGGCGCAGAAGTTACCGGACCCGCAGGGGGTCGTAGTCCCTGTGGGAGGAGCCGCCTGGGTGCCAAAGTAGATGCTGGCAGCCTGCGGCTCGAGACTGACATTATCCACGGTAAAAGCGCTCGATCCGCCCCAATAGCCGGTGGCGGAATTGGTGGGCGCGGTCGTGCTCGAGGATATCCGAGTATTCACATTCCATTCGGTGATGAGGTTGGCTCCCGTTGTCACCCCTAGCGCCCCAGTCCCCACAAACAGTCTGTCGGTCGTACCATCGAAGAAGTCCAAGAGCGGGGAACAAACTCCCGCGGGATTGGAAGCGCCGTTGATATTGGTGTTGTTCGACATGGCTGGCGTAGTATTCATCAATCCATTCGGTGCGCTGAAAGACAACGCATAGAGGCTCGGTTTGGTTCCGCCGGTCTGGTCCCCGCAGGCATAGAGCGTTCCCGAACCGCTCATCGGACCATTGGTCCAGTAGTTGTTGTCGAAATCTCCATCCAATAGAAAGGTATTGCCCGATAGAACGGGTCCAATCGAGGCCGTCACTTGAGAGCTGAGGTTGGTCAGTATTTGAGAGACCGCGGCGTTCGCATTACTCGCATTTGCGCCAGAAAACTCATAGATAAACCCGTCAGTGGAATCGAGATAAGGGGCCAAGATCACCGGGTACTTATTCGTGGTATTGCTGGCGATTGTGATGGAAGCCGGAGAAGTCGCCGTGAAGCCGGTGGCTCCCGGAGTGAATCCGTAAAGCTTCAACCCGTCCGAAATGTACACGGTATTGTTGACCTGATCATAGATGGGCGATGTCAGGTAACCGGCACCGCCGGTGGTGACCGTGGTGCAGTACTGCAACGTCGGCGTCCCTTTGAAAACTCCGGTGATGCGGTAAAGCCGCGTCGTATCCGCCACGTATGCAACATCATTGTTGTAATCGATGTAAGGAGACGCATCTCCGTCAGCATCAGATTTCGCGGCGCATCCAGTTACAGTCGTGTTGCTATAGGGCAAGCTGACCACGGAAGAACCTGATCCCACAGCTGCCGCATTGGTCGCAGAAGTTCCCTGTCCCGCCTTCCAGGTGAGAATGTTTAAGTTCGCGGGATTCCCCGAATCGATGTAAGCCACCTTGGTCCCATCCAACGAGAGCACCGGCGATAGGGTTGAGCCCACCCCGTTGATCGCATAGGCCCACATCACGGTTGCCGAAGTGTAATCAGTCGATGGAGGAGCTTGTGTTCCGTAGGGACAAAAAGAAGAAGATGTGCCTGTATAAAGATTGTTCAAGGCAACAATGCTGGCCTGACCGCCCGTCGCCGCTGTGGTTGTGTCGATGGTAAACACCACGAAGTCGGTCGTGCAGTTGGCGGTCGTAATGTTGCCGTTGGTGCTGAAACTGTACTTTGCCGGAGTCTCCGCGATGGGCATTCCACCTTTGGATCCCAACGAAACCGCCCAATCGACGCGCGATTCTCTTGGATGGATCGGCCGCGCAACCGGCACAGGGTAGTGCGGAAACAGCACTTGCGAACGTAGACTCCAATTGATCCAGCTACGGACATCGTGGGATGCGGCGCGCATCCGCTCGGGCGAGCCGCCATTGGGGAACATGATGTGACGCGTGCTCCAGTCCTGCGGAATGCCCTGATGTTCCTGCTGGGCGGCGGCGAAAGGCGCGCTGCCGAGGGCCAATAGGGCCAAAGTTGAGAGATACTTCGCAATGGATCGATTGAAGAGTTTCATTAAATTTGCCTCATCAAACCCGGCGCAGTCCGACACGCTGGGTGTGAGAAATAGAGAATTCCCGCTTCAAT
>Ga0302320_10020761_pt1 | contig 13072 bp, 10 predicted proteins | sample Bog_T0_3_FD_202130 | JGI IMG/M metagenome (GOLD analysis project Ga0302320, IMG submission 202130) | Peat permafrost microbial communities from Stordalen Mire near Abisko, Sweden - Bog_T0_3 | ecosystem: Environmental > Terrestrial > Soil > Wetlands > Peat | place: Sweden: Abisko, Stordalen Mire...
CGATACTTTTGGTTATTTTATTTCCTAATTGCTTTTCGTTTTGTACTTTATCCCTTGTCAGTGCTTCTTGAAGTATCGCTACCAAAGGATGATTACCCGATAAAAATACGCTAGCAGTCCCTTTTTCTTTGTCTAAATGTGTAGTGGCAACATTTAATCCAACAAGCGTTTTACCTGCTCCAGGAACACCAGTAACAAAACAAATTACTTTTTTGCTATTTGTTTTTGCGTAATCAATTATCTGTGAAATAGATGACGTTGTAAGACGTAAATTTACGACATCTGCATCGTTGCGTGTAATGTTTTTAACAGAATGATTATTGTAAAGCGAAACGGCGGCCTCAATAATGGTTGGTGTGGGTGAATAACTACCTTTCGCATACTCATCTCCATCGAGTAAACTTTTATCAGAAAAAAAAGAAATCGATTTATGAATTACATCCCGTAAATCATTTTTGTTTGATTTTATGGGTAAAACTAAGTTGTCGTTGTGAGATGTTGTGCAAATTTGGATAAAGGATCTGGTTGCATTTGATGCAACCAGAATAGGCACCAAAAGGGCATTATGACTTGGTTTGTGAAAATTTTTCAAATCGAGCGCATAATCCCAGACTTGATCAATATTGGATTTTAAATATTCTTTTTCTCCAATCTTAAACTCAATAACAAATACAACATTTTCAATAATTACCAAGCAATCCACTCTTTTCCCCATTCTTGGGATTGAAAATTCAAAAAAAAGAGTGCCATTCAAACCTTCCAATGCACTTTTCAGCATCGGAATTTGATATTCCCAAGACTTATTCTGATTTGTGTTTGAGTCAAATTGATTTGAAAGCGTAATTTTACCGATGATTTCTTCGGTACTTTTTTTTAGAAATAATTCTATGGAATCGCTATAGTAATAATTTAACATTTTCTTTTCTTAATCGGAATTGGATTTTCACGATATTACAACTTTAAAAAAACAATGCAAGCTAAAACCGTTCACAGTTGCCTATTTAAAAAGATAGATTGCTTCTTTGTCCTCAGATGCGGACTCATCGCAATGACAAAGGAGAACTGGATCCCCGCCTGCGCTTCAAATCTCACGTCCCTGCCAACTACGTTGGCGGGATTGTTCCTCCTGCGCTTCGAGCTTCACTCCATTCGCTCTCAGCGGGAGTCACGATCGCTTCTAGCAAATCCCTATGTGCTCATTATCCCACAAGCGAAGCTTATGGGATTGTTCCACTTACGTTTCGAGCTTCGTTTCTCTCGCTCTCAACGAGTGTCTCTATTCATTTATAAACTTTTTTAACCATACATGACTTGTTCGTATTTTTGAAAAAGAGTTCGCCGTAAGCACCGGACCAATCCAATAAAGATTCGTCCCCGTCTGCCGGATCAATACAAGCGCGGGTTTTGATAATAATGCGTGTAGAAATATCCTGATATAAATTACTGCCGATTTTCTTAACTTTTACTTCATATCTGCCGGCTTCAATGCCTTTGTCAGCCTTAACTTTTTTGCGTTGTATACTTTCACCTTTATTCTGTTCATCAATTAATGCTTTGTCCCTTCCCCAATGCAGGCGCTCCTCCGGAGTTAAATCCTGAAACGAATTACTATTCTTTGTATCGGACTTAATATCTTCTTGAGGAGGAGGTTTGTCTGTTATAACGATGGTGCCATCTTTATCTGTGTACCTGTAAATTTCTTCTCCCCAAACATTCCGGGGCATCATGGATAAGGTTGTCATCATCAAAAACAGTAATATAACTATTTCTGAAAATTTCAAACATCTGAGAATCAAGGCGTAGCTAAAGTAAAGCATCTTTCTCCTCCATAATGTTTCCAAAGCTTGCTTTGGGGTTTCATACCCGTGATTTCGCCCCGCTTTCTAATTTCAACTGCCTGATTAAAAAGCTGTCCAGCTGGTTGGCAAATGCCTGACGGTCTTTTTTGCTAAACTCAGCAGGGCCGCCTGTCATCATGCCATTATCTCTTAGTCCATTGAGCAAATCACGCATTGCCAGACGGTCTTTAATGTTTTGCTCTGTATAGAGTTTGCCTCGAGGATTAATCGCAAAGGCTTTTTTGGCGACTACCCGGTCGGCAAGCGGGATATCGGCGGTTATCACGAGGTCGCCCGGCTGTACTAACTGTGCAATGCGGTCATCGGCCACATCAGGCCCCTCCGGAACCATGATCAGGGATAGATTTGCCAGCTTCTCCAGACGCAACGGTTTATTGGCCACAAAGATCAGAGGGACGTTTAATCGCAAGGATGCTTTGATCAAGATGTCTCTGATAACATTCGGAAAAGCATCCGCATCAATAAATATCTGCATAAAACCTCTGTTTATACCAAGTAAGCTTTCAAAAATTCATATTTTAATTTTTGAAAGCAACTTGGTATAATATTTGCGCATCGTAAAGTCCATGTATCACGTTTATTATACCATTTTCAAATCAAAGATGATATCGCGGTATGCAAAGAAAAAGCCTCAAATAAAATGTTACTGAATAGTCTGTGTCGCATTGTCTTTTCGGTGAGTCGCAAGCCCTGAGCAATGCGCGCGCGGGAATATAATGAGTGAAGCAATCTCATAAACATTAGAATATATTTAGATTGCTACGCCGACCAAGGGTCGGCTCGCAATGACAAAGTCACGATGGATTTACCCTTTGAAATACGCATATAATTGTTGTATAAGCTTGCCGGAAATATTATCAATCTTAAATAAGGAAATATGCGGCACATGAAAACATCAAAAGACAAAGAAGGGGCGGCAGACAAGAGCGCATCTTCCGTGCAAAAAGAAACCGATACGAATCCAATGCGGCCTGAACTTTCCGAGATGATTCATCGGCATGCTTTCGGCCTTGATGAAAATCGCCCCGACGCTGTGGCGAAACGTCAGCAAAAGAACCAGAGAACGGCTCGCGCGAATGTGGATGATCTCTGCGACGCCGGCCGTTTCATTGAATACGGAGCCCTGGCGATTGCCGCGCAACGCGGGCGGCGGTCAGTGGACGATCTTATCAGCAAGACCCCGGCCGACGGATTGATCGCGGGTATCGGATCAGTAAACGGCTCATCTTTCGGAGACGACAAAGCCCGCTGCATGGTCATGGCCTATGATTATACGGTTTTAGCCGGCACCCAAGGTTATTTTAATCACAAAAAGATGGATCGCATGCTGAAGCTGGCGTACGAGCAAAGCCTTCCTCTGGTTTTCTTCGCGGAAGGCGGCGGCGGAAGGCCGGGTGACATCGATGCCGTCGGTATTATGACGGCTGGTCTGGATTTATCCACTTTTGGATCGTTTGCAAAACTCAGCGGCAAAGTTCCGCTGGTAGGCGTTGTGTCAGGGCCCTGTTTCGCGGGCAACGCGGCTCTACTGGGTTGTTGTGATGTGATTATCGCAACTAAAAATTCCAACATCGGCATGGGCGGCCCGGTGATGATTGAAGGCGGGGGCTTAGGCGTTTTTAAACCGGAGGAAATCGGCCCGGTAGATGTGCAAACTCAGAACGGCGTGGTCGATATTGAAGTGGCCGATGATACAGAGGCGGTCGCTGCCGCCAAAAAATATCTTTCCTATTTTCAGGGAGCAACTTCCAAATGGGATGCCGCCGACCAGCTTCGCCTGCGCAATCTGATTCCCGAAAACAGCAAGCGCGCTTATAATGTGCGAACTGTCATTAAAGCGATGGCCGATACGGATTCATTTCTTGAACTGCGGCCTAAATTCGGCCCCGGCATTATTACCGGTTTTATTCGTATCGAAGGAAGGCCTTTTGGCGTGATAGCCAATAACTGTATGCATATGGCCGGAGCTATCGAAGCTGAAGGCGCGGACAAGGCGGCTCGTTTAATGCAACTATGCAACGCGCATGGATTGCCGATTCTCTCTTTATGCGACACACCCGGATTCATGGTCGGGCCGGAGATCGAAAAGCGCGCGCAGGTGCGCCACGTCTGCCGGATGTTTGTCATCGGCTCACATTTGACAGTTCCTTACTTTACGGTTGTCTTGCGCCGTGGCTATGGCCTAGGCGCTATGGCGATGGCTAAGGGAGGGTTTCATGAATCCTTCTTCACGGCCGCCTGGCCGACGGGAGAATTCGGCGCCATGGGAATCGAGGGAGCCATTAAAGCCGGTTTTAAAAAGGAACTCGCAGCGATTGAAGACCCGGCTCAACGCGAAAAACTCTATGAACAACTGGTTGGTGAGTTATATAAACGGGGCAAGGCAATCAACATAGCTTCTTATCTGGAAATAGATTCGGTCATAGATCCCGCCGATACCCGCAAGTGGATTATGCAGGGCATAAAATCCGTGCCCGCCCGACGCCCTCAGGAGGTAGGTCACTCTTTCGTTGACCCCTGGTAAGAATGAGAAAGGTGAATTTACAATGCTTATTCAAGATGTTTTTTTCGCGTATAAAGACGACCTTCAGCAGGTCGAGAAATGCATCAATGATAACGTAATTTCTAAAATCAAATTGATTCCTGAAGTGGCGCACCATTTAATTGACAGCGGCGGGAAAAGATTCCGGCCTCTTCTTCTTCTGATTTGTGCCCGTCTCTGCGGATATCACGGAGAGAGCCGCTTCCCGATGGCCACGATCATGGAATTCATTCATACGGCCACCCTTTTTCACGATGACGTTATTGATCAGGCTTCAATCAGGCGCGGCAAAACATCCGCCAATCAAATTTATGGAAACGCCATCAGTATTCTGGTCGGTGATTTTCTCTGCTTCAAATCATACACGCTGATGACCGGAATCGGCAATCTCGATATTTTAAAACTTATTTCCGAAATGGGAGATATAATGTCCGAAGGCGAGGTGTTTCAGCTTACAAAATGCAGCGACATCAATCTGACTGAAGAGGAATATTTCAGCATCATCGAAAAGAAAACGGCCGTTCTGATTTCGGCCTCTTGCGTTGCCGGAGCGATTCTGGGCTCCGCGCCGCTGGAAAAAATGGACGCTCTGGCACGATTCGGCAAAAACGCGGGCATGGCCTTTCAGATAACGGACGATATTCTGGATTACATGGCCAGGGGAAAGGAATTCGGCAAGTCAATCGGCAAGGATCTGGAAGAAGGGAAAATAACCCTGCCGTTAATATTCGCCATCAAACAAAGCACGGAAGAAGAGAAAGATAAAATTAAAGAAATAGTAACCCGCAAAAAAGGCTCACAGAAAGCAGCGCGCGAAATTTTTAGGTTGATTAAAAAATATAACGGAATTGATTATTCTCTTCAACGCGCTGAAAAATTTATCAGAGATGCCCAAATTCAGCTAAACGTTTTTTCCGAATGTATAGAAAAATCTCAGCTCAATACCGTTGCCGGGTATATCCTCTCCCGAAATAGATAACCGGGTGATGAGGGACTGTTGAAATACCCTAAATAACCTGAAGGTCACGGGGGACACGCGAACGCTCCCGGCATACGACGGGCAGGCATTTGCGGAGTTTACCCCGGCGAAGGCCGGGGTTGCGCTGCAAACCGCACCGTTCAATGTGTATCCATACGTGTGACCTTTAGGTTATACGCCTCGCGGCTATGTTTTTTGCACGCCTTGCATCTGAACATTTTTGAACAGCCCCGATGAGCCTTATTTTTACGTCTCTACAAAATTACCGGCTGTTCATAATATTTTGCTTCAATAACTCCTGCAAATTCGGAATAAACTGAGTCATATGTAAAGATAAAAGATTTGCCCCCCATTCCCCCTATGTACCATTGCTTTCATGTGTCATGTCCCGTAATTATAAAAGGAGTTATTGCTGAATGAGTTTCAAAAAGCATTCGACAATATAAGGATTAAATGTTGTACCACTTTCATCGGTCATAATCCTGATGATTTGATCCTGGGGCATGGGCACCCGGTATGGGCGCATCGATCGCAAGGCATCGTAGACATCAGCGACGGTAATGATCTGGCTGACGATATTCGGTTCCCAGCCTCCCTTGATCCTTGGATAGCCACTGCCGTCATATTTGATGTGGTGCTCCATGGCGGCAAGAATGACCAGATTGTTTACCCCTTTCAATTTCATCACGTACATGGCCCCCTTGATGGCATGTTCTTCCATGACGATCCGTTCCTTTTGGGTCAAAGGGCCCTCCTTTGACAAAATATCATCAGGGGTCGTTGCCTTTCCCACGTCGTGAAGGATGGCGGCTGTCCCGATCTTGTTAAGGTAATGTCCGAAACCAAGGCGCTCCGCCAAGTACATGGTAAGAATCCCCACATTGGATGAATGGGTGAAGGTATACTCGTCGTTCGATTTAATTTCCGCCAGAAGCTTGAGGGGATTTGATTCGCGGATACTTACCATTAATTGAGCGACGATTTCATCCACCATCTTGAGATCGATGGTGTCTTTATCCCGGCAACTCTTGTAGATTTTCCGGATCATCTGTTCCTTTGACTGGAACCGGAGATCCAGAACATTCACAATATCATTGCCGGATGCCTCCAGATCGGACTTCTCCGCCGTACGTATTTTATCGCTCTCCTTGAGCTTAATTTTGCCTAGCTTGATGTATTGCGTCGAGTTCATGAATGAACTTCCCGAAGAGGCAAAACTGCGGATCAACTCCTCAAATTGAGCAAAAGGCAAACCGCTTAAGAAAGATAACCATTCGACGCCATTTTTCTTCATGAACCTGATAAAAGCGTCTTCATAAAAACCGGGGATGAGCAGGGGTTTATTGTCTACGATGAGATACTCACCAATCAGGAGGATGGTGATTTCTCGCATATCTTTGAGCAACGTATCCAGAAGGGCAAAGGACTCCTGGGCTTGGGAAATGACCTGTGGATGGTTATCGGGGTACATGCCGGCATTCTGAATGGCCACGGTCAACCGGGTGATGATCCTGCCGATCTTCTGCTGATTATTTATATCGGCCATATCATGATTCCTTTTTCCCCATGATCTTCAGGCAGTTTGCCCTGATTCTTCTGTTCCACGATTTTGAACCTCTCTCCAGAAGTGATTGGACAGTCTGCCGGGGAAAATGTTCCAGGGATTCATAGAGGATCTCCTTCATACGGGAGAGTCGTTGAGGAGACAGGGTAAGCCTGACTGCCATAATCTTTTCCATGTAAGGTACTGCCCAGGGATTTCCTGTGCCTCCAAGCCACCGGACAATCCATTCATTCAGGATGGTATCCTCTTCGCGGATGTAAAATGTTTTCAGGAGAGACATCAACTCACCCATCAGTTCCCTGACTTCATAAAGGAAGGTCAGGCTCACCACCTGCAGAACATCTTCGCGGTTCGAGGAATGGATGCTTTTACGCAGCAGATCGATGGCCCCTGAATCCTTGAACAGAAAAAGAATTTCCAGGACTTCCTTCTTGACGTTCCAGTCGTCGTATTCATATAGTTCTTTCAAGAGTGGGATCGTATTGTGATTGCCTACCTCCCGAAAAAATGCCAGGAGACGAAGGGCTTTCAGCGGTGTTTGGTTTTCCAGTCTTTTGGAGGCCTCATCCAAAGCGTTACCGCCGCCAAATCCTTTGATAATATCCATGAGCGTATCAGAAGCCGTTGTCGAAGGGTCCAAGTAGAGATCAAAGAGCCAGGGGATGTTCTCTACGCCGCTCATGACGAGAAATTTTGTCACCACCGTGGTGTCTCTCCCCCCCAGGATGAACGGGGTGATATATCTGGCAATGGTGTCGGGATCGGTGAGGATAGATAAAACAGACAACGCCTGGCGACGGATTTTTTCTGAGGCTTTTTTCTGCCCATGGCGGCGAAGGGTTTCGATAACGCTGATCAGAAATGAAAATTGTCCCTTCTTTAGTAGATCCGGGATAACAAGGGCTAATCTTGTTGAATAGGAAAGATAATTCTCTTCATCGGCCTCTTCCTCCATCAAGGCAAGCACCAATTTGCAGATGCGGAAATCGATGTATTCATAATCCAGTGTCTTCAGATATACGGATAGGGGAAATGCGTCTTCTGCGGCAGCATCGGCCGTCGAAGATGCCCCGGACAGCTTTTTAAGCAGTTGATCGTACTTTTTGGGGACATACTCTTCATGTTCCTCCCTTTGCAGGAGTTTTCCCATTTCTGAGGATGTCATATTCTTCCTGTCAACCCGTTGATGGGCATTTCCCCCGTCCTCGATCACCGGCAACTTCTGCAGCAGCATAATGAGGGCAGGGGAAATCTGTCTTTTCTTTTTGTTTGCCAAATGAATGATCCCTTGGAGCATCTCCGTGGGGAAACATTTCAGGTTCTCTGGGACGAGCGCCGTTTCCGGTTGGAGGGAGAACTGCCTTTCCGCCACTTCCAGGAGTTGTTCTTTCAAGTCAGGGTGAAAATTCTTGATCAGATCGGCAATCTTGGCCAGTGCCTCGTATTTCTCGGCACTCACCTGCCTGCCTGTTCGGATTTCGTATAAATAATCCTGGATCATGTTTTCGTAACTTACGACCGCCTTCTGCCAATACTGCCTTTTATCATTGAGCGTCCGGATGGTTTCCGGGAGGTCAGAGTCGGCCGACTTCTCAGCATCGGAATTTTTCAACTCCGTTCTCGATGCATGAAATGCCATTCGGGAAATGAATTCAAGCCAGAAATTCTCATCCCTCATTTTCTTCCGGGTCTTCTTTTCATCCGTCAGTTGAAAATAGTCGGCATCGATGGTCTTTACCTGGATGCCATTGATAGACGAACGGGCGAGGAGATCTTCCAGTTTGCCCATGGCCCGGATATCGGATAGTTTGGAAGACAAGATTCTGCTGAACTGTAATAAATCTTTCCTGGTTACGGTACGCTTCAGGCTGAGGGAAATGACACGGAAAACGTTGAGGGCGTGGACATATTCCCGGAAGGTATTATTTTTTTTGTCCAGCACATTTTCATTGAGCATGAGCGTATTACCGGCGACACCAATGATCATCTCCGATCTCCCTTGAAGGTAGTTCTGGATGAGCGTGTAGGCCAGATCAACACTTTCATCGATACGGGCATGGCCGGCCGGGTACATTCCGATGTTCATTTTGATCAGATTGAGGGCCGAGATTATGCGGGATATTTGTTTGAGATCTGTAGGCGAGGATATTCCTGTACTTCTCATTCTTCCGGTATTTTCATCCTTAAGTCCATTATTTGTATCATTCATGAATGTGCCTTATGAATGCTCTATAAGTAAGGGAGAAAAATTAACCTTTTTGTGTGGAAAAGTATAGGAAACACTGGATTGTATGTCAAGGGATATTGTGTATATCTATATATAAAACAACTTGATATTGTTTGTTTATAGAAGAATTCTTTTTAGCGACACTTCTCATAATGAAGATTAAATTTTTTAAAAAATACGCCCCATAAATTTTTAATTCAGGCGGCTTTTTCTTTGGTGCAATCAAAGGCAAAAAGATTTATAATGGAACCGCTTGAATGGACTTAACTGCAAAGAAGAAGATGTTTATCTGAAAAATAAGAGGAGGTTTTATAATGGCTGATTTTTTCTTTGAAACGGTGGCGGGTAAAGAAAAGCCGTATGTTGAATCTCTGCGACAACTTTTAGGACAATTCATGTCACCGTTTACTCCCGGCGACAGCGTCGGGATCAAGCTCCATTGGGGGGAGCGGGGTAATAAAGGCTATCTGCCTCCTGACTACGCAAAAGAAATCGCCGGCTGGCTCACCGCACAGGGAGTAAAACCATTTGTTTTTGATACAACGGTACTCTATTCCGGCGGCCGGCGCACCGCTGAAGATTCTCTGAATACGGCAGCCAATCATGGTTACACAGCAGAATTTCTCGGATGTCCCGTCATTATCGCCGACGGTATTGAGGGGAGAGATGTCATTTCTATTCCCGCAGGCTATAAGCATTTCGAAACAGTCCAGATAGGATCTGTCTTTGAAAAGGCGAAAGGTTTTGTTATCTTTTCCCATTTCAAGGGACATATGGTTTCTTTGTTTGGCGGGTCCATCAAGAATATTTCCATGGGATTTGCCTCCCGTGCGCAGAAACAGCTAATGCATGCCGATTATCATCCTGTTCTTGATCGAAAGAAATGTACCCGCTGCAGCATTTGCGTCAATATCTGTCCGACAAAGGCAGCCACGATCTCTGAACCCGATTATCCCTGCTATGATCTGAAAAAGTGCATCGGTTGCGCACAGTGTATTGCCATGTGTCCGGAATTGGCCCTCCAGATCTTCTGGAATTCGGATATGACAGTTTTTCAGGAAAAACTTATTGAGACAGCGGCTGCCGTCTGGAAGAAAATTCAAGGAAAGACCATCGTCATCAACGCCCTGCTTAATATCACCGTAGAATGTGATTGCCTGCCGGGGAAGCATCTCGTTATCGCGCCGGATTATGGCTTTATTGGCTGCTATAATCCTGTGGAAGTGGATGCGGAATCCCTGAAGATGACAGGACAGGATATCTTTGAGAAAGTCCATCCTGGAATTCCCTGGCAGAGGCAGTTTTCATATGCCCGGGAAATCGGATTTATGAACCCTGTGAATAAAGAGAAGATTTAGAAACGAAAAGAGACGACTGTGAAAGCACGCACCTCAGAAACAGGCGATCTCTCATCCACTACACCCCTCATTCTTTAACATGCGTCCAGGTTGTATCAGGATTGTATGATCTCATCTCCCGGACGATCTTTGCTGTGTTTGAACCAAGGTTCTTCTGATAAACTTTCCCCTGCTGATTGACAATAAAGGTCATGACTCCTGATTTTCCCCAGGTTGAGGGAAATGCGGCCAGGGCGAAGCCTCCAACCATGTTACCGTTGATGATATAATTATATTTTCCTCCCGGCGCATTTTTTCCCTGCCTTGTTAATATCTTGAAATAGTAGCCATGAAAAGGTGTTGGCTTCTCTTCCCTGAAGGCAGTCTTTTCCTTCTTATATCCCTCATGCCAGGCTCGTGCCAAAAGCTCGCCCAAGGGGCTTACCTCTTCTCCCGGCGCGTTTCTCCAGAAGAGGCCGTTTCTCTTCCCGTGATCACTTCGGAGTTTTTGCGCGTATGCAACTATACCGTCATCATCCCAGTCTTTAATCGCATACTCGCGTTGCGCCTTCACATAGGCGCGGCTGACCAGTATAGCGGTGAGTTCGTTTTCTCCTATCCGGCGGTTCAGTATCTCTTCTTTACCTGCTTTAGTGTCAAAGAACCATTGATTATCTTTTTTTACAATGGGAATAGGAAACGGCCAGTTCTCGTTTCCTATGTGCAGAATTACTTTTGAATCGCCGTCTTTCACAAGGCTGGTTTTTTCAGCCAAGTGTTTGGCAAGTTCTTCAAATTCCGCGGCATCCTGCACTCTGTCACCGGAGCGAAGTTCTTCTCCAGAGTGCCCAAATATCTGATCGAGTGCGGCTTTGTCTTTTGTCTTTACGGCATCAGTAAGACTTTTCAAGGCGTCTTCGGGAGAGGAAAAGAAACTCTGCAATGGCGCCCCGGATACCGGTATAATCCATGCAAAAACAAACACTGCGGTTAACAAAAACAAAGTGATGAAAGCCTTCTCCCACGATGGGCGATATGCTGGTTTCTGCTCTATTGTACCCATAATTCCCTTCCTTTCCATATCCATTAATTCTCTATTGCCAAAAATTATTTAACACAAACCTGCCTGCTACCGGCCACGTCTTTCCCCGGATGAACTCTTGCCGCCAGGAGCGCTTCCTCTGCTTGCAGGGGCGGATGATGTATTGGGGGACTGCACGGATGGTCGTGTTTCCGTGCCGCTCCGACGGCTGGACTGGCCGCGGAGGCTCTGCGCCCTTGCCTCACTGCTTCCTCTGTAACCGCCAAAAGTAACTGACGGTGTCTTGGGGGGCTGTATGCTTTCGCCAGCAGGACGGGACTGCGAAGAACCTCTGATTATACCAGCGGTCGGCCCGGAAGCCGGCATGGACGGCTGTCGGCTGATACGGTCCGTCTGCCGTTGGCTGATTGTGCCGAGACTCTGCTTGCCGCGATTGCTAAACGAACTGGTGTCGCCCTTGGGACCGAAAATGACTCCCGTGCGCTTTACCTGTGTTGTCTCTCTTCCCCTGACGTCAGGCGTGTGCACAACCCCGCCCGCGCTAACACTACCTGGTTGTGATGCCCGAAACTTTTCAGGGTCACCGTGAGACATGTCATGCCTCCATGTCTGATTTATGGAAGACCTGCTTCTGTTGACATTAACATTCGGCACGTGGATATAAGGTCTGGCATTATTGACCCAGCCCGGCCGATTCCAGCCATGATAGATTACGTGGTGGCTGCGCCAGTCAAAGTCCATGCACAACCAGCCTCCAATTGCCAGACCAAAACCGTAGGTGATGAAGGGCGGAGAACCCTGAGCCCAGCTATCTTCATATACAACGGAAACATCATACTGGGGAACATACATATACTCTGGTTGAGCCGGAATTATCGCGATGTTTTCCCCGTCGATAATGACTTGCTGGTTATCGTTACTCTCCAGATTGCCGATGTCTTTGGCTTGCCACCTGAGACGCTGGATTGATCTTGTCACATCTTCCTGCTGGTTAAGAAAGGCATCGCCAAGATCGGCAGTCCAGTCCAAATCCCCGGCCATCATGTCCAAAATGTCCGGATAGTAGGCAATTGCCTTGACAGATTCATCCCAACTCTGTCCGTCAATGCCTGAGACAGTCCCGCCTTTTTTCAACCATGTGTCCGCGTTGTTAATTTCCTCCGGATACGTTGAGGCCGGCAATATCACGGCCAACAAGGGATCAGGATAAAGAGCGATGGGTGCGAGTAGCTCGTCAAGTTCCTGACCGGAAAATACGTATACAGGGGACGAATCAGCGCCCATAGCCTGCGTCAGGAAAGTGCCAAAAAGAAAAATAATAAAAATTATTGTGCTTAATGTTTTTTTCATATTGCCTGATTAGGATAAAGTTTTGCAGGATTATAAGCTATCAAAAAAGCAAAGTCAATCAGCAGTATAAATTCGAATTGACTCAAATAAAATGTTACCGAAGGAGTAGATAAAAAAGGAACGATGACTCATAAATCGATGTTACCGAAGGAAGATTCGGAAACGGAGGTAT
>Ga0302320_10020762_pt1 | contig 13072 bp, 9 predicted proteins | sample Bog_T0_3_FD_202130 | JGI IMG/M metagenome (GOLD analysis project Ga0302320, IMG submission 202130) | Peat permafrost microbial communities from Stordalen Mire near Abisko, Sweden - Bog_T0_3 | ecosystem: Environmental > Terrestrial > Soil > Wetlands > Peat | place: Sweden: Abisko, Stordalen Mire...
TCGATCATGGTACGTTCAACTCCTAGACGCGTCATTTGCCTCGTTACTCTGCAATTTCAAAACTCGGCCATGCGCCGCCACAGCCGCGCGGCCTCTTTAAGCGCAGCGGCGGAAATTGCCTCTCCGTCAGCGCTTGCCAATCGGCCGTCATCGACGACAACGCGGCCTCCGACCACAACATGCCGTACACGGCCATTCTCTCTCACCACCACATCACCCACGGCGCCCAGCGCCAGGGGTTGCGGATTGGTGCCGAAGCGTTCGGCCGTCAAGGCATGGCCGGCTGCCAAACGCCCGCCGACGGCTGTGTCGTGATGGCTTGCGGCGAGGCGGGACAGCGCCCTCTCCTCCTCCGCCATATCGGGATTCCAGCCATCGGTTCCCAGCGCAACCTTCGGAGATTGCGACAATGCGTCGGCATAGCCGACGTGGTTGCCTTCATTCGATCGCGGATTGTGGACAAACCAGCAGCCGCGCGACGCTGCCCGCCGCACTTGCTCGGCGTTTAGCTGGACGCCGTGCGCCAGAATCGAGCCGGGTGGCAGCGCGCCAAGCGACAACAGACGCTCCAGCGGGCCCACAGCGCCGCGAGATCGTGCGTCATCGACATCCGCCATGTCCTCTGCGACGTGAACATGGACCACGGTGCCGAGTTCGCGCGCGAGAGCTCCGGCCTCGCGCAGGGTATCGTCGGAAACGGTAAAGCTGGCATGCAGCCCGACCAAGCCGCGAAAAAGCGGTGATGCAGCTATTCGGCGGCACTCGGCGAGCCCGCGCCGTGCTTCGTCGCGGCCGAAATTGCGCTCTGTCGCGCCATAGCAAAGCAAGGCGCGGATTCCGAGTTCACGGCAGGCGTCGGCGATGACCGACAACGAGCCTTCGATCAGATTGGGTGATTCATGATGGTCGATCAGCGTCGTGGTGCCCGCGAGAAGCGCCCGAGCCGCGTAATCGCGTGCTGCGGCGCACAGCGAGCCGGCATCGAGCGCTCGGTCGAGCCGCCACCACACGCGTTCGAGAATCTGCACGAAGTTCTCCGGGGGCACCGCCGGTGACGGCATGTCGTAGCGCGCCAAACCGCTGTACAAGTGGGTGTGTGCGCAGACGGCGCCAGGCGCGATCTCGCCGTCCGCGCAGGGCAGCGCGGTAGCGCCCTCCGGCACCTCGGCAGCCACCAGCCCGTCCACCAGCGCGACGCGACGACCGGTACGGTCGGGGCCGATGACGAGTGAACCGTCTAGTGCCATTGGTCACGCTCGCTATCGGGAATGCGGCCAAGATTGATGGCGCGCGCCGCCGGCGAATCCTTCATCGGCAGACGCGTGCGGCGGATGCCGTCGAACGCCTCGAGCGCGGCGGCGACCGCACCGCCGGTCGGAACCAGACCGATCTCGCCGACGCCCTTGGCGCCGAACGGACCTTCCGGTTCCGGTTCCTCGACAAGAATGACCTTGACGCGCGGCATATGCTGCGCGCGCAACACGCCGATCTCGCGCAGCTTGAAGGTTACCGGCATTCCGTCCCTGCACGGCAATTCCTCGGTCAGTGCGTAACCCAGGCCCATATGCACAGCGCCTTCGACCTGAGCCTCACATTGCTGCGGGTTGAGGGCGCGTCCGACATCATGCGCGGCGATCACTTCGGCGAGCGCGCCGTTCTCGTCCAGCACCACGACCTGCGTGGCCCAGCCAAAGGTGGTGTGGGTCTTGATCTTGCCGTTCTTGGTTTCGCCCGGGGCCGTGGTGTCGTCGATCCGGATCTCGCCGACGTAAATCCGGCCGGCGAGTTCGCCAAGCTGCGATCCGCGATCCAGATCCGCCTTCAGTTTGACCGCTGCGTTGATCACCGAGCGGCCGGCAAGCAGACTGCCGCGGGAGCCGGTGGTCTGACCGCCTCCCAGCTCGAATTGAGTGTCGACTTTGGCGCGAAACGCAGACGCCGGAAGCCCGGTCACTTCCACCGCGCACTGGATCAGGATCGTCAGCAGCCCCTGCCCCATCTCGGTAAAGCCGGTGTAGATCTCGACGGTCTGGTCTTCCTGCACGAACAGGCGGCACTTCCCGTATTCGATGGCGCCGTTTCCAATACCCGAATTCTTGAGACCACAGGCGATCCCGACGGCGCGGCCGCTGGCACGGGCAGCGTAATAATCGTCCTTGACCGCCAGCAGCGTCTTTTCCAGCCCGACCGATTTCTCCAGCACCTGCCCGGTCGCCAGCATGTCTCCGACATGCAGCGCATTGCGAAAGCGAATATCCCAGCCGTCGAGGCCAAGCTTCGCCGCCAGCAAATCCATGCAGCCCTCGATGGCGAAGCTGGTCTGATTGACGCCGAAGCCGCGCATGGCGCCGCACGGCGGATTGTTGGTGTAGGCGGCCACCGATTCGATCGCGACGGCCGGCACCTTGTAAGGCCCGCAGGCATGTCCCGCCGCGCGTTCAAGCACCTTCCCTCCGACCGAAGCATAGGCGCCGGAGTCGCCGAGAATGTCCGCCTTGATGGCGGTCAGTCGGCCCTGGTCGTCGCAGCCGACGGTGTACGTCATGGTCAGCGGGTGGCGTTTCGGGTGGATGCGGATCGACTCCTCCCGGTTGAGGACAAGCCTCACCGGCCGCTTCGTCAGGCGCGCGAGCAACGCGGTCTGCGCCTGGATCGTCAGATCTTCCTTGCCGCCGAAGGCCCCGCCGTTCGGGACCAGTTCCACGAACAGCCGGTCTTCCGGCTCGCCCAGCACCGAGGCGACCTGGCGGCGGTCGTCGAAAATTCCCTGGCCTTGCGTATAGAGATGAAGCCGACCGTCAGGGAGCGGGACCGCCAGCGAGGCTTCCGGCTCGAGAAACAGATGTTCGATACGTTGCGTCGCCCAGGTACCGGTGACGACATGCGCCGAGGCGGCCAGCGCCGCGTCGACGTCGCCCCGATGGTATTTTGTCACCGACAGCACATTGCCGTGTTTAGGATTGACCTGCGGCGCGCCGGGCTTGATGGTCGCAGCCGGATCGAGTTGCGGCAGCAAGACCTCGTACTCCACCTCGACAAGTTTTGCGGCTTCGCGCGCGATACGAGGTGTATCAGCGGCAATGGCGGCGACCATATCACCAACGTAACGCACCTCCTCGCCTTCGGCGACGAAACACGGCCAGTCCCTGTAGATTTGCCCGACCCAGCGATCGCCGGGCACATCGGCCGCCGTCGCGACCGTCACGACGCCCGGCAATGCCAAAGCATTGCGCGTGTCGATCCGGATCACGCGTGCGCGCGCGTGCGGCGACAGCACGACGGCCCCGTGCAGCAAGCCCGGGACTTCGATATCGGCCACGAATGGCCGCGTTCCCAGTGCGAGCTCGGAGCCCTGATAACGTTTCAAGCGCTTGCCGACGCCGCCGTTCTCCACCAGCGGCGGCAATGCGCCGCCGCGTTTGGCGGCCTGGATCAGCTCGATCGCATCGATGATCTTTACGTAACCGGTACAGCGGCACAGATGGCCGTCGAGCGCCCTGGCGATCTCGCTGCGCGACAGGACGCGATCCTGGTCGGTCAGATATTTGGTTCTCAGAACCAGCCCCGGCGTACAGAATCCGCATTGCAGGCCCGCGGCGACCTGAAAAGCATCGGCATAGAGCCGGCGCTCATTTTCCGAAACCCCTTCAAGGGTGAGGATCGTCCGGCCCTGCACCTGCGAGATCTTGACCGAGCAAGTGACCTTGGGCTGGCCGTCGATGAGGACAAGGCAGCATCCACACTCTTTCTGCGGGCCGCAGCCTCCCTTGACCGACTTGAGCTGGAATGTCTCTCGCAGCACCTCGAGCAGCGGTTCATCAGGCGGCGCGTGGATCTGGCAGGTTCGCCCGTTGAGCTGAAAGCTGACCAGTTTCATCGCATTCCTCGATCACAACTCGCCGAACTCTTCATGGAGCTGCTCGGTCAGCCGCAGGCGCTGCTGCGCGCCCTTGCCGAGCACCATAGCAACCTCAGCGCAAAGGTAATTGATCAGGCTCATGGCGGCGGCGTATGAATCAAATACGCTCGACCCGCGGCTCAGACAGCGAAAGGTCACGTCCGTCGATCGATCGATGTCGCCGAGCGAAGGATCGTCGAACAGGATCATCCGCGCCTGTGTCTTCGCCGCGGTCCGGATGATCTTGGCGATGATCGGCGGCCGGCGCCGGAAACCCATGATCAGCACCGCGTCGTCGGACGATAAGGCCGAAAACTCCTCAGCGATGGTTTGACCCGGCGCCGGCAGCAGCCGCACGTCCGGCTTCACTTGCACCAGCAGTTCGCGGGCATAGAGCGCGAGCACGTGGCTGTTGCGAAAGCCGATTACCCAGATCCGTCCCGCCTTGGTCAGGATATCGATCGCCCTGCCGACGCGCTCGGAGGAAATCCCTTCGAGCGTTTGGGTCAGGGAGGCAACTTCGTGGTTGAGGTGCCGGCCGAAGGGTCCGCGCTGGCCGGCGATATCCGGTAGCGCCGCGAGCGGCGATCCTTTTTGCTTGGCCTCGCGCGCCCGGTTTCGCATCTGCTGGAAGTCGCTAAAGCCCAGGCGCTGCACCAACCGTGTCGCCGTAGCCTTTGATACCCCGGCCTTCTCGGCCAGCTCGGTGGCCGAATACACGGCCAATTCTCCCTGCATTTCCAACAGGATATCCGCAATCTTGCGTTCGCCAGCCGGCAGCCGGTGATACTGATCGCGGATTGTTTGCTCGAGCTGGACCATGAATTTCAAAGAAACATATTTTTCATCTAGACGCAACATAGAAATTATTGTTTTCATCGGTCAGGGCGAGTCTCCTTGCAACGACGAGGTAGCGCCAGCTGGCGGGAAATTGGTTATGCAACAAAATCTCAGAATTGACGGCGTGCGCCTGTCTTCGCGTCTTGATCAACTGGCACAGATCGGCGCCATCGCCGGTGGCGGCACCTGCCGTTTGGCTCTGACCGACGAGGACAAGGACGGCCGCGATCTTGTCGTGCGCTGGATGCGCCAACTGGATTTGGCGGTGACGATCGATGCGATCGGCAACGTGGTCGGCGTCCGCAAGGGCAGCGAGGACGGACCTCCCGTCATGACCGGAAGCCATATCGACACGGTGCGCACCGGCGGCCGCTATGACGGCTGCCTCGGTGTACTCGCGGGCCTTGAGGTGATTGAAACGCTGAACCATGCCGGCATCGCCACCCGAAGACCGCTCGCCGTCGCGTTTTTCACCGACGAGGAAGGTTCGCGCTTCCAGCCGGATATGCTGGGCAGCCTGGTCTTTACCGGCCGGCTTTCGCTTGAAGAGGCGCTGGCCACAATCGCGATCGACGGCGCGCGCTTGGGTGACGAACTGTCGAGGATCGGTTACGCCGGCAATGCTCCGGTCGCCCGGCCCAATGTCCATGCCTATGTCGAGCTTCATATCGAACAGGGTCCGGTGCTGGAAGCCGAAGGCTTCGCCATCGGCGCCGTCGAAGGTATCCAGGGCATTTCCTGGACCGAGTTCACCATCACCGGTCAATCCAATCACGCCGGAACCACGCCGATGTCCATGCGCCACGATGCCGGCTACGTCGCGGCCGAGGTAACCGCCTTCGTTCGCCAGCTCGCGATCGAAATCGGCGCCAACCAGGTCGCGACTGTTGGCGCACTCACGCTGTCGCCGAACCTGATCAATGTCGTCGCCGATCAGGCTGTGATGACAGTCGATTTGCGCAACACCGACGAAGCCCGCCTCAAGGAGGCCGAACGCCGGCTGTTCGCTTTTGTGGCGGAGATCGCAGCCAGCGAGGGGGTGACCGTCAAACATCGTCCGCTCGCCCGATTTGAGCCGGTCGACTTCGATCCGCAAATGGTGGCACGCGTCGAGCAGATCGCGACGGACTTCGGCCTGCCGGTCAAGCGTCTGCCCAGCGGAGCCGGACACGATGCGCAGATGATGGCGGCGATTTGCCCCGCCTGCATGATCTTCGTTCCAAGCGCCAGAGGGATCAGCCACAATGTCGATGAGTACACCTCCCCTGCGGACCTGACCGCCGGTGCAAATGTGCTGCTGCGGCTACTGCTCGAACTGGCCGACCAATGACGCTGCTCATCCGCAATGCCCGCATCGTAAACGGCGATGGCGAAACCGAGCCGTTTTTCGGCGACGCGCTGATCGCGGACGACATCATCATCGCGCTCGGCTCGGTAGACCCTTCGCAGGTAAAGACGGCGGACCGGACGATCAATGCCAACGGGCGCGCGCTGGCGCCGGGGTTTGTCGACACCCATAATCACGGCGCCCTTGGGGGTACCTCGATCGGCGAGAGCGGATTTCCACGCAGCTGCGAACTCGCCATACTTGGTGGTGTGACCAAGCGGATATGCGGCGTCGACGGGCTGTCGCCGGCGCCCGTCACCGAGGTGCAGCGCTCGCAATATGCCGCGCAGCTGAAGCCGCTCGACGGCGCCATCGACGGAGAATGGAGCTGGAGTTCGGTTGCCGGTTTTCTCGCCTGGCATAGTGGCCGCTCCATCACCGACATGGGCATGTATCTCGGCCACTCGGCGGTGCGGCGCGTCGTGATGAACAATCTGGCGCGGGTTGCGAGCGACAGCCAGATTGCAGCGATGACCCAGGTCGTCTTGCGCGAGGCTCCGTTGACGCTCGGCCTGTCCACCGGTCTCGTCTACAACCCGGCGGTCTATTGCGACCAGCGCGAGATCACCGCCCTCGTCCGCGCGTTCAACCAGGTGAAACCCGGCGCGCTGTTTCCGCATCTGCGCTCCGAGAGCGACAATATCGTGGCCAGCTTGAAGGAAGTTGTCGAAGCCTCGATCGACGGCGGCGGCGCCTACTGCAACGAACACTCCAAGATCGCCGGCACGCAAAACTACGACCGCATGAGCGAGATCGAGAGTATCCTTGCCGACGCGTCCTCGCTGATCCCGACCATGGAAAACATGTACCCCTACACCGCCGGCTCGACCACGGGCGACGCGATCTTTCCGCCGGAAATGCGAGCGGGCAGCCGCGCCGAATTCCTGGTGCGACTGAAAGATCCCGTGGTGCGCCGGACGATGGCCGACAAGATGCGCCATGACAGCAAAAGCTGGGACAACTTCATTCATTTCTGCGGCGGCCTGTCCGGCATCCAGATCGCAGGTGTGAAGCCGGATGTGGGCGAAGCCTATCTCGGCCGGCGGCTGAGCGATGTAGCGCGCGATGCCGGCGCCGTCGACCTTGAATCGCATGCCGCGTTCGACGCTGTATTCGACTTCTACGCGGCCAACGAGTCCGAAATTGCCATCATCACCCATTACGGCAACGAAGCGACGGTCGAGCGTTTCTTCCGCCGGCCGCGCATGGGTATCTGCACCGACGGCTTGATGCCTGGGCCCGGACAAAAGCCGCACCCGCGAGCGCTCGGGGCGTTTCCCAAGGCCTTGCGCATGGGCCGGGACATGGGCATCCCGCTGCAACACATGGTTTGGCGAATGGCAACACTTCCGTGCCAGTTTCTCAATCTGCCCGATCCGGTTCTTCGCGCTGGTGCCGATGCGTCGCTGGTTCTGTTCGATCCCGATGTGGTCGCCGAGCGCAACGACTACCTTGATCCGCTGGCACGGCCCGTCGGGATCGACATGGTCTGGGTGCATGGCAAATTGGTGCTCGAAGACGGCGAGTTGATCGTACCGCAGCCGTTTCCAGGACGTCTGTTGGTCAGCCCTGCCAGACAACCAGCCTAAATTTCGGCCGTCGTGGCGGGCATAAAACGCCTCGCGCAGCGGCCACCTTCGAACTGCACGACTTACCGAAGTCCCTCATATACCGGACCGAAGGGCTTGCGCGGCAGATAGCGGCCGCTACCGGGCTCTGCCCGCAGATCGCCGTCTGCGAAGACATGGCAGCCGCGCGCCAGTGTGTGGATCACGGCGCCTTTGACCTGCCGGCCCTCCCATACCGAAAAGTCGGTGTTCTGGTGCTGCGTGGCGGCCGACAAGGTCATGGTCCGGTGAGGATCGAGCACGATGACATCGGCATCTGCACCAACGTCGAGCGAGCCCTTTTTGGGCCAAAGGTTGAATGCCTTGGCCGCATTGACGGAGGTCAGTGCGACGAACTGTTCGGGATTTAGCCGCCCTGCATTGACGCCGAGGTGCCAAAGCACGTGCAGGCGCTCCTCGATGCCGCCGCAGCCGTTGGGAATCCTGGTGAAGTCGTCTTTCCCCAGCCGCTTCTGCGCACGCGTGAAGCAACAATGGTCGGTTCCAGTAGTGCCGAGGACACCCGTTTGCAACGCGTCCCACAGCACTTGCTGATGCTCACGGGGCCGGAAAGGCGGGCTCATCACATGTCCGGCGGCGATATCGAAATCCGGCTCGGCGTAGACTGATTGATCGATCGCAAGAAACCCGGGCAGCGTTTCCCCGACGATCCTGGCGCCACGCGACTGTGCCTGACCGATCGCCTCGGCTGCCCCCGCCGCCGAGACGTGCACGACATAGAGCGGTACGTTTATCAGCTCCGCCATCGTTACCGCGCGCAGCGTGGCTTCAACCTCGCACTGAGGTGGGCGCGAAAGGGCGTGACCGCGCGGACCGGTGACACCCTGGCTCAGAAGCCTGTGTTGGAGAAACGCGATCAGATCGCCATTCTCGGCGTGCACCTGCGGCAAGGCGCCGAGTTCACGGCATCTGGCAAAGCCGGCGATCAGATCCTCGTCCGGAAGCATCAAGCGGCCCTTGTAGGCGAGAAAGAACTTGAAACTGGTGACGCCATGCTCGCTGACGAGAATCTCCATCTCGTCGGCAAAGCGTTTTCCCCACCACGACACCGTCATGTGAAATCCGAAATCCACGGTCGCCTTGGCCGCCCGCGCGTGCCATTCGGCGAGGGCCTCGATCGGTGATTGTCGATCGTCAGGGCCGACAAAATCGAGGATCGTTGTGGTTCCCCCCGCCGCGGCTGCCGCGGTTCCGGTGAAGAAGTCGTCAGCGACGACCGTGTTCATCATCGGCAACTGCATGTGGGTATGGGGATCAATCCCGCCCGGCATGACGAAACATCCGCCGGCGTCGATCACTTCGGTGTCGCGAGAAACCACTAATCCCTCGCCGACGGCCGCGACGCGCCCCTCACGGCATATTATGTCAGCGCGGCGAGAGCCGGCCTCGGTTACGACCGTGCCGCCGCGAACCAGCGTATCTCCCGTCATCGATGTCCTGCCATGCTTTCGCCGGGCGCGGCGCCGTCAGCCAACGCCAGTGTATTCCATCGTCATGTTTACGAAGTTCAGAGCGTTGGGCGCAGTGATCGCCCTGAAGATCTGGTCCATGATGCACAACCGCGTGAGATCGACCGGCCCGTCCGCCCAGCCCTCGGCGCTGCCGGCGGGATCGGCCAGATCGAGGCGCAGATCGAAGCCTTCTCCGGCGTAGCGCAGCTTTGCCTTTCCGGTTTCCATCCGCACCACCTGGCCGCCGAAGCGCCCGTGCATCCTGGTCCCATCGGCGAGGCGCTCGAGCACGAATCCGTCGCGCTGAGGAGCGGCCGCCCAAGACGCCATGCTGGCGAAGAACAGCGGCTTGACCAGATAAGGACCGCCATCTTCGGGGCAGAGCACATCGCAATTGCCGCATTCGTTGCAGGCATCGGCAAACGTTCCGATCTGGCGCGCCTTTGAAAAGTTCAGAACCGCAACGTTCTCGGCGCGCCAGCCGGCGGGGGTCCGCCATAGCCGGTCGGCGTTGACCTCGCCCTTGGGAATGGCAAATGTAAAATTGGCGTCGTTAGGACAGACAGGTATGCATTTGTCGCAAGTGAGACAATCGAACAGCACCAGCATACTGCCAATTTTCCTTGGCACGATCGAGTTCTCGCGCGCCGTATAGCGCGGATCGAGCCTCACCCGATCGGCATAAACTTCGGCATTCAAAAGGCGCGCCCTGGAAACCCAGGCGGCAAACGCATCACCCGCCGCAGCGCGCAAGTCCCCGCCCGACGCCAGGGCGGCGCGGCACGCAAGGGCGGTCGCAGCCGGCAGCTCGAGTTCGGCCAGAGCTGCCTCACCTCGACCATGCGCCTTGATCACAAATGTATCGATATCGGGCGCCGCAACAGATTTCATGCGCGCGGCAAGGTCCTCGAAATATCGGAAGCTGCGGCGGTATCCGCCGGGCTTAAGCAAATCGGTGCAGACCGTAATAGGTTGCAGCCCCAGTCCTACAGCGTCGGCGAAATTCTGGTTGTCTATGCCGGCGGAAAACGAAATGGGAAACCGATCGCCGAAGGTCCGCCGGAACCGGCGGACAAGCTCGATCGCGAGCACATGCAGCGGCGGTCCTGACAAATACATTACAGTTTCGCTGGTCGGAAAAAATGGCTTGTGATTGCGTACTACGAGCGTGTTGCTGAACTTGACACCGAACCCGAGGCTCAAAGCCCGAGCCCGCCGGCCCAGGCGATCGACAAAGCCGACCATCTGCTGCCAGTCGGTATCGTTGGCAAATGTGGCATCGGGCACCGTCAGCTCGGTATAACCGAGTTGGTCATTCAGGATGGCCGATAGGTCGTCGCGACCGAGCAGCGTCGGATTGAGCTTGATGACGACGTTCAGGCCGAGTTCTCCGAGCAGGAATTCGGCGATCCGCTCGATCTCGTCCGGCGGGCAGCCGTGAAACGTCGACAAAGTGAGTGTATCCGAGATGCGGGACGGGAACGGCAAATCGCGAAATTGCTTCCAGGCGTTCGGGATTTCGCCGCGCAGCCGGTCGATGATCCCAGTGGCATCACGCAGGCCGGCCATGAAGGCACCCACTCTGGTCGAGCGAATGCCCTCCAAGTCGTATCCGACGCTCATGTCGAATATGGTGTCGTCCAGACCCGGGGCCTGGCCCGAGGCCTTCAACATTTCGATCAGCATCGCCGCCTTCACGTACTCCTCAAGCGACTGCGCCAGCGTCAACTCCTGCGACCACTCGACGTTCAGACCGACCGTCTGCACGTCGATGCAGGGCCTAGGAATAGTCAAATTGTCATTGATCTGGACGGTCTTGAACTCGATGACACGCGCTCCGGCGAGCCACGAAAGTACGATGTTCTGCGCCATCTGGGTATGCGGACCCGCGGCGGGTCCAAACGGGGTCGACGCGCGATGACCATGGAAGCCGACGGAAAAGTCGAGACCGGGATGACCTCGGACAAACCGCTGGGCAGGAAGATCGAAGGCGGAGCGCTTTTGTTCGATTTCACGAAACAGCCGCCCGACGAGAACACCGAAAGGAATGGGAGTGAGGTCGACCATCTCGGAGCAATCCGGTTTTCCTAGGAATATTGGCAGGCCGTCAATTTGACATTCAGGTTAGCCTGCAAATCGCCTACTGCGATAATTTACAGGGGCCGAAATATGCCCGGCTTGATCCACCGCAAACAACGAGGGCGAACGTATAACTGGGCTAGTGCCGACTTTTGCTGTCGCTTTTTGGGGCCTAATGCTCATCAATGCATCACAACTTGGGCAGGTGCCCGATACGCACGAAGCCATTAAATGTTCCGTCCAGGCTGGAATACTAGGGCAGGAGTAAGGGCCCGATTGGAAAGGAAACATATTCGCTCGTCCAATACGTCGATACTCGACATTATTGAATAAGGCGGGCAAGATCACGCCTTCGCTGTGGGGACCGCGAATGGTCGGTGTCAATCAGGAAGCCATTCTCTTCCGGGAGTCCGCCTCTGCTCTCTTTGGCGGCAGGACGCATTCTGTCTCGTCAGGAGTTGAACCAGGCGAATTTCGTAGATTGGCGCACCGGGCAAATTTTCGTGCAAAATCGACGATCTTTGCAGAGAATGAGCCGTCCGTTGCAGCGTACATGCTCACTCATGGCACCGGGCGCCTTTACAAAATGCTGGGCGACGGACGCAGGCAAATCGTAGGCTTCGCTTTGCCAGGCGATTTTCTGGGATTGCCGATCTCTAACCGCTATTCATGCTCGCTCGACGCGATCAGCCAAGTTGCGACCTGCAAATTTCTGACAGAGCCGTTTCTCGCCTTTCTCAAGGCGAACCCAAAAAGCCTCTATTCGATGCTGCAAGCTTCCTTACACGAGACCAATGTTGCCCGTGAGCACATGCTCCTGCTCGGTCGCGGCACTGCAGAGGAAAAGGTCACGGAATTCATCATCAGTTGGCGCGAAAGGGTCGGGCGCGGAGACGTTCTCTCCAATCTGGTACCGTTACCGATGTCCCGCAATGACATCGCGGATTTCCTCGGACTTACAATCGAAACTGTCTCTCGGGTGCTCGCGAAGCTTGAGCGAGAAGATGTCGTTCGCCTCGTTCCCCCAAAGGATTGCAATTGATGGGGTCGAAGGAACGACCCCTGTTGTTTGAGAGAAGCTACAAAGACCTCGCCGATCGCTATGGCCGCCACATTGCGACACCTTGGCAACGTACCATTGCTGGTGCGCAACGCGTAGTCATGGTGGTCTGATCCGTAGCGTGTGCTTTGACCGTATTAGTGTGTGGTCTGACCGTACAGGGTGTGTGGTTTGAGCGTAAAGAGTGTGTGGTTTGAGCGCAAACTCGGGATCCCGAGATAACGATTCTAACAAGCACCATAACGGTTTTTCAGCAAGCACCTAATGGCCCATATATATTCATATAACCCTCTACACAGGATCCAACCCATGTGTTCTCTTTGAAAAGTAAGAAACAAAAACCGTTAGGGTAAAAAGCGCGACACAACAAATCTGCAAACGTGTCAAGAACGCGCCTATTAAAAGCTTGTAGCCAATTCGAAATGTTGCACTTCAAACTACAATCAGCACCGTCAAAATCAAAATATGGCTCTGTTGAGCCGCCAGACGGAATATGCGTCGCAGAACTAATCTTGTCCGACGTATGTTATGCGGCTCTGTTGAGCCATTCCCTCGCTTCTGACGTGGGGACAACCTACCGATGGCCTATGACCGGCCGATCGCGGTTGGAAACGCCGGTTTAACGAATACACGCAGGACGGAGATATAATGAGTACGCACACGACGAAGACCGCCTGATTGCCGCACGCGCGCGGGCACGGCGAGCTCTATGATGGCGTTGCGTGAAGG
>Ga0302320_10020765_pt1 | contig 13071 bp, 9 predicted proteins | sample Bog_T0_3_FD_202130 | JGI IMG/M metagenome (GOLD analysis project Ga0302320, IMG submission 202130) | Peat permafrost microbial communities from Stordalen Mire near Abisko, Sweden - Bog_T0_3 | ecosystem: Environmental > Terrestrial > Soil > Wetlands > Peat | place: Sweden: Abisko, Stordalen Mire...
GAACTTTATTATGGTCATAAAGGAGCTTTCTTTGCGGAAACATTATATTCCTGGGGAACAAATACCAATGGCGATTATGGATACGATCGCAGAAACAAGCCTCCTGGCTATGTTACAAATTCTTACGTTCGCCATTATTGGTCAGGAGGGCTGGAATTGTCTGCAATGATGCTGGATCAATATGATATAACCCGAAGCCAAAAGTTCCTTGCAGATACCTTGTTGCCTTTGGCTGGGGCAGTTGTTCGCTTTTATGGTGAACACTGGAAAAAAGGCCCGGATGGAAAGATCATGTTTGATTCAGCGCAATCCCTTGAAACATGGCAAGCTGCGGTGAACCCATTGCCGGAAATTGCTGGTCTGAGATATGTTCTCGGACGTTTACTTGAGTTGCCAAATGATGCGAGAACGGATGTTCAGCGAAGTTTCTGGACGAGGACGCTCGCTGATCTGCCTTCAGTTCCAACAAGTATCAGGAATGATAGTGTTTTCCTGACGCCTGCTGATCGGTTTGGTGAAAAATCAAACAGTGAAAATCCAGAGCTATATGCAGTATTTCCATATCGATTGTATGGCACTGGCAAACCTCGTTTACAAACCGGCCTGAACAGTTTTGCTGAAAGGGAATTCAGGGAGAACCGCTGCTGGTGGCAGGATGAGATTCAGGCAGCCTTTCTTGGCCTTGCCCATGAAGCAGCCAATGGGCTTGCGAAACGTCTTTTTGACTGGAACAAAGATTTTCGTTTCCCTGCCATGTGGGGGCCTAATAACGATGAGCTACCCGATCTTGACCATGGTGGAGTAGGACAAATGGCATTGCAGAGCATGCTACTCCAATCGGACCAGAAAAAAATATTTCTATTTCCGGCCTGGCCCCGATCATGGGATGTGTCCTTTAAGCTGCATGCACCGCAAGGAACAACCGTCACAGGAGAATTAAAAGGGGGCAAACTCCAGCATTTAGTAGTTGTGCCTCAAAGCAGGAGCAAGGATATAGTTATTATGCCTCTTCAATAAAATTGAATATGATCTATCTCAGTTAACGAAAAGGAGAGAACAAACCAGATGCCTGAATAAAGATTCAAAATCAGTGCATGCTGAAATCCTAATACTTTTTACTGTTCATATGTAGCATCAGATCGAAAATCTGTTCCTGTGTCAATGGGCTTTCAAAAATCATGACATCATCAATATAGCCTTTAAAAGCTCTTTCCGGAGCACCCTCATTCCGGCCGATATTCCATTTGTTGAAAGAGTAGTTTGTCAAACCCGTTTCACCGTTGGGGTCGCGGGGTTCAATCAATTTGGTTGCTGCCAGCTTGCCGTCAATGTACAACCTTTCATACGGCGGTTGTGTCACCCCGGCAATATGGTGCCAGTGCCGGTTCCAGTTGTCCGGCACGGTAGCAGATGCTTCCCTGCCTTCCCATCCGCCTGTGTAAAAATTGATGACAGAATTCCCTCCTTTTATCTGGAGACTATTCCAATCTCCCTTAGCAATGATATCTGCAAAATTCTGTTCTTCCATCGGATATACCCATGCCATCATAGTCATAGTGGGGCTTTGCAATAGTTTATCCATTTCCGGATTATCAGGGATTTCTATATAAGCTCCGTTCGGCCCATCTGTTTGGATCGCTTTTCCAAACAAACCATCAACCCATTTCACATTTCCCCTGACAATTGCGTTATTGCCTCTGCCGGATTGATCCTTCAACACATGGTCTGATGGCAAGTCAAAGTCCAGCACCAGCGCCGCCTTAAGCTGCGCAAGGAATGACGAATCCGGTAAACCTGGTTTTTCATTTCCGAGAATTCTTATTATGGCGGGTTTTAAGGTATCAATGCTCACTTTGTATAATCCCTGTTTTTCAATTGAAGAAAAAAAGCGAATTTCTTTTTCTTCACCTGCGCCAAGCATTATTTTCCGGGATTGGCTTTCTCTGTCATTGATGTAAAGCTTTGCAAGGGCAATTCCCTTTGCACTGCCTCTGTTTTTTACTGTTGCACTGATGAAAAAACTATCCGTCGTGTGGACCAGCGGAGGCATCGGTGTTTTTAGACCACTGTATTGAAATGTAGGAATCACTTTTTGCAAAAGGATCTTTTGAGGTTTGAGGCCCTTTATTGAAATTTCATGATAGCTTGATTGGTATAGATTCAGATCAGTGATAACCCTTTTTTTTGTCCCCGGATCGATTATGGAAAATGCCTGTTTTTTCATTTTGCCATCCACCAAAATGGACCAGGTCGCGGTGCCGGTTCCAGACCCTTTGTTTTCCAGCAGCACAGAAACACTGATAGAATCACCTGCCTTTATTTTGTTAGCTGAAAGTTTCATATCGCTGAAGACAAAAGACGGGCTTCCTTTGGTTAGTGATGGAGGTGCATTTTTAATATCGCTTGCCCAGTATCTATTTGGTGCAGGCCCCATTTCAAAAACCAGGATCTTGCCATGCATAATGTCTTCGTGTGTAATCCAGGGCTTGTTCAATGGCCTGCCATCCAGCGTGGCCGATTGTATATATTTATTTATCCCTGAAACATGATGAGCTTTGACAGTGAAATTATTGCCGTTTGAAAGATGGATGGTAGTTTCTTCAAAAACAGGGCTGCCGATTTCATAAACTGGTCGTCCGGGTGTGACAGGGTAAATGCCAAGTGCACTAAAAACATACCAACTGGACAATGCTCCCAAATCATCATTTCCCGGAAGGCCGCCGGGATCAGTGGAATAGCTATTTTCAACGATATGCCTCGCCCATTGCTGCGTTTTCCAGGGTTGACCAGCAAAATCAAATAAGTAGGCATAATGCAGGGGTGGTTCGTTGTCATGCACATAGTGGCCAGCTTCAAAGCACTCAGTGAGTTTCTTGCAGAATTTTTCAGGGCCTCCCATCAGATTTATCAAGCCCTGCACATCGTGGGGAACATAAAAAGAATAGGTCCATTCTGTCCCTTCGGCATAGCCACCGGTTGTCCATTTTCTATCCATCGTTTTTGCGTGCATGAAAGATGTAGCAGGATCAAAGACATTCTTATAGTAAAGAGATCGTTGAAGCAATTGTTTATAGTCCTCACTGTCGTTCTTATTGCGACCTGTCAATTCCATGAAATCAGCGGCCGCCCAATCGTCATAAGCAAACTCCAGCGTGTGTGTAACACTGCTGGTAATGTCGGAAGGCACATATCCTTTTTCTGCATAAGAGGCCATTTGCCTTCGTGCATAAGGAGGCTGCATCGCACTTTTGCGAATGGCTTCACTGGCTTTTTTTACATCAAAATGAGTCAGGCCTTTTACATAAGCATCCAAAATCACCTCGAAGTTGTGATTGCCCATCATATTTCCGGTGGGCAACCACCCGGTTGAATCGTATTGTGCAAGGGTAGATGAAATCATGTCTGTTTCACGTTCCGGATCCAGTATAGTGAGCAGGGGATGAACACTGCGATAGGTGTCCCAGGGATATACAGGGCCATAAGTATTCAGTTTTTCACCTGCATCAGAAATTATTGAAGGCATGAAAAGGCTGTGATACATTGCAGTATAGAATAGCTCCTTCTGTTGCTGCAGGGATGGCGTGGCTGCAGTTGCCTTTATTGTAATACGGCTTAGATGGTCGTTCCATATCTTTCTGTTGTCCTTCCATGCCTGCTCAAAATCCCAACCTGGCATTTCCCGTTGAAGGTTATCTAACGATGCTTCAAACGAATTATGGGAGAACGCGATTTTTACCAAAACGACTTCATCTTCTGATGTAGTGTAGTTGATTTGTATTCCTCCCGGAAGATTCCTGCTTGAAATAAACGGCTTGTCAAAATGTGCGGTAAAATAGTATCCGTTGCTTTTTCCCTGGATTTCTTTTGAGCTCAACACCCTTGTTTGTGACAGGTCCGAAAGAAAAAGGTGGGATGATGAAGACTTTGGGAAAATGAACTGGCAAAATCCAACTCTTGCAGTCGAGGTGTAAGCAACCTGGATTTTATAATCATCTAAAAACACGCTGTAGTAAAAGGGAGATGTTTTTTCCCTGCTGTGTGTAAAAGCCGAAGTCGCGGTAACAAACGGAGAATCAACAGAACCTGTGGAGGCCATCATGAGAAAATTTCCTGTAGAAAACCATCCACTGCAATGATTCAGGAAACTAAACCAACTGATCTTATTATCCGGATAGCTGTATCCATTTGGAGTGATTTGGACCATTCCGAAGGGAACTAATACACCGGGAAAAGTGCCACCTTGTGAAGACCATACAGTAGGATGGCTCGATTTATCAGTACCGATGTAAGGGTTTACATAATCAACCGGATCCTTTTTGCTTGTGACTTGCGCCCTTCCCTGCATCGAGCATATCAAAAGACCGACGATCCCAAGCACGAATCTTACCTTCATCATTTCCAGTTATAATTGGGTTTTGGGCCCATTTCAAACAACAAATATTTTCCATTGATCAGATCACTATGGCTGACAAAAGGCCTGTCGATAACTTTGCCATCTAATGAAACACTTTGTACGTATTTGTTCTCTTCCGATAGATTTTTTGCTACAATTGTCAGTTTATGGGGCTGGCCGTCTGGTGTTTTGTAGTTGATGGTGAGTTCCGGAAACTGCGGAGCCCCTATCGAATATAGTCCTGACGCAGGTGCAGGGTAAAAACCCATGATACCGAATATATACCATGCCGACATCTGTCCGCAGTCATCGTTCCCATTAATTCCCAACGGTTCGTTGCGGTAGTTGATCCTTGTATGCACCCTCACAAGCTCCTGGGTTTTCCAGGGCTGACCGCAGAAATCATAAAGATAGATGTAGTGATGGCCAGGTTCGTTGTCATGATGATAATGATTCCCGTTAAAATTTGAATCCAGCAGGGCTGCAAATTTTTTATTGCCTCCCATCAATTCAATCATACCCGGAGCATCATGCATTGCGCCAAAAGTATAGGTCCATTTATCACCTTCGGTAAATCCTTCATTTTCCTTTTCGCGTGGATAGAAACTTCCATCAAATTTCCGGGGCGCAAAAAATCCGGTTTCTGTATTGTAAACATTTTGATAGTTCTTGCTCCATATCATTAACTGCTTATAATCATTTGTTTTTCCCATTGCGCTGGCCATTTGCGCAACACAATAATCGTCAAATGAAAATTCAATCGTACGCGAAACCGATTCGGCAGTTCTGTCAACGGGCACGTATCCCAGAGAGTGGTAATAACTCAGTCCGCCACGTGCTTCATTTGAAGTCCATGGGTCACGGTCACCCCACTTGTACTTTGTGTCGCAATCTGGAGGCACCATGGCATCTTTGCGAACGGCTTCATAAGCAAGATTTGTATCATAGCCCCGGAAGCCTTTTAAATACGCATCTGCAATCACGGCATCTGCATGACTGCCCAGCATGATATTGGTTTCAGCAGGGTTGGGCCACATCGGCAACCATCCTCCCTGCTGGTACATTTGCACCAGTGCGCCAATCATTGCATTGACCCTGTCCGGTTGGGTAAAAATCAATAAGGGATGCTCCGCTCTGTACGTATCCCAAATAGAGTAATCCGTATAAGAAGTGCCGTTGTGAACAGCATCATCAAATGCGCTGTAGTATTTGCCGTATTCAGAAAGTTCACGTGGAAAAAGCATTGTATGGAAAAGAGCCGTATAGAAAATAGCTTTTTGATCTTCGGTGATTCCCTTTGGTTGGATACGTGACAGGTTTTCCTGCCACACATTTCGGGTTGCAGCAACTAATTTCTCGAAATCCCAGTCAGGGATTTCACGGCTGAGGTTTTCTCTTGCCTGATCAATGCTGATGAAAGACGTACCAATCCTTACTTTCACCTGTTCGTTCTTTTTTGTTTTGAAACTGATAAAAGCACCCATGCGCGTCCCGGATTGTTCTGTTGAAGACTGATTTACCTGATCCCCGCTCCAGGTTCCAAAGGCATCAAAAGCTTTATCGAACTGGATGACAAAATAGCCTTTGAAATCCGGAAGCTCTGGCCCCAGTTGTGCTGACTGTCTGTCGGGATTATAACCTGTTATCTCTTTGTTTTCCTTATCTATTTTTACATAGCCTTTCAAAGTAGCGAGCCTGTGTACAAGGCTGTTATTAGCATCTGCCAGTTCCGGGTTCAGGTTAATGCCATGTATGATAATATGAGACTGATCAGATTCCGGGAAGGTAAAACGGAACATGCCGCTCCGGCTTGCTGCGGCAATTTCTCCTTTTATAATCTGCTTTTTACCTGCTTGCAGAAGGACTGAATAATAATAAGGTTTGGAGATTTCAGTTTTGTGGCTGAATGGCAAAGCGCGGTCTTTGGGAAGCACTTTCAAATCTCCTGTTTGCGGCATCACAGATACATAGCCGTAATCTCCCATCCACACAGTAGGTTGATGCGTGGCTAAGAAACCAATAACCGTGCTGTCTTCAAATATATATGGCATGCGGCTCATTTTGTTCTCATGGGTCTGGAGCACAAAATTTGTCATCGCAAAAGGAGTTCCAACAATTGGTGTTGTGCCACCACCCTCCAACCCTTTGGCAAAACCAGCAAAAGGAGATCCGATGAGTGGATTGACATAGTCCACTTCCATTCGTGTTTTATCAATTTTTTGTGCAAAGCACCGGAGCAATACAAGCGAGAAAAAGATAGTGATAGCAATCGTTTTTTTCATACACAGAAATGAGTTTAATTAAAGATAGCTAATAAATGCACCTTTCTTTTTTGATTGCTATTGGATGGCGTTATAAAATCATTGTCAAACGTTTGTTTCTTTCGCACAAACGTTTGATTGAAATATTTTAAACTTACTCTCTACCAGAACTCTGAAATGATTTAGTTGCGCAAGCACATGTGCTCATATCACCGGCTTTCTAAAAATTTTTTTAAGGCACTGATGTGATCTGTGTTGAGGTAATCTGCTTTCAGGGCAATCATCCGGTTCCATGCATTGGTATTATCAGGCGCATCCCAGAAGCGGACCGGCTTATTCAATTGATGTCCTTTTTTAACGGCAGCTCTTAATATGGAATCATCTTTTTTTGGCAGATATCCTTTGCCATTCCATTGGCTGTATCTTTCAAAATCATCGCTTAATAATGAAATTTTCGACAAGGCTTTTTTTGTGTAATCCCTGTATAATTCGCCATCAAATCTGATAAACGCGGGATACGAAACAAACAATGACTGATCGGGCCTGTTCCCGGTGATGACCCAGGTAAGCGATTTGCAATGAGTCAATGATGGATACTTTTTCAACAAAGCAATCAATGCATTGAGGGTATTGATTGAATCTGTCTTCACATCAATAAGCATCTGCAGTTTTTTTGACGTATCGCTGTATGGATAACCATTGTTTTTTTTCATGCAGGACAACAATGGTTTTAAGTATGCTTCTGTCAGCATCATATTGCGGTTAAGCTCAGATGAATCATGCGCTACCTGCAGCAAACCATTGCTCATTAAAAATATATCCGCTTCTATGGATCCAAACCCTGCATCATAAGCCCACCAAAAGGGAACTTTTTGTTCATAGTCATTGTGTGAATGCGCATTGGCAGTTGTATATTTTTGCGGCTGTGCATTGCCGTTGACACACATAAAGATGAGCAGAGAAAGACAAATAAGTTTCATGATTTTTTTTAAAGTGACAGATGAATAAAACTATCCTTCTTTTTTCAGGTACAATTTGTTTGCAGGAATTATTTGTTTAGGCACTCCCGGGCCTTTATACATAGCATCTAACCAAAAGCCTCCGCTTGCATTATAATATTCTACCCGTATTGCATGCCTTCCTTTATCCAGCATAGCCGTACCGCTTTTTTCCACTACACCATGATCGCCATCGTTGTTCACAATTGTTTTGCCATCAATATATAATTTGCTCCCGTCGTCGGATTGGGTATAAAATGTATATTGTCCCGGCTCACCAATTTCTATAAACCCTTCGAATACGGCGCCGAAACTACTGCTGTCTTTTTTCAGCAGAGGAAGGATTTCTTCTCTATCAAGATGGAACTCATAGGTGTTCCATTGCCTGGTAATTTCAAGAGAACTGAAAACAGGCAGGTTTTCCCATTCGGGACCGGCATAAAATTTCAATGTGACGCCATGGCCTTGCCCGGAATGAACGACGCGGTAATAAGCTGTGGCAGGCAGGCTTTCGTTTCCTGCTGTATCAAAGGATTTAGCTGTCACCACAGCAGTGGTATCCAGCTTAAATGGGTTGGTATATTTCAAAGAAGTTTTTACAGGAATGCTCCCATCCGTGGTGTACCGGATGATGCTATTTTCTGCAACAGTCTGCATGCTTACTTCAGCCGGTTTATCTATAAACAATCCGCCCGCTTTCTGGTACAGGTATTTTGCAGGAAAAACTTTGGGAGATGGTATAATGCTCCTGCCAAGATAAAGGTTTGCAGGCTCTTCAAATCCTGTGAAGGCGCTTTTTATGGGCCTGCCGGTCCATGCATACGGAGGGACTATATGCAAAGCAAAGGCAACGGTAGCAGCGAGATCATAGGTGTACACCTGCTGTTTTATCTTGTATCCTTTTTTAATTTCTTTGCCATACAGGATCATGGCGATTTCCGCCTCTTCTATGGTAGCACCACCATGTCCATATCCTATGCCGCCGTGATCAGCAGTAACGATCAATAGCGTGCTTTTTTCAATTCCCGCCTCTTTAATGGCAGACAAAACCTCGCCGATCAGAGAATCTGCTTTTGAAACTGCACGATAGTATTCCGCTGTGCCATGGCCATATTCATGCCCTGCATCATCTACATGATCCAGATGCATGAAAGCAAACAACGGCTTTTTTGTTTTGATATATTCAGCGAAGCCATTTGCAGTAGATTGCTCATCCGGGAAATGCTTATCAAAATTCACGGCTTTTTTTTCAAACAAATTGCCAAAGCCTTCCCATTGATACGCAGTGCCGATCTCTGCAGCCGGTTTATTTCTTCTTATCCATTGAAATATAGTAGGGGCAATCCCTTCTTCATCCATTACAAGCGGAGGCAATGTATATTCCTGCCTGCCCCAGTCATTGTCTGTTACCCCATGCAGTTCCGATCCACCACCGGAGATCATAGACGCCCAGTTTGGAGCACTGATAGAGGGCAAAATGGTGCGCACATTCCATTTTACAGCACCTCCTGCGATTAACTGATGCATGACAGGCGTGGGAGCATTCCTGATTCCATCCGGGCTCATGCCATCCACACCTACAACAATAACATGCCCGATGCCCGGTGGATACCTGTCCGGAGATTGAGCGAAAAGACTGATTTTAAAAAATGTACATCCTGCTAAAAGGCAAAAATAAATTCCACGCATAAGTATATGAGTAATCAGCAAATCTATCATTGTTGAGCTAATGCTATGATAAATTATTTAAGCTTATTAATAAATTAATCTCTGACTGATTATTGATCCCCCATGCAGCAATTTGTGCAATCAGTAAATAGGTTTCAGATCAGAAGAAAGGATTCTCATTTTTGATCAGCAGGTTTCAATTTTGCCAGATAGAATAGATGCCTCCCGTTGAATGCGGACACTAAATTTGATATTGTTAAATGCTTCGCATGCTTCAGGAGAGGCATGAAAGTATTCACCAGTCACCCTAACAGCAGATGCAAAAGATTAATTGGGATATCTGGAATAAATCGTAACTTAATGGGGTTGGATTTTCTAACATCAAACTTGCAGATATGAAAAAGTACTTATTATTACCAGTATTGTTTTTGACTCTCATTGCTTTTGCCGCTGATAAAGGCACCTGGACAGGCTACATCGGCGATTCTCATTGTGGCGCAAAAGGGAATAATGACGGGCATGCCGCTTGTGCAAAAAAATGCATCAAAGAAGGTTATGCTCCTGTGTTTGTAGTTGGTGACAAAGTGTATACCATCAATGATCCCAAAAAAGTTTCCAAATATATCGGACAGAAAGTAACGATAACGGGAATTATTACCGGGGAAGCATTGGATATTGAAAAAATCAGCAAATAATTTTTCGCAAGCGGAAGTCTCCAGACCTGCAGCATCATGTGACAGCATTTCCCTTTCATAATGCATGGTATTGCCAATTGCTTCGGGCATTATCGTTATTACTGTCTAAGAAGGAATCCCATTTTTCAATCAGGTTGACAACTTCAGTGGGATGCCTGCCTGCGCAGGCATGACGGTAAGAGTGAGAGTAAACTCTGGCTGCATGTTTTCGGGAAATCTGTGCAAACACGGTTGCCCATCCCCGTAAAAATAAAAAAGCCACCGAGGGGTGGCTTTTGTCATTGGAGCTATGCTGTGGAATTGAATCCTGTTTTACTGCGGCGCTTTAATGAGCGTATCCGTGTAGACCACCTCGCCATCTGACGCTATGGCGCCGATGCGCACGGCATACAGCTTCATGGGCAGCAGCCCTGTGAGCAGTAGCTTGGAGGCCCTCCGGTAATGGGTCTCAAAGTCCCTTGGGCCTGCCAGCGGCGCAGGCGCTATCTGGTACATGTGCATGTCCGCAGCACCGAAGGATTTTGCGCTGGCCAAAAGCTCGCCGGGGTTCTTGCCCAGGACCAGGTTAAAGCTGTCAATGGACAATACGGGCGGAACGCCGGGGTTGAGGTTGTTCAAAGGGAACCCCGATCCCATCATCATGGCGCGGTCGCCATTGGACGTGTAGGTCACATAGTTGGCCAGGCTGGTGAGCATGGACTGCACAGTGGCGCGGATATCCTTGCGGACAGTGATCTTTAATTTGTCCCTGGATTTGGCATCGCTGATGGCTTTTGTGAAGCTCAGCATGGCAGCCTCGAAATCGGCGATGATGGGCGAAGGGTTCGGGAAATCCGGATTGGCTTTCATGCCATTCACTACGCTGTTTCCAAGTGTTTCAAGTTGGCCGTTGTTCAGGCTTCTCAGCCTGAGCACGATTCTGGTCTGTTTCATAACTGTGTAATTTTTTTTATTGGATTTAAAAATTACATAGTCCAGTGTTTTGCTAACATGAACAAAAGCTGGTTCGGGGCTTTTGCGTTGCAACAGTTAACAAGCCATTAACGAAACTCATTTTTGGGATATTGTGTATCGGGGAATTTTTTTTAAAATATTTTTTCCTTGAAAAAATAAACGACCCTTAGCAAAAAGATGGTGACCCTTGACACAAGAATAATGATCGTCAGCAAAAAGATGACGATCATTAGCAAAAGGATGACGACCCTTGGCAGAAGGATAACGATCCTTAGAAAAAAGATGACGACCCTTTGCGCAAGGTTGACGACCCTTTGCAAAAGGATGACGATCCTTTGCAAAAGGATGGCGATCCTTAGAAAAAAGATGACGACCCGTTGCAAAAGGATGACGATCCTTGGCACAAGGATGACGATCCTTAGAAAAAAGATGACGACCCTTGGCAAAAAGATGATGACCCTTGGCAAAAGGATGAGAGCCCCAGGCATCTGGAACGCAGCCCCGGGCATAAACTGCACGATCATCAGGCTTCCTTAGTAGCCCTAAAAAAAAGACCACCCGTCGGTGGTCTTTAAACACTGAACCTATGCGTACTACTTGAACCCGGATGTTGGAAGGCAGGCTGCTGCCTTTGAGGCCCGCGCAGCGGGCAACGACTGCTGTTGTTTCTTTTCTCTCTTTTGTTGTTTCTTCTCTCTTTTCGCCTTCAGGTTCATTACATGACCGATATAGTAAGTTTTGTTGCTGCCAGTATGCCTTTGGTATTTGATTTGGTGCGATCTCCGCAAGTATGCCAGTTGAGATTTGCTGATCTGCAGCAATTCCATCACCTCAGCAGCAGTCATACAGTCGTCGAACCGTTGCTTTATTTCTTTTTCTCTCTTCAGCTCCATGATATGGTCTTTACGGTAAAAGATTTTGCGGTTCATAAATATGGTGTATGAGATCTTGCCGGTTTTCTTCCCGTATGCAAGTTGGCTTTTGTTTATTTTCAGCAGTTCCATCACATCTGCATCCGTGAGCCACTCAAAAATGTTTTCCGGCCATTTCCTCCGTGATTTATTTTTCATAAGCAAAGCACATTAGCGTTTAATGATGTGCGCAAAATGGGTTCTTTTTTTTATTTCAACAATACCCTCTAAGTAGTAAGGTTTTCAAAAATTAAATGATTGGTTTTTAGTGAATTCTGCAAAGCTCAGAGCAAAGGGTGGTAAAATGGTTTTTTTTGAGGCTTGTTTTGGTATTAAAAACACCTGAAGATTCGCGGCATTGTAAGTGTTTCCATAGCCATATGCGTTAGCTGCAACAACAACATAATTAAATATGTTTTGCCGTCAGTGAGACAAGCATAAAGCCAGAAAAATTGTGAGGAGAAAAAGGATAATGAAGAGAGCAAATGCATATATATCCTTAGCAGCAAGGTATAGAAATATGCTGATCAAAAAAACGTGAAAAACACGTTTTTCAGAATGAGGGAGATTGGATAAATTGGGCTTTATGAAAGAGATTTGATGAATTTGTTCCAGAGTGGATTGTCCTAACGACAATTGAAAATGTATAACGTTAAATGATTGATAGCCAATAGCAATTTTTTTCGATGAGTAGCGTCTAATATCATAAATTTACGTGTTGCCTGCCATTTTTGTGCGACAGTAAGAACTTGAAACGAACTAATATTTAATGACTTCATTTTCCAAGCTATTTCAAACAGACCCAAAGAAATATCCGCCTAAAATAAAGGTTGTAATCTTTTGTGCTATAATATTTAGCCTCAATTCATTTTTTATTTGGTTTGCTATTGCAACATTCAATCGTGGCTCAGAAAATTTGCAAGACTTAACTCACGTTACTGGCGATTTAAAAGGACACAGAATAATCAAACATAAGTATACAAGTAAGCATAAAACGTATTATGAAGATGTTCTTGTAATCCGAATTGACAGTTGTGATGATGAATTTGGTTTTACGGAGCGTAATAAATTTTATGACCAATTAAGTAATACTGTAAATCGCCAATCACCACCATTTTTTGAAATTTATTATGACAAGACTCGTCAAAGAATAGAACAGAACGTCACCTTACACACTTTTGACATGACCAT
>Ga0302320_10020766_pt1 | contig 13071 bp, 10 predicted proteins | sample Bog_T0_3_FD_202130 | JGI IMG/M metagenome (GOLD analysis project Ga0302320, IMG submission 202130) | Peat permafrost microbial communities from Stordalen Mire near Abisko, Sweden - Bog_T0_3 | ecosystem: Environmental > Terrestrial > Soil > Wetlands > Peat | place: Sweden: Abisko, Stordalen Mire...
ATTAGTTTTATGGTAAGTTAATTATAAAATTTCGAGTCTATATATATAAAGAAGGATTTTTTCTAAGTAATAAAAAAAATAAAATATTTATGCCAAAAATATTATTCATTAGAACAAAATCAAGTTTTTAATAAGTTTTTCTCAAAATTTCGGAAGTACAAACACGCTTTAATAAAACTTAATTTTATAAATAATTTTATCTATCTTAGCCCCCATTTTTTCTTATAAAATGCTAAAGAACCTTCGAAAGCTCATTAAGGACATCATTCCGCATTCTTCACTTCTCAAAAAGCCGCATTCTGCAGCTATTTTAACTCCACATAGTGCCGCCATCTCCCGAATGGAAGCCTACCCTCATTTCGACTTCGAAAGTCCTCAGGATTTGAGCGTTTATACCAATATTTCATTGGTGCATCCGAAGGACATTGACACCTTTTTGACCGGCATCGACACATTCATATTCGATTGTGATGGTGTTATAGTAAATTTTTTTCTTTTAATGATGTTAAAAATTTTATTGGTTTTGTGGAAAAGTATGAAGGCGATCGATTATTGGAAAATTCGATGAACACGATAAATTTGATGAGGAAATTAGGGAAGAAAGTGTTTTTTCTGACGAATTCAAGCAATATCACCAGGAAAAAATTCCTCGAAAAATTGATTCGCAAAGGGGTTGAAACTAGCATTGATGAGGTGTATTGTGCCTCTTATTTATCTGCTTTGTTTTTCAAGATGTGCCTGCCAAATATAAATTCAGTAAATTTTTACAAGAGATTTTAATGGATTTTAATGGGGGGACCTAAGGTGTATTTGATTGGAACGGATGAGTTTAAACATGAATTGAAAAATGTGGGTTTGACTGTATATGGTGGAGAGGAGGACAATGAAAAAATAATGAATTCTGATATTTTTAGAAAAACAGTCACAGATCCAGATGTTGAGGCTGTGGTAATTTTGAAGCCCATATATTAAATTAATAAAATGAATAAAGATTATAGGAGAAGATGAGAGGTTCAATTATTATAAATTGAATATGGCATCTTTATATTTACTAAACGTAGATTTTTTCAAGGGGGTTCTTTCTGCTAATACTTTTATTATAGAACCCAAATTGCATAATTTTTGCTGCCAATATTGATAATTATGATAATATCAACAAAAGAAACTATTCAAGCACAGGACCGCTGTTAGCTGCCATCGAAGCAGTTTCCAATAAAAAATGCAAATACACAGCTGGGAAACCGAACCCCTTCATGTATCGAGTGATTTCTAATAAATACCAGAAAATAACAAATGAAAAAACTTGCATAATTGGTGAGATTTTATATATTTTTTTATTTTAAATTAATTAATTTTTTAGGGGATAGATTAAATACTGATATAGCTTTTGCTAAAAATTGCAAAATTGTCTCGTTATTGGTACTTTCAGGGGTTACGAAATTTGATTATTTCAATGAAGAAGCTTATGCCAAAGGAGTGAGACCAAATTATGTGATGTCTCATGTGGGGAAGATCTATGAGAATTGGCAAGAAATGAATGGAAAATAATTTTTTAATTGTCACAAAAAAAACCGCCAATTAATCTTTTTTTTATGCACTATGAATCAAAGGAAAAAATAATTTTAACAAAATTTTGAAAAGTGTTTGATTATTATTTCTCATTTATTAAGACTTTTCTTTGTCGTTTTATTAACAAAAATAAAATGTCTTTTGCTCTTTGAATAAATAATATTAGAGATTATAGGTTTAAAATTTTAAAGATCATTCTCAAATTTCAATAATTTCCCTTAACACAACTAAAAGTTTTTTTAGAATTCCCAGAAGAATAAATTTCACTTAGAAATTTTACTCAGAAGAATATGTCTAAAAATAAAATAGATTCGAGAAAAAAAGCTTGAAAAAGAAGAAAAAAAGGAGTTTTCTGCAAAATTCGTTAGAAAAAATTTACAATTATCCGATAAACCTCCAATTTAATAACCAGAAAATGAAAATGTAGGAAAACAAGTGGGTTAAAAAAAAATATGCCAACAAACAAATACCGTCCTTATCGATAATCGGCCTTCTTCAATACTTTTTCTTTAATTTGTCTGATGAAAATATTACGATTTTTAGCATTTTTATTATATTGGTTTATTTATTTTTTGATTAATTTTTTATCAATTAAATATGGTTCGAACTTAAAATTGATCTCCTTAATATAATAAGTTCTTCATTTGAATGGCAGTTCAACTGTTCTAATTTGCTGACTCCATTCAATTGTCTCAATTTATTTAAAAAGATGTTTTCTCCTCCTTGACTGAAGTGTTTCTCCCCACAGCTCAGAATGTTTTGAATCCCCTGCAAAACCACAACCAAGGTTTGTATGTCATCGTAATCAAGCAATTGGCAGAAAAAATCCAACACTCCATATTCCACCAATTTGTAAATTTCCTGATGAGATCCTCTAATAGTGGCATTAAATATTACCCGAGCAACATTAATCTAAAAGAGCTCATAAAAAGTTTCAAAAATTTAAATACTTCATGAGAATCAGAATTGATCAATGAAATCAATTTTTCTATATAACCAGGATTGGTTACAACTAAGGAAATTTGTTTTTCATCTCCTGCAGTGACGCTTGATAGTGCCCAGCAAGTTTCTCTTCTCACATTTCTTTTTTTATGTCCGAGTAATTCGAAGAATTTATCCAGGGTTCCTGCACTTAAGACCTCTTTGGTTTGCTGATCCGTGCCTGTGATCAGATTCCGTAACGTTCTCAGAGAAGGAATCACAATAGATAGGATATTTGAACTTTTGATATTATATATAATTCAGAAAAATATCAAAAGATAACTTTAATAAAGCGACTAGTCTTGGAACACAACCCTTGACTATAACTGATTGAATTCTGCTGTCCCTTCCATGAGATAAATAAGATAGCGCCCAGGTAGCGTTGGTCAAAACTTCAGGGTCATCTTCTTTTATAACTATACTAGCAAGCATTGGAATGGCCTCCTTCACTAGTTCGAAATCAGGCAAAGTGTGCCTCCACACAGGTTAGATAACGCCCATGTTCCATTTTTTATGGTGTTTTTGTCATTTGTGATTTGTAGAATTTTTATGAGAGGCTTGATCCCTCCGCAATTTAAAATTTTGTCTCTGAATTCGCAAGAATCTAAAGTAATGTTTCCCAAAGCCCAGATAGCCTGGAAATAATATCATAAAAATGCTAAAAAACATGCAAATTTACCTGTTCTGCCACTTCCGGATGTTTTGAATATAAAATCTTCACAAACTTAGAAATTCCGAATCGTCCGGGTCTGTTGGGTGGTGCCTGAAGCCACATTTGTCAACGCCCAAGCACTTTCCTAAAAATATGGAGGTTTTACGGTAATGTTAAATTTAAATATTATTTGAAAAAAGTGCTAAATTTAGCTTGCTAAATTCAGCAGTTTTTTCAAAAAAGTAGAATGCTAAATTTAGCGCTAAAGTGCTAAATTAAGCACTTTTTTTTTTGTAGTATTTTAATTACATTCTTAGCTTTGTTTTAATTTGATTCGAAGTTTGAGTATATAATAAATTTTGAAGTAATTTTATTTTTCTAAATGGCAAATAATATATATATTAGCCTTTAAAAAACTTAATTAAAAATCTCTAAAATTCTGAAAATCATCCCCCAATTCCTTTTAAATGTACTCCACATCCCAAATCAAAGTCATATTCATATTAATTGATGGGATTGGTGAGCTTTCGCTTCCTCAACTACATAATCAAACCATACTTCAAAGCCTTTCTCTCCCTAATTATAACCTGATAGCATCCACCGGTCTCAACGGAATCATGGACCCTGTTGAAACTGGTCTGGCTTGCGGTTCAGATACAGCACATATGAATATTTTCGGCTATAACCCCTTTACTGAATACCGAGGAAGAGGCTCCTTTGAAACCTTGGGGTCTGGAATCCCAATGGATTTGAATGAAATTGGTTTCAAATGCAATTTTGCCTACATGGACCCAATTACGAAGCTCGTGCATAAGAGAAGAGTGGACCGAGAGTTTCATAAATGGGGGATGCCATTAATAAAAGCGATTGATGGGATAGAACTTCCAGGTTTCCCAGGATATAAGTCTTGTTGTGTTCACGCGACCGAACATCGCTGTGCAATAAAAATCACAGGACAGAATCTTTCAAGCAGAATAACCTCAACTGATCCTTTGAAGGATAGTTTGAAATTGAAGGAAGTCGTTGCAAAGAATGATTCTGATGAGAAAGCGGTTCTAACTGCTCAAATAGTTAACAGTTTGTCTGATGCCATCTTTCAATCGTTGAAAGAACATCCTTTGAATAAACAAAGAGAAAAGGAAGGACTACTGCCAGCGAACATTGTGTTATTGAGAGGCTGCGGGTCCAGATTAAAAGTGAAAAGTTTTAAAGAAGTCCAGGGCTTTAACGGGTTTATGATAGCACCAACAGCCATCATCAATGGGATTGGACAAAGCATTTTTTTGGATATTGTGAAGGTGAAAGGGGCAACTGGGGATTATAACAGTAATTATGATGCGAAGGCTGATGGCTTGATTGAAAACATCAGGAAAAAAGAGTATGATTTTGGTTTTTTGCATGTGAAAGCAGTAGATGACGCGGGACATGACAAATCCCTTGACTTGAAACAGGAGTTTTATATCAGAGTGGACAAAATGTTGGAGAGGATCTTCAAGGGATTGGAAGAGGATTTGGATGAATATGTGATTTGTTTGACTGGAGATCATACAACACCCATTAAGCTTGGGGATCATACGTTTGAGCCTGTGCCTTTTGCTGTGTCGAGTTTAGGAGCGGTTTTGATTGAAAAAGGGAAAAGAAAAGAAAATGAAACCAAAGTTTTGAGGGATCTCGTGATGAAGTTTGATGAAGTTAGCTGTGCAGAAGGGTGTCTGGGAAGGTTTAGCGGAGCTGAAGTCATGGGAATTATAAGGAGGTTTAAGGAGAGTTTGGGAGAGATTTTGGGAAAATTTTAAAATTTTATTGAATTAATTTTTTTTTGGATTACCAAATTTTTTCATTACGTAAAAATTTTTTCTATATTTTTTTTTTAAGAATTTCAAAAATTTAGAAAATTTTAAACATTTTAATTTTTTTCACTATAGAAAATCAAATAAAAGGAGGATTTAATGAAAATAACTTTCAAATGGAAGTGGTTTAGTTTCATTGGATCATAAACATATCAAAATATTAGAAATAGTGTGTTGCAACATCTCAATGCATTTGATGTTAAAAAGAAAATTGCTTTATTAATTGGAAACAATACGTGATTTTTGGTAATTTTGATATTATTGAAAAAAAAAAGTACGAATTTGTTAGGATTTAAAAAAAAAATCCTTCTTTGAAAAAAATTCTTGCGTTTTATTTTTTTTCTCGATTTCTGTTTTTTAAGTCTTTCTCTTATTTTTTATTCCCACCATATTGCAAAAACGGGTTAAAAATCTCAGGTGCTAAAAAAGTCCCCAATCCGAAATATCCAACCACAGTGTTTCTCAGGGCACTTACAGCTCTTCCATGAACTTTTTCCCAATTTTATAAATATTTTACAAAAAAAATAAAAATCTCCCACCTTTCAACGACACCATCGAAATCGCCAAGGTCGAAAAGGCCAAAGTGATCAATCTGACATTGACAGTGGCAGTTTCTAGGATATACTTCCTTTTGAAATCTTAAATTTTGATAAAAAAATTAGAGGTGTTTCGGGTAAAATGCCTGTCATTTGATTTGGCAGATGACATAATAGATCATGGGTTGGTTTCAATATCTGGCTTCCGACTTCATTCTAAAATGATAAATTGCATTGAATTTTCATTGGGGGGGGGGGTTATGGTGTTACAGTGTAGTAATGACAAGTTTGACGGAAGGTCATTGATTCTGGTTGAGGCTCGTCTTTTTTGTTTTCTTCCATAGCAAATCAAGAAATTTTAATATTTTTTTCTGCTCGAATTTTTGAATGAATATCTAAAAAAAAAAACAAGCGAATGATTAAAATCTGCAAATCGTTTCGTCGTTTTTCTTTCTTTTCAAAGCCCTGGTTCAGCTTCTCCTATGAAACCAACCCCAACGAATCTGATTCCCATACTTTGGAATTAAATGAAGAGCATTACTTGACTCTTCGGAACCAAGATTTCAAAGATTCATATAAAATCAAAGCAACCACTAATTTTCCAGGTTTCGCAACCCCCGAAGGCACATTGAAATATTCCCAAAGACGAAAGGATTTTGTTCATGAGAAGCATTTCAGAAAGCCTTATCACAATGATTTGACTTTAAGTTCAATAGGCATTGGGACATATGTCGGAGCTCCTGATGAAAATGATGATTTAAAGGTTTATTTCTAAAAAGATTTTAGCTTTTAAATAATTTTACTAGATGTTCAACTCTGTGATCGATAGTGTTTTGAGTGGAGGAGTGAATGTTATTGACGCGGCGATAAACTATCGTTATATGAAGTCCGAAAGGACTGTGGGTGCTGCGCTTCGACATCTAATTTCAACCAAAAACATCGATCGGAATGAATTGTTCATTTGTTCTAAAGGAGGCTATATCCCTGAGGATGCAGATCAGGGAATTCCTGGACATACAATCATAAAAAATTTAATAGAAAAGAAATTGATTTCTGAAGAAGATTTCGTGGGGGCGTGTCATTGCATGCATCCGAATTACCTGGAGGACCAATTGCAAAGATCATTGGATAATATGGGATTAGAGACTCTAGATCTTTATTATTTGCAAAACGCAGCTGAGACTCAATTGCCTTTAATTGGTGAAGCGAAGTTTTTTGAGAGATTGGCTAAGAGTTTTGAGTTCTTAGAGAAAAAAATACTGGAAGGAAAGATCAAAAGCTATGGGTTAGCAACATGGGTGTGTTTTAGAGAAAATGCAGAGAATACCGGCATCTATCTAAGTCTTGAGAAAGTTTTGGAGTTAGCAAATAAAGTTGGTGGGTCGAGTCATGGGTTAAAATACATTCAAATGCCTATTAATATAATGATGCCTGAGGCATTTGCTGAAGTATTTCAAGAAATTACTGAAAATGGAGTGAAAACTAAGGAAAGAATGCTAACAGTTGCAAGGAAACTTAAAGTAAATATCATTAGTTGTTCGCCATTATTACAAGGGACGATGATTCAATTGCCAATGCCATCTGAAATCTTCAAATGCAAGAATCTTGGAGCAAAACATCTGCAATTTGTTAGATCTATACCAGCCGAAAGCCTTTTAAGTATTGGGTTTTTATAGGGGGTTTGGAACAGTTATAAGAATTAGATAGCTACTCTTGTGGGACAGAAAAAGAATAGACATACAAAGATGAATTTGGAGATTATTCAACATGCACCATTGGAACCAGAGGAATTTTGGAATTTTTTGATACCACCTCATGTGAGGAAACCGACGCCAGATGAACCGATTGAAATGAATTAAGAAATATAGAAGAAAATTACAAAATGTTAAATTTTTTTAAAAAAAATAATTTTTTTTTCTTTTGAGCACCAGAAAAATTGTGCATATAAAATTTTTTCTTTAATTAGTTTGAAAAGGTAAAAAATGAATTTTCAATAAAAATTTGTTACTTAGAAAATTTATGAATTTTCAAAAATGATAAAATTTAAACATTTTCATTTCACTTAAAAGAAAAAAATTCCTGATTTTTTTCTTATTATTGAAAGAGTTCAAAAAACTTCTTTTTTTCCTTTTAGAAACCAACTTAACCCGATTCCAACTGTTAATAAAATAATACTTAGAAAAATTTCGCAACAATTCTGATTTCTGAAATTAAATGCAAAAGCCTCGGACGCTTCGAAAATCCTTCAGTTCCTACTTTCATCCCAAAAATAAGATAGTGCCAATCCAAAATGGTTTTTTTCGTCGTGAGGCCCTTCGATTATCCCCAATTATCCAGATCCAAACCGAAGCCGAAGAAGACATTCCGCTTGAAAAGAAAGACTCTTTTGAGAAATCTTTAGATAATACCATTGATGAGACCTCAGTGATAAGGAAGCAACTTTACGAAAACATGAAGATGTTATTTAATTATAAAGAGTCCAAACAAAGGAAACCCTTTATATTCGCTCGAGATGATGATGATAACAGTTCGGTTGAGGATAAAGAAGAGGACAAATTGGGTTATGTGGAATATTATGAGCGGAAGTATGAAGAATTCCATCGAGAAAACGATACAGTTGACAACCTTTATACAATGAAGAAAGAGCCGTTTGAATTATTGAGGTATTACGGTGATCCTTATATATGTCTGGATTTTCGCAAGAGACTTTTGTTTGTTAAATACTTCATAAGTTATATTTCCATAAAGATCACGCATCAGAAATGGTTTGATTATTTTATGTTGGTGATCATCCTGTTCAATTGCATCATTTTGGCAATGGATACTCAAACAACTGAGGATCAAACTATGAGTGATATGGATGTAGCATTCATTGTTATTTATACTGTGGAAATGATGTTGAAAATGTGGGCTAATGGGCTGTTTTTCGATAAATACTCTTATTTTAGAGGGGGATGGAACCTCCTTGATTTCACAATAGTGGTAACTTCATATATTCCATACGTTTTCTCTTATCAGGTCAAATCATTCAATATCTCAAGTCTCAGAACCTTGAGAGTTTTAAGGCCATTACGAACAATAACTTCGATAAAAAGTCTCAAAATATTGATGGCGACCTTATTTTCCTCGATCCCTTTGTTGATGGATACAATAACAGTGCTTCTATTGTTTTTTAATATTTTTTCGATTTCTGGCCTGCAAATGTTCTCTGGAGTCTTGAAACAATGTTGTTTTAATCTGGAGACTGGAATTAAATTGGAGGGGACAGATGGAGAGGACCTTCTTTGTGGTTATGATCAATGTCCAGAAGGGGGTATATGTGGCAAAATAATTGATAATCCACGATGGGGAGTCATAAATTTTGATAATTACTTCTATTCTTTACTGATGGTTTTCCAATGTGTGAATCTCCAAGGCTGGTCTTATATTATGTTATGTTTGATAGAAACCTATACGATTTATGTGGCCATTTATTTCATAATATTGATATTCATTGGTTCCTTTTTCCTTCTCAACCTCACATTGGCTGTAATCAAAGCTAAATTCACAGACAACGCCTCTAAAAGAACCGAACAGTCTAATAAGGATCCAATCAGTAAACCTGAAGATCAGGTCGATATCAATGAATTGAAGGTCATCAAAAGACTTGAACGAACCCATTATAACAGATTAAAAAAGAGAGGCACTGCCATTATTAATAACAATGCTGAGATCTTTAAGAAACGGATCTCTATCAAAACCCATGGACTCACTGAGAATGAAGTTATGGGCCTTTCGCAAAGGATTCTAGAACAAAAGTTCAAAGAAAAAATTGTTATCATAAAATCAGATAAAAAAATCCATAAGCTTCCTTCGAAGGGCTTTCCTTTAAGCGAACTGATAATGAAGCGGATGTTGAAAAATAATAAGAAAATGATTAAGGATCTCTTTAAAATCAAGCAAAAGCCGCCTGATAACTATGAATCAATCCCAGGCACTGTGACCATCAAACCCCAAAACATTCAAAAATCTTTGAAGTTCATTGGATTACAACACATTTATAAGGAAAGATTGTTGAAAAGAAGCATGAGCAAAGATTCTCATGGCAATAATAATCGAGGACTCAAAGGACTCATATCTCTTCGATCGAAACAATTCCTTCATGAACCCGAAGATGATTTTTTAGATGAGATCCAGAAAGAAATCCCAAAAGATATTCAAGTCAAGCCTGAAATAACCCTGAAATCATTGAAAGTCTCTTCTTCAAATTCCACAAAACAAACGATCGAAAGCCCCAGAGTGCCTTACTTTTTAGAAAATGATGAGGATTTAGTTAAAAATAACCTCTTCGAAATAGCAGAAGACCCTGAAATCTTCAACATTTTCAATGATGGGATGTTTAAACATTATTATCAGGAAACTGGAGCAATGGCACCAATTTTGCCCGCACTAAAATTAGTTACAAATTTCTCCTTGGAAGTGAGAAACGATGGTAAATTCAAAGAATTTTGGCTAAAATCGCCCGAAGCAGCCAAACAAACTGCCTTAGATAAATTCCTGAAGAATCCGTCAGCAGATACAGAAGTCATGTTTCATACTGCCCAATTAGGGAACAAGTCGATCGTGTTGACGAAGAAGCTTTCTATGGTTTCTCCGGATAAAACCAGTCAGATAGATTATTTAAGGAATGATAAAACAGGTGCTTTGGCGAATTTTTCGCATCTTTTCAATCAGAAGAAAAGGATGAACCTCAGAAATTATAAGATCATGGTGGATTTCAACAAGCCCTTCCGATCTATTTCCCAAGATGATGTATTAGAAAATCGTGCTCAATATTTGATAATGAAGAAAAAACAACAGGAACTCAAAAATTTCAAAGCAGGGAAATATATAATGATCTATCATCAAAGGAAAAAACTAAAGAATCCAATAAAGCTCAATAAACAAAAAACTGTGATCGATCAAATGCTACTACGCAGAGTCAAAACTATGAGCTTCAGAGAAATGACCAACAAAATCACCACCACAAAAGAAGAGGTCATAGGAGAGATGATCGTTGGTTCGAATATCTATTCATCTTCGCCATTGAAATCTTCCCCGGGGAAATCCCCTAGATCAAAAAAAAAACATTTGATGTATTCAGCGAATAAAAGACCTTCGGATGCTATTGTTATGTCTTATGATAATGTAAAGAGGCTGATGAAGGAAAAGATGACTCATGAACAAAAACCTTTGAGAAGAGAAAATGAGGAGCTATATTTCACGATCATAGTAATTTTTTTTAATTGCGTTTGGGTTTTTTTTTTTTCATTCGCGGTTTAAAAAGAAAAAGGATCTGAAAGAAAAAACCAAAAGTGTCAATCATTGGTCTGGAGAAGAGGTACTCAACAACCCAATGAACTTTTTCAGTAAATTCAACAGTATTTTCAAAGCTTTGTCCACGAAAAATCAAGATAAAAAAATCTGGCTCCCAGGGTTCAAAGGACAGGTTTCCATTTTTTTTTTTTTCTTCATTTATTTTATAATATTTTCTTATGAAAAAAGATGCTACTTTCACATAAACTCATCAAAAACTTCATCTGCTCCAAATTTGTGGAGAACTTCATGCTTCTTCTTGTGATCTTCAACACTGTAATTCTTACTCTCGACAGCATTTTCACGGATCCTGACACCCTCGATCTTTTCCAAAACTTTAACCTTTTCTTCACAATCGTCTTCGCAAGTGAAATGTTGCTAAAAATCATTGCTTTTTCACTCGTAGGCTATCTCCAAGACAAAACCAACCTCTTCGATGCCATAGTAGTGGTCATTTCAATGATAGAAATCATCTTTATAGAATCACAAGATTCCGCAACTTTGAAGACCCTCCAGACTTTGAAAGCTTTCAGAGTATTGAGAGTCATGCGATTGCTCCGTAGTCTCAAATTCATGAACATGATCGTTAATGTATTATCTAAAACCCTCGCATCGTTTATATATATCGCCATTTTATTGATAATTTTCATACTTATTTATGCTCTCTTGGGGATGAAGCTGTTCGGAGGCGAATTTGACTTTCCTGATAAGGTTTATAGGCAGAATTTCGATAATTATGGCCAGGCATTTTTGTCAGTTTTCCAGATTTTAAGTCGATCTTATTGGTACTACTTCCTATACCTCATGTTCAGATCACAAATCAACAATTTCATCAGTGCGTTTTATCTAATTTCATGGATTTTTGTTGGCAATTTTGTGCTTCTCAACTTGTTCTTGGCAATTATCCTTGATGGATTCAATCAAGCGGTGGTTGAAAATGAGGAAGATCTGCCTAATGATTATATATGCGATGAAATTGAGCCTCCCAATAACGCGGTCGTTGAAATGAAACAACCTCCAGTCAAATACAAATCAATCAGTCCATTTGACCCCCTTAAAAATTCAGAAATTGAACGACTTTTTGAAAGTCTGGCCTGCGAAAATTCCTTCTACCTCTTCAACAAATCGTATCCTTTACGAATATTTTGTTTTCGGCTTACGAAATCCCATAAATTCGAGAATTTCACCCTTTTATTAATCATTTTAAATACAGCCAAAATGATTTTAGACACTTATATAGACCCTGCTGAATATAGCAGTTCTGGTATATTAGATGAGATTCTCACCTTCGCCTTTTTAGTGGAAACTCTGATTAAATCTGTAGCTATGGGCTTCGTTATTGATAAGGGCAGCTATTTAAGAGACACTTGGAATGTATGGGATTTTATCATAGTGGTCACTTCTTTGGTGGATGTGTTTACAACAGGGTTCACAGTTTCGGTTATTAAAGTGTTCAGATTGTTGAGAACCTTGAGACCATTGAGATTTGTGTCACATAATGTCAATATGAAGATTGTGGTGAACAGTCTATTGGATAGTGTGACTTCCATTATTAATGTCTTTATTGTGATTTTGACAGTTTGGTTGATGTTTGCTCTTTTGGGGATCTCGTTGTTGGGTGGAAGGATGGGACATTGTGATATAGAAGAATTTTATGGCGTTTCAAAGGAGATGGTAATATTTTTTTTTATTTTTTTTTATTATATTATATTTGGTTCTTTAAGTGCCTGCAAATGGGTCAGGAATGGGTGATTTATGACACAAATTTCGACAATATCTATTATGCTATGAATTCCTTATTCATTATAGGGTCTTTGGAAGGTTGGCCTGATATAATGTATTATTGCATAGATTCAAACACAGCAGATATAGTAAACAAAAATATAAATTCACCAAGTATTTTCTAATTGTTTTTAAATTTAGGGACCTATTCAAGACAATTATAGCTTCATATCAATTTACTTCATTTTTTTCATACTAATAGGCGCCTTTTTCCTTATGAACCTCTTCATTGGTGTCATGTTCTTCCATTTCAACTTGGCTCAAAAACACGAAAAATCCAAAAAAAACCTATTTCTCACAGAAGATCAATCTAAATGGCTAGATATCCAGAAAATGATAGTCAATGCCCGTCCCGATTTCAAATATA
>Ga0302320_10020768_pt1 | contig 13071 bp, 12 predicted proteins | sample Bog_T0_3_FD_202130 | JGI IMG/M metagenome (GOLD analysis project Ga0302320, IMG submission 202130) | Peat permafrost microbial communities from Stordalen Mire near Abisko, Sweden - Bog_T0_3 | ecosystem: Environmental > Terrestrial > Soil > Wetlands > Peat | place: Sweden: Abisko, Stordalen Mire...
CACATCCCCACAATCTTGCGGTCGCGCGCCGGGAGCTGGAGAAATTCGGCCCCCTTGGCGTTTCTTGGCAGGCGAAGTAGAACCGCGAATATCTCGGCACAACGTCCGACGCGTTTCTTGGAAGGACTGCTTTTCCGCCTCTTTCTTTCGTCGCAACATGGCACCGGCATGGCACCGAACACTACACCCCACTATCTACCTATCGCCAAGAAACGACACAACCCCTTGTTTTGCAAGGGGTTGCGAAGTGGAGGATATCGGGATCGAACCGACGACCTTTTGAATGCCATTCAAACGCTCTCCCAACTGAGCTAATCCCCCGTTGGTACGATACGGCACATACGAATTCATGCTGCCAGTGTTGGAACTGGTAAGATTTCTCCTCGTGACGCTTCGTAAAATCTCAGGCCGCGCGACAGTTTATTATCCGGCTGCTCGGCCATCGAGTCAAACCAAATTAGCAGGGCAATTGCCGTGTGTCAATAAGGTTCAGGCCGTTTTTCTTTTGGAAATTGCCATTGCTTACTTTATCGGCCGATTGCCGGCCTGCCTGCACAAGGAGCATGCACCTCATGCATTGTATCTATTCACTTCATGCGGAAGCTCCATTCGGCAACGGAGCGATTCTCTGCGAATCTTGATGAATTTGGCCGATGCTGGCGGGTCCGACTTGTACGTCGCTGTGAGCAAGCGACGGCTTGGCACACGATGTGCATTCCAGTGACCGACATCATTTGCTCCGTAGAGGACGCCATGCGACAAAATATTTTCGGCCGATCAATTGTCGGCCGGGCGATGGAAATCCTGTTGATCGAGGACGACTTGCGTGACGCCCGCGCGACGTTGCAGGTCCTCGACCAGGGCCATGTGCGTTGTCGGGTGAGCTTGGTCCGCGACGGCGACGAGGCCACGCGATTCCTGCGGCGGCGGGGTATTTTCGCCAAGGCCCCGCGGCCCGATCTGATCTTGCTGGACATGCAACTGCCCAAGCGGAGCGGTTGCGAGATCCTCGCGGAACTTCAAGCCGATGCCGATTTGAAGCGGATTCCGGTCGTGGTGCTCAGTTCGCCCGAGACGTGCCAGACCCTGCTTCGCGGCGAATGTTTCGACGTGGTGGAGTTCATGCCCAAGCCGTTGGACGCCGACTGGTTCGTGGGCATGGTGAAATCGCTGCACTACGCCCTGTTAAGCGATTTGATCGCCGGGTCGATGGTGTCATAACGCGGCGCTGGACCGACGCAGAAATTCCACTACGCCAACGGCGCCACATACTCCTGCACGCTGCGCGGATACCGGGCGAGAATGCGGAGAAAATCGGCATCGCGAATGCGGGCGAGATTCCGGAAAGTGACCAGCGACTCCGGCGAAGTTCCCGGCCGTCGAGAAAGATAGACGTAATCGCAAAGCGCCTGCGCAGGCGGAGCGATCGTGCCCGTGGGCGTAGGAGAGTACACGTCGCTTCGCACGCAGGCAAAGACCAGGCGGCCCAAGGGCGTTGCCCGTTCTCTCGCCCGCGGACTTTGCCGGTCGGTGAAGCATGTAATGACGACCGGTTTTTGTGTCACCAGACCGTGGACGTAAAGCGCGTAGTGACCCGTGATATAGGCGTGCGAGTCGATGGCCGCGACCAGGTCTTGCGGCGTTACGGCGCGTGGCAAGCCGTATAGCCCATGCGCGTATTTTTCGATGACCTCCTGGTCGCGAAGCCGCGTCAATTCGACGTTCAGCGCGGCCCCGCAAGCGCCGGCCACGTTGGCCAGTTCCGTCACCGTGTAGAGGACCTTGCCATGCAGGACGCGCTGCTCTTCCAGGAACTTCCGCCAGGCATTGGCTTTCATGTCGCCGGTTCCTTGGCCTTGGTCAAGGTGTCGCGGAGAAGTCGGAACACCGCGTCCCATACCATTGCGGCGCCGCCGGCGGCGCGGAGATTGGCGCTCACGGGAGCGTCGACTTGCTCATGCAAGAGGCGATCCAGTTCCCGCACATGAACCGCGCGATTCGTTTCGAACCTGTCAACTGCGGCAATCGCATCCACAATCGGCATCACAAGCAGACTCAGTTTCTTCAAGAGTCTTGCTGGAGCGTCGGCGGACAGGGAGTCCTGGAAAAGGAAGATGTCCAGGACATCTCGCACCCGGCAGTATCGCGAATTGAGCAGCGCGATGATCTTGCTCTCGATCATGTCGGCATCGGACACGGTCAAGTACACCGTGCCGGCAAGCGTGCGAACTACCGGCGCATCGAGACGGACGACTCGCGTGATTTCGATCGGGATCTCGATCCGGCTACCGGGCTCGGCAATGCGGTAAAACGCCATCTCGATGATTCGAACTGCCGGAGACTCGGCCTCCGGACCGGTCGCCGGCTGCACGTCGCCATCGTAACCGAGTTGCCGTTTGACTTCCGGCAGAAGCTTGCCGCGGAGAACATCAACGATCTCCGTTTGCTTCGCCTGGAGGTCGCCGTCGCAGTGGTAGTCGATATCGGTCGATGTCCGGGCGCTCGCGTTAAGAAGCCGATAGCGAAAGCCGCCGATAAGACAAAGCCGATACCCTGCCGAATGGGTGGCAAGAATTGTGGCGGCGAGCGTCTGGATGCGTTCAGCGGCAGTCGGAAGTTCGCGTTCCATATAGCTAAGTATAACATATGTGTTATATTTGGCAACATACCTGGGGTATCAGCCCATCGTCACGCCAAACTGCTTCATCACGATGCCAAAGACATCGGTGTCGGCCACAGTCGGGCCGTCGGGCAGGATCGGTTTCGAGGCCAGCAGGACCGTGTGCTGCGTGGGATCGACCGCGGGGGCCCCGTGCGAGCCGCGAACGAGCGTGGCATCCAGCGGTATGCTCCGCGTGGCCATGTCCACGTGCAATTCCACCGGGTCGTAGCCCGGCTTGCGGTGGATATCGACCGTCCGCGCGAAAGCGGGCGCCTTGTCGTTGGTGAGCCAGTAGTAATAGGCCTGCCAACTATTGGGAGCGGAGACCAGAATCACCTCGCCGCTGCGGGGATGGTCGAGCGCGTAGCGGCCGCGCTGGTCGCCTACGAGCACTTCGGCGATGCCGGGCTGCTGCCGGAAGAGGGCGGCAACCTGCTCGGCTGTCTGCAAATCACCGTCGGCCACAAAGACATGCGAGAACTGGTGGTCCACCAGTGCCCAGGCGCGGCTGGCCGCCAGATCGAGATGCTCGCCGTCTTCCTGTTGGCAAACGCTTAGCAGGCCCGCCTCACGGAGCACGCGGTTGGGATAGTTTACGTGATCGACGGGCGTGATGGCGTACTCGCCGGCCACAAGCCAGAGCAAATGGTTGCCGTAGGCCGCGTGCATAGCCTCGTGGAGCCGTCCCAGTTCGGCGTCCAACTCCGCCAGCGCGGCCGCCGCGGCAGGGCTGTCAGGGCCGAGTTTTTGGGCCGCGTAATCGAGGTGCGGCAGATAGATCCAAAAGAAATCAGGATGCCACCGCCGCGCCGCGACGGCCGCCGACTGGCCGATCCAGGCCGTCGAGCGAATGTTCGCCAGCGGTCCCCAAAAATGCTGCAAGGGGAAGTGGCCGAGCTGGTCACGTAATTCGCCGTAAAGCTCCATCGGCCGTGTATAGCACCACAACGACTCGCTGCCGTCGGGGTTGTGGACCGGCTTGGGCGTGCAGATGAATTCGGCCTCCGCCCCAACGCTGTGCATAGCAAACCAGACCGCCGAGGTCACGGCGCCTTCGACGTGCGCGAGCAAGTCCCATATCTGCGGACGCTCGATGCAGTCGTTGGGCGACGTCCACATCTCGATCTGCCGCTTCTGCCGCCAATAGAAACCGTTGCCCACCACGCCGTGCGCCGAAGGCAGCCGGCCGGTGGTCATATTGGCCTGCACGGGGCAGGTGACGCAGGGGAAACTCGGCACGAGGTTGACGATCTGGCCCTCCGCGGTCATCTCGCGGAGCCGCGGCATGACAGCCACGTCTTTTTCGCGAAGGCCAGGAATGGTGAGGAGGATAAGGGGCATGGTGGTTTCCCCGCTACTTCGGTTCAGCTAGGATTGTGCGCACAGTCGCAAGTGTCATAAGAAGCGTCATCGGTTGCAATGGCGATTGCACGAACCCGCGCGAGAGGTAAAACTGTTTGGCCGATTCGCTCAAGGAATGGACCATCAATGCGAAAACGCCGGTGTCGTCGGCGATATGGACTGCCCGCAGCATGGCGTCGCGCAGCAGCGCACTGCCGAGCCCGCAATTGTGATGTCGGCGATCAATGGCCAGTCGTCCCAGCAGTAATACGGGCAATTGTTCGGGCATGTTGCGCTGTAGAGTCTTGGGCGCGGTCCCGCGACCAATGCCTCCCGCCGAAAGACAGTAATAGCCGATAACGGTGCGCTCTTCGCAAATGACGAAGCAGCGAGAAGCGTCGGAGGCCTGGTTTCCGATCGCCCGCCGTTTCAGCCAGTCGTCAAGCGACGGCTCGCCGCACTCGAAACTATCCAGCACGTGCTCGCCGGTAAGCAGTTCCGGCGGTGACAATTGGAACGAAGTCATTTTTCCCAAGGCGCTCTCGTCTTGAGCAAGCGGCGCAATTTGTCGGTCGGCGGCAACGGCCGCTCAAGCAAGGCACGGAACTTCCTGAAGGTGTCGGCGTCGACCGAAAAATAAGCCTGGTCGAGAAGTACGTCGACAGCCTCGCGGCACGCTGCTTCCAGCATAAAGTCCGAGCGGCTTCGCCCCAACCGCTCCGCCGCCTGATCGATAAGGTCACGCTGCCTTGCTTTGGCTCGAATATTGATGGAAACTGCTCGGGTTGATTGCAAACTCTCCATGCTTCCTCCTTCTACACAATAATAATACAATACCGTATAGATAAGTGCAACACATGCAACGCCGCAATCGCTAAAACTCCAATCCTCTTAGTCGCGCAATCTCCGCGGCGTCCTTGTCGCCGCGGCCGGAGAGACATACCACGACCGCGTCGTCCGGCTTGCGCGCGGCGGCAATCTCCATCGCCCGGCACAAGGCGTGCGAACTCTCCAGCGCGGGCAGGATGCCTTCCAATCGCGCCAGGGCGTCGAAAGCGTCGAGGATTTCGTCGTCGCGGGCATAGGTGTAGCGCACCCGCCCGGTATCTTTCCAGTAACTATGCTCGGGGCCGGTGCCCGGATAATCGAGTCCGGCGGAAACGCTGTGGACGTCGGCTGTCTGTCCGTCTTCGTCTTGCAGCACGTAGCTGAAGGCCCCGTGGAGCACGCCGGGGCGGCCGAAAGAGAGCGTCGCGGCATGATCGCCGGGCCGCTCGGAGCGCCCGCCCGCTTCGACGCCCACCAGTTCCACGCCGCCGTCTTCGATGAAGGGATAGAACATGCCCGCGGCGTTGCTGCCGCCGCCCACGCAGGCCACGATCACCTCGGGCAGGCGGCCGATCTGTTCCAGGCATTGCGCGCGGGCCTCGCGGCCGATGACCGACTGGAAGTCGCGCACGATCCGTGGGAAGGGATGCGGGCCAATGACCGAACCGACGCAGTAGTGGGTTGAATCGACGCTGCTCATCCAGTCGCGGAAGGCCTCGTTCACCGCGTCGCGGAGCGTTTGCGAGCCGCTGGTCACCGGGCGGACTTCGGCGCCCAGCAGTTTCATGCTGAAGACGTTGGGCCGCTGCCGGCGGATGTCCTCCGCGCCCATGTAGACCACGCATTGCAGACCGAAGTGCGCGCAGGCTGTGGCCGTGGCCACGCCGTGTTGCCCCGCCCCGGTCTCCGCGATCACCCGCGGCTTGCCCATGCGGAGCGCGAGCAGGGCCTGGCCCAACGTATTGTTGATCTTGTGGGCGCCGGTGTGGTTGAGGTCCTCGCGTTTGAGGTAGATTCTGGCCCCGCCGCAACGTTCGCTCAGGCGGCGGGCGAAATACAGCGGCGACGGCCGGCCGACGTAGTTCTTGTAAAGCCCTTCCAACTCGGCCTGGAACGCCGGGTCGGCGGCGGCCTCGTTGTAACGAACCACCAGTTCGTCCAAGGCACGGGTCAGGGTCTCGGGGATATAACGTCCGCCGAACTGGCCGAATCGGCCGGCCATATCGGGAACGCGCATAGAAGCGGGCATGGAGCGTATCTCTCGGTCAGGAATAAAGTTCCATTGTCGAATCCGGCCGCCGCCCGGTCAAGGGGCACGACAACCGGTCACTGCAAACGTTCTATGTCGCCCGGCAGGCGGATGCACATCTCCAGCGCGTCGGGGCCGTCGTCGTGCTCCGCCAGGGGAAAGTCCATGAGCTGATCGACCAGCCGCCGGCAGCCGGGCGACTCGGCGCGAAAACGGAACTCGCGGCGCGTCAGGTACTGTGTCAGACGCCGGATCCGGACCACCTTGTTGACGCCCTGCGTCCTCATCGCGTAGACGCTCCGGCGGGCCTCGAACCGCTCGCCCGAGAGCCGCGCGAACTCATACACCAGGAGTTCCTGGAACTGGTCCGCCTCGATGCCCACCCAATCCGGCCGATAGCGCTCGCAAAAGGCGACGACGATCCGCGCGATTTGATTGAGCGGAATGCGCTCGATGATGGCGTCGACGTAGAGCAGGTTGTCGCGGCCGAGGCCCATGAAGACGATGGCCGAGTAGTCGCCCGGCCGGTCGCTATGCCCCTTGCTGGCATCGACGCACACGACACGCGCGCGGAACTCCTTCGGCCAGCGCTCGCTCGGGCACCAGATCTCCTTGCCGAACAACTCGGGCGGCCAGTCGCAAAGCGTGGCCTCGGCCGGGTCTTGTTGGTACAAGGCGGCAAACGCCCTGGCGTCCTGCCGGCGAATGATTTCCAACTCCTCAAGCGACTTGAACTCGGGCCAAAGCGCGTCGCCGGGCCGGCGCGGATCGACCGCGCACGGCGAGCCGGAGGTATAAGCCTCCGGGTTGGCTGGCATCGCGGGGCGTGACCCGGAGGCTGACGCCTCCGGCTCGCCGCGGATCGCCGGCAGGCAGAGCACTTCCCACTGGTCGGAGGCGCGGTCGGCCATCTTCTGCAGGAGCCGGCCCGCAAGGTCGTCGCGGTGCCAGCGGGTGTGGGTCAGGACGATCCAGGCGTTGTTGGAGAGCCGGGTATAGAGGTCGTTGGCGTACCAGCCCCAGATTTTCTCGCGGATGGCGGCGCTATCGGCCTCTTCGCGTTTTCCGAAGGGGTCGTCGATGACGGCGCCGTCGGCGGGCAGGCCCGCGATCGACTGGCCCACGCCCGCGGAACGCAGCCCGCCGTGGTGGTTGGCGACTTCGAAAAAGCCCAGCGTCCGCCGGGGCAGGAACAATCCTCGCGGCGAGCGCGGCGTGGCAAGTTTCGTGTCGTCGAACAGCTTTTGGTACGGCCGGCTGTCGATGATCCGTTGCACGTCGCGGTTCATGGCCACGGCCAACTCATGGGTGTGGCTGGCCGCGATCAGCCGCAGGTCCGGATTGCGGCCCAGCATGAATGCCGGAAAGCGGCGGCTCACCAGTTCGCTCTTGCCGTGCTGCGGCGGCATGAAGACCATCAGCCTCCGGCAGGTCCCCGCCGTCACGCGGTCCAGCATCTCCGCCAGCCGCTGGTGATGCCAGTTCACCCGGTAGTTCGGCTTGGTGAACCGGGTGAAGGCCAGCAGGTCCGACAGCGCCTGGCTCCTCTTTTCTTCGGCGGGCTTCAACTGCTCGTCGGCAAGCTTCCAACTGATCATGGTCCAGGCCCTCGATTTGTTCTTTGGTGAGTACTTGCAGCATGGTCACAAGGTCCGCGTCCGCGGGATTGATCTTGCCGGCGGGCGCGGGGGCCGGCAGGCGCCGCAGCGAGCGGAGCGCGGTCATCGCGGTGACCAGAAAGCTCCTGTCGCCCGGCCGATGGTCCAGGCGCGTCACGGTCTTGGCGCCGTCTTGGCGGCGTTCGCGGGTGGTGATGCGGCGGGGCGCCTGCGAACGCAGCCAGGCCTCCATCGCCTCGCGAAAGACCCTTCCGCAGCTTGTCCGGGAAACGTTCCCTTCCCGCGCCGCGGCCCGCGCCCAGCGCCGGCCGAGTTCGCGAAGGTTGCGGGCGACGACGCGTTTCTCGCAGTTCATCGCGGCCGCCATCTCCGCGGTCGAATATCCCTCGAAGAAGAGCCGCTCGATGTCGCTGCGGCGGCGATGCAACTCGTCGCTAGTGGCCCGTTTTTTTTCCGGAATCTCGCTCATTGGTATTCTCCTCATAAAAGCGGTTGTCACGAAACCGACACCGCGACAGGCGTGGCCCAGGTCTCGCTCAGGTCCCAGTCGGGGCTCGCTCAGGCATCGCTCAGGTCCCGCTCAGGTATCCGTCTTGTGTGGGGTCGTGTATATTTCCATATGTAAAGACCAGTTAACATAGCGCCTCTATAATACTATATGCGCGCAAGGGGGCGAAAATTTCCACGAATTTTCGCCCGAAAAGGCTGACTCTCGTCGCTGGGGAAATTTGTTTTTGCCGCAACCCCGCATGCGGCAAGCAGTTGTGACGCAAAATGCCGAGCGCCGCCGAACGCTTTAGCAATTTCTTTCCGGGAGGCAAAATGACCCCGAAATGCACGGAAAAAACGGGCCGACTTCCCCGATTTTCACCGCGTTCCGCGCGCATCGGGGCCGGCACGACGGATCGCGTTCTTGCTGCCGGCAGACACGTTGTGCCGTTTTTGTTCCGCGCTCAGGACGTTGTCGCTTAGTCCCGATAGGGACGGCAGATAATAGCTCAGGGCGTAAGCCCTGGGACAACGGCGTCACCACATTGCAAGCCCCGGAGGGGCGACAGAAACTCGCAGATTCTCGTTCCTGTCGCCCCTCCGGGGCTTTGGTTGTCGTTGCGGTAATTACCCCCAGGGCTGGCGCCCTGGGCTATTATCTTTCGTCCCTCCGGAACTAGAACCGTCCACCTCGCGATTGGCTTCTTGGCTCCCCTCGCCCCGGTACTCCGGGGAGAGGGGCCGGGGGTGAGGGGTTGATTTTACGGTGCTCAGCCCCCTCATCCCCAGCCCTTCTCCCCCGGAGTACCGGGGGAGAAGGGAGCTTGTTCCTATTGCCTGTCCGCGCAGTATTCGAGCTATATGCTTATCCGCGGGACCGGAATTATCGGAACAACAGGCCCGGAGCGGACCGGCTGGGGGCAATCCGGGAAGGCGGCGGCAATCGCCCCATTTGCCAAGGGGGCAATTCCGTAATATGAATTCAGTATATGGCAACCTCCGTCCAAGATGCCGATGCGGCATTCTTCAACCTGATGCACCACTACCTGACCGTCCCGCACACAGGCGACGACGGAGCGGAGAGCGGCGAGCCTTGCGAAGATCGACGGGACAAGGCCCGGCGGGCGTTCCGGGTTTGGCAGCAGATTGCGCCGGGCTACTGCTGGGATGTGCCTCCGGCCACGGCCTGGATCGAGGTCCTGTGCGGCGACCTGACCCAGGGAGGCTTTTCTTTCTTCTTGGACGAGAAACCCCGATTTGACAACCTGGTGGCCATGTTCCGGCCCGCCGAACCGATTTACGTCGGAGCACGGATCAATCACTGGCGACCGGTGCTGGTAGACGAATGGGGCCTTGTGCTGGACCCGGTCGCTGGACCAGCCCGCACGGTGCCCGCGGGCCGTCCGACATCCTCGAAGTACCTCGTCGGCTGCCAGTTCCTGCGGCGTTTTTCCTCGTGAAGAATTGACGTCCCCCCCCCGGCCCCTTGCGGTTTTCATCGGTGTATAATAGACGCGATAAGGCGAGCGGCGAGAAACAATTTACCGTTCCAACGTACTCATCTCGCTCCGCGAGATGTCCGGCATCTCGCGGAGCGAGATGAGTACGTTATTGCGTACGGTACGGATCTGCCTGCCACTCGCCTAAAGGAAGGCGTTCGGAATCGGAGAGGCTGTTGCCGCAGATCGTGCCATGTCGCGTTTCGTTTCTTTCTCTGCCTGGGCCATTGTTCTTTGTGGTCTGCTGGAGTCGGCCGCGTCGGCCCAGTCGCCGCGCGAGCAGATTGAACTGAAGGACCAGTCCTGCTACTCGGGGTTGATCGAGTCGGAAGATGCCGACTGGCTGACCCTGATCCGCATTCAAACTCCCCGCGGACGGCAGACGCACCTGGTGATTCAGCCTTTCGCCCAAAGCCAGATTGAAAAGGTCACCCGGCTGGACGCAGAGCAGCGTGCGGCGCTACAGAAGCAGATCGAAGAGTTCCGCAACCGGGCCACGATCGAGGCCGTCCGCATGGAGGCCATTCAACTCAAGCCGTCACAGGGCGAAGGCCGCGCGTACCGCCATTACCAGAGCAAGTGGTTTGCGCTGGACAGCACGGCCAACGAAGCCAGCACCCGCCGGGTGATTGTGCGCGCGGAGCAGATTTTCGCCGCCTACCGCCAGATCGTGCCGCCGCGGACCGAACCTGCCCGGCCGCTCCGCCTGATCGTGCTGGGATCGATGGACGAGTATCAGGCAGTGCTGGCGAAACTCGGGGTGAAGGCGAAGATCGCGAATTCCGCCTGTTTCCTGGAGGACCAGAACACGGTTGTCATCGGCAGCGATCTCACGCGGCTGGCCGCAGTCAGCAGCCAGTTCGTCGCCCAGAACGCCCAGTTGCGGCGGGACCTCTCCGACCTGGAGGGCCGATTGCCCGAGCGGCTCCGCGCCGTCGCCGAAAGCCTGAAAAAAAGCGGCCTGTCCAATGCGGAGGTATCCGTGGAAGTGATGAAGGAACGCCTCAGGTTCAAGAAGCAAATCGACAAGAAGCGCGACGAACTGCGGCAGTCCGATTTGCAGATCGATCGGACCTTCAAACAAAGCGCGGGGCAGATGCTCGTGAGGCTCTATCACGAGGCGTTTCATGCCTATGTGCGCAACTGGGTCTTCCCACGTCCGCAATACGACATTCCCCACTGGCTCGACGAAGGTCTGGCAGTGCTCTTCGAAGGCGGCCTGCTGGAAGGCAACACCTTGCGGGTCGACGCACCCAATTCCGCGGCGTTGGCAAAGCTCAAGGCCGACATGGCCGGCCCCGAACCCTTGGAACTGAAAAAACTGCTGGCCGCCGACGAAGGACGGTTCCTCATCATGTCGGCCACGCGGCCGGCCGCGGTCGATCGCTATTACGTCAATGCCTGGGGCATGGCCTATTATCTGACTTTCGAGAAGCGGCTGCTGAATAGTCCGGTGCTGGAACAGTACCTGCGGCGGGCCAACGCCCAACTTGCTCCGGCCGCCCGGTTCCAGCAGTTGATCGGCATGCCGCGCGCCGAGTTCGAGCAACAGTGGCGCGAGTATATCCGCGGCTTGTAGCGCGGGTCTACTTTCCTTGCCAGGCCACCTTGCCGACGAAGAAGGGGCCCATGTGCTCGATGTGCTGCGAAGTTTGCTTCGTGCGCCGCATGCGCTGCACGATGGCCGAGAGGGGATAAAGTTCCGCCCCCAGCAGACCGATCACGAAATCGTTGTCGTTCTTGTCCAGGCCGAAGCAGGCGAGGCGGATGTCGTGTGCCAGGCCCGCCTTGCCGAAGGCGCGGCCGATGCCGCCGTGCTCCATGAGGATCGTGCGCTGCTCCTCCGCCGGCAGGCGTTCGAAGGAGCCTGATCGACGGAGCGGATAGAAGACGACCCAGCGGAGGTCCCGGTCGAAGACCCGGCTGCGCGGACGCGTTATGAGCGCCTCTTCCAGGTCGCTTTCGTAGCCTTGCGCGTAGCTGCGGCCCAGCATCGTGTATTCCGGCTTGGGAACGAGCGCGGAAAATGGCGGCTGATTGAGAAATCGGCGGACCGTGGTCACGAAATAGTCGGGGGCTTCGCTCACGCTCATCAGACCGACGCCCCGCGGGTCGTTGACGTCTTCGTAGAGAGCGCCGCTGAAGTCGGCGGCTTGCAACGCCTCGACCAGAGTCGAGCTATGGGGGCAGTTGCCGAAGGCCAGGAACTGCATGAACAGGCGGCGGTCCGAGCTGATGATTGCGCCGTCGGCGCCGCGGCCCCGTTCGCGGATATCGATCGGTTCTGGCGTTTCCGTGTTCATTTTGGTCCTTAGTAACCGTTCATGGTAGGAAAGTGGCAAGCACGCTCGGGGTGGGCTGCGCAAACGAACGTAGGACACCAGCCATAAGTGTGTCCTGATTTTGTTCTGTGATTCGTCGTGTTGCGCTGGTTCGCCGTGCTTGCCACAGTCCCGGCGGGACGAAAGCCAATAGCCAGGGGCGTCAGCCCCTGGGACACAAGAACCATCGCGATTTCTAGCCCCGGAGGGGCGAAAGAGACTTCTTTCGCCCCTCCGGGGCTTTCCGGACGGTCGCGAAACTGGACCAGGGGCTTGCGCCCCTGGCTATTCCCTTTCGCCCCTCCGGGGCTGGCTTCGACCTGTAAGCCGGAACAAGACAGGCCCCAATTACGCATCGCAATTCCTGCGAATATCGGGCTTCGTTTTAGCAGCCCACACGGAGCGTGCCTGCTGCTTTGAGCATATAAAGCAAATCTTACCGATTTATTCCGGCAAGTCCAGCGGCGGATCGCTGCCGCAAGGCTTCGTAAAACAGCACCGCGGCGCTGGTCGAAACGTTTAGGCTGTCGGCCGTGCCGAGCATCGGCAAGCGAATGGCACGTACGTCGTCGCCGCACCAGAGCGGGCTGAGCCCTGTCGCCTCGCTGCCGAAAACCAGGGCCGCAGGCGTGCGATAGTCGATTTCCGTGTAGAGGGCCGCCCCCTCCACCCGTGCCGCCAGGATTTGCAGACGGTGAGCGCGGAGCCAGGCCAGCACCTCGCCCGCCGTGGCCACGGCGACCGGCAACGAGAAAATCGTTCCCAGACTGGCGCGAATCGCGTTGGGATTGAAGAGATCGGTCCGCGGATCGGCCAGCACCAGGGCCGAAACGCCCGCCGCGTCGGCGCTGCGCAGCACGGCGCCGATATTGCCGGGCTTCTCCACGCCTTCGAGCACGGCCACCAGCGGGTTTTCCGGCAGGACGATGCCCTCCAGCCGATGCTCCGGGACCGCCGCCACGGCCACCACGCCCTCGCTGCGCTGGCCGAAAGCGAGGCGCGCGAAGACCCGCTCGCTTACTTCGAACACTTCGGCGCCGGCGACGGGCAGGGCCTCCAGCAA
>Ga0302320_10020771_pt1 | contig 13070 bp, 10 predicted proteins | sample Bog_T0_3_FD_202130 | JGI IMG/M metagenome (GOLD analysis project Ga0302320, IMG submission 202130) | Peat permafrost microbial communities from Stordalen Mire near Abisko, Sweden - Bog_T0_3 | ecosystem: Environmental > Terrestrial > Soil > Wetlands > Peat | place: Sweden: Abisko, Stordalen Mire...
AACTCCGCCTTGAGTACGGTATATGTCTAAATTTGAAACACGGAAGCATATAGAATCTGCCCCGAGTTTGTTCAACGCCAGGGCAGTTATAGTTTTCTTCTTTCGCATATCCATATGCTCTGCAATACAAAAGGCCCACCAGAACGGTGGGCCTTTTGGCTTACGGAAGGCGATGAGGAGTTACGCTTTACCGAGGACCCGCGCGATGGTTGCGCCGATTTCTGCAGGGGAGACGACGACGTGGATGCCGGCAGCGGTCATGGCTTTCATCTTGTCGGCGGCGGTGCCCTGGCCTCCACTGATGATGGCGCCGGCGTGGCCCATGCGGCGGCCGGGGGGCGCGGTCTGCCCAGCGATGAAGCCGACCACCGGTTTCTTGACGTATTGCCTGACGAACTCCGCTGCTGCCTCTTCGGCGGAGCCGCCGATTTCGCCGATCATGACGATAGCTTCGGTCTCGGGGTCGTCGTTAAGCAGGCGCAGGGCGTCAATATGCGTGGTGCCGATGATGGGGTCGCCGCCAATCCCAATGGCCGTGGACTGGCCGATGCCGCGCTGGGTCAACTGATGGACGGCCTCATAGGTGAGCGTGCCGGAGCGCGAGACGATGCCTACGGAGCCCTCTTTGTGAATGTTGCCGGGCATGATGCCGATCTTGGCCTTGCCGGGCGAGATGACGCCGGGGCAGTTGGGGCCGATGAGGCGCGAGGCCGAGTTCTTGAGCTTGGCCCACACCTTGATCATGTCGAGCGTGGGAATGCCCTCGGTGATGCAGACGATCAGCGGAATGCCCGCGTCCTCAGCTTCGAGAATGGCATCGGCGGCAAACGGCGGCGGAACAAAGATCATGGTCGCGTTGGCGCCGGTGGCGGCCACTGCGTCCGATACAGTATTGAAGACCGGCCAGCCTTCGTGCGTGGTCCCGCCTTTGCCGGGAGTTACACCACCGACTACCTGCGTGCCGTATTCCGCGCAGCCCTTGGCGTGAAAAGTTCCTTCTTTGCCGGTGATTCCCTGAACGATGAGTCGAGTGTCTTTATTAACCAGTACTGCCATTGAAAATAGCTCCTAGTTTTTAGATTCTAGCCCTTAGCTCACAAAGGCTGAGTGATTGCCGCAAGCATCCCTGATGTCTCGATGCACTTATTTTCCGCCTTCATCAGCGTTCCTTCGTCACCTAACTTTTGCTTCTTGGCAATCGAAAGTTGAGCTACTAGTTCATGAGTTGAACCTTGGGCCGTTCCCATGAGTTGCAGGAATTGGCCGTCAGTCATTCTGGATCTGAATTCTGCGCCCTCTCCAATGTTTCTAACAGCAGAGTCACCGGCACGGCGCAACTGCGAAATCAGATCGGCGTGGCCTTCTTGGGGCAGTGTTTCAACATAGGCATGGATCCAGATATTCATTTCATAGGCGCACTGCATCAGTATCGGAGCCGGAGATATCGAGGACATGGAACGCCTCCTGTGCAGTTGAAGGACAAGCAGCCAGCGGAAGCTAAGCTGCAGCAGCCGCTACAACTAACTCAGCCGCTTCTTTCATCGTTGCTCCGACTTCAAAGTTCAGGCCGGACTCTTTCAAGATTTTGCGGCCTTCTTCGACATTGGTGCCTTCGAGTCGCAGCACAATCGGCACCTTCACATTCAACTTGCGTGCCGCGGCGACGACGCCGGTGGCTAGGCGATCAACGCGGAGGATGCCGCCAAAGATGTTGATGAAGATGGCCTTGACATTCGAGTCGGAGAGCAGGATCTCAAAAGCGTGCTCGATCTGCTCCTGGGTTGCGCCGCCGCCCACGTCGAGAAAGTTGGCGGGGCTGCCGCCAGCGTACTGGATGATGTCCATGGTGGCCATGGCCAGGCCCGCGCCGTTAACCATGCAGGCGATGGAGCCGTCGAGTTTGATGTAGTTGAGGGCGTACTTGCTGGCCTCTACTTCGAGCGGGTCTTCTTCGGCCGTGTCGCGCAGGGCCTTGATCTCGGCGTGACGAAAGAGGGCGTTGTCGTCGAAGGTGATTTTGGCGTCGAGGGCGAAGAGCTTGTCATCTTTGGTGGTGATGAAGGGATTGATCTCGATGAGCGAGGCGTCCGTGTCGATGAAGGCCTTGTAGAGGCTTTGCAGAAAGGCGACGGCGTGGCTGATCTGGGTGGGCTTGAGGCCGAGGGCAAAGGCCAGCTTACGTGCCTGCCACGCGCCAAAGCCGACGGCCGGATCGATGGTCTCTTTGAAGATGGCCTCGGGCGTCTTGGCGGCCACTTCTTCAATTTCCATGCCGCCTGCCTGTGAGGCCATGAAGACTAGCTTGCCGGTGGCCCGGTCGAGCACGATGCCGAGGTACAGCTCGCGGTCGATGTCCGCAGTTTCTTCAATGAGCAGGCGCTGTACCTTTTGGCCGGCGGGGCCGGTCTGGTGGGTCACCAGCGTCATGCCGAGAATGTTCTTGGCGTGGAGTTCTGCATCCTCGCGGGAGCGGGCCACTTTCACGCCGCCGCCCTTGCCCCGGCCTCCTGCGTGAATCTGTGCCTTGACCACGACGCCCGAAGCGCCCTCGGCAAAGAGCTTGCGGGCCACTGTATTGGCCTCTTCAAGGGTGTTGGCCACTTCGCCCCTGGGCACGGCAACGCCGTATTTTGCCAGGATTTCTTTCGCTTGGTACTCGTGTATCTTCAATGTTTTCTGGGACCTTCCAAGTCGGCTGCGGTTGGGGATTCGGGAGCGGTCCAGATCGCGACGGACCAGCCAGACCGTGCCAGCGGTAACCAAATAGTATCGTGCGCGGCAAAGGAGGAGCAAACAGGCGCGTGGACCACAGATGATCGGAAACGATCCTGATCGATTCCTGTGCGGATTTTCGTGAGAAATGTTGATTTCAGAAACGCTAAAATAATCCGCAAAATTTTGGGTCCAGAAGAAATAGATATGGAAGAACGGGCATGTACTTTTTGGCGTATCCAGCCTCTTCGACCCTGCTGAGGGCAGGCACCTGGGCAGTGAGGCGAAGTGCGCCTGGCAGATTGAGTGCCGCCGATGATATCGCAATGTGGGAGCTCTGGGAGCCGGGATGGTGCGGCCATTAGTTGGCGCCGGATATGACTCCGCTGAAGACGCGCTTGGACCTTGGCGCGAAATCTGTAAAGATAGAAGTGCTATGACAGTCTCGACACCTACAAAAGTCTTCGCCGACCGAATTGGCCGGATTGAGGTTTCCGCAACCATGGCTGTGGCTGCGGAAGCCGCCAAGCTGCGTGCTAAGGGCGTGAACCTGGTGGATTTTGGCGCCGGCGAGCCCCATTTCAACACGCCGCCCCACATCAAGGAGGCAGCCATTGCCTCCATCGCAGCGAATTTCACCCGCTACACGGTGGTCCCGGGGATTCCCGATGTGCGTCAGGCCATCGTCAATCGCCACGCCACCGACTTCGGGTCGGACTACGCGCTGGACGAGGCCATCTTCACCACCGGAGGCAAACTGGCGCTGTTCAACACGATTCAGGTTCTGGTGGAACATGGCGACGAAGTCATCCTGCCCGTTCCCTACTGGGTCAGCTTCAAAGACATCATCCAGTATGCCGGCGGCAAGGTGGTCTATCTGCAAACAAGCGAGGCCGAGAGCTTCCGCATTACGGCCGACGCCATCGAAAAAGCCATCACGCCAAAGACTAAGGCCATCATTCTCAACTCGCCGTCGAATCCGGCTGGCTCCGTGGTCTCCAAGGAGGACCTTGAGCGGATCGTCCACCTCGCGCACGACCGAGGCATCTACCTGCTGCTCGACGAGTGCTACGTCTACCTCAACTACGCCGGCAAGCCGGTCTCGGGCGGCTCGTATACCTGGGCCAAAGAGCACATTGTGGTACTCGGCTCGCTCTCCAAGACCTACGCTATGACCGGCTGGCGGGCGGGGTTTGCGCTGGCCTCCAAGTCCGTGGTGGCCAACCTCAGCAAGCTCCAGTCGCAGTCCACGTCAAACGCCACCAGCTTCGTGCAGAAGGCAGCCATTGCCGCCCTGGAAGGTTCGCAGGAGTGCGTGAGCATTTTCCGGGGTGAGTTCATCGAACTGCGCGACCACATGCTGACCAGGCTCAAGGAGATTCCCGGCATTACCTGCACCAAGCCGGAGGGCGCATTCTACGTTTATCCCAACATTTCGGCCTATTTGGGCAAGGGCGGCATCAAAACCGCCACCGAGCTGGCCACGCGCCTGCTGCATGAGGCAAATGTGGTGACGGTGCCCGGTGAGGCCTTCGGGACATCCGAGCACCTGCGCATCTCCTATCCTGTGACCACCCAAAACATCGATGAGGGTACGCGGCGGATGAAGGAGTTCCTGACCAAGCTGGCATAGAGCCGCCTTCCGACTTACCCGTTCCGGCCGGCTGCTGGCCACAGCGAGTGAATTTTCACAGGGTCAACGCAGCCGGTTGGTTCGAACTTAGGCAAAAATGAATCAATCGTCCCTGTGCAAACATGGTGTTTGTCCGGTAGGATGTGTCTTCAATGTCCAAGTCAATCGATTTTCGCCCTGTGATACTTGCCGGCGGCAGCGGTACCCGCTTCTGGCCACGCTCTCGCCGCGCCCGCGCCAAACAGGTTCTGGCGCTGGATGGCGAGCGCTCCATGATTCAGCAGACCGTGGAGCGGCTCAAGCCGCTGGCCACTCTGGCGCACACCTGGGTCATTACCAACGAATATCTGGCGCACGAGATCGCCGACCAGCTAAAGGGCGTACCCGCGGGGCAAATCATCCAGGAGCCGGTGGCGCGCAACACCGCTCCCGCTTGCGGGCTGGCCGCTTTCCTCATCGAGCGGCAAAACCCCGATGCGGTGCTGGGCATCTTTCCTTCGGACCACGTCATCTCCGACGAGCCGCGCTTCCTCCGCGCCCTGCAAAAGGGCATTGCCGTGGCCGCCGCCGGCGACAACATGGTGGTGCTGGGCATTGAGCCCATCCGCGCCGAAACCGGCTACGGCTACATCGAAACCGGCGACCTTACCCGAGACGACGCAGCCCTGCATGTGCGCCGCTTCATTGAGAAGCCTAATCAGAACCGTGCCGAAGAGTTTGTGGCCGCGGGCAACTACTTCTGGAATTCGGGCATTTTTCTATGGTCGGCGCGCACCCTCGCCAACGCCGTCCGCGAGCACTTGCCGGAGACCGCTCCGCTGCTTGAGAGCATTGCCGCCGCCTACGGCACACCCGAGTTTGAAGAGGTCTTTCACGCTCTCTATCCCAAGTGTGAAAACATTTCCGTGGACTACGCGGTCCTTGAGCCGCGCTCAGCCAAGGGCGAACACCTCTCTCACCTCTACTGCCTGCCTGCCGAGTTCAGTTGGAACGACCTCGGTTCCTGGGCCTCGCTCTACGAGTACCAGCTTGACACCCGCCTGCGCGGCGACGGCGACGGCAATGTATCCGAAACCGAAGGCCACCTGGCCATCGACGCGGCCAACAACTACATCTTCAGCCCCAAGAAGTTTGTGGCGCTCGTCGGTGTCGAGAATCTGGTCATCGTCGATACCGAGGATGCCTTGCTCATCGCCAACCGCGACCACTCCCAGGATGTAGGAAAAATCGTGAAGGAACTGGGCCTCTGCGGCCGCACCGACCTGGTCTAAGACTTCAACTATAGATTGCCGATTCGGAGGGCGCAGGGGCGGGGTACCCACCCTGGGTGTCGAGGACCCTGAATGCAAGCCGGGTTCGGACTGCACGGAGGGAGCAGGGCCATTTATGCCCCTGAACGCCGCCTGGCAATCAAGACGGCTTCAGCCGCGGCGGGTAGTAGGCCGGGACTTCAGTCCCGGTATCAGGCATGTAAAATCAACGGTGGCTTTAGCCACTGAGGTATGTTTTCGCACATTTTGCCTGAAAACAGGCTTTTTTTCAGCAACCTGTTCGGCCCTGCCGCAAACCGCACAAAACAGTCTGGGCTGGTAGGGTGGGTTTTAACCCACCCATCGATCCCCTGAGGGACCCCTCTTCCAAAACGGCACTCCATTCTCCCGGAGGGAGAAAGGAAAATAGCCCACGGACAAGCGCAGCGCAGTCCTGGGTCAGCGTTCAATAAAAGACCCTCAGTCCCGTAGGGACGGCGTGAAATCTCCACACGGAGCACGTTTCGACACAACCAACAAATTGCACCCTCCACCGAATGCAGGCCGGCTTTGAACCAGACGGAGGGAGCAGGGGCATTCATGCCCCTGAATGCCGCCTAGCAATCAAACCGGCTTCAGCCACGGGCTTCTTCGTTGAACCTCGGTTCACGCAAAGGACTCTGAACGCCAATCAACATCCAGCCATTCAATCAAAGTTGCTTTTAAGGCGCCGGAAAACTCTGCTCGGAAAGTGATTTGTAAAAGGGCACGACTTCACAGGCTGCGGAAAAACTCTATTAGGGAAGCGCTTTGTGTCAGGGCACGACTTCAGTCGTGCCGCAAACAGCACAAAATAAGGGCGGGCTTTAGCCCCTGCGGGAACTCTCTTCCAGAACTTCACTCCATTCTCCCGGAGGACTGGCCGTGGTCGAGCTTCCGGCATGACGCAACAGAAGTCGAAGGAACTGTACATATCGAGTCCTTCTGGACGGGTTGGCGGCGGGAACACGACGGCACCCTCCCAGGCTCTAAAATCCAGACCCGAGGCACCCAGATTTGAGGTATGGAATCTGCGTCACTCGGTGCCTTGTTGACTTGCAGGGACTAGCTGCTCCTACGCACGCTGGTCCGACTTACAATCGGGTTCGCAAACCCACCACCGGTACGATTCACTCAATTTCGGTAACTACGCGTACGCTGAGAGAAATCGCAAGTGGAGTGTAGATATCTTGAGCAGACAATGCCCGGAGCGAGATGCACAGCGCGTATCTTACATCCATGTTGTAGCGTTCGAGTTGGGGCTTTTCCTTCCACCAACCGCCAATGGGATATACCGCCAAGGCGTTCCTGCGAAGAAGTTCAGCAGCCGAACCGACCCATATGTCGGAGTGCAAGGAGCCGACATCGCGAATGCGGCCCAGAAACCAGTTGTCATCTCCTGCATCGGGCAGAGCAATGCGATCTTCTTCTTCAAGAACTATCGCTCTATTGATCCTTGCACGGAATTTTTCGACCGTTTCATGGCTGCGTTTGAGGGCAAATCGCAAGCTATGTGATGGATATCTGTACCTACCTTGCCAACCACGCTCGCCAGGGTTCGGTTCAACAAAATACGAGAGTGTAACTCGCAGTTGCACTTCAGTCGTACCGATTCTCTCCAGTTCTTCTTGCGGCCACGGAAGATCGTGTAGATTCATGTCTTTAGTCTTTACCTTGCTTCCGTCAAGTTGAAAAGGCCGGAGATGCTCTTCAGCGACGACAGTCGCGTCGTTGAGGGAACTCATGGCTGCACGATCAAGGTTGGGAACACCATAGCCGAACCTACGAAGCAATGCTCCGCGCTGTGCTTGTGTGCGCGCTCGATTCATTTCTACTTGCATAGGCGCGGTCCATTGAGCTGAATGAACAACGAGGGCTCTTACCGTTTCAGGCCACGCTGTGGGCCGTTGCGCCATTACTCTTGCGGATAAATAAGCGCCAAGACTTGCGGCTGCGCTGGTATCTCCAAATGCTTCGAATTGGCGGATTGCAGGTCTGTAATGGGTGGTCAATACTGCGAGATCGTCTGGGCAATCCACCTGTGGTCCAGAATCTGCCCAATTACCTCCTTCAAGCACGATCTCAGGCTTAATCGGCCACTTGCGGTCCCAAGCAACGGAGGTCCGACTACATGGCGCGACACCTCCAGTCGGCGCGATTGCCCTCCATCCTCGATAAGTCGGATCTACCAGTGTCTCCTTCTCGGTAAACGCTCCAACAGTAAGCGCATTCCAGGCCTGGGATGGGTTTTCGATCGGCTCCGTGTCATTACGGTCGAGGTATCCTCGACGATTGATGTTATCGCGAATGTTTCCTGCGGCAAGGACTATCAATCTTCGGACAGTTTCGTCTCCGTATGCAATTTGATCGATCGCGGCGGACCAAGAGGAGGGGCGGCCTCGATTAGTCCCGTTTGGACTGGTGACTGCCATGCAGTGAACTCGGCGACGATAAGGCTGGGCCACTTCGGGACGAGTCGCGGATTCCCTTGTAATGGCACCGTAGAGCCTGGGTTCCTGTGGTGTGCCGTCATGCGGCAGCATCTTGACTGTTTCGAGCCTGTGAAACAGTCGGACCGGTCCCGCGCCCAGTAACAGAGGGAAAAGATCTCCATATAGGCCAAGCCCAGCTATTGCTGTTCCGTGTCCGCGCCAAGCTGCGCTATCGCCATCGGGCCAATTTGGATCGTACTTATAAACGTCGCTTATCTCTAATCCTGGAAGAATGAGAGGGTGTGCCCTCGTGATTCCGCTGTCGAGGATGCAAACTGCAACTGCATCCGCATCTGGAGAGATGACGCGACCGGCAAGGTCATTGGCCCATTCCCTTTGTTCATCATTCCGGAAGTTCAAAAACGTTGATGGGGCATCTTTGGCTATGCGGACTTCCGCAATAGCTCCATCAGACTCGACGACGCACCGCCCAATCGATGCCTGCGGACCAAACGCGAGCACTACGTCGCGCTCAGCAAAGCGTAATCTCTCGCTGGAGACTCTGACTCCCAATTCCGTAGCTATAGTCGAGAATGCGTCGATCTGCCCTAAACGAAGCCATACCTCCCACCAAATTCTTGAATCATGCGGGGGCAATGAGACCATGTCATCTGTGAAGACGGACGAAAAAGCTCCGTAAGAGATTGCATCGATGCGATTGATCAAAGGTTCATTCTTCGGGTGTCCACTAATTGTATGTTCATCTCGATAGCGTTCGATTTTACGCAGGAAATACTGCTGAGCTTTCATCGGAACGTAGACAGATGCCCTCAGACCGTCATCGCCGTGGTCCGAGACACTGAGAAGTTCAATTTTCTGCTTACGGTCTTCAAGCTTCTCGACAAATTTCTCCTGCCCGAGGGGAAGACGAAATTCCAACACGAAGCCGCCTGCCCCTTGATCCCCTGGAGTGCGGTCCGCACGGATTCCCGCTCTAGTTTGCGTTAAAGCAGCGTTGAGCGACTGGAGAAGGAACTCGGCATGTGCTTCACGGTCGCGGGGCGGTGGAGGAGGTGTCCTCGGCCTTGCCTTCGATACGTACGCCTCTGATTGCCCCGTATCACGTACGTAAATGTGGGCAAGATTTCGAGGCAGTTCTGGCATGAGTCGACGATCTCTATTTCTGGGAGAACGAAATCCTCTCGTCTAACGCCGCAATTAGTGTGCGGGTTGTTACGTGCAGGCGATCATGAAGAAGTGCATACTTCAGCGCATCCGTTGCGGCTCGGCTGACGTCAGCTTGGCTTAGCCCGCGAGACCTCTCAATCACCGCATTCCAGTCGATGTCGTTGGCAGCGGAAGTGGCCAGACGTGCACCAAGAATTCCCTTTAGAACGTCGTCTTTTGGAAGATCATATTCCAAGACGTCATCGAAGCGGCGAAACAAGGCTCTATCGAGAAGTTCCGGGTGATTTGTCGCCGCAATTATCAGGCCACGAGAATCATCTTTCTCCAGAAGCTGCAAAAAGGTATTGAGTACCCTCCTGATCTCACCAACATCGTTTGGCTGATTCCTCTTTGCTCCAAGTGCATCGAACTCATCGAAAAAGTAGACACTATCTGTAGAAGCAATGGCATCAAATATCAATTTGAGCTTCGACGCTGTTTCGCCCATAAACTTAGTGATGACGCCTTCGAGCAGAATGGTGGATAGAGGAAGATGGAGCTCACCAGCTAGCGCCGCCGCTGTCATCGTCTTGCCTGACCCAGGCGGGCCCACCAGTAGAATCTTGCGCCGAGGCCTCAATGCGTTCTCCCGGAGCCTAGTCTGCTGACGTTGCTCCAGAAGGATGCGCTGTAGACGAGAAGCGAGCATCTCAGGTAAAACCATGTCCGAGAGACGAGTTTCCGGTTTTGAAGTAAGGAGAAGGCCGGTCAACTCGGTTCTGTTTGGAACCACAAGGACTGGTTTCCCAGACCCGGATGCTGGCTGCTTTCTCGCTTCATCTATCAGATTCTTCAGTATTTCTGCCACTTGGCCGTGCCCTTGCCGCGCTTCTTGCGCTGCCATTTCCATCGCGATCGAGAGAAATTCCTGATCGTCACGACGAACATGACTTTTGAGGAGGGCGATCATCTGGCGGGAATTGGCCATAAGGAAGGATGACACCCCAAAGTCGCTATGGCAAGGCTATTGAAGAGATACGAATCGAGGAGCTTAATAGGCGTTCTTCGCTATCGAGTCCGCCCAGCGGCAGCACCTGGGATCATCTTTATAGAAGAGTTTAGACTCGATGAGCGGTGCAAAGTTGGAATGCAACGCAGGGTCTGGATCAGTCCCGAAAAACGCCCATCCGGCCCGCAACCGATCCAATCTCAGAATCGTCAGCCACGCGGAAATTGAACTCTGCTGCTCCTTGCACAAAATAACCCTCCGCCGGCGCACAATCGAAGGATGCAGGATCGGAGATCTCCCCGGTTCGTTATGTCAGATATGTCCCCGGTCCGTACCGGTACCCCACCCCCCCTAACCCCCCGGGGGTATAAATTCCTTCCAGAGTTTCTCGTAAAGATAGGCGCATGAATAGTTTAAGAATTCCCTATATTAACTGATCAGTAATCTTTACCTTCAGATTTTAGCCCCTTAAAGCTGCAAATGCCGACCTTTTTGAACGAAAATGCTCGCTTCAGCAAGCCCTCATGAAGAGGATTTCAGTTTCAGAAGCGTTGGTGGATTGCCGTGATCCGCAAAGGGCCGCAGCGTCAGCCACACGCCCGCTTTCCCCTGCCCGACCGCACCGCCTACAATGAGAGGAGAACTTCAAACCCGAGGAAAACCATGCCGCTCTCCGGAGAAGCTATTCGCCTGATGAACTACATTGACGACGTTGCCGTGACCCTGCGCAGGGTGCTGGCAACTGTCCCCACGCTCTCTGCCGAGGAGCGCGCCCGCGTGGCCGAGCACCTGCTCAACGCCAAGCCCAGCGCCGAGGATGTAGTCGAAGCCCTCTCGGTCAAGTAAGCCGCGCCTTTGTCCACTGTCGCAATCATCGGAGCCGGCCCGCTGGGCCGCTGGCTGGCCCTGAGCGCGGCCCGCGCCGGCTACAGCGTGCTGCTGGAAGACGTGATGCCCACCAACCTGCATCACGCCCAGGAAGCCCTGCGCGCCGTCCTCGGTCCCGAGGCCCTGCCCAACGTCCGCTTCGTCTCCACCATTGAAGACGCCGTGCGCGACGCCGACCTGGCCATCGACTGCGTGCCCGATGAGCTGGAGTCCAAGCTGGAAATCCTGTGGCTGCTGGACCGCATGGCCCCGCCCCGCACCGTGCTGGCCACGCCCACCACGCGCCTCTCCATTGCCGACCTGGCCAACTGCACCTACCGCCCGGAGAAGTGCATCGCCATCGCCCAGGAAGCCTCAAGTTTGACGGCCGGGGCTGGAGCGGAGATTCTGCTGCGCACGACGAGCAGGACCAGCGCCGAGACGGTCGCTCTGGTTGAGGATTTCTGGCGGCGGCTGGGGTTTACTCCCACACTATCCATGGACCCGGCTGAGAGCTGATCACGGTCAGGGGACTGCGGAGTTGCAAAGAGGTTGTGTTCAGTTTCGCTCTAAACGATCCAACCCCCGCCCACCACCTCGTCGCCGTCATAAAACACCGCCGACTGGCCGGGAGTAACCGCGCGCTGGGGCTCGTCGAAGGTAGCCACCGCCTCGCCCGCTCCGGCCGGTTCAAGCGTGGCCCAGGCGGGCTCATGCCGATGGCGAATCTTGGCCCGCACCCGCATCGGCGCGATCAGCTCCGGAATCGAGATCCAGTTGAGCCGCCGCGCGCGCAGCGTGCGTGTGGCTAGTTCGGCGTCGGCGCCCACGGTCACGCGATGGCTGGCCGGATCGATATTCAGCACGTAGAGCGGCGAGGGCGAGCTCACGCCCAACCCCTTCCGCTGCCCCACCGTGAAATTCGAGATGCCCTCGTGCCGCCCAAGAACCGCGCCGCTTGATGCGACCAGCTCGCCCGCGGTTTCCGGAATGCTCTCGCCCTGCTCTTCGAGATACGCGGTCAGGAACTGCTTGTAGTCCCCTCCCGGAATGAAGCAGATCTCCTGCGAATCCGGCTTCTCCGCCAGCGCCAGCCCGTGCTGCCGTGCCACCTCGCGCACCTCGGGCTTGGTCAGCCGGCCCAAGGGAAAGAGCGTGTGCGCCAGTTGCTCCTGCGTCAGCCCGAAAAGAAAGTACGTCTGATCCTTGGCCAGGTCCGCCGGACGCTCCAAAATCCAGCGCCCGCGAGCCGGATCGAATTCATTCACTGCATAATGCCCCGTTGCAATGCGCCCTGCCCCAATCGACCGGGCGGTCCGAAGCAGCGCATCGAACTTGAGATGGTCATTGCAGAGCGAGCAGGGAATCGGCGTCCGCCCGGCCAGATACTCGTCCACAAACGGCCGCACCACGTCCCGTTCAAAGCGCTCCTGCTGGTTCACGATGTAGTAAGGAATGCCCAGGTGCTCGGCCACGCGCCGCGCGTCGTAAACATCATCCAGCGAGCAGCAGCGCCCCGCCTTCGGCGCGTCCGGAATGCCGTGCTTGCCCGCCAGCCGCGTCTGGTCCCAAAGCTGGAGCGTCAGCCCCACTACGGCAGGCCCCGAAGCGCCATCGCCGTCGCTCCCATGAGCGAGCATCGCCGCCACTGTCGAGGAATCCACCCCTCCGGACATAGCTACGGCGATGGTGGTTGGTTCAGTCACAATGTTCTTTCGCTCTTTTCATTCTTTGTTACTTGCTTTTTCTCCGCCACGACTTGATTTCTTTTGCCAGTTCCGGGTCGTCTGCTAACTCGGCAATGGCCTGGCTCGCTTGAGGTAACCTGGAACGCCTTATGCCTCTGAGCAACATGATCCTGCTTGTACCCAAGCTCCTATCCTTGGCGAGACCGATAAGCTCCTCCATAACCGAATTATCTGCGGCACCCGAGAGGGCTGCACCCAAGCTATCCTTTACCT
>Ga0302320_10020773_pt1 | contig 13068 bp, 8 predicted proteins | sample Bog_T0_3_FD_202130 | JGI IMG/M metagenome (GOLD analysis project Ga0302320, IMG submission 202130) | Peat permafrost microbial communities from Stordalen Mire near Abisko, Sweden - Bog_T0_3 | ecosystem: Environmental > Terrestrial > Soil > Wetlands > Peat | place: Sweden: Abisko, Stordalen Mire...
TTGCCAAGATCGACTATCACAAGCTGATCGATTTCGTTCCCTGGGCGTATGGAGTGTGCCTGGTGGCCCTGGTGGCCGTGCTTGCGGTGGGCCAGAAGGTGCTGGGCGCGCGGCGCTGGATCAAGCTCGGACCGATGCACTTTCAGCCTTCAGAGTGGGTGAAGCTGATTCTGATTTTGGCGGTGGCCCGGTATTTTGCCAACCTGGGCGGCCGAAGCCTTACCTGGAAGGATATCTTCAAGGCGTTTGCGCTGGTGGGCGTGCCGATGCTGCTGGTGATCAAGCAGCCGGACCTTGGCACCACGCTGACGTACATGCCGATCCTGGTCGCGGGCCTGTTTCTGGGGGGAATCAACGTGCGCCAGTCGCTGATTCTGGGCACCTGCGGCTTGGCCCTGGTGGCCGGGGTATGGAGCAGCGGCAAGCTGCTGAAGCCGTACCAGAAAGCCCGCCTTACCAGCTTTATCAACCCGGACAACGACCCCAAGGGCACCGGCTACCAGCTTTTGCAGTCGAAGATCGCGGTGGGCTCCGGGGGAGTTTGGGGCAAAGGGGCGGCGAAGGGAACGCAGACCCAGGGAGACTTTCTGCCGATTCCTCATGCTGACTTCATTTTTGCGGCATTTGGCGAGGAACATGGCTTCGTGGGCGCGTTTTTTGTGCTGCTGCTATACTTCTTCGTATTGATGCGTTTGATTCAAAACGCACAAACAGCCGCCGACCTGTCAGGATCCCTGATTATCATGGGGGTAGTGGCTGTGTTGACCTTTCAGATTGCGGTCAACGTGGGCATGGTGATCGGCTTCATGCCAGTCACCGGAATTCCTTTACCGTTAATGAGTTACGGCGGATCTTCGGTGTTGTTCACGTTCCTTGCGCTGGGTGCGGTCATGAATGTCCGCATGCGCCGGTTCGTGAACTGAGGGTGCGAGGCAAACCGTGGTCCCCGGCGACGGGAGTTTGTCGCAGGGGTGACAAGCCGCCTCGGACCGGGTATCAAAAAAGTTCGCCTCGAGCGTTTGCCCGGAATTGTCCGGGCCGCGAGAGACCAAAGTTTATTTTTTAGCCGGCCAGGTCCGGATGGATCTCGAGCCCGGCAGGACAAGGGTTCATGAACACGCAGAGAAGGGAAAAACCTTCCGCCCCAGCATCGGAGATCGATGGCAGGGGAGCCCGGAACCGTTGGCAGCGTTCAAGTAGCACGAGAAGCGCGAAAGAATCGGGACCAGTATTCCCCGCCCCGATCGCGCTGCACCGTCGTGCACTCGCCACGGGTGGAACGGCCCCGCCGGTTTTGCCGGCTGGATTGGCCACAAACTCTCTGCAATCGGAACAAAATCACCTAAATTTCGTTACGCCCGCTTGGTTGGTCCCGCAAGACAGCCGCCGTAGTCTGCCGCCCCCAGGGGCCGGCATTCACGCAGCAACGGGCACACTAACGACTCGCAGGTCATCCTCTCCGTTCATTCCCTCCCCTTCCGGATTCGTCTGCATTCATCCGACCTTGCCGCAGTTCCCAGCTGGTTTAGGCCGCTGGACGGAAAGGTACGATGGCAAAAGAGATTTGCATCTCCAGCACGCCGCATGAAACGCGGCTTGCAATTCTTGAAGACGATCAACTCGCGGAAATCTATTACGAACGCGAAAACGAATACACACTAGCTGGCTCGATCTACAACGGGCGGGTCACGAGGGTGTTGCCCGGCATGCAATCCGCATTTGTGGATGTGGGCCTGGAGCGGGACGCCTTCCTTTATGTAACCGACTTTTTGGAAATGGAAGACCCGGAAGAGGCGGACGAGCTTGAAAAGGCCGCTGCCACCGGTGGCAGTCAGGCTCCGCGCGAAGTCCGGCACACGAGTGTCCCGGCGGATCAAACTGGACAGGCAGGACAAGCAGGTCAGGCGGCGAAGCCGGCCAAGGGGCAGGACGATCGCGGCGGACGGGGCGGGCAGAAGCAGGAACCGCGTGCGGAGCGGCCAGCCCAGGAACGCCAGCCGCGCGGCAATCGCATGACGGTTGAAGCGATTCCCGAGGCTACCGAAGTATCACAGACGGCAGCGGAATCGACGATGATTTCGGGAGGTTCCGGCGGCGCCGAGGATGATTCTGCCGATCCGGGCGCGAAGCGGTGGCGTGGACGCCGCCGTCGTCGCGGTGGCCGTGGCGCAGACCGCGATCAGGGGTCAGCGGGTTCTCAGGAGAGCCAGTCTGAGGCGGAGGTATCTGAGGAGACCTACGCACAAATTTCAAGTGAAGCAGAGGTTGCGCCAGCCATTCAGGCTGCCGCCAGCGTTCCAGTTCAGCGTGCTGCTCATGCTCCGGCATCGCAGGCTTCGGCTTCACAGGCACCGGTTGCTTTCGTGCTTCCTGGCGAGTCGCTATCTAAATACGGTGGAACTCCCGGAGACGACGCAGCGGAGAGCGCACCCAAATCGCGCCCGGCCGCACCGGCTCGGCCTTCGAGCAGCTTCAAGCCGGCATCCATGATTGAAGCGCCTCTGGAGTGGGACGGCAGCGGCCTGTTGCCTGGCGAATCGCTTTCAAGGCATCGGACCAGCAAGCCAGAGCCGGTTGCGGAGGTTGCGGAGATTGATCATCACACGGTTCATGCGGAGGCCTTCGAAGCCAACGGCGATGCGCCCGACGAGATAGAAGAAGAGGAGTTCGTCGCAGAGCAGGTTGAAGCTGGCCCAGAATCGGAAACAGAAGAGCCACCTTTTCACGAAGAAGTCGAGGAATCAGAGGCCTTCGAGTCAGAGCAATTCGAAGACGACATGTTCGAGGAGACGTCTGAAGCTGCGCCCCACGCGCCGGTTGCGGAAGAATCCACTGAGGCTCCGAAGCCCACGGTTGACCCCCAGGAATTTGTAATCGAACCGGTCATCGATGAACCGTCATCAGATGACCCGGCGGTAGACCCAGTGGTTCGGCAAAATGAGTCCGTGCCTGACCTCGGGTCGAATGAGCCGCCGGCGACCGATTCGGTTTCGGCTGAAGTTGCCGAAGCTGAGACGACTGAATCGGATGCCTCCGCCTCTCATCATGTTGATCCGATACCGCCGACAGGCTTCAGACTTTTTGGCCTTGGGAGCAAGAAAAAGGTTGAGGAGCCCGCTCAGGCACCGCCTGCGCCAGTTGCAAAGCCGACATCAGTGGCTACGGTCTCGGCGTATGCGCCGGGCAGCGGGCTGATTGAAGAAGAGGTGATTGAAGAAGAGGAGTTTGACGCGCCACACCATCATCACAAGGCTGACGAGCACGACCTTGAGGACTACGAAGAAGAAACACTGCCCAACCAGATTCGCTCCGGCGACTTGGGGGAGATGTTGCAGGAGGCTCACCTCGATCACAAGATCCAGTTGAACTTCGACGGCAAGAGCGGCGAAGAGGAAGACGGATTCGACGAGGACGAAGACGAAGACGGGGCTTCAGCAGAAGGTCAGGCCGCCGGCGGCGGTCAGGGTACCGCTCAGCCTGCTCGCGATCGCAACGGCCGAAATGGACGCCGGGGCCGTGGAGGGCCGCCGTCAGGATCGGGAGGGCAGGGCCAGGGGAACCGTGGTGGCCGTGGCCCCTCCCGCCGCTCGATGCAGACCTCCGATCTGCCGATCATCAGTGATCTGCTGAAGCCTGGGCAGGAGATTCTGGTCCAGATCGCCAAGGAACCGATCGCCAAGAAGGGCGCGCGGATCACCAGCCACATCGCACTGCCGGGACGGTTCCTGGTGTTCATGCCTACGGTGAGCCACGTTGGGGTGAGCCGCAAGATTGCATCGGACGAGGAGCGTCAGCGGCTGAAGCGGATTCTTACGCACGAGCGCGGCGACGCTTCGGGCGGGTTCATTGTTCGCACGGCTGCCGAGGGGGCATCGGAGGAAGAGCTTCGCTCCGATCTTCGCTTCCTGATCCATCTGTGGGACGAAATCAAGACGCGGTCTGACACGTCGAAATCGCCGGCGCTGATCTATCACGATCTCTCATTGATTGAGCGGATCTTGCGCGACCAGGTGAGTTCCAATTTCTCTTCGATCTGGGTCGACTCGCAAGAGGACTACGAGCGCATTGTCCGCTTCCTCAACCGCTTTTCGCCGAATCTGGTGCGGCGCGTCAAGCTGTATACCAAAGAGACTCCGCTGTTTGAGCACTTCGGCATTCAGGACGAGATCTCCAAGGCGCTGCGGTCGAAAGTGTGGCTGAAGAGCGGCGGGTCCATCGTAATCAACCAGACGGAAGCGCTGGTAGCAATCGACATCAACACCGGCAAGTACGTCGGCAAGTCGGCGAGGCTCGAAGACACGATCGTCAAGACCAACCTTGATGCCGTTCCTGAGATCGTTCGCCAGATTCGGCTGCGCGATCTTGGCGGCATTATCGTGATCGATTTCATCGACATGGACGAACGCAAGAACCGGTTCAAGGTTCTGGCGGCTCTCGAGGAAGCTCTCAAGGCCGACCGCGCGCCGACGAAGGTTCTCCAGTTCAATGACTTTGGCCTGGTCGCCATTACGCGCAAGCGGGTGAAGCAATCTTTGGAGCGGACCCTGTCAGTTCCCTGCCCAACCTGCCAGGCTACCGGCATGGTGAAGAGCCCGACGACAGTGTGCAACGAGATTTACACCGAGTTGCGCAAGATGAAAAAGCACTTTGAGGGCGCTGACGTTCTGCTTCGCGTGAACCCGGAAACCGTCAAGGTTCTCAAGTCAAACAATGCCGCGTGGCTCACTGAATTTGAGGAGTTAGTGGGGAAGAACATTCTGGTGAAGAGCGATGCTACGCTTCATCCGGAGCAGTTCGATATACAGGGATAGCGGGGCAGTGAAAAAGTGAGTTAGTGAATCAGTGAGGCATCGAAGGCCGGAGTGTTACTCCGGCCTTCGATGTTTTTTGCGGGGTGCAAATGTGGAACTGCTCTACCGAATCACATGAATGGGAATGCCGAGGTTGAGGTTTCTCCAAAGCTGTTCGGTTGTGTAGGCCGAGGGCTTTGAGGGCAATCGCAAGACCCTGAGGTGGGCGCAACCTACGAGGAAGAAGTTCGGTTGCTGACCATCGGCATTGAACTGGCCCAGCAGCGCAAAGTCAAAGGACTCACGCAAGCGCAGGTTGCAAGCGCGATGGGAACCAGCACACCTCAGTTGAGCAGAACCGAGCGCAGGCCCGAGAATGTGACCATGCGAACCTTGATGCGTTACGCCGATGCGATGGGAATGGAACTCGATATCAAGCTAGTGGCCAAACGGTAAAAACCGCACAACCATTCGACCGCGCGAATCCGCTTTACCGAATCACACGGATTGGAATGCCGAGGTTGAGGTTTCTCCAAAGCTGTTCGGTTGTGTAGACCGGGGCTTGAGGGCAAGCGCCAGCGCAAGGCTGGATTGATCTCCCAGGGACGAGCGATTCGGCAATTTGCACATTACCGGCTGTTGTCTGGCATCATTTTGTTGCCGATCGCCTCAAATTTGTCCCAATTCTGCTCTACCAACGCGGCGTTCGCAGGCGTGATGGCGCCCGCGGGGTATTCCTTGTAGATGCCTTGCTTCTTCATACCGACCGCCATTACGTCGTTCAGGATAGCTCCGGTGAGGACAATGAACTCCCTTGTGGCCAGGCCGTTTGCATGAATGATGGCGGCCACCTCGGGGAAGTTTGTGTCGATGTTCTGGGCCTGTTGCGTGATGGGCAGATTGCCGGCATTGGAGGCGTCCATCTTGGCTTTCAGCGCGGGGTTGGATGCGGTGAGCTTGTTGATGGCCTGTATGGCGTTGGCAGTCTTCTCTGCCTTGTCCAAAGTCAGGGCGTAATGACGGACCTCGGTGACGTCGGGACTGTCGGTTCCGCCAGCACCTGCCGCGACGCCAGCAAGGGGCGCGCCACTGGCGGCCGCTGCGAGCGCCAGCATTGCAACGCCGGTGAGCAAGGATAGAGCTTCACGCAATCTCATTCGTTCTTTCCCTCTTTTCAATTATTTTCGCCGCGACCGGCTGACAGATTCTATAGCGGGATTCTGGTTGCTGCCAAGAGGTTGTCGATTTTTTAGGCGTCGGATGCCGTCAGGATCGGCGGGCGCTTTGGTCTGCGATGCTACAGAACTCCCAGCACCCGCAGGCGCACAAGGCCTCCTGCCAGAACTCCGAGGGGCATGATGGCCACGAGGGCAAGGGCGTACCAGATAGGCTGCTTGCCGCGCGATTGCAAGGCGCTGAGCGCGGCCATGGCCAGCACAACGATGCCCAGCACCAGCACATTGACGAGTGGATTTCCGGTTGCGAGCAAGGCGGTTACATAGCCCCCGGCCGCGGCGGCCAGAAGCGAGTATCCCAGGTTGACAAAGGTGTAGGCTGGACCGGGTTTGCCTTCGCGGCCAACCCAACTGGGCGTGAAGCGAGCGAGCGACGCTGTCAGCACAATCACCAACAACGCGATGGTCGCATAGCCGGCCGCGAGCGCGAGAAAGGCATGGAGAATCACCACGGTTTTGTCTCCGCGGGTTTGGAGCCGACGTTGCCCTTGGCGATCCGGTCGAGAAAGGTCCGCGCCAACCTTCGTTCTCCGGGATTGCTTTCGCCATGAATGGAGCAGAGGTCAAGGAACTCGTCTGCCAATGGGTTCTGCTCTTCTCGCTGGGCAAATATTCCTTGCAGGGCGAGCGCCAACTCGCGCAGCCGCGCAGCTTCAGGCCAGGTTTGATCGTCCGCATCGCCGCCCAGGTGTTCAAAGCCGGAGAACAACCCCTTGCGGCCGTGTGCGCACTCTTCAAGGCAAGCGATGAGTTGCTCACGGAAGACGCCGGCGAGCATTTCCAACTGATCGGGTTCGACTTCGTCGCGCGGGTCCATGATTTCCCTACTTGGCTTTCATGGCCGCTTCGACATCTTCAGCGGTATGCGGAAGCGCGGCTACCAGGTCGATCAGTTTGCCATCTGCGCCCACCAGGAATACACACTCGATGCGCACGCCAATCTTTTCCTCGGGAATGTAGACACCCGGCTCGATGGTGAAGACCATACCGGGCTTGAGGACGGCTGGGTAGTCGGCGGGATCGTGAACGTTGATGCCCACCATGTGGCCGAGACCATGCAGCCAGTACTGGCCGAGTGGCTGGCCATGAAGGTCTTTGCCGTGGGTGTTGACGTAGTTGTAGGCCGCATTGTCGAGCGAATCGGGATCGCGCCGATAGAAGTCGTTGATCTTCGATTTGCCCGCGACAAAGGCGTCGATGGCCGCCTGTTGCGCGCCGAGCACAATGTTGTAGATTTCTCGCTGTCGTGGCGTGAAGTGGCCGTTGACCGGAACAGTGCGCGTGATGTCAGAGGCGTACATGGAGTATTCGCAGGCCGCATCGACGAGCAGAATGTCACCGTCTTCGAGGGTGCGCGTGTTCTCAGAGTAATGCAGCGTAGTGGAGTTGATACCCGAGCCCACGATGGGCGCATACGACGCCCGCTCGCAGCCGTTTTCCATCCATGCGGCGGTCATCTTGCCGGCGAGAGCACGCTCGGTGACGCCCGGCTTGGTCGCGCGCATCATCACACGCTGCGCTTCGATGGAAGCATCGGCCGCTTTCATGAGCAACTCAATCTCTCCGGCGTCTTTGACGACGCGCAACTGCTGTGTGAGGGTGGTGACATCGCGAGGCGGAATGGCGTTCGCGTCCTGGCCGAGCGTGACCGCTGTGATGCCTTCGAGCGCCTTGGCCTGGGCCGAGTCCGGCTGGGCCCAGACGTTCCGGAGCAAGCGCCTGTCGCCAGCGATGAGTTTGTTGAGGACGGTTGGCAGGTCAGTCAGCGGTTGCGCGGCGTCAACACCCGTGGCGTCGGTAACGCCCGGAGAAACTGCATCGAGCTTGACCCCGGTGTACTTTTCCATGCGCAGGTCGCGCGTGGGCAGAAAGAGAATCTCCTTGTAGGCTCGTGACGCCGAGGCGACAGCCATGGCCCCTGTCCCGGTTGTATTCTGATCCGTCTGAGCGACAATCAGCAGGGCTGCGCCCGGCTGGTTCCAGCCTGTGAGGTAGTAGAAGTCCTCGTCCTGGCGATAGGGCATGAAATCGAGCACCGGCTCTTCAGCGGCAAAGAGGACGGCCACGCCGCCATGGAGCTTGGCGGCCAGGGCGACACGACGCGCGCGGTAAACCGAGGACGGCTGTTTATCAAGAGAATGGGCAAGAGGCGAAACCAACGCAATGATCGCGAAGACGAGAGTGGCTACAGCGGGAATGCGAGACATGTTGCGCATGGATCAAGCGTCAAGCCACAGGGCGCGCCTGTCAAGCGCTGCTTCTATCGGTGTGTGGATTCCAGAGCGACAGCGACGGGAACGAGCGAGGCGACCTCATCTTCAATGAGAATGCGCAGGAACTCGTCGATCGAGACCGGGTGGCCGAACAACCATCCCTGAGCATAAAGCCTTCCAGAAGCGTTAGCAAAGTAAGCAACCTGTGGCTCGGTCTCGATTCCTTCGACAATAACCTCGAGATGAAGCGCCTCGGCGATGGCGAGAATCTGGGGCATGATCGACCCAATCACGGAATCGGTACCGATGGCCCTGGTAAAGGACCTGTCAATCTTGATGGCGTCGACGGACAGCTCGTTGAGGTAGGCGAGGCTGGAATATCCGGTGCCGAAATCATCAAGGTGAACGGCATAGCCTCTATGCCGCAAAAGGAGAATGGTCTCCATGGCAACTGCGTACCGGACGGCGCTGCTCTCGGTGATTTCGATTGCCAGGCTCCTGGGTACAACCCTGGCTTGCGTAACGTTTTCTTCAAGCATGGGCAGGAAGGCGGGATCGGCCAAGTCGGCGGCGGCCACGTTGATACTGAGCTGGAAGTCGGGATAGATACGCAGCGTCTCAGCAAAATCGCGGAGAGATCTGCGGATCACCAACTCTGTGATGAGCCCGACAAATCCGCGCTCCATGGCGAGATTGACGAACACATCGGGGCCAACGGCGAAGCCATCCTCGTCAGTCCAACGCACCAGCGCCTCGGCCCCGACGATGCGCCTGTCAGGCAACCTCACGATGGGTTGATATACCACACGCAGTTGGTCTGCGGCAATGGCGCGGCGAAGTTGTTGCTCCATGCTGCGGCTGCGACGGTAGACGAGCGAACAAACAAAACCGAAGATGGCGCCTATAACGCCCCCGAGCACCATGAATTCAGTAAGTTCGGAGCGGCCGATCTGGAGTGCATCCGGGATGTAGATGTAGTCAGTAACGCAGTTGAAGTAGCGCGCAGAACAGCGTGTGGCATAGAGGGTGTTTCCAATGCGGGTCTCGCCGTCCGCGGTGAGTGCCGCCCAGACGGCATCTCCCACCTGCCCCTTCAGGACTGTGGATTGACGGTCGGGATTGTCTTTGGCGGTGCCGGTGTAGTGAATTGGCGGGAACTCCCGGTGAAGACGTGTGTAGGGATTGAAGACGACATAGGATTCGCCCAGTTTCAGACCAACCACCCTGAGACCGCCGATTTGGAAGGGGGTAAAATCCCAGTATGCTTCAGTCCCGTCTGCTTGTGAGAAGTCTGGCTTGGCTATCTGAACGGGCTGGTCGAGTCGGCCGAGCGAGGCAGAACACATCACTTTGCCGCCGCGGATGCGCCCGGCCTCTTTGAGATATTGCGACTGGTAGATGAGCTCGCGAAAGTAGGCGATCTCGGCATCTGAGCAAGAGGCGTAAGGGGAAGCGTTCAGTGTGGCAAGTAGCGAGCGCGACTCTCCGGAAGCGACTTCAGATTCCTTTATGGTGCGCGCCGCCAATGTTTTGAGCGTGCCCTCGGCCAGGTGGATAGCAACCGCGCAGCCTGCAAGATACCCAGCCAGCGTTCCGCACGCTCCCGCCACGATGGTGGCGACCAGGGTTACCAGCACGCGCTGCTTAAGTGTGCGCATCATTCATTTATCGGCACGAATCGGTCACCGCTTCAACCTCCGACAGAAATACCCAACCACGCAGACAAGGCGAGTTGCCCCACAGTCAGGGATACTTCACTTGAATGAAAGGGGCAATAACGCTTTCTGGTAATTCTTTTGAGTTGGAGCATTTCTCCCGATGTCATAGAGGAAGAAGCATACCTCAGGAGCTAAAGCCTTGCCTTTATTTTGTTGCATTTGCGGAATGACTGAGCAGGCTGCGGAAAAACTCGATATTTCGCTCGAACATTCGTAAAAGGCATCCCTCAGGGGCTAAAGCCCTGTCGATTCTAATGTTCTTATGGCACGACTAAAGTCGTGCCCTTTCAAAACACAGGCTTCGATTGAGTTTTTCCGCAGCCTGTTCAGTCGTTCCCTTTCAAAGAATCACTCTATGCCGGCTACGAAAATGCCCTACTCAGGAATGGGGATGGAGAAATGTTTCCTCGGTGCGCCCTTGCGAAGCGGTCTGGCTGGATTCAAGGTAGTCTGTGGCCGCGATCGACTCCTGGCATTCAACTGCGCGGGGTTCCTGGGACTGAAGCTGTGCAAATTTTTCGTCCTCGGCGAGAAGCGCAAAGAATTCTTCCGCCGGGACGGGGTAGCCGAACATCCACCCCTGCGCAAGGATGTGCACTTCCTTATCGGCGAAGTAGCTGGCCTGCTCTTCGGTCTCAATTCCTTCCACAATCACATCGAGTTTGAGGGCGTCGGCAATAGAAAGAATCTGGGGCAAGATCGAGCCGATCACGGCTCCGGTACCAATGGCCCTGGTAAAGGATTTGTCGATCTTGATGGCGTCGACGGAGAGATCGTTGAGGTAGGACAGGCTTGAATAGCCGGTGCCAAAATCATCGAGGTGGATGCTATAGCCCTGTGCGCGCAGTTGGCGGATCGTCTCCATTGCTTTCGCGTAGCGGACAGTGCTGCCCTCAGTAATCTCGATTGCCAAGCTCCGCGGTTTGACATCAGCCTGCTTGACCGATTCCTGAAGCATGGGCAGGAAACAGGGATCGGCCAGGTCGGCGGCGGCGACGTTGACGCTGAGCCGAAAGTTGGGCTGGCTGCGAAGCGTGTCTGCAAAATCCCGCAAGACGTGCCTCACGACCAGCCTGGTAATTGACCCGACGAAGCCCCGCTCCTCGGCAAGCTTGATAAAGACATCGGGGCCAACGGCAAAGCCCTCCTCATCGGTCCAACGCGCCAGCGCCTCCGCGCCGACGATCCTTCGATCCGCGAGACGCAAGATGGGCTGATAGACGACGCGCAACTTGTCAGTGGCAATGGCCCGGCGAAGCTGTTGCACTGTGCTTCGGCTTCTCTTGTAAAGCAGGGAACAGAAGAAGCCGAAGACACCTCCGATGACGCCGCCAAGAGAAGTGAAACCGATGAGCTGGCCGCTGCGAGCGCGCAACACCTCAGAGATTGGAATGAAGGTGGTCATACAAATGGGGTAGTGCGGGGCGCAGCGCGTGGCCAGCAGAAAATTGCCAATGCGCCCACCCCAATTCCTGTCGACAATGGCTCCGTCCACGGGAAGCTTGCGGCCGGGATGGTGGAATTGTCGAGTGGCATCGTCGACCACAGTGGCTGACCGATTGATGTTGATTAGATCAAAGCGCTTGAACTCGTAAGCGTCCAGTACGACGTAGGAGTCTCCGATTTGCTGGCCGAGAGCGCCGAGTTCGTGGGGCTGAATCGGGGAGATGTCTGCGTAGAGGCTCGAACCGTCCGGCATTTGGGCGGCGGGCTTGAACTGCCTGGTGGGAAGATTGTCTCTGCCGAGGGTCGCCGAGCACCGAATCTTTCCATCGCGAAGGCGCCCCGCATCCCGCAGAAATTGCGAATTGAACATCAATTTACGAAAGGTAGTGATTTCGGCGTCGGAGCAGAATGGATCCTGCGAAGCGTTCATCACCTTCAAGACGGCGTGCGATTCGTTGAGAATGGCGCCAACCTCGCGGAGCAATTGAACGCTATCCTGGCCCAGCTTAACCTCAGCCGACGCAAAGGCAAAGGCGCTGCCCAGCAGAAAAGAAGCGAGCATGCCACATGCCGCCGCCACAAGGGTGACAGCGAGCGTGAGGAGCACGCGCTGCTTGAGTGTGCGCATCATCCTCCTATTCATCGGCACAAAGCGTCCGTCATATCAATCCAACGGGCGGCGCCTCACCTAAATGGATACACCATCTGTGAGAACTGAATAGTGCCTTCGGTGGAACCTGTTGAACTTTGTATTGGAGTCTGTGGGCGATGGTGGCCGACAGGGCGGGCCGCGGCGGGCCATGGCGAGCGCTAAGCTGTTATCCAATAAGTATTTACGCCTGCGCTGCCTTGAGCATCGCTGCCAGGCTCAGATCAACGTCTTCTGTTGTGGTAGCCCAGGATGAGACGCTGATTCGCATTGCTGTCTGGCCCTGCCAGACAGTCGACCCGCACCAGCAGGTTCCTTCCGCTTGTAGCCGGGCGATCGTGGCCAATGTCATTTCGGGTGTGCCGAAAGAAACGAGCACCTGGTTGAGGACCACGTCGTTGAGCACTTGAAAACCAGCAGCTTTCAGCCCGGCGGCAAAGCGCCAGGCGTGGCTGCAGGTTCGCTCAACAATCTCAGCCATGCCTGAGCGGCCAAGCGACCGCAACCCAGCCCAAAGCTCGACTCCGCGCGCCCGGCGCGAGAGTTCAGGGTTGTAGTCAGTGGGCTCGCGCAGGTTACCAACGGCCAGATACGACGCCCGGATGGACATCGCCGCCCGCAGAGCATCCGGATCTTTCACCAGGGCGATGCCGCAGTCGTATCCGATGTTGGGCCATTTGTGGCCGTCGGTGGCCCAGGAGTCGGCAAGTTCGAATCCCTTGGTCAGCTTGCGGTATTCGGGCGATGCTGTAGCCCAAAGGCCGAATGCGCCATCTACGTGGATCCATGCCCCCGCTGACCGCGCGGCGGGACAGATGGCGGCGGCGGGATCGAAGGCCCCGGTATTTACGTTGCCGGCTTGCAGGCAGAGGATGGTCTGAGCATCGAGATGCGGCAGCGCGTCGGCTCTCATGCGGCCTTGGCCGTCCACCGGGACACGCACCACGCGTTTCCGGCCCAATCCGAGCAATCCCAAGGCTTTGAGGAGCGAGGGATGGACTTCTTCGCCGACGACGA
>Ga0302320_10020774_pt1 | contig 13068 bp, 10 predicted proteins | sample Bog_T0_3_FD_202130 | JGI IMG/M metagenome (GOLD analysis project Ga0302320, IMG submission 202130) | Peat permafrost microbial communities from Stordalen Mire near Abisko, Sweden - Bog_T0_3 | ecosystem: Environmental > Terrestrial > Soil > Wetlands > Peat | place: Sweden: Abisko, Stordalen Mire...
GGGCTCGTGCTCGCCGTCGCCCTGCCGCAGGCCGGCGTCGCGCTGGTCGAGAGCGTGGCGCGAAAGTGCGAGTTCATCGAGCGGGTGCGCAGCGACGCGGGTGTCGCGAACGCCCACGTCGTCCACGCCCGCGCCGAGCAGTGGCCGGAGGGGGTCGGCCGCCACGACCTCGTCACGGCGCGCGCGCTGGCGCCTCTTGGCGTCGTCTGCGAGTACGCAGCGCCGCTGCTCGCGATCGGCGGGACGCTCGTGGCCTGGAAGGGCGCGATCTCGCCAACCGAGGCGCAAACGGCCCAGCGCGCCGCCGCCACGCTCGGGCTCGACTCGGGCGTGGTGGTCCGCAGCGAACCCTATGCTGGCAGCGTGGCCCACCATCTGCACTCCTTTCGCAAGGTGGCGCCGACGCCGCCGGGCTTTCCCCGCCGGCCGGGAGTCGCCCGCAAGCGCCCGCTCGGCGGGGCGCCGTGAGCCTCTCCGTCCGCGCCGCCACGGCGCCGGTCCACCGTGATCGCCTGGGCGCTCTGCGCCGAGCGCGCCGCGGCGCTCGACCCTCGCCAGTCCCGGCGCCGCCGCCCGCTAGGTTGTCTCGTGTGACGACGTTCGCTGTGGCCAACCAGAAGGGCGGTGTCGGCAAGACGACGACGGCCGTGAACCTCGCCGCCTGCATCGCCGGAGCGGGGATGCCGGTGCTGCTGGTCGATCTCGATCCGCAGTGCAACGCCACGGTCTCGCTCGGCCAGCCGCGCACTCTGCGGCCCAACGCCTACGACGTGCTCTGCGGCTCGAGCTCCGCCGCGGACGCCGTGCACGAGACGCCTGTCGATCTGCTGTCGCTGATCCCGGCATCCGTCGGGCTGGTCGGCGCGACCGTCGAGCTGCCCGCGATCGCGGGCTCGGAGCGACGACTGCGCGATGCGCTCGCGCCGCTTCGGGAGCGGTTCGCCTACGTGCTGATCGATTGCCCGCCGTCGCTGGGCCCGCTCACCGTGAACGCGCTGGTCGCCGCCGAGCGGGTCATCGTCCCCGTTCAGACCGAGTATTTCGCGCTCGAGGGCCTCGCCCAGATCCTCGAGACGATCTCGATCGTCAGGCGCGAACTGAACCCGGCCCTGACCGTCGCGGGCCTTGTGCTGACGATGCAGGACGAGCGCACCAGGCTCGGGCGCGATGTCGAGCGCGACGTGCGCGAGCATTTCCCGGGCCTCGTCTTCGAGACCGTGATCCCGCGCAACGTCCGTCTGAGCGAGGCCCCGAGTTTCGGCGTCCCCGTCACCCTGCACGATCCCTACTGCGCCGGATCCGACGCCTACGTCGCCCTGGCACGCGAGGTGGCAGCCCGTGGACACTCGTAACAATCCGCACAATAGGCAGGGTTTGAGTCGCAGACGCCGTAGGGTGCGCCGATGAACTCGACGCGCGGACCGGACGCCTGGCCGCTCGGCGGCAGCGCCGGCCGGGGACGCCCGCGCGGCATGGGTCGCGGCCTCGCGGCGATCATGGCCGTCTCGACCGACCCCGGCAGCGAGGTCGAGGAGTTTCGCCAGGTCGCCGTCGAGCTGATCTTTCCCAATCCCCGCCAGCCCCGCCGCCACTTCGATGACGAAGCCCTCGCGGCCCTCGCTGCCTCGATGGAATCGCGCGGCATGCTCCAGCCGGTGCTCGTCCGCCCGCTCGACGACGCGCACTTCGAGCTGATCGCCGGCGAACGCCGCTGGCGGGCCGCGCAGCTGGCCGGTCTCGAGACGATCCCGGCCCTGGTGCGCGCAAGGGACGACGCCGAATCGCTTGAGCTCGCCCTGATCGAGAACATGGCGCGCGAGGATCTCACGCCCGTCGAGGAGGCCCGTGCCTGTGCCGCGCTGGTCGAGGAGCTCGGTCTCTCCCGCGAGGAGGTCGGCCTGCGGATCGGCAGAAGCCGCGTCGCCGTCTCCAACCTCGTCCGCCTGCTCGACCTGCCCGACGAGGCGCTCGAGCTGCTCGAGCGCGGCGCGCTCAGCGAGGGCCACGGCCGCGCCCTGCTGATCGCCACCGACCACGACACGCGTCGCCGCCTCGCCCGCTCCGCGGCCGCCGAGGGCTGGTCGGTTCGCGTGCTCGAGGAACGCGCCCGCGCCGCCAACCACGAGATCCTCCCCGACGAGCCTGCCCGCCCGCCGGCCCGCCAGCTCCACCCCGACCAGATCGCTGCGTGCGCCGCGATCGGCGACGCGCTGAGTGGCGCCCTCGGCACCGACGTCCACGTCGCCGTCGCCCGCGGCGGCACCTACCGGGCCGAGCTCACCTTCGACTCGCCCGAGCAGGCCGTCGAGCTCGCCGCCCGCCTGAACCAGGCCTGACGTCCGCCGCCGCCGCCCGCCCTCCAGACGCGCTCGCTAAGATGGCGCCCCGTCGCAAGAGGGCGATTAGCTCAGTCGGTTAGAGCGCTTCTCTGATAAGGAAGAGGTCCCAGGTTCGAGTCCTGGATCGCCCAGTCGATTAGCCTGTAAAACGAGGCTTTTCTAGGTACAGGCTTCGGACCTAATCGGGGAAAGTGTCCCGAATATGTCCCGACGAAGCGCTATCATCGCCCCGATGGCGGCGCATTCGGCGATCCAGCAGGTCCCGAGCGGGCACGTTTTCCGCGTCGAGCGCAGCCGCGGACCCGTGTGGTACGCGAAATATCGGCTGCCGGATGGCCGCCAGGTGCAGAAGAAGATCGGCCCGGCCTGGACGGAGCGCAGCCATCCGCCCGCGGGGTTCGTGACGAAGCGGACCGCCGAGGCGTGGCTCGCGGACACGCTTGCCGAGGCTCGGCGCGGAACCCTGGTCGGGATGGTCCGCACGGGCGCAACGTTCGCTGATGCGGCGGCCGAGTTCCTACGCTACATCGAGCACGACAGGGCGCGCAAGCCCGAGACCGTCAAGACCTACGCGTCGATCATCCGCCATCAGCTGCTGCCGGTCTTCGGACAGAAGCGGCTCGAATCGATCACCGGCGACATGGTCGAGGAGTGGATCGCCGGCGTGACGTTGGCGCCGGCGAGCCGACTGAAGAGCCTGCTCGTGATGCAGGGCATCTTCAAGCGGGCACTGCGCGTCTACAGGCTGCCCGTCAACCCGCTCGCCGACGTCGAGCGTCCGCCCCAGCAGGCAAGCGGCGACATCGACGTGTTCTCACCCGAGGAGGTCTGGGCACTCGTGCGCGGCGCCGAGTCCGAGCAGGACGCCGCGATCTACCTGACCGCTGCGTTCACCGGACTTCGGCGCGGCGAGCTCGTGGCCCTCCGCTGGCGCGACATCGACTTCCCAGCCCAGACGATCCGCGTGCGCGGCAGCTACTCGGGCGGGCAGATGACCACGCCGAAGTCAGGGCGTGTCCGCTCCATTCCGATGGCGCCCGAGGTCGCCGAGGCGCTGGCGCGCCGAGGGACCCGAGAGCACTTCACCGCGGACGACGACCAAGTCTTCATCGGTCTCACGGGCTCATACCTGGACGCCTCGGCCTTGCGCCGGCGCTACCTCGCCGCACTCGACCGCGCGGGTCTGCGCCGGCTGCGCTTCCACGACCTGCGCCACACCTTCGGAACGCGCATGATCGCCAAGGCTGACATCCGCCGCGTGCAGGAATGGATGGGACACGCCGACGTGCAGACGACGATGAAGTATCTCCATTACATGCCGCGCGCCGAAGACGCCCAGCTCGTCGCCGAAGCATTCCGGACGGCCGAGCCAGTCGCAGCACGCGACTGAGCGGGCCGGCGAAGCTCCACGCACGCGATAACCGGGCCCGGGCGATACGCGCGGCCTTCATGTGTTGCGAAAGCACGATCTCGGTTGGCGCCGCGCGGCTCGTCAGCGTCGCAAGGTGGCCACGCCGTGACCGACTGCCGCCACGCGCCGCGCGAGCAACAGCGAGTCGCTGGGCTCGCAACTACTCAGTCCCGGCGCCTTTGAGCGACCTTTGCGGGTAGCGTCTTCGTAGCCAACCGAGTTCGCCCGAGACGGTGTCCGGGGCTGCTCGGCCTTCTGTCTGGCGTCGGTCGTCGTGGTCAGGGCGTATTCGTTGTCGCCTCGGTCGTGGTCGTCGCAGGCCACGCGGGTGCGCACTGCTGCTGGGCCATCCCGTTGGACGCGGAGACGCCTGCGCTTGAGAGGCGGTGGGGAAGCGGAGTGTGCGCCACGTCAGCCGGGCTCCTTCGAGGAGCATCGCGGGATACGTGTCTGCGCCTCGCCGCCGGTACGCATGGGCGGCCAGTGGCGCACCTGCTACTCTCGATGGCGTGGCTATGCGCTGGATCCGGCGCTGGTGTGGTGTGCGTCGTGCGATCAGCGTCGCGGCGATAGGGCTGTGTGGCTTGGCGATTACCGTGACGACGGGGAGTGCCGCGCAGACGCCCACGGCCGCTGCTCGCAGCGTACGCCACTCGGCGAGTAGCTGCCGCGTCCCGCGCCTGAACGGTTTGACGCTGAAGAAGGCGCACGCTCGCGCGGTGAGCGCGGGATGCGCGATAAGGACGCAGGCAGTCCCCGGCCAAGGGCTTCCTCAGCCGCAGCAGCGGATCGTCCGACAGTCGCCGACAGCCGGAGGCAGAGCGCGGGCGGTCAGCGTGTGGCTCGCACCTCGGTGCCCAGGGGGACCGACGGCCCCCCTTTTGCACGAGCCTCTCTTGACAGCTGGGCCCACTGAGCTGATCAGCGGCTTTTACGTCGAGGCGGATATTTTGACGCCGCCGTGGATCTGCCCGGTCCCGCCCTACCTCGAGGCCGACACGGTCACCGTCATCAACCCCGCGACCGGCGTGACGGTGGCAAGCCAGACGGTCGGGCCGCACCAGCTGGCGACCATCGTTCTCGCACCAGGCACCTACACCGTCCAAGCAACACCGGGAACGCCGGTCAGCAACCTCGGACCAACGAGCATCGAGCAGACCGTCACGATCCCAGCCGGAATGACCGTCCGCCAAGACTTCTTCGCTCAGTGAGTGACCGCAGTCGCCGGTCCCGACCCACTCGTACCGACGGCGCGAGTCGTGAAACGTGATGTCGCACAGCCACGCCGCGAGGGGCTCGGCAACCGTCGCTAAATGGGTGCCTCAGCTGATCGACGCACCACCTGAACATCCGAGCCGCTTGATTGGCTGCCGGGCGAGTGACGGTGGTGGACTCGATGATGCGGGCTAACGGAGCGCGCGCGGGAGCTGTGGGCAGACGGCCACTCGTCGCGGGCGATTGGGCGCGAGCTGGCCTCAAGGCAGCAATACGTTTCGGCACATCTGCGCAGTAGCCGACGCGCACGGCGAGCACGCTCCTCAACAGGATCATCATCTCTGATCGGCGGGCTGAGATCGAGGATCGCGCCGCCCTCGGCCACTGGGAGATCCCCCGTTCGGCAAGCTCGCGACGGGGATAGGCGAGATGGTCGGCCGAGCGCTCCGCGCGCTGCTGACGGCTCGCTGCGCGGGCCAGTCTGCGCGGGCGCGGCGCTCACGAGTCGCTGGGCCGGCGCCGCCTGAGGGCCACAGTGCGAAGTCACCCCTTGAGCCCAACTGTCTCGTTTGCTGACGGCTTCGACCGGTCTGGCCGCGACCGAGCCGTGTGCCGAAACGTCGTCAACAAAAGCAGCGGGCCACTGTGGTTCATCGCGCTTCATTGAAAGCGACGTACACCAACGCCCCGGTGTCGCTGTTGGTGCAGACCAGCTCCACCGGGTAGGTGTTCGTGTTCGTGGCCGTGGACGGCAACAGCGCGTCCGTAAACGTCCCCTCGTAGGTGTCGCAGGTCAGCGGCATCGCGAGCACCGCCGGGTCGATCGGGTGCGACCCGGTGGGCTCGTACGCTCGGTCGAACGCCGACACGCTGGTCGTGTTGACCGACACAAGCGTCGGCGGGTTTGCCGTGCTCGCGCTGCCGTCCGCAAACGCAGTGTCCTGCGCGTCCAGCAGGCGCTGTGCCTTCGTCAGCGGGTGTGGGTTCGCGTGCGGGCGGAGAAGCCGACCGTCTGTGCCGTTCGCGCATGAACTGTTGTTAGTGTCGCCGACGCCGAACGTCCATGGGGCGGCCCCCGGGTCACTGTTGTTCGCAGGCCCTCATGGCATTTGCCAAGCGTTTGCTCCACCCTTATCGGTCGCGACCAGCTGCCACGTCGGGTTCGACCCGGTCGGCCGCCACGTGTTGATCTGGGTGCCGCCCCCGATCGACGCGTAGTAGAACGGCGAACTGATCGTCGCGTTGTCGCCACCCCACTGCCCGACGTACGTGCCCGGATTGCCGGCGGTATAGTTGCCGACCGCGAGTTCCAAGCCGCCCTCGAAACCCTCGCCCAGGGTCTGATATGACCCCTGGCTCCAGTCGTAGTCACTCGCAGCCTGTCCTTCTATGTCGGCCAGCCAATACTCGGCATTGGACCAATACTCCTCGATCTGATCGACGTAGTTCGTATCAGGCAGCCAGTTGTAGCTCGGATCGTAGTAGATCGGCTGTGGTACGCCGTTGATGAATGCGTCCGAGAAGATGTCGGTATTCCCCGCACCCCCGGTGCCAAATTGCAAGCCGCTCTCCACCCAGGTATTCGGGTCGTAAAGTGCCGAGTCCCACTCTTCGTCCTGCATCGTGGGAAAATAACCGTTGACTAGGCTTTCGCTGCTGAGATACACGCAGCTAACGTTGAACGTTGCACCCATGCCATAGTTGTCCGTGGCGCTTCCGGACGCGAACAGTTCGCTGTAGCAGTGGTAGTTGACGGTCGCGCTCGAGTAGGGTGAGCAGGCGAACGCGCTCGTCGCACCGGCACCAAGGCCGACCGCGGCGACCGTAACCAGCGTTGCCAGGACGATGCCGATTCGTGCCCTCATGCGCTGTCCTTTGTGTCGTCGCTCCTCGAAATCCAAGGCGATCATAGCGCCGCTTGCAACCCACGCTTTAAAAGTCCTCGTGTCGAGGTACCCCGAGGGACGATGACTTTCACGCGGGTTGCGGATGCCGGTCGCGACGGTTGTCAGGATGCTTGCCGACGGGATGACGGATGCGGAGATCCTTGAGGCCTACCCTGATCTGGAGGCCGGCGGATCTCGTCGAGGCGTTGCGTTACCCGGCCGAAGCGGTGCGCGAGCGCGAGTTGCCGCTTGCCGCGGCCGGTTGAAGTTTCTGATCGACAACGCGCTGTCGCCGCTGGTGGCCGTGCGGCTCACGGCAGCTGGCCATGACGCGGCTCATGTTCGCGACTACGGTTGGCAGGCCGCGGAGGTGGCCGTCGTCTTTGATCGAGCGGCAGCCGAGGAGCGCGTGCTGGTCTCAGCCGATACCGACTTCGGGACGCTTCTCGCCGGCGGGCGCGCCCCTTCGCCGTCGGTGGTGCTGCTCCGCCGTGGCCCTCAGCGTCGGCCCGTTGAGCAGGTCGCTCTGCTCCTCGGCAACCTCGAGACGCTGACCGCCGAGCTCCAGGCCGGCAGCGTCGCCGTGATCGAGCCCGACCGAGATCCGCATCCGGAAGCTGCCTCTGCTGCCCTAGACGGCCTCCGGCCTCAAAGCCGGGCGATCAGCCGTTCTTCCATCCATTCACCAACTACCAAGGCCCAAGCACACGTTACGCACTGGGTCAGTGCCCAGGGGATAGTGGACGGTCAGGTTAATTATTAAGGTTGGTGCGCTGAGGTGCTGTGAGGTTCTCTCAGGTTCGCTGAGGTTGGGCGTCTCTTGCCGTGTTTGGCGGCTGTTTCTACGTTGGTCGTGTGCAGTCGACTCACAAGATCGCTGGTGCGGCAGCCGCGGGGTTCGCGACCTATCTGACCGCGTCGGCGAGTCGCGGCGACTATTACGTCGGCGGCGAGCTGGAGGGCGACGGCGGCAGCTGGCACGGGTCGACGGACGCCCTCGGCGAGCTCGGCCTGGACCCCTCGCAGCCGGTCAGCCGTCAGGAGCTCGTGACTTTGATGCAGGGTCGTTCGCCGGCGACGGGGAAGCCGCTGCGCCGGGTCGGTGGTGACGGGTCCAGGGTCGCAGGAATCGACGCGACGTTCTCGGCGCCGAAGTCGGTGTCGGCGTTGTGGGCGGTGTCCGATCGCTACCGGCGCGCGCAGATCGAGGTCGCTCACCGTAAGGCTGTCGCGAGCGCTGTCAGCCGGATTGAGCGCGATGTCGGGCTGGTCCGGCGTCGCGAGTACGGCCAGTTGCGCTGGCAGACCGCGAAGAGCTTGGTGGCGGCGGAGTTCGTGCACACCTCGTCGCGGTTGACGCGTGATCAGGAGCGCGACGGTGTCCCCGACCCGCAGCTGCACTCCCACGTCGTGATCCTGGCTGCCCAGCGCGAAGACGGAAGGTTCGCCGCGGTGGACTCACGAGAGTTGTTTCGTTCGCAGCGCGCTAACGGCGCGTGGTATCGGGCGGAGCTCGCGCACGAGCTGCGCCAGCTCGGCTTGGAGGTCCGATCACGTACGGGTCGTGACGGACGCTTCTTCGAACTCGCAGGTGTGCCGCAGCAGCTGGTGGGGCGGTGGTCGCGGCGTAGCGAGGTGATCGAGCGCGCCGCCCGCGAGTTTCGTGAGCGGTACGGCCGCTCGCCGCACGCGGGTGAGCTTGGTGCGATCGCGGTCGCGACCAGGGGCACGAAGACCGTGACGGCGGAGGTGGATGTGTCGGCGGCGTGGCGTGCGGTCGGTGAGGAGTACGGCCTAAGCCGCGACAAGGCGCAGGCGCTCTTCATGGACCGCGCCGCCGAGCCGCAGCGTGACGTCAGTCGCGAGCTGCTTGCTGATGTGACGCGTGAGCGGTCGATGATCGAGACGCGCGAGCTCGAGGCCCGCGCGTTCGAGCTATCGGCCGGCGTGCAACGTCCAGGGGATGCGCGCGAGCACCTATCCGCGCTCCAACAGTCCGGCGAGCTGGTGCAGCTCGAGGGTGGCTGGTGGACGAGCCGGGAGCTGCGCGAGCTCGAGCAGCAGGCGCTCGACAGCGCCCGCGAGCGCTCAGGCGAGCGCGTGGGTGTCGCGTCGGTGGGTGCGCGTGAGGCTGGCCTGGAGGGAGCCGCGGAGCGTCATGGTCACGCGTTCACCGAGGAACATAGAGAGGCATTGGAGACGATCAGCGGCGAGGGTGGCGTGGTCGCGCTGGTCGGCGAGGCAGGGACCGGCAAGGGCGTGGTGTTGGACGCGGCCCGCGAGGCGTGGGAGCGTGACGGTCAGCGCGTGATCGGCACCGCGATCGCCGGCGCCACAGCCCAGCGCCTCGGCGCCGACGCGGGGATCCGCGAGACGATGACGACGGACTCGCTGATCCATCGCGTCGAGCATCACCGGCTCACGCTCGACCGCAACACGGTGGTCGTGATGGATGAGGCGGGGATGGCCGACACGCGCCGTCTCGCCCGACTGATCGAAATCACCCGTGAGAGCCGTTCGAAGCTCGTGCTCGCGGGCGATGGAGCGCAGCTGTCTCCGATCGGCGCCGGCGGCCTGTTCGGCGAACTCAAGGACAACGTGCCGACCGCGCAGCTGTCGGAGGTTCACCGGGCCAACCACGACTGGGAGCGCGACGCGTGGGGCCAGCTTCGGCAAGGCGACGCGGAACGCGCGCTCGTCGAGTACCAGGACCGCGGTCGACTGCACCTTGAAGAGACCAGGGCCGACGCTGGTGAGCGGATGGTCAACGACTGGGCAGCCACCAAGGCCGCTCACCCGGACGACCGGGTCGTGATGCTGACCGACGCATCAAACCACGAGCTCGACCAGCTCAACAAGCAGGCCCAACAGCGGCGTCTCGACGCCGGCGAACTCGGAGCACAGACCGTGGAGCTGCCCGGGCGGCCCTACGGGTTGCGCTTCGGTGACGAGGTCATCTTCACCGCCCAACACCGCGTCCCCGGCGAGGCGCGGGTTGAGAACGGTACACGCGGCCAGGTGCTCGCCGCGAGCGAGCGCGACGGCAGCCTGGTGATCCGCACCTATGAACCCAAGCCGCGCTACGTCGAGCTCTCAACCCGCGAGTTCGACGATCTGCGCCTCGCCTACGCCCAACACGTCTACAAAGCCCAAGGCATGACGACCGACCGCTCGCTGGTGCTGACCGGCGGCTGGCAAACCGACCGGGAAACCAGCTACGTCGCCCTCACCCGCGCGCGCGAGCGAACCGACATGTACACCAGCCGCGAAGACCTCGGACACGCCGGCATCGACAGCGACGCGATCGGACGACTCGCCGAGCGCGCCCACAAGAGCAACGCGCAGCAGGCGAGCATCACGCGCGCCGAGATCGACGAGCCGATACCGCCCGACGCCGCGGACCCGACCTTCGGTGAGCGCCTGAGAGCCGCGCTCGACCACCAGCCGGACCCGGCGACCGACCGGTTAAATGACAGCTCACGCGACCGCGACCGCGACGAGGAACAGGCCAGTTGGTTCGCGCAAGCGCTCGAAGACATCCGCCGCCAGCAAGCCGAACACGCACACGAACACGCCAACGACCTCAGCGACGGGTTCGAGCTCTAACAACCGCCGATCCGTCGGCGCGCTTGTGGCTCCGCTCCACCGGGCCGTCAACCCCGCTGCGCGGGGTTCCCCTCACTACGCTCGGTGACTGCCCGGCTCCACTCCGCTAGCCCCTTCAATCAGATGCCGGCCAGGGGCCGGCATCTGTGGTTCACGACGGGATCGGGGCGGCTGTCACGGCCCCGGCGTTTCGTGTCCCGAACCGTGTCCCGACTTGCGCGAATCTGAGGGTATTTCAGCGCATCCCAGAGAAGCTCACAAGCCCGAGAATGCTGGAAAAGACCTGCAAATGACGCTCTGATAAGGAAGAGGTCCCAGGTTCGAGTCCTGGATCGCCCATTAAGGTGAACTCCCGGGCACATGACCGCTCGCCCGACGTCACCTCGATCCCGTCCCGCGCGACTCACCAGACTACGAGCGGCTCGCGGGCACGGGGGTCAACCCGTTCCTGTGCGGTCCCGAGCGGCGGCTTCCGTTTCATGACGGACGCGTAGAACGAGAAGAAGCTGCCAGGCGGAAACCGGACGAGCGCATCGCACTCAGCGAGGAGGAGCAGGTCGACCATGGCCTCGACGCGAGATACGAACGCGAGCGGCCACCAATGGAGCTCGCCATCGCCCGGACGTCGGAAGAACTTCGAGCAAACCACGGTCTCGGGGACGAGGGCGAGGAATGCCTCCGCTGCTGGTTGTGCGTCGGTGGCGAGGAACACGACCGCGTCCCCCCCAAGCCGAGCGCGCGCATCACTCGCCGCAGCCGCGCAGCGCTCGACCGCCGCGTCGAAGTCCGTCCAATAGCGAGCATGGTCGCCGGTCGCGCCGCCGTTGCCATGGCGCAGGTGGACCGCGACGACGTGACGGTCATCGAGGTGGGCGGCTCGAAATGCCTCCACCTTGGCGCGCACGTCCGCGACTGGCCGCAGCTCCGCCAGCACCTCCCGGCAGCGCGCCGCAGACGGAAGCGCGTCGTTGATGCACCCATCGAACACCACGGTCGGGGCAGTGACGTCCTCCCCGGTGCGAACGAGCGCGACGGCAGCGTCCCGGTCAGCCATTTCATCGGCTGCTCGGCGCTCGGGCGGACGATCCAGCAACGCGCGCGTCCAAAGCGCAGGGTGGAAAGGCTCCGCGTATGGAACGTCCGAAAGATCATCGTTTGCCACAAGGGGCACGCCGGCCAAGCAGCTGAGCGGCTCAAACAACGCGCCGAACAGGTTCTCGGCCGGGTCCTGCAAGTAATACGAGCATCGCCAATCCGCCACCAGCGTGCGGCCAGTCTGCTCCGCAAAGCGCCAGGCCGCCAGCAGGTTTACAAGGAGATCGCCAAGGCCGGCGGTGCGACGAGATACCACATGGCGCGTGGATCTCATGGCTTTAGCGGTTGGTTATCACGGTGATGGGTCGGACCCGCGGGACCGTGCGAGCCGAAGCCGAGCGAGTATCCCTCGCAGTCATTCCGTCGGCAAGGGTGGTGGGCTCATAGTTTGGGATCCGCGTGTCGATACGTGTGTGGGCGGTCGTTGATCGAGCCGACGTTGTCGCTTCGCGCTGACCCTTTTGTCTCCCGTCCGTTGGCTCGCGCCGCCGCGAGTGCATGCGGCGGTGACGAGGCGTTCGGGTGCTCGGCCTTGGTGCCGGGGTCCGGTGACCTGGGAGCGCTCAATGATTGCTCGTCCTGGTGGGCTGTTGGCCCTCGATCGACCGCGACCAGCAGTGCGCGTGCGGTGCGCAGTTGCGAAGCGGGTTGGGCGCATTTCATTGACCGTTGCGCTGGTGGCTACGGGCGCGCTTTTTGCCGCTGGAGCGGCGAGCGGGGCACCGCCGGCGCTGGCCTACTCCTACACCGGTGTGGAACAGACCTATACGGTCCCGGCCGGGGTGACGGCGGTCACGATTACCGCTGTCGGTGCGCCTGGCGGCAGCGGTCCTCGGAACACGAACACGACTCCGACGCCCGGTGCCTATCCGGGGGGCGACGGGGCGTCCGTCACGGCTACCGTAGCGGTGACTCCAGGCGAGACGCTGTACGTGGAGGTGGGCGGGCCAGGCGGTTCGACCGACTGCTCCCTCGATCCGGTGGTGTCACCAGCTTTCAACGGCGGGGGCGGCAACGGCTGTGGTGGCGGAGGAGGAGGGGCGTCAGACGTGCGGACGTGTTCGATTTCGACATGCAGTCTTAGCAGCGCCGACACGCGCCTGGTGGTTGCGGGCGGCGGCGGTGGCGGCGGCGGTGCCGCCCATGGGTGCGTGGGCGGCGCGGGCGGCCAGGCCGGCGACACGGCGGTGACCGGCGCTGGCGCCGGCGGCGCCGGCGATTCCCCGTGTACTAGCCCGGGCGGGCCGGGAGGCAACGGTGGGCGTGGATCACCCGCAGGCATGGTCGGCTCAGGGTATGCCGGCGGCTCGACCGATGGCACGCTGGGCGCCGGCGGCAACAGCGGGTACGGCGAACTGGGTGGCGGTGGCGGCGGTGGCTACTTCGGTGGTGGTGCCGGCGGCTATGACTTTGCCGGCGGTGGCGGCGGGGCCGGCTCGAGCTTCTGGGAGACGGACGCAGTCGGCACCTCGATGGAGGAGGACTCGACCGCGACAGCGGGGTTGACGGTCACCGT
>Ga0302320_10020775_pt1 | contig 13068 bp, 16 predicted proteins | sample Bog_T0_3_FD_202130 | JGI IMG/M metagenome (GOLD analysis project Ga0302320, IMG submission 202130) | Peat permafrost microbial communities from Stordalen Mire near Abisko, Sweden - Bog_T0_3 | ecosystem: Environmental > Terrestrial > Soil > Wetlands > Peat | place: Sweden: Abisko, Stordalen Mire...
TATCTTATTTTAATCCAATTATATTTTTTTCTTTTAAACTTATTTTCTTTCAAACTTTCCTTTGAAAACCTTTTTATTAACAATTCTAAATTTTTTTATAAAATTTTAATAAATTTTTATCGATCATATCTTTTCTTGTCATGAAGAAAAAAGAAGAAAGCCCAAAAAAAGCTGCCTCCCTCCCTCAATCAATCATTTCTTACTATGCAAAATATAAGAATGTTTCCCCAGGTATCAAATCCCAAGTGATCATGGGCACAAAATTCGAGATCGATGACCGCTATGAAATCATCGATACAAGTAAATTTGCAATTTTTTTCCATCAACAATCTTTTCTTTTTAAGTTGGTCAAGGTGCTTATGGAGTGGTTGTGGCTGCCAAGGACAAAAAAGCCAAGGATCCAGAAAACGATCTTGTTGCCATTAAAAAGATCGAAAAGGCATTTGAGCATAAGGTTTTCACCAAAAGGACTGTAAGAGAACTCAAGATGCTTCGTTTGTTGGCTCATGAAAATGTTCTTTTTCCTATCTTTTCTCTAAACTTAAAATTTTTAGGTGATTGGAATTGACACTTTGCTATTGCCAAGGACAAGAGAAACTTTCGATGATATGTAAAATAATATTTTTTCAGAGTCATAACTACTTTAAATTAGTTATATGGTATCGGAACTGATGGAAAGTGATTTGGCCACCATCATCAAGTCTCCACAGCCTCTCTCCAATGAACATTGCCAATATTTCCTCTATCAGATCTTGAGAGGATTAAAATACATTCATAGTGCTGGAATTCTGCATAGAGACTTGGTAAATAAAATTCCTTTCTAATAATGATTTATTATGATTTTCATAAGAAACCGAGAAACTTGCTGGTCAACAGCAATTGTGATTTGAAGATCTGTGATTTCGGGCTGGCTAGAGCCATTATTCCTGATTTCCAAATCAAAACAGGAATCATGACTGATTATGTCGCCACAAGATGGTATCGAGCTCCTGAATTGCTGTTATCATACAAGGAATATGGTCCCTCAGGTAGACATTCTATGATTTTCTATAATTAGATTAATCATTTAATTTTAGTTGATATTTGGTCTGTCGGGTGCTTATTCGCTGAATTGTTGAGAAGAAAGCCATTTTTACCAGGATCTGACAGTAAAAAAAATATATTTTATCTAGAAAAAAACTTATTTTATTATAAAATAGCGAAAAACCAAATAGAAATCATCCTGGAAGTGATTGGCACGCCCACGGAAGAAGAAATCGGCAGCATTCCAAGAGAAAAAAGCAGGAAGTTGGTGAAATCAATGCCAAAGAAGAAAGGCAAGAGTCTGGAAAGCATTTTTCCGAAGGCTTCGCCAAATGGTAGTTTTTGATTTTGAAATTCAGATTTGTGTTTTTATTTTTGACGATTAAAGCTCTGGATCTGCTCAGAAAATTCCTGATTTTCGACCCTGCCAAAAGAATCACTTTGGATGAAGCTTTGAAACATCCATTCTTGCAGGAGTTGCATTGTCCTGAAGATGAAGTACTGGCCTTGTTTTATGATTTTTATTTAGTTACCTTAATTTTAAATACAAAGCCTATTGCCAAATCTGTTTCCAAGATGGAATTTGAGTTCGAAAAGTATAATTTGACTTTGCAACAACTCAAAGGTAATGACATTTTTAACATATATTATATTTTTTTTTTCATGTAATATTTCTATCTATATCAAAATAATTATAGGCAACATATATAAAAATATTTAATTTATAGGCACACACAAATATATAATTTTGTCTTTTTTTTTTTAGTATATTTTATGATATCAATAGATAAATTGTGTTTTTATATAAAATTTGCACTAAATTTATTTACAATTAATTTTTCCAGATCTAATTTATGAGGAGATCTTGTTGTATCATTACCCTGAATTCAAAAAGGATTATCTCAGCAAAATCAACAAGGGAGAAAGTGTGACTCAGCACGTTTTGAAAAACGACAACTCGAAAGTGGTAAGTATTTCTAACTTTTCAAGAGTGTTTTAAGAGGATTTTTCTTTTTGAATTTTACTGAACTTTCCCTAACAACAGTTTGATAAATCTGATGATTATGAAGAATACCCTTCGGACGATGATTTTTAAGAGAATTTGGATAACGAGAAAATAAATTTTTAATAAACATCAAAGAAAAAATGAAAAAAAATGAAAAATCATTAAAAAATCATTAAAAAATAATTAATTTTTGTTTCTACTACATCTAATTTCAAAAACAAGGCCATTGAAAATTCTTTTTTTTCTCTCTATTTTTATTCATTATATATAGTTGACAAAAACAAATGACTTATTAAATATCGCTTCGCTATAAATATTTCAATAACGACCGATTTTGCTCCTTCTTTCGACTGAAGTCCCACAAAGAATGCATCCATTATCTGTTTCATGGTTTTCGAATTCAACATCTCTATATTTCGATCTGGTGTAAATGATCTCACTGGCCATAACTTTGAAAAATTCATCGAAATCTACATATTCCCTAATTCCAAACATCGAGTCTAGGTTATTTTTCTCGATGGAGTATTTATATTGATCCTTGATTTTCGAAACCTTCACAAATCCATCTTTGGGCTCCAAACGTTCGAAAATGTTATGTAATTCAATAACTTCCTTTTCTGTGATTCCAGGTTGGAGGTATGGGGTGGGGTCTAAATCGCTAATATTGTTTGAACTAGGTGAATTGCCCATTTTATTTAATTAAACAATAAGAAAATTTAAAATTTTTTTCGATAGATGAGATTTATAATATTGTTTCAATAATTATATTAAAAAATGGAGATATATCAAATAATGAAAAATATTTGGATATCATTCATGAAAAAATGCAGGCACACATCAATAATATTTATCTTATTTTTTAATAAGAAAACATAATAAAAATATCAATAATGAAGAAAAGAATCATATCAATAATGAAAATGTAGTTATATCAATAATTAAAAATGAATTTATATATATAGTGGTAGATCAATAATATTCAATAATGAATAAAACAAAAAAAAGAATGAAAAGATTAGGTGATGAACAAAATATCAAAATTTGTAAATGTTAAAATCACATAGTTAATTGCAAATATATAAACTTCCAATTTCAATTCTGGAGTTTTTTGAATGGAGAAGGTCGAGAAGTAAATCCTTCATCCCCTCGTTTGAATCTTCCTCTTTATTTGGCTGTTGTCTGGAAGATCTGGAAATTTAAATATCAAACATAAGTAATTAAAAGAGAAAAAAATTAATATTGACTTACCCTTTAATCAATATGTTCCATGAATTATATGATTTGAGGACTCCAAAAGTAAATTGATGTATGAAGTATTCCAAACTTTTTTCATTTAATTTTTTACTAAAAAACAACATTAAAACAAGAAACTTCACTATAAAACCTCCGAAAGAACAACGAAAAATGTTTCAAGTTTTTGGATTTGGAAATTCCATTTTGAAGTTTCTTCAGAAGTGAAATGAAACATTCGTTTTCTATACAAACACTATAGGTTTCCCTAAAAAAATACCAACTTCTTATAACATTTCCTAATCAATCTTATTTACATAGAATGTAATCCAATGCAAAGTGAATTCAAACGTGATACGGTTTCCATTGATAACGCATCTAACAGCTCATTTAAAGCAGCTTGATTTGTAATGGAACGAATAAATAAGCTAAAACTGGTGAGATTCCTTTGCCGAGTGAGAATCTTGCAAATTGGTGCCAGACTCAAATCCTGGATGCAACTTAGAAATCATTAGAATATTAAAATCTATCGAAAAAATGAATCTTTATACCTCGTATTTATGAAGAATGTTAATACTTCTAAATTATGATCCTTTTTGAAGATTTTCCTTTCGATGGTTTGCATCAAACCTTCAATTTTCGCAGCATTTGGAAGGTCTTTGCTAGAGAAAAATGGAAAAAATTAAGGAAATTTCAAAAATTGGTAAAAACATTTCAAATCCAATTTCTAAACTTCTGATCAATTTGAAATTCATTTGTGAGAAAACTGAAGCAAAATTAGTGATGGTCTCATCTGTTAAATTCGTCCAACTTTGGATGAAGACTCTGATGTTTTCTAAATGAGATGTGTTGATCCATGGTTTTTTTAACTACAAGAAGATAAAAAATCAAAGGTAAAATAATCCTTCATATTGATGAGATAAAACCAACGAAAATAATTCAAGGGCTTGATGATCCGAAATTCCAACATCCCTAAAAATTTGTAATTTATCAATAATTCAATGAAAAAAATTAGCTAAATCTTTACATATCATCCTCATGTTCATGTAAAACTTTCATTTCGTTTTCTTGGATTTCTGCATGGACTTTTTTATAAAAGACGTTCCAGAAAAAATCCACCCAGCTTTTATTATAGTCATTGATGTTGTTTCTTCGGGTGAAGGAAAAAGAGGATTGAAGGCAGACTTTTTTAACTTTGAGATCATTGATGAAATTGTTGAAAATTGGGCTGTTGCTATATTGAAAGATTCTTCCTTCTAATATTGGATTTTTTCTTCGAACATAATTTCATTTTAAAAATAATCAGAAAATCTACTGTTTTATGTTGAAATTTAAAGAATATAAAGGTTTAGTTTCTTCGAGATTAGAAAGCACATATTCCATTTCACTAGAATGATCAATTTTAGGTTATTATATAATATTTCCAATACTTTTCATTGTTAACATTGAATATATTCCTTTGTGCTGAAGTCCCAGACATCAATATTCTCAGATCCTCATATCTTATAACAAGGTTGTTTCGAATATCTATCATCTTCTTTAAAAAATGATGTTTTTTTGAGAATTACCATCTTCGATCATGATGTGCTTTTGTAGATTCTTCTTATTCTTCAAATCGATCAATCTATAAAACAAATTTATGAAATCTGGCCTTTTCATGTTTTCCATCCCCAACATTTCATTTAAAATCTCAATAAACTCCTTCAACTTCTTTCTTTCCTCATCATCTCTTGTTCTTTCCAAGTAAAAATTATAAAACTCCTCTTTCATTCTTTTTATATCACCTTCAAAATCTTCAACTCTGGGCACAGAAAACGTCCCCATATATAAAATAATCACACCCAAAGTGAATACCTCACACTTATAATAATTCCATATGCTGGTTTTTGATGGGTTTAGAAGCTCAGGTGCATTAAACCCTGTTTTCTTATATTTGTAATTTTTTAGGTAAAAGCTTTGATCAGTGAAAGTCAAGAATTTCAATATGTTATCAGAAGTCAGAAATATATTATCTGGAGTCAAATCCAAAGGGAAGAGATCCAAAACCTGCATATAAGCTAATCCATTAACCAGACTTTTGAAGTAATATTGTAAGGCGTTAAATGAAAAAAACCCCCCTTGTTGCTTTTCCAAAATAAGACTTTCCAAACTTTTTTCGAAACTTTCATACATTAAAGTATAACTGGTCATTTGGGGAATGTCCTCTTGATTCTTGATATAACCTCGATATATAGGAAATAAATTTGGCTTGTTCGGGATTTTTTGCAAATATTCGTTAAGCTCAATTTCTGATTTGATGTCAGCTTCGGAAGCATGTGTGTTTTCAGGCAGAAGGAGGAAATTGCGTAAAGTAAAAGATTCAGACTTGGTTGGACCTTTGATATGATAAAGCTTGTCGAAATCAAGACTCTTGAGAAGCTGGGGATGCTTCAGATCAAGCTTTTCTAATCCATTGTCGAAGGTTGTTTCTCCAATTTTCATTGTATAGGAATTTTTTAATATTCGTTAATTTTTACAAATTTTGATAAGAGCTAAAAATAATGAGGAATTTTAAATAAATCAAGGTAACAACAATGATGAAAAAATTGTATTAAAGAGAACATTTTCTTTCAGATTTGATTTGGTGTTTTATTTTCGAAGATCAGGAGCTTTGATGCCAATCTCCAAGCAATAAAAGTATTAAAGAATTTTTTCTATAGAACGAATTCTGCACAATTAGTGAATTTTTTGATCAATATATTATCTTTTTTTTAAACTGTTTAAATTGCCTGATGGATCCTTCTTTCGTGACAACGATATGCGCTCTTGAAGTTAGCGTTCTTGCAGTTATTTACTATGCATTTAAAAAACCCGTCAATGATGTGAACTGTGAATGCTTATTTGATTTTATAAATCCAGAGAATTTAGAAAAAACCCCTATCGAATTTATAATTATTTTCGATTCTCATCAATTTTTGCGTCTCAGGGGTTTTCCACTTTATGATGCTTTGAGAAATTTAAAACAAATAATTTCTGATATGAGATCTTCAATTTTTGAGTCTTTAATTCAGGATGTTGAAAAAGATTTCACCAAATTTTTCGAAAATTGCCACTTTCTGGTTTTAAGTTACGGAGACTCTAACAAATTCACTGTTCTAGAATTATTGAAGGAGATAAATGAGTTTCTCCAAGATTCTGAAGATGAAAGAATAATTGCCCAAATACTGTGTGCATTAGATAAAAGATTTATTGAAGTTTATGAATATGAAGATTTGTGGAAGGTTTGTGTTGAGATTTTAAAAAAATGCGGAAAAGACCATTGCCTTTTGATAAATACCACAAAATCTTAATGAAAATGAGAAAAAAAAAAAGGTAAGTACTTTTTTTAATTTTTTTTTTTTTATTTTTTTTTAGGTTAAAAGAAAGACAAATTAGAGAAAAAATCAAAATATATAAAATACAATTTGTCTTTTGTTGTTCACTGAATTATTTATATTTTCTCTTAGAGTATAACGTTAAATTAAAATTTAAAACCTCCTTAAAAAAAAGAATCATTTTAAAAAAAACAGAGACACATTTATGCATTTTAAAAAACAATTTTTTTTTTATGAAATTATGCCAAATCTTGCTTCCTTCTTGAAGTGATCGATTGAATATATTGATCTATAAGTGGAAGTTTTCCGTTCACTTCCTTTCTTATAAATTTGGAAGCCCATCTTCTTTCTGTGTCTATCAAATTTTCATAATTAAAAATATGAGAGAAAAAAAAAGATTGCCTTTGCAAATATCACTAATGTTTCTTCCTGATAATCCTTCGCTTAATTCACCCAATTTCTCCAAATCTGTTTTAGTTAAATGCTTCGCATATCGTTTGAAAATCGCTCCTCTGGATAATTTATCAGGCAATTCGAATTTCACACTCAAATCAATTCGACTCAACATGGCTGGGTCCAAATCTTGTTTTCTATTGGTTGCACAAATTAACAATACATCGGTTGAGCTTTCAAAACTGTCAATTTTTCTTAATAAAGTAGATAAAATTCGTCTACTTGCTTCATGAATTCCCTCATAATTTCTTAATATTTGATTTTTTTTTTGTTATTTGCAAAATAATTTAAGAAATAAATTACCGAGTCGAAGCAATGGCATCAATTTCATCGATGAAAATAATAGATTTTCCCAGACTCTTTGCAGCATCAAAAATATCAGCAAATTTCTTCTCACTTTCTCCATAATATTTCGACATAATGCTTTCCAAAGGCATATAAATCAATGGTATATTCACTTGATTCGCTATGATTTTAGCACTTGTAGTCTTTCCAGTCCCAGGCGGACCTTCAAACAATACTGCTTTTGGTCTTTGATTTCGAAAAACAAATAAATATTTGTTCATACTTATATAAAAACTCACCTATTGGGCTCATTTTTCATTCTTGTTTCCTTTGTGATTTCATCGAAAATCTCAGGATATGTCAATGCCAAAAGCACAGTATCCTCTATATCCCTTTTCTGTTTTTCATATCCAGCTAAATAATCCTTATTTTTTAAAAAAATTTCTTTATTTTATGAAAAAATTTATGAAATACCCAATCATAATTCACAGTCTTGCCATCAGGCATAAACAAAGTCACTCCAAATTCCTGCAATTTATTTATAGCCTCTTCTTTTATTTTATCACCTCCTCCCAATGCCTTAGAAATTTTGCTTCCAATACTGTTATTTTCCTGAGAATTTTGAGTATTTTGCCCTGATTGTCTGATATTGTTCTTTTTATAAACAGCATTGACTGGTTTATTGGCCTCTTTATAACATTCCAAATAAGTTGTGATGATCAAATCTGTGATATCATTCCTTGTTTCGAAAATCAATTTCACATTCGCCCTCTCATAAGTCATTTCTCCAGTGATATAAACGGTTCCTTTCGCAGGTTTTTCTAAACAAAATTATTAATTTTTCCATGATTTTTTCTTATTATTTTACTTGATTTTGATTCCGCACATTCCTCAAATTCCACTTGCAAAGTCAAAACATTATCTTGTTTGAAAGAATTCATGGATTTCACCACAATTCGGTTATTATCTTTGTTTTTTTCGAATAAATCCAAAACCACCATTAAAAGAGAAAATAAATCACATTTCCGTTGATCAACTAAAAACTCCATAAAATAACAACCACCCCGGATGCCTATGAAAGGGTCTGGAAAAGACATCATTTGGGTGCCGAATTCTCTTCGGAACTCATCAAGTTTTTTATTGACTTTGTTTCGAGCTTTCACCACTACTTCATCTTCCAACATGAAAAAAGAACCATTTTTTTGTGAAAAATATGTAAAAATGCTGGAAAAAGCAACAAAATATGCCACTTTGGAGTAGTTTTTGGGGGGCTTAAAGAGGGTTGGGAGGAAACGAGAAGAAATGACTCGTAGAATAGGACGGAGTTTTATGTTTTTCATAGAAAAAATCTTTTTGTTTTTGTAAATTACAGCCCAGAATTAAATTTAATCTCTATTAGTTTTTCTCAGAATTTTCTATTTCCACTAATTTCTGATATTTTGTTCCAATTAAAAAAACCTTCAAAAAAATACTAAATACAAATTTTAATGTTTTTTAAAAGGAAATTTGATTTGCCCATTGCATTTTACTAAATCTTTGAAGTTTAATGGAAACAATTAACTCCATCTTCTTATCTTAAGTCTCCCCCGTGCTTTTTCTTGTCAAGGCTCTTTTTATCATGGTTTTTTTCTTATGTCTATAAGGATGTTTGGGTCTTCCCATAGTCCAATGCATTAAGCCATTAGGACCGTAGATTTCTTCCTCTTCGACTCTCTCCATTTTTTCTTCTTTTTCCTGTTCTTCTTTATTTATTTCCGATAAATTCGCAAACCCCCCCTTGAATTTATTAAGTTTTATCATCATTTATCAAAATTCTGTTAAAATTCTCAATATTTTACTATTTGATCAATGCTTCCGAAATGCTTTTCCAATAGAATCACTCGATCAAGTATATTGACATGTACTGACTTTTTGCCTTTTATTTCGAAAAATAAAAAAAAAAACTGGCTTAATAACAGCTCATTCATTTTTAAACATTAAGAAATTATAAATTCGGAAAAAAAAGAAATTTCATAAATATTTTTATTTCAAAACTACCTGAAACAGATTTTACATAATGTTCCAAACTTCCAGATCTTTTTCTTCTAGATGCGGATTTCTTGCAAACAGGGCTTTCATTTTTTTCTTCTTCTTCAATTGGAAGTTCCTGATTCATGCTCCCAGTGAACAATTTCTCCAAAAGTTGAATGCGGTTCACAATGTTGATATTAATTTTCTGGCCTTTGAATTAAGAATCAAAAAAAACTTTAAATTTATTTTAAGAGAGTCGAATTATTTGCCTTTGGATGTGGTTATGATGTCATTGACAGAGCTTGATTTGCTGAGTTTTTTCTTGAAAGGAGAAGAAGGGTTTTGAGGTACATGAAGAGTCATTGGTTTGAGAATTGGTTTGAAAGATTTTGGTTTCTCTTGGTTGTTTTCTTTCGGTTTTTCTTGTATATTTTCTGACATATTATAACTTTGTTCGAGGTCTGGTTTTTCTTGAATGTTTTCGAGAATTGATATATTTCTTTCTGTGGGTTGTTCGAGTAGAGCCTCTTGAAAAATTCCTATGGGCACCTTATGGCTGTTTTCTTCTAAATTGTGGATCAGATCGAGTTCTGCTTTTTCTTCTAGAGTTTTTTTGATTGTTTCTTGAGGTTGTCCATTTTCTTGAATATCTTGGATTTTTTCTTTTGTTTCTTCTATTGTTTCTTTGGTTGGATCGATGATGGGCTCAAGCATAATTTTATTTTCTTGAAAATCTTCATTTTTTTCTTTGGTTTCTTCTTGAACTTTTTCTTGATGTTCCTTTATTTTTTCTTTATTAGTTGAATAGTCTTCATTTTTTCTTTGCACCTCATCATTAACTTCCATTTTTACTAATATTTCTTCAACAACCATCTTTCCTTTTTCAATAAGCTTTGATAATTTGGGCTCAACATATTCTCCTTCTAAAAATCCAAAGTGTTATTTAATTTAATTCAAGAAAATACCTGTCAAAATGAAAAATGAGCCACCCTCTAAATTCAAAGTCATTCCCGCATTTATTTCTCTTGATCTTATTGGATTTTTATGTTCTTGCCTTATTTCAGAAAAATCCACCAAAAACACATAAACATTATCCTCATCACATAAAAAAGGCTCCTTTCCTCTGGAAATCACCCAAACGTTGTTTTCTTTCTCCAAATTGAAATCACAAGGGAACCCAAATTTCATAACATTCTCCTTATAATTTTCCAATGTGACTTTTTGATTTTCGAGTAAATTAAACTTTTGATCATAAATTTCCAAACCTAAAGAATTTTCTTCTATTTTTTCCACCCGCACTTTAAATGTCTTCGCTTGTAAGACCATTTCTTTTAATAATCCGATTTTTCCTAATCCAAGTAAATATTTAGCAGAAAAGTTGCCTTCATTTTCCAAGTAAAATTTGTGATCTCTCTTCATAAAAATACCATAATTGCCCATATTTTCTTCATTTCCATTCAAATTAATCTCATCCAATTGGAGATTTTCTTCATAAAGATTCTTTTTAAACCTTTGGGAATTTTTGGAAAAATATTGTTCATTCGCTTTCAAGGTGAAATAATAAGAAATTTCTAAGGCATTATTGGAATAATTGAGACAAACCACATTCAATTGATTTGGAGAGATTTCATTTTCCTTAGAGTTCCCCTTTTGCTCGAGAAATTGCTTCCTAGTTTTCCAATTCACCCAATCTTTCTTATAAAAATTATCCCAATCCTTATAATTTACTATTTGTTCCTCTTCCTTATCGACTTCTCGTCTGATCAAAGCCAAATCTTCTGGTTTTATTGTTATTTTGAAGTAATTTCCAGCGAAATTAATGAATTTCTCTTTAAAATCACACCATTTCACCATCGATTGCTCCTTGGTTTGACCCAAGTTTTCAACCCAGAAGCTTGATGCCAAAATAAAAGAAAATCTCGAGGAATCAAACAATTTTTCTTTCTCTTGAATCAAGGAATTTGTCATGTTAACTGTCATCCTTCCTTGAATGATCACCATCACATTCAAATCGAATTCCTGTAGAATTTTATGGATTTTCACCCCATTCGGTTGATCTTCCTTGATCTGATGAAACTCCCCTTCACCTTTAAGTAAAGCATTCAGTTTTTGTAGATTAATTCGGATGACTTGTAAAGCTTGGGGATCCAAATCTTTGACTAGCTTTTGGCTTGCGTTGTGAATATGTTCATGAAGAGTGTTTAGAAAATAAAGAAGATATTCTATGAAAGAAGTATGAGTGGGAGGAGTTTTCGAAACTAGATAATCGAGGATATTAATGGACTCAAGATCAATTATTTTGAGCTCATTGGCTGTAGAAATTTCAATCAAAGTTTTATTGAGGAGTTCCTCTTTTTCTGCTTTGGAAATGACAGTATGTTCGATTTTGTTTGAGGCACAACAACCCATGTTTGTTTTTGGCTATTGATTTTCCAAAACGAATATTTTAAAAAAATATTTTTATCTTTTCTTTTTTTTTAAATTATCAATAAAAATTGTTTACTACAAATTTTTTTTGCATTTTAAAAGAAAATTTATTTTATTTTTTACAAAAAAACACAACAGTGGAAATCAATCGTTTTTGGAGATCAAATTTGAAAAAATAACACTCTAAGAAAACATATTCTCTCTAATTAAAAAAAAAACTAAAAAAAAAAATTTCTCAATTTTTCTGCAAAAAATTCAAGGGAATATCTATATCAGGTTTATTCCTATTAACACCTAGAAGGAAAATTTAAAAACACTAAACCATAAAAAAATTAAAATTAAAATCTAAAAATGAATGTTTTCTTACCAAAATCCAATTAATGACATTCATTCCCATAAAAAATTCCAAAATCGAGGGCGATTATAAAATAAAGTCCCTCAAGACGATTAAAATATCGAAAACTACTACCACTGTTTTCTTGATCCTTTGTTTAATGACCCTTGGTTTTTTGGCTTTGATAGCAAAATGGTCAAAAAAATTTAGATATTTTTTCTTATATAAAGAATGTTCAATCAATCAAGGATCTTCAGTGGCAATAACCACAATAGGAAATTCTTTTGAAATTGTTCCTCTAGTTCTGGAACATCATAAAACCAAAAAGACATACTCCTTTATCTTTAAACTTTTAAAATATCATTATGTAGAGGAATTCGGATATTTCGAGCCTGTAGACTTCACGGAAGCATCAGGAAAATTTCGAGACATCTTATCCTCTTTTTCAAATGGGATAGATGAAGAAACTTACAAATATCATTTGATAAAATTTGGAGAGAATCTTAAAAATGTGCCAATACCCAATTTATTGGAATATCTTTACCATGAAATGACGGCTCCTTTTTTTATATTGCAATATTGTAGTGCGGTGGTTTGGTTCTTGGAAAATGAATACATTTATTCCATTGTTTTGCTAGCTGCTTCTTTTATTTTGACAAATGTGGGTTATATTTTTGTCCGATCCTCACAAAAAAAGATCCAAGAATTAGCTCATCTTGTTTTGAAAGTGAAGGTTTTCCGGAAAGGAAGCAAATTCTTATATGAAATCATTTCATCTCAATTTCTTGTACCTGGTGATCTTTTAGCTTTAGAAAACAATATGAAATTGCCTTGCGATGCGCTTTTAATTTCTGGGGAAGCAATAATTAACGAGAGTATGTTGACTGGTGAATCCACGCCAATACCAAAATTTCCAATAGATGAGAGTCCTGAAAATTCCTTTGATT
>Ga0302320_10020776_pt1 | contig 13068 bp, 10 predicted proteins | sample Bog_T0_3_FD_202130 | JGI IMG/M metagenome (GOLD analysis project Ga0302320, IMG submission 202130) | Peat permafrost microbial communities from Stordalen Mire near Abisko, Sweden - Bog_T0_3 | ecosystem: Environmental > Terrestrial > Soil > Wetlands > Peat | place: Sweden: Abisko, Stordalen Mire...
AAGACCGTTGAATACTTCAAGATCCCCCGGGACGTGCTCACCGTTTGCGTGGGCAAGAGCACGTACGCCCGCTGCGGCATCATCATCAACGTGACGCCCTTCGAGCCGGAGTGGGAGGGCTACGTGACGCTCGAGATCAGCAACTCGACGCCGCTGCCCGCCAAGATCTACGCCAACGAGGGCATCAGCCAGGTGCTGTTCTTCCAGGGCTCGGAGCCCTGCCAGACCAGCTACCGGGACAAGAAAGGCAAGTACCAGAACCAAAAGGGCCTGGTGCTCCCCAAGATCTGATGGCCCCCCTCTGGCTCGCATCGGCCTCCCCCCGCCGCGTCGAGCTGCTGCGCCTGGCGGGCCTGAGCCCGCTGGTCCTGCCCGCGCAGGTGCCCGAGGCGCGGCGCCGGGGCGAGGGGCCAGCGGCCATGGTGCTGCGCCTGGCACGGTCCAAGGCGGGCGCCGTGGCGGCCCGGCTGGCGGCCCGCGGGGAGCGCCGGGGCCTGGTCCTCGCGGCGGACACGACGGTGGCGCTGGGCTCCAGGGTGCTGGAGAAGCCCCGCGGCCCCGCCGGCGCCCGGGCCATGCTGCGCGCGCTGTCCGGGCGCTCGCACACGGTCCATACCGGGGTCTGCATCGTCGATCTGGCCCTCAGCGGGAGGCGGACCGCCTCCCGCGGCGCCGCGGACGAGCGGGCGGCCTTCGTCGAATCCACGCGGGTGGTCTTCCGGCCGCTGACCCCCGCCGAGATCGCGGCCTACGGGGCCACGGGGGAGCCCATGGACAAGGCCGGGGGCTACGGGATCCAGGGAGCGGCGGCGGCCTTCGTGCGCCGCATCGAGGGCGACTACTCCGCCGTCGTCGGCCTGCCCCTGGCCCGCGTCGTGGAGGCGATCGCATGCCGCTAACCCTCGTCACCGGAGCCAACGGGCACCTCGGGTCGCGCATCGTGCGCGCCCTGCTGGCGCGCGGGCGCGCCGTGCGGGCGCTGCTGCGCCCGGGCTCGCCCCTGCGCGGGCTCGAGGAGGGCGGCGGGCTGCTCCCGGGGCTTGAGGCCGTGCGCGGGGACCTGCTGGATCCGCCGTCCCTGGAGGCGGCGCTGCAGGGGGTGGACCGGGTCTTCCACGCCGCGGCGGTCTTCGACACCCGCCTGGACGACGAGAGCGTGATGCTGAGGGCCAATGTGGACGGAACCCGCGCCCTGCTCGAGGCCCTTCGGGCGCGGCCCGGCGCCCGCCTGGTGCACACCAGCTCGGTGGCGGCCATCGGATACAGCCGCGACCCGTCGGTGGTCCTCGACGAGGCCACCTGGAACGGCGACCCCATCGACGTCTACACCTCCAGCAAGACCGAAAGCGAGCGCCTAGTGCATGCCGCCGTGGCCCAGGGCCTGGACGCGGTGGTGGCCAATCCCGCCACGGTGCTGGGCCCCGGGGACCACAAGCCGACCCCGAGCAACGCCTTCGTGCTGCTGGCCCTGCGCCAGGGCGCCCCCGTCACCTTCAACAGCGGGCACACTTACGTCGACGCGGACGACGTCGCCGAGGGGCACCTTTTGGTGGAGGAGCGCGGGCGCCGCGGGGAGCGCTACGTGCTCGGCGGCACCCGCGCCAGCAACGACTCCCTGCTGGCGGACCTGGCCCGGCGCCGGGGCGGCCGGCCGCCCTTCATCCACCTGGGGCATGCCAGCGTGGAGGTGCTTGGCTGGGGGGTCGAGCTCAAGGCCAGGCTTACCGGGGGCAAGCCCCTCTTCACGCGGGCCAAGGCCCACAAGCTCATCGATTACTACGGCTACTTCAGCCACGCCAAGGCCGCTGCCGAGCTGGGCTATGCGCCGCGCCCCCTGGACCAGGTGCTGGACCGCGCCGAGGCCTGGTACCGGGACAGGGGCTGGCTCAGGGCCCGCTGATCCCCGAAATTGTGCATAACCCCTCCCGGAAGCTGCCCGTAAGGTTTTTTGGCAGGTGGCAAAAGGCCCTTTTCTCTTATTAGGATTGCGCCAAAGCCTTGGTTTTGCTAGCATTCCTGCGGTTGACAACGTCATCGGTTGCCAATGAAAGCGGGCCGCGAGGCCCGTTTTCTGTTTTTAAGGCCCCCGCTCCGGGGCCGCGGGACCGTCCCGCGCATTGGCACCCCGCACGTTCTCGAGAAAGAGGGAAGCATGAGCTCAATCGTCCTGGAGGCCCTTGAGGCCCTGGAGCGCAGCAAGCGCATCGACAAGAAGGTCCTGCTGGAGGCCCTCGAGGCCGCCATGGCGTCGGCCGGCCGCAAGGCCTACGGCGCCAACTTGAACATCGCCGTGGACTTCAACGAGAGCAACGGCGAGTTCAAGGCCTATTCGGTCAAGAAGGTCGTCGAGACCGTGGCCGACCCGGACCTCGAGATCACGCTCGAGGACGCCCGCAAGCGGGATCCCGAGGCGCAGCTCGAGCAGGAGATACGGCTGCTGCTGCCCAAGGTGGACTTCGGCCGCATCGCCGCCCAGACCGCCAAGCAGGTGGTGCTGCAGCGCGTGCGCGAGGCCGAGCGCGAGAAGGTCTTCGAGGACTTCAAGAACCGCCTCAACGACGTGCTGACGGCGGAGGTCCTGCGCATGGACGGCCGCAGCGTGATCCTCGACATCGGCGGGGGCACCGAGGCCGTGCTGCCGCCCAAGGAGCAGATGTTCAAGGAGGAGGTCATGCCCGGCGACCGCCTCAAGGTGTTCGTGGTGGACGTGCGCCGCACCGCCCGCGGGCCCCAGGTGGTGGTCTCGCGCACCCATCCCATGCTTGTCAAGAAGCTCTTCGAGGCCGAGGTCCCCGAGATCCAGGAGGGCATCGTCGAGATCAAGGCGGTGGCCCGCGAGGCCGGCGTCCGCACCAAGATGGCGGTCCAGAGCTACGACGAGAAGGTTGACCCGGTGGGCGCCTGCGTCGGCATGAAGGGCATCCGGGTCCAGGCGGTCGTCACCGAGATCCTGGGCGAGAAGATCGACATCATTCCCTGGTCGGACGAGCCCGCCAAGCTCATCAGCGCCGCCCTGAGCCCCGCGCGGGTCTCGCGCGTGCTCATCGAGGAGGCCGCCAAGCGCTCCACCGTGGTGGTCGCCGAGGACCAGCTCAGCCTTGCCATCGGCAAGAAGGGGCAGAACGTCCGCCTCGCCGCCAAGCTGACGGGCTGGAAGGTCGACGTCAAGAGCGAGGTCCAGATGGCCGAGGAGCAGCTGCGCGAGGCCAGCCAGGAGCTCGCCGCCCAGGAGGCCGCCGCGGCCCAGGCTTCGGGCCAGGAAGAGGAGGTCTTCGAGCTTCCCGGCATCGGCGCCAAGCTCACGGCCAGGCTCATTGAGTCGGGCTACGACGACCTAGAGAAGATGGCCGCCGCCCCCGTCGAGGAGCTCGTCAAGATCGAGGGCATCGGCGAAAAGACCGCGGAGAAGATCCGTGACGTGGCGGCGCGCCTGATGCGCGGCGAAGAGATCGAGGAGACGGAACCGCAGGGTTGAGCGGACGTCCGGTGCTTTGGCGGTGACGCCCAGAAGGGAAAACAGACCGTGAGCAAGATCAGAGTGTTTGAACTGGCCGAAAGGGTGGGGCGCACGCCCCAGGAGGTCCGCGACGAGCTGGGCCGCCGGGGCAAGCCCGTGCACAGCAACCTGTCCCTGGTTGAGGACGCCTTTGTCGAGGTGGTGCTCGCGCATTTCGGCGGCGCCAAGTTCCCGGCGAAGGCCGAGACTGCGGCCGGGTCCGCGCCCGCTGCCGATGCGGCCGCCCCGGCGCCGGTCGCGCCTCCCAAGCCCGCGGAGCGGGCCGGCGTCACCATCGACATGACCATCCCGTCGGTGCCCAAGTTCGCCATCCCCAAGAAAAAGCTGAAGACGCCCCCGCCGGCGGAGCCCGTCGCGGCCCCGGCGGCCCCGGCCGAGAAGCCGGCGGAAGAGGCGCCCCCGGCGGAAGGGGCAGCCGCGGCCGCGGCCACCCCGCCCGTCCCGCGCCCGGTCGCCCCGCGCCCCGAACCCCGGGTGCTCACGTCGGTGAACTTCGACATTCCCCGCCGCGAACGGCCCAAGATCGTGGAAGTGGTCGCCCCTGAGCGCCCCAGCGGCATCGTGCGCCGCGACGGCTCCTCGGTGCCCAGCTCGGCCCCCGCCATGGGCGGCCCCGCCGCTCGCCGGCCGCGGCCCGGCGACCCGGCCGCGCCCGCGGCGCCCGGAGCGCCCGCAGCGCCCGGCGCGGCCCCGGCCCCCGCCGCAGGGACCTCGGGCCCTCCCAAGCCGGGCGCCAAGGGCAAGCCCGGCAAAAAGGACCGCCGCGAGAAGCAGGAACAGGACTTCGGCCTCCGCCCCAGCGAGACCAAGATCACGGCCCCGGTCAAGGTCGAGGGAGCCCCGCGCCCCCTGCCCCTGCCCGAGGGGGCCAGCATCTCCGAAATGGCCCAGGCCATGGGGGTGAAGGCCAGCGAGCTGATCAAGAAGCTGATGGTGGACTTCAAGGTCATGGCCACGGTCAACCAGAAGCTGCCCAAGGACGTGGTCGAGACCCTGGCCGTGGACTACGGCTTCGAGGTCGTCCACGAGGGCCTCTACGGCGAGAACCTGCTGAAGGAGGAGGCCGACGACGAGACGCGCCTCTCCCTGCGCGCGCCCGTGGTGACCATCATGGGCCACGTCGACCACGGCAAGACCACCCTGCTCGACGCCATCCGGGACGCCAAGGTGGCCCTTGGCGAGGCCGGCGGCATCACCCAGCATATCGGGGCGTACAAAGTCAGGCTCCCCGAGCATGAGGGCTTCGCCGGCGGCGAGGTGGTCTTCCTCGACACCCCCGGCCACGCGGCCTTCACCGCCATGCGCGCGCGCGGCGCCAAGGCCACCGACATCGTGGTCCTGGTGGTCGCCGCCGACGACAGCGTCATGCCCCAGACTGTGGAGGCCATCGACCACGCCAAGGCGGCCGGCGCCCCCATCGTCGTCGCCATCAACAAGATCGACAAGGAAGGCGCCAATCCCGACCGGGTCATGCAGGAGCTCGGCAAGCACGGCCTGATCCCCGAGGAATGGGGCGGGACCACCATCATGGCCAAGCTGAGCGCCAAGAAGCGCCAGGGCGTCAAGGAGCTGCTCGAGCTGCTGGCGCTGCAGGCCCAGGTCATGGAGCTGAAGGCCGACCCCGGCCGGCGCGCCAAGGGCGTGGTGATCGAGGGCAAGCTGGACAAGGGCCGCGGGCCCGTGGCCACGGTGCTGGTGCAGAAGGGCTCGCTGCGCGTGGGCGACACGGTGCTCGTGGGCAACCATGTGGGCCGCGTGCGCGCCATGATCAACGACCTGGGCCAGAAGCTCGAGGTGGCCGGCCCCTCGACCCCCGTAGAGCTGCTGGGCCTGTCCGGCGTCCCCGAGGCCGGCGACATGCTGCAGAGCGTGGACGACGAGAAGCTGGCCCGCCAGATCGCGGCGCGCCGCCAGGCCGTCGCCCAGGACCGCGAGCGCGCCAACCGCGGCCACGTCAAGCTCGAGGACCTGTTCGACCGCATCCAGACGGGCGACGTCAAGGAGCTCAACATCGTCATCAAGGCGGACGTGTCCGGCTCCGTCGAGGCCCTGCGGGGGGCCTTCGAGGACATCAAGTCGGACAAGGTCAAGGCCCGGGTCATCGGCGGCAGCGTCGGCAACATCAACGAAAGCGACGTGCTGCTGGCCGCCGCCTCCGACGCGCTGGTGCTGGGCTTCCACGTCAAGGCCACGCCTTCGGCGGTGGACCTGGCGCACCGCGAGAAGGTCGAGATCCGCCTGTACGACGTCATCTACGACGCCGTCAACGACGTGCGCGACGCCATGACCGGGCTGCTCGAGCCCCACTTCAACGAGGTCAGCATCGGCAAGGGCGAGGCCCGCCAGATCTTCAAGATCAGCAAGGGCTTCATCGTCGGCTCGCTGGTCACCAGCGGCAAGATCACCCGCGACTGCACGCTGCGCTTCTTCAGGGACGGCGAGAAGGTCTGGGAGGGCAAGGCCATCGGCCTCAAGCGGTTCAAGGACGACGCCCGCGAGGTGCTCGAGACCCAGGAATGCGGCATCAGTCTGGACCCCGCCAGCGGCGTCAAGGAAGGCGACACCTGGGAGGCCCTGGTGCAGCAGGAAGTCGCCCAGAAGCTGTGACGCCTCCGGGAGGCCAGGCCATGGATTTCAAGCGGTCCGACCGCGTGGCCGAAAGGGTCCGCGCCGACATCAGCGAGCTGCTGCTGAAGAAGGTCAACGATCCGCGCATCGGGTTCGTCAGCGTCACGCGCGTCAAGGCCAGCGACGACCTGCGCAACATGACCGTGTACGTCTCCGCCTTCGGCGCCGACGCCGCGGCGAAGAAGCGCACCCTGCAGGGCCTCAAGTCGGCCACGCCCTTCCTGGAGCGGGAGGTCTTCCGGCGCCTGGACATCAAGGTGGCCCCCGAGCTGGCCTTCAAGCTCGACGAAAGCCTCGAGAAGGGCCAGCAGGTGCTTGAGCACATCAAGGAGGCGGTCGCCTCGGACCGCAAAGAGCCCGGCGGGGAGGCTTCTTGAGCGCGCGCCGCATCCGGCCCCCCGAGCCGCTGGTCCAGGCTCTGCGCGCCTCCCGGCGCGTGGCCCTGGTGACCCACATCAACCCCGACGGCGACGGCCTGGGCAGCGAGGCGGCCCTGGGCCTGGCCCTGCGCGCGCTGGGCAAGCAGGTGGTGGTCGCCAACAGCGACCCGACGCCGGCCCAGTATTCCTTCCTCGGCCTGGACGCCTTTGCGGGCCCGGCCGAAGGCTGCGACCTCGTCGTGGCCCTGGACTGCCCGGTGCTGGAGCGCCTCGGCGCGGCGGGTGCGGCGGCCTTCACCGCCGCACCGGCCACCGCGGTGATCGACCACCATGTGCCCAAGGTGCCCTTCGGGACCGCGGCCTGGATCGAGGACGGCTCCGCCGCCACCGGCGAGATGATCGAGGCGCTGCTGCCCGAGCTGGGCGCGGCGCTGACTGCGCCCATGGCCACGGCCCTCTACGCGGCGCTGGTCAACGACACCGGGTGCTTCCGCCACAGCAACGCCGACGCCTTCGCCTTCGCCTGCGCGGTGCGCCTGCTTGAGGCCGGCGCCGACAGCCGGGACGTCAACCGCCGCCTGCTCGACGAGAAGCCGCTGCGCCAGGTGCGCCTGCAGGCCCGCGCGCTGGGCGGCATGCGCTCGCTGGCCGGGGGCCGCGGCGCCCTGGTGAGCGTCAGCGCCGCGGATCTGGCCGCCTTCGGCGCCACCTGGGAGGACACCGACGGCCTGGCCGAGGCGCTGCGCTCCATCGAGGGCGTCGAGGTCGGCGCGATGCTGCGCGAGGAGGGGCCCCTGGCCGCCAAACTGAGCCTGCGCAGCAAGTACGGCTTCGACGCCAACGTGTTCGCCCAGGCCTGGGGCGGCGGCGGCCACGCCAAGGCGGCCGGCGCCACCATCAAGGCCCCCTTCGCCGAGGCCATCGAGGCCGTGGCGCAGGCCCTGGAACGCGGCCTGCTGGCCTGAGCGCGGGGCGCATGGAAGGCATTCTGCTCGTCGACAAGACGGCCGGGCCGACGTCCCACGACGTTGTGGCAAGGCTGCGCCGGGTGCTTGGAACCCGCGAGATGGGCCACGCCGGGACCCTCGACCCCCAGGCCACGGGCCTGCTGGTGCTGGCGGTGGGCCGGGCGACGCGCTGGCTGCCCTACCTGCCCACGGCCAAGAGCTACCGGGCCACCCTGCGCCTGGGGCTGAGCACCGACACCGAGGACATCTGGGGCGCGGCCCTGCCCCCCGACGACGGGCCTGCTCCCCTGCCGGACGCGGCTGCCGTCCGCCGGGCCCTCGAGGGCCTCACCCGGCTGAAGACCCAGGTCCCGCCGATGGTGTCTGCGGTGAAGCGCGACGGCCGGCGCCTCTATGAGCTGGCCCGCGAGGGGCTCAGCGTCGAACGGGCAGGGAGGCCGGTGCGCGTCGATGCGGTCCGGGTGCTCGCGGTGCGCGGGGCGGATGCGGACTTCGAGGTCGACTGCGGGCCCGGAACCTACGTGCGCACGCTGTGCGTCGAGGCCGGAAGGAGCCTGGGGCAGCAGGCCTGCATGGCCGCCCTGCGGCGCCTCGCCTGCGGGGGCTTCACGCTGGAAAGGGCCCTGCCCGAGGAACGCTGGACGCCCGAGGCGCTCGCGGCCGGCCTGCTGGGGTCCGCCTCGGCCCTGGGGCACCTGCCCGAGCGCGCCCTGGACGCCGCCGAAGCCGAGGCCGTGGGGCACGGGCGCCCGGTCGGGATCGGCGGAGCGGCCCTCGCGGCGACCTGGAGGCTGACCCGCGAGGGGCGCCTTCTCGCCTTCGCCCAGGAGGGCCCGGACGGCAGCCTGCGGCCCACCCGGGTCTTCGCCGAAACGCATGCGCCAGTTTAGGGAGCTGCCCCGCAGGGGGCCTTCGGCGCCCCCCTTGGCGCTTGCCGTGGGGACCTTCGACGGAATTCATCGCGGCCACCAGGCGGTGCTCAAGGAGGCCGTGGGCCTTGCCCGCCGAAGCGGCTGGACCGCCGCGGCCCTGGCCTTTGACCCGCCCCCTGAGGCGGCCCTGGGCCTTCCGGTGCCGCCCCGCCTGGGCAATCCGGACGAGGACGCCGGCCTGATGGCGGATCTGGGCCTGCAGGAGCTGTACCGCATCCCCTTCACCGCGGCCCTAGGCAGGCTGACGCCCGGGGCCTTCGCCGAGCGGGTGCTGGCTTGGACCTTGCGCTGCGGCGCGGTGGCGGTGGGACGGGGATTCCGTTTCGGCGCCGGCGCCGCAGGCGGGACCGGGGAGCTCACGCAGCTGGGGCTCCGCTTCGGGTTCCGGGTAGCCGAAGTGCCGCCTTGCATGCAGGGCCGCAGGGCCGTTTCGTCCACGCGGCTGCGGCTCGCGGTGCAGGCCGGGCGACTCGACGAGGCGGCGGAGCTTCTGGGCCGTCCCTGGCTGTTCCGCGGGCGGGTGGTGACGGGGCGGCGCCTGGGGCGGACGATCGGGTTTCCGACGGCGAACCTGGAGGGGCCCCAACAGGCCCAGCCTCCGCGGGGTGTCTGGGCGGGCCGCTGCCGGCTGGTCACGCGCTCCGGGCCGGGGCGCTGGTGGGGCTTCGCCGGCAACCTGGGGGTCCGTCCGACCCTGGGGTCAGGGCTAGCCCCGACGGTGGAGCTGCACCTTCTGGGCTTCCGCGGGCGCCTTGAAGGCCGCACGCTCGAGGCGCAGTTCCTGAAGCGTCTCCGCGGCGAACGGAAGTTCAAGTCCCTCGCCGGGCTTTCGGCCCAGATCGGCAGGGATGTGCAGGCGGCGCGGGCGGCCCTGAAGGGGGCCTGAGCGGCAGGCACGGCTTGTCCCACGCGGGACGGGGATCGCCCCAGGGGCGGTCCCCGTCCCGGATGGCGCAAGCGAAGAGCGGCGCGATCCGACGCCACCGGGCAAGGGCCCTGAGGCGCCACACCCAAGGCCCCACCCTCGGCCGTACGCTGCTCCGGCGGCGGACTGGGGACGGGGCGACCGCAACCCCAAGGAGGCAACACCATGGTCATGGCCAAGGAACGAAAGACCGCCGTCATCAAGGACTTCGCGCAGAAGAACGGCGACACCGGCAGCCCCGAAGTGCAGGTGGCCCTGCTCACGGAGCGCATCAACTACCTGACCGAGCACTTCAAGACCCACAAGAAGGACCACCACAGCCGCCAGGGCCTGTTGAAGATGGTCAACCACCGCCGCAAGCTGCTTGAATACCTGCGCAAGAACGCGCTGGACCGCTACAAGAAGGTGATCGACCGCCTGCAGCTGCGCAAGTAGCGGACACCCGATCGGCCACGCGCGCGCGCCGGACGGCGGCGCACGCACGGCTCGGCCATCGGCAAGGACTGGACGGCGCGCCCTCCGGCGGCGCCGGAAAAGAGCGCCTCACGGCGAAGCATCCCAAGACTCAAACGGAGCAAACATGGCATTGGAACGGGCTAGCCTCGAGATCGGGGGCAAGACGCTCACCCTGGAGACCGGCAAGTGGGCCAAGCAGGCCGCCGGCTCGGTGGTGGTGCGGTACGGAGACACGGTGGTGCTGGGGGCGGTGACCTCGGCGAAGACGATCCGCGAAGGCCAGGACTTCTTTCCGCTGACGGTCGACTACCGCGAGAAGGCCTACGCCGCGGGCAAGATCCCCGGCGGCTTCTTCAAGCGCGAAGGCAAGCAGCGCGATTCCGAGGTGCTCACAAGCCGCCTGATCGACCGCCCCATGCGGCCGCTCTTCCCCGAGGGCTTCCTCAACGAGGTGGCGGTCAGCCTGATCGTCCTGTCCTCGGACAAGGAGAACGAAAGCGACATCCCGGCGATGGTCGCCGCCAGCGCCGCCGTGGCGCTGTCGGACATCCCCTTCAACGGGCCCATCGGCGCCGTGCGCATCGGCATGGCCAACAACGAATTCATCGTCAATCCCACCTTCGCCCAGATGGAGACCAGCGACCTGGACCTGGTGGTGGCGGCCACGAAGGACGCCATCATGATGGTGGAGGGCGGGGCCAAGTTCATCTCTGAGGCCCGCCTGCTCGACGCCCTGCAGGCAGCCCACGACGAGTGCCGCAAGGTCACGGCGCTCATCGAGGACCTGGTCCGCCGCGCCGGCAAGCCCAAGAAGCAGGTCGTGCTGCACAAGGTCGACGATGCCGTGAACGCGGCGGTGCGCGGGCGCTTCGAGTCCGCGATCAAGGCGGCCACGAAGAACCCGGACAAGCTGGCCCGCCAGGACGCGGTCGAGAAGCTCAACGACGAGGCCAAGGCGGCCTTCACCGAGCAGTTCCCGGACAAGGGCCGGGACGTCAAGGCCGTGCTCGAGCAGATCGAGGTCGAGGCGGTGCGCCACATGATCGCCGTCGACGGCCAGCGCCCCGACGGCCGGGCCATGGACGAGGTGCGGCCCATCGACGTCGAGGTCGGTGTCCTGCCCCGCACCCACGGTTCGGCGCTCTTCACCCGCGGCCAGACCCAGGCCCTGGTGGTGGCCACCCTCGGCAGCAAGAGCGACGAGCAGCTGCAGGAGGAGCTCGAAGGCGAAAGCTGGAAGAAGTACAGCCTGCACTACAACTTCCCCAGCTTCAGCGTCGGCGAGACCAAGCCCAACCGCGGGCCGGGGCGCCGCGAGATCGGCCACGGCATGCTGGCCGAGCGCGCCATCAAGCCGACCCTGCCCATCCACGACAAGTTCCCCTACACCGTCCGCATCGTGTCCGAGATCCTCGAAAGCAACGGATCGAGCTCGATGGCCTCGGTGTGCGGCGGTTCGCTGTCGCTGATGGACGCCGGCGTGCCGGTGTCGGCCCCGGTGGCCGGCATCGCCATGGGCCTGATCAAGGAAGAGGGGCGCTTCGTGGTCCTGACGGACATTCAGGGCCTCGAGGACCACTTCGGCGACATGGACTTCAAGGTGGCCGGCACCCGCGAGGGCGTCACTGCCATCCAGATGGACATCAAGATCGAGGGCCTCAGCCGCGACATCATGGCCAAGGCGCTGAGCCAGGCCAAGGACGCGCGCCTGCACATCCTGGACCGCATGGCTACGGCGCTCGGCGAGCCGCGCAGCGGGCTGTCGCAGTACGCCCCCCAGATCGAGAAGATCCGCATCAACCCCGAGAAGATCGGCATGCTCATCGGGCCCGGCGGCAAGAACATCAAGCGCATTCAGGAAGAGACCAAGTCCGACATCAACATCGAGGACGACGGTGGCGTGCAGGTGGTGGCCGAGAACGACCATTACCTCAAGCTGGCGGTGCAGGCCGTGCGCGACTCGGTGGCCGAGGCCGAAGAGGGCAAGACCTACCTGGGCAAGGTCGCCAAGGTGATGGAATTCGGCGCCTTCGTGACGATCCTGCCCAACGTCGACGGGCTGTGCCACATCAGCGAGCTGGCCGAGAGCAGGGTGGCCAAGGTCGAGGACGTGGTGCGCGAAGGCGACGAGATCCTCGTGAAGTGCATCGGCGTGGACTCGGGCAGCGGCAAGATCAGGCTGAGCCGCAAGGCCGCGCTGAGGGACCGCCAGCAAGCCTAGGCCGGCGGGTGCGCGCGCACCAGAGAAAGGCGATGCGATCGGCGCCGGAGGCGTTCCAAGGCCCTCCGGCGCCGGTTTTTTTTGGGCCGGAGCGCTGGATCGCCGGCGACGGGGCGCTCGAGGCGGCGGCCCCCCTGCTGCGCGCCTGGCCCCGGCCGCTGGGGCTGCTGGGCGAGGCGGGCCTGCTGAAATCGCTGCGCCGGCCGCTGACGCGGGCCTGGCTCGAGGCGGGGGTCGAGCTTGAGCTGCTGGGGCTCGAGGACGGGTCGGACTGCAGCGCCGGCTCCGTGGCCGGGGCCCTGGAACGGGCCCGGGCCCGGGGCGTGGGCGGGCTCATCGGGCTGGGCGGTGGACGCGTGCTGGACCTCGCCAAGCTAGCGGCCTTCGAGGCGGGCTGGCCCCTTGCCACCGTGCCGACCAGCGCCGCGACCTGCGCCTGCGCCACCGGCGTCGCCGTGGTCAACGACGGCCGGGGAGGCTTCGCCGAGGTGCGGGACCTGGGCGGGCCGCCCGGGCTGTGCATCGTCGAGCTGGGGATCCTGAGGGCGGCGCCGGCGCGCCTGCTCGCGGCCGGCATGGCGGACACCCTGGCCAAGTGGATGGAATGGAGGGCGCTCGAGCCCGAGCCCGGGGCCTTCGGGGCCGGCGCCGGATGGGCCCTGGCTTCCCGCGCCTTCGACTGCGTGCGGGCCGCGGGGGCCGAGGCGCTGAAGGAACCGGGCTCCAGGGCCTTTGCCGCGGCCGTGGAGGCCTGCCTGCTTTGGTCCGCGGCGGCCTCCTGCGCCGGCGCGGCGCCGGCGGCGGCGGCCCACAGCCTCGCCAACGCCCTCAGCCGCCAGGGACCGGGCGCGGCGCTGCTGCACGGGGAGGCGGTGGGGCTCGGCCTGCTGTGGCAGGAATCCTTGCTCGAAGCCTCCGGAAGCGCGACCATGGGAAGCGAGGCCTTGGCGCGCCTGCTCGCGTCCTGGGGGCTGCCCACGGCGCTGCCGGCGGGGCTCGACCACGCGGCCCTGGAATCCGACGCCTTCGCCCCGGGCGAGA